>Ga0066905_100000020_pt1 | contig 24538 bp, 17 predicted proteins | sample PanSoiMetaPlot36_FD_67483 | JGI IMG/M metagenome (GOLD analysis project Ga0066905, IMG submission 67483) | Tropical forest soil microbial communities from Panama analyzed to predict greenhouse gas emissions - Panama Soil Plot 36 (version 2) | ecosystem: Environmental > Terrestrial > Soil >... | reverse complement strand
ACGGGCACCTCGGCGCCCACCGGCGTGGCCACCAACGACACGGGCGGCTTCGTCATCTCGTCCGGCACCGGCGCGGGCCCGGCCACCGAGCTGTTCGCGACGGAGGACGGCACCATCGCCGGTTGGAACAATAGCGTCGATCCCACCCACGCCGTCATCGCCGTCGACAACTCGGCCTCGGGCGCGGTGTACAAGGGGCTCGCCGAGGGCTTCACCACCAAGGGCGCCTTCCTGTACGCCACCAACTTCCACGCCGGCACGATCGATGTTTTCGACTCGAACTTCCGACCTGTCCGCACCCCCGGCGGATTCAAGGACTCGAAGATCCCGAAGGGCTTCGCCCCTTTCGGAATCTCGGCGATCAACAGCCATCTCTACGTGACCTACGCCAAGCAGGACGCCGACAAGCACGATGACGTCGCCGGGGCGGGGAATGGATTCATCGACATTTTCGACACCGAGGGGCGCCTGCTGAGTCGGTTCGCCGGCGGGGGTCAGCTCAACTCGCCATGGGGGATGGCCTGGGCGCCCTTCGAGGGCTTCGGCGAATTCGAAAACGCCCTGTTCGTCGGCAACTTCGGCGACGGCTCGGTCAACGCCTTCGACTTCGACTCGGGCGCGTTCCTCGGCAAGGTCAACGACGCGAACAACCAGCCGATCAACATCCCCGGGGTCTGGGGCCTCCAGTTCGGCCTCGCTGTCGGAACGACCAATTCCAGCACGTTGTACTTCAACGCGGGGATCGACGACGAACAGCACGGGTTGTTTGGCCAACTGAAGGTGAACCCGGCCTCGCTGCCGCCGCCGGAAGGGCCGACGATGACCGACCCAAACCTCACGGTCACCACGGTCGTCTCCGGCCTGGACCAGCCGACCAGCATGGCGTTCCTCGGCCCGAACGACTTCCTCGTCCTGGAGAAGGCCTCCGGCAAAGTCAAGCATGTTGTCAACGGCGTGGTCGAGTCCACCGTGCTCACTCTGCCGGTGAACAACGCCTCCGAGCGCGGGCTGCTGGGCATCGCCCTGCAGCCGGATTTCGCCAACACGCACGGCGTCTACTTGTACTGGACGGAGAGTGAGTCGGGCGCGGTCAGTAGCGACATCAACGACGTCCCCGTCCTGGGCAACCGCGTCGATCGCTACGTCTGGGACCCGACGGCGCAGACGCTGACGTTCGACAAGAACCTCATCCACCTGCGGTCGTTCCAGGCGGACGCCAACCAGCCCGAGCGGGGTAACCACGACGCCGGCAAGATCCTCTTCGGCCCCGATAGCAAGCTCTACTTCCAGATCGGCGACCAGGGCCGCCGCGGGCAGAACCAGAACCTCGCCAACGGCGCCTTTGGCGTGGGGCAGTCCGACGACCAGTTCGGTGGGCCGCAGCCCGACGACGCCCACAACACCGGGGTGATCTTCCGGCTCAACCCCGACGGCACCACGCCGACCGACAACCCGTTCTTCAAGGTCGGCGCCCAGATGGGCGGGAACGTCGGCGCCAACATCCAGACGATCTACTCGTATGGCCACCGCAACGGCTTTGGACTCGCCTTCGACCCGAAGACCGGCTTCCTGTGGGAGTCGGAAAACGGCGACGACGCCTTCGACGAAATGAACCGCATTACTGCAGGGTCCAACGGGGGGTGGATCCAGTACATGGGGCCGGCCAACCGAATTGGCCAGTTCAAGCAAATCGAATCGACCTTCACCCCCATGCAAGGGAACCTGCCTCAGGGCGGCAACCTGCCGCTCAGCCCGGTCGACCCGAACACTTTCATTCCGGCGCTGCAGCAGGTGCGATATTCTCCGGAGCGGATTGCCAACAGCCCGGGTCAGGCCCGGAATCAGCTGGTTGTCCTGCCCGGCTCGCACTACTCGGACCCCGAGTTCAGTTGGCGGTGGGCCGTGGCGCCGGCGGCCATCGGCTTCGCGGGGGACGGGCTCGGGCCGCAGCACGCCAACGACCTGTTCGTCGGCGCCTCCCGGACCTTCCTGGACGAGGGATACCTGTTCGAGTTCAAGTTCGACCACAGCCGCCGGCACTTCGCCTTCAGCGACCCGACGTTGAGGGATCGGGTCGACGACAACGATTACAAGTTCGACGAGGGCCAGAGCGAGAGCCTGGTCGCCGGGAAGAATTTTGGGATCGTCACCAACATCGTCACCGGACCGGACGGGAACCTGTATGTGACCTCGACCTCCAACGGAGCCGTCTACAAGATTGCCAACAAGGACGGTAACCAGAGCCAAGGGCAGCCCCGCGACGAGGGGCGGTCCCACAATCACGGGCAGTTCAGCCAGACCAACCTGGTGTCCAACATCGCGGGGAAGGCCCAGATCACCGACCCCAACCTCAAGAATCCCTGGGGCGTTTCCGAAAGCTCAGCGAGCCCGTTCTGGGTCTCCAACCAGGGGAGCAATACCAGCACGCTCTACTCGGTGACGTCCGCGGGTGTCAGCAAGGTCCCACTTACGGTCGCCATTCCGCAGACCGCGGCCGGTCCCCAGGGGCCGACCGGCCAAGTCTTCAACAATACCACGTCGTTCGCGCTAAACGGCAAGCCGGCCAACTTCATCTTTGCCGACCTGAACGGCACGATCTCCGCCTGGAACGGCGGCGACACGGCCACCGTCGAGGCAACCAATCCAGGCGCCGTCTACACCGGTCTCGCCATCGCGACCGACGCGGCGGGCAGCAGCTTTCTCTACGCCGCGGACGGCGCCCACAACCGGATCGACGTCTTCGACGGCTCGTTCGCCCCGCAGACCCTGCCCGCCGGGGCCTTCGTGGACCCCTTGCTCAAGAAGCACCAGAACCTTGTGCCGTTCAATGTGCAGGACATCGACGGCCACATCTACGTGACCTACGCTCCTTCCGGGCATACCGCCCAGGTGGAGGCCAAGAAGGGTCAGGGGGCCGTGGCGGAATTCGACTCGGCCGGCAACTTCATCCGCCAGGTCGTTGACGGTAAGAGGCTGGCGTCGCCGTGGGGCATCACCATGGCTCCGGCCGGCTTCGGCAAGTTCGGCGGCGACCTGCTGGTTGGCAACTTCGCCTTTAACTCAGGCGAAATCAGCGCCTTCGACCCCACGACCGGCAAGTTCCTCGGCACGCTCACCGACGCCGCGGGCAAGCCGATCCGCAACCAGGCGCTTTGGGACATTGGCTTCGGAAATGGCGGCAACGGCGGCAACCCCAACACGCTGTACTTCACGGCGGGGATCGACGGCGAGGCCGACGGGCTGTTCGGCTCCATCCAGCCGATCGGGTAGCCCCCGGATGGCAGGTTCCGGTCGAGCGGGGGAACGTCTTTCCATCCGCAGCTCGTTCCGGGCCTGCCTTCATCCCCCTCCGTCTGACAACGCAAAGGTCATTCATGAACGGAGCAGATAGCACCGCCGGCGATAGGGGCATCCCGCTGGAATCACTCGCGGCGGAACTCACCAGCGCGGCGCACGCCGTCGCACTCCGACAGGGGGTTGGGGGCAAGTGGCTCGACCTGCAATTGGACCTCTGGAGGTCGCTGGCCGAGACTGTCAGGCTGCGCGGGCGCGAATGGCCATGGGCCCTGGGGCCGACCGCATTTGCGGCCTGGTGGGAGGGCCTTGTCCCGGAGCTGACCGACGTGGCTTACCGCGCCATCCGAAGACACAGCGTGCGTGGGTCGCTTTCAGAGATGAAGGCGGCCCTGGATCCGGCCTTCCGATTTGCAATCAGGACGGTCGCAAGGAGACGAGCTCATGCCGGACCTTGAGCGCCACCCCAGAGGGACGGCCGGGCGGTGCGGGGACGCGCACCGCCTCTTTCCCGTGGCGATGTCCGCCACGCCACGCTTTCGCCCCGGCCCACCAAACGTTCGCCTGCAGTGGCCCGGCACACCGGGCCGTGGAGACTTTTCATGCTCTGGGAACGATTTCGCGCACCGCTTATCGTGACCGCCCTGGTGACGGTCACCGTTCTCGTTGGCTGGGTCGTCCACCCGGTCCCCCGGCCGGCCGAGGCCGCCGGGCAGGACCCGCGCCCGAAGGCCGACGCCTCGTCGACCGCCGACGAGCTGGCCGTCCGCAAGGGGGCGGCTGACTACATCACCGCCATGAACAAAGGCGACCTGGACGCCATTCTGGCGTTCTGGGCCCCGGACGCCGAGTACATCGACGAATCCGGGAAGGCGACCCGCGGCCGGGACGCCATTGCCGGCCTGTTCCGGCAGGTGCTCCCCGACCTCAAGGGACAGAAGGTTACCGCCCGGCAACACGGGCTGCGCATCCTGCGGCCGGACGTGGCCCTTGAGGACGGGTCCCTGGAGTGCGCCGCCGCGGACGGCTGTAACGAGACCAGCCGGTACGCGGTCGTCTGGGTGAAGACGGACGGCAAGTGGCTCATCACCAGTGCCCGCGACCTGCCGGCGCATGTGATGGACGCCCCGTCGCTCGCCTACCCGCGGCTGAAGGCGCTCGAGTGGCTCGTCGGCGATTGGGTGGACGACACGGCGAAGGTCGACGTCACAATGAACTGCCAGTGGGGACCGAACAAGGCCTTCCTGCTCTTGGACTACGAGGTCCGGCGGGAAGGACACGACCCGCTTACCGTCAAGCAGCGGATCGGGTGGGACCCGCACAACGGGATGGTCCGGTCCTGGGTGTTCGACTCTCAGGGCGGGTTCGGGGAGGGGCACTGGCGGAAGGACGGAGTCCGGTGGGTGGTCGAGTGCTCCGGTGTCTTGCCGGACGGCAGTGTCGGCGAGGCGACCAACGTGTGGCAGTACGTGGACGGCCGGACGTTCGTCTGGCGGGCGATCGACCGGGAAGTGGACGGCCAGCCGATCGGGGATAAGGACGTGAAATTCGTCCGCAAACCTCAAAAGTAGGGGAGGCCAACCATGACGCGCTTCGCTTGTTTCGCCGCCGCGTGCGCCCTCGTGCTGGCCGTCGCGCCGGCGGAGCCCTATGGGGTTGGGCCCCGCGGCCGCCCCGGGGGCGGTGGGGGCGGACCGGGCCCGGCCCCGCGGCCGGCTACGCCCGCGTTCACGCACCCCATGGTCCCCGCGGGCGGATTCGCCACCCGCCCCATGGCCCCGAGCCCCGGCTTCGTCCCGTCGCGCCCGTCGGTCCCGCCGTTGACCCGCCCGGCGGCCCCCACCGGGATGGCGCCCCACCCGGGCCGACCGCCGGTCACCATGCCCAACGCCCCCACCGTGGTCCGGCCCACGCCGGTTGAGCCCGGCAGACCGTCCCAGTTCAACCGCCCGGGCCCGGTGACCCGCCCGCAGGTCAACCGCACGAACACGAACCGGACGCCCAACGTCACGGTCAACCATTGGGGCGGGGCCAACCGCCAGTTCGGCGCTCCCCGGACTTGGTTCTCCCAGACGCGCAACTGGAACCGGACCTGGTGGGGTGGCCGGCCGGCTTGGAATTGGGGCCGGCCGTGGTACTGGCAGCATGCACGGTGGCACCACGGGTTCTGGAACTTCTGGCGCCGGCCTCCGGCCCTCTGGTTCGGGGGCGGGTTGTTCGGCGGGTGGATCCTCTCCCCGGGCGACACGTTCGGTTACGTCAACCCGTACTACGTCGCCGGAGACGCCACACCTGTCTCCCTGGACTACTCACAACCACTTCCGGTGGTGCCCGCCGAGGAGGAGGCCATGGCCCTTCCGCCGGACCCTGACGAGCTGAGCAACGCGACCGACCCGCCAACCGCCCCGACCGACAGCCAGACGGCGGAGGCCAACCGACTCCTCGATTCCGCCCGCGCGGCGTTCCGAGCCGGGGAGTACGCCAAGGCTCAGGAGCTGGTAACGGAAGCCATCCGGCTGGTGCCGAGCGACCCAACCTTGCACGAGGTCCGCGCCCTCACGCTGTTTGCGCAGGGCAAGTACCAGGACGCGACGGCCGCCCTGTACTCGGTACTGACCGCCGGGCCGGGTTGGGACTGGCCGACGATGCGCGACCTGCTCCCGGACACGGACACCTATACCGCCCAACTGCGAGCCCTGGAGCGGTTCGTTACCGAGCACCCGAACGCCGCGTACAGCTACTTCCTGTTGGCCTACCACTACCTGGTGACCGAGCACCGGGACGCCGCGGTCCGCGAGCTGCGCGAGGTGGTCCGGCTGCAGCCGGACGACAAGCTGGCCCAGGCCCTGCTCACATCGCTGACGTCCGCGGATTCGACCGCGGGCCCGCCGCCACTACCGGGACGATGAGGAGCCCGACACGCCGTTCGGCGATCTGGATGCTCGCGAGGAGTCGGGGTTAGGCCGGACTTTGAGCACCAGCCGGGCGGGACGTTTGGGCGGTGTGCCTGGCTGGTTCGACCTGAGAGTGAGACACACATGAAATACCACCTGCCGTTCCGAATCGGTTCGGCGCTGATTCTCGCGTGGTCCCTGGACTTGACGGGCTGCGCGCGCGCGCCGATGGAGGCGCCGGCGGCCGGTCCGGTCGCGGTTGCGGTGAGCCATCCCGTGGAGCGGGAGGTCACCGACTACGCCGACTTCACCGCCCGGGTGGCCGCGGTGGACTCCGTCGACGTTAAGGCCCACGTGTGGGGCTACCTGGACAAGGTCAACTTCAAGGAAGGGGACCTGGTGAAGAAAGGGTACGTGCTCTTTGAACTCGACCCGCGGCCGTACCAGGCGCTCGTGAACCAAGCGAAGGCCAAGGTCCGCCAGGACGAGGCGCAATTGGCGTTCGACGAGGCGGAGTACCGCCGGAACGCCAACCTGGTGCGCACCGGGGCCGTGTTCCAGTCCGACCTGGACAAGTCCGCGGCCGCTCGGGGCGTGGACATCGCCAACATCGCGGCCGACAGGGCTGCGGTGGCGTCGCGCGAGCTGGACCTGCAATACACGAAGGTTACCGCGCCGGTGAGCGGACGCGTCAGCCGTTATCTCGTCACGGTGGGCAACCTGATCCAGTCGGGAGACCAGGCCGGCGGTACCCTGCTCACGACGATCGTGTCGGTGGACCCGATTTACGCCAACTTCGACGTGGACGAGCACACGGTCCTGCGCGTCCGCCAGTTGATCCGCGAGGGTAAGGCCAAATCGGCCCGCGACGCCGACTTGCCTGTGTGGCTCGGCCTCGCCAACGAAGACGGGCACCCCCACAAGGGGACCATCAACTTCGTGGACAATCAGGTCAATCCCCGCATCGGCACTCTGCGGTTGCGGGGCGTGTTCCCCAATCCGGACGAGGCCCTCTCCCCAGGTTTCTTCGCCCGGGTCCGCGTACCTATCGGCTTTCCCCATCGAGCCCTGCTCGTCTCCGATCGCGCCATCGACACCGACCAAGGGCAGAAGATCGTTTACGTCGTGGACCAGCAGAACAAGGTGGCCTCCCGGCCCGTTCGCCTCGGAGCGCTTCACGACGGCCTGCGCGTGATCGACGACGGACTGACGCCGGGCGACCGGGTGATCGTCACCGGTCTGCAACAGGTCCGACCAGGGGCTACCGTCGAGCCGAAGCTGGTGGACATGCCCACCTCCGCAGTCAGGCGTCAGGAGTCAGCAGTCAGCAATCAGACAGCAACGGCACGCTCGGGCAAGGCGTCACCCTGACTTCTGACCCCTGAGCCCTGAAAAGGTCCGCTCATGCTGGCGCGATTCTTCATCGACCGTCCCGTCCTGGCTTGGGTCATCTCCCTTGTCATCGTCCTGCTTGGCGCAATTGCCGCCGGCCTGCTGCCCGTCACCCAGTACCCGCAGATCACGCCTCCGACCGTCCGCGTGACGGCCAGCTACCCCGGCGCCAACGCCCAGGTGGTCGCCGACACAGTCGCCGCGCCGATCGAGCAGCAGGTCAATGGCGTCGAGAAGATGCTGTACATGTCGTCGCAGTCGAGCAACGACGGTTCGTACGCCCTGGACGTGACCTTCGAGGTTGGCACCGACATTAACATCGCCCAGGTGCTGGTGCAGAACCGCGTCGCCATCGCGCAGCCGCAACTCCCCGACGTGGTCAAGGCCACCGGCGTGGTCATCCGGAAACGCTCCCCGGACATCCTTCTGGTCGTCAACCTGTACTCCGACGACGACCCGGCCACGGGCCGGCCCTATTACGACCAGCTCTACCTGAGCAACTACGCGACCATCAACCTCCAGGACGCGCTGGCCCGGTCGGACGGCGTCGGCGACGTCTTCTCCTTCGGCGGGCAGGACTACAGCATGCGGGTGTGGCTGGACCCGGACAAGCTGGCGTCGCGCAACCTTTCCGCCGGCGACGTGATCCAGGTCCTGCGCGAACAGAACGTGCAGGTCGCGGCCGGGCAGGTCGGCCAGGCGCCGGTCCCGCCGGGGCAGGACTTCCAGTACACCCTCAGCACCCTCGGCCGGCTGGTCGAAGCCGAACAGTTCGGCAACATCATTCTCAGCACCGGCAGCAGCGGAGAGGTCACCTACCTCAAGGACGTGGCCCGCACCGAGCTGGGGGCGAAGAGCCAGGACCAGAGCCTGACACTCGACGGCAAGCCGTCCGTGGGCCTGGCCGTCTTCCAGTTGCCCGGGTCGAACGCCCTGGATGTCGCTGACGGCGTCAAGGCCCGGATGCGGGAGATGGAAAAGCGCTTCCCGAACGGGCTCAAGTACACCATCGTCTACGACACCACCCCCTTCAACCGCGAGTCCGTTTCCGAGGTCTTCCGCACCCTGCGGGATGCGGTGATTCTGGTGGCGTTCGTCGTCCTCCTGTTTCTGCAAGACTGGAGGTCGCTGTTGCTCCCCGTGATCGACGTGGCCGTCTCCCTGGTCGGCACCTTCGCGGTCATGGCCCTGATGGGGTTCTCGCTGAACAACCTGACCTTGTTTGGTTTGGTGCTGGCCATCGGCATCGTCGTGGACGACTCCATCGTGGTGCTGGAGAACATCGAGCGCTGGCTCGACAGAGGCCTACCCGTTCGCGAGGCCACGATCAAGGCCATGGGCGAGATCACCGGGCCGATCCTTGCCATCACACTGGTGCTTAGCTCAGTCTTCCTGCCCAGCGCCTTCCTGAGCGGCATCACGGGACAGTTCTTCCGCCAGTTCGCGCTGACCATCTCTGTCGCGATGCTGATCTCGGCCGTCAACGCCATGACGATGACGCCGGCCCGGGCGGCGTCGATCTTCGCCGGCCGCAAGCCCGGCCAGCGCGGCCACCAGGGCAAGGAGGCGTTGGCGTGGTGGTTCTTCGCCCTTGTGGGCGGGCCGGCGAGCGTGTGGCTGTTGGCGCCGACCCTGGGCGCCCGGATGGGTCTGCCCTCCGGGGAGGCCGGCGAGGCGACACCCGGCGGCCTGCAAGCCACGTTGCTGACCTGGGCAATTCGCCTCGTCCTATTTCTGCCGGGCGCCGTCGCCGGCGGGTTGCTTGGCCGCGTGGTCATCCGTCCGGTGAACTGGGTCCTCGGCAAATTCTTCCGGGGATTCAACTGGGTCTTTGACCGGGCAACCGCGGCCTACGGCAGGACAGTCGGCTGGGCACTCCGCCTTAGCGTCGTCGTGATCCTCATCTACGTCGGCCTGATCGGTCTGACCGGCTTCGGCTTCACCCGCGTCCCGTCGGGGTTCATTCCCACCCAGGACAAGGGGCGCCTGATCGCGAACGTTCAGCTGCCCGACTCGGCCTCGCTGGAGCGCACGGCCGAGGTGATGGCGAAAGTCGAGAGGATCGCCCGAGAGACTCCCGGCGTCGCTCACACCCTCGGCAACCCGGGCCGGTCGTTTGTCCTCAACGCCATTGGCTCGAACCTCGGCTCCGCCTTCTTCCCTCTGGAGCCGTTCGACAAGCGTCGTGACCCGGGGTTGAGCGCGGATGCAATCGCCGCCAAGCTCCGGCAGAGGTTCCGCGACGAGATTCCCGAGGCCCAGGTGAACGTCTTCGGAGCCCCGGCGGTGGACGGCCTCGGCACCGCGGGGGGTTTCAAACTCATGGTCGAATCGACCGGCGACGTCAATTACAACTCGCTCCAAAGCCAGGCGGACAACATCGCCGCGAAGGGCAACCAGCAACCGGGCCTCGTCGGACTGTTCAACGGCTTCCGGTCGCGGACGCCTCAGCTCTACGCGGACGTCGACCGGACCAAAGTCCGGACGATGGGCGTGTCCCTCAACGACGTCTTCGACACCCTGCAGGTGTACATGGGTGGCTACTACGTGAACGACTTCAACCGCTTCGGCCGCACCTGGCAAGTCAACCTACAGGCCGACTCCGCCTTTCGCATGGACGCGGAGACCGTCAAGCAGCTCAAAGTCCGCAACGCCGACGGCGACATGGTGCCGCTCGGCGCCGTCGTGGACATCCGCGACTCGAGCGGGCCGCTCACGGTCACTCGCTACAACATGTTCCCGGCGGCGCCGGTCACCGGCGCCTCGCAGCCGGGGGTGAGCACCGGCGACGTCCTCCGGACGATGGAGGAACTCTCCGACAAGCAGTTGCCGCGAAACATGACCTACGAGTGGACCGAGCTGAGCTACTTGCAGAAGCAGTCCGTCAAGGTCGAACAGTTCCGCGACCTCCGGCAGAACCCGTTCAGCGCATTCGTGCTCGGGGCGGTGCTGGTCTTCTTCGTGTTGGCCGGCCTCTATGAGAGCTGGTCGCTGCCGCTGGCCGTGATCCTGGTCGTGCCGATGTGCCTGTCGAGCGCGCTGGCGGGCGTCGCCCTGGCGCACATGGACGTGAACATCTTCGTGCAGGTCGGCTTCGTGGTGCTGGTCGGGCTCGCGTGCAAGAACGCGATCCTGATCGTCGAGTTTGCCCGCGACCGCCAGCAGGAGGGCGCCTCCCGGTTCGACGCAGCGGTCGAGGCTGCTCGGGTCCGCCTGCGGCCGATCGTCATGACGTCCTTCGCGTTCATCCTCGGCGTGCTGCCTTTGGTGTTTACTCATGGGGCCGGGGCCGAGATGCGCCGCACGCTCGGGACGGCGGTCTTCGCCGGCATGATCGGTGTGACCCTGTTCGGCATCTTCATGACGCCGGTGTTCTTCTACGTGATTCGCTTGCTGAGCGGACCGCGCCGAAGTGTGAATGATCGACCTGAGCAAAGCAATGAGCAATGACGGCCTGGACCCTCATTTTCCGCAAGGCGCGGACGCAGAAAGCCTGACTGCACAGCCAGTGCAGACCTACCGTTGCGAGGGCGCCTCAATCGTTCGCGGCCATCGCGGCGGCCGCGCCGCCCCCGCGCCGCTCGTGAAGAATGGTAAGGAGTCGCTCGGCGGTCTTGCCGAGACTTGCTGCGTCCAGAGAGGGCTTCAGGAACTCGTAGCGGGTTAGCCCGACGCGCCAGTTTTGAAGTTGCGCTTCTCTCGGGCACATTTCCTTTAGCCCCGTTTACGGGGCTGAAAACCAGCGACTCCGGCAGTTCTCGGAGAGTCATCTTGTCGAAAGCGCAACTTCAAAACGCCCCAGCGAGGGCCTTCCGCTTCGAGTACCTGTCAAGGTCAGCACCGACATTCCGCGCGGAATTCGGTCAGAAAGTGAGGGGGGGAGGTGTGAAAAAAGTTGGCACCCTTGGCACCCTTGGCGTCCTTAGGGTGGGCGGAAATGCAACGCAACGAGCCCAAGACGCCGCGATGTGCCCGACCTGCCCTGATACCTGGAGCGGACTTCAGGAACTCGGACCGGGCTAGTCCGACGCGCCAGCGTGCCCGCGCTGGCGCGTCGGGCTAACCCACTACGACTTCGTGAAGCCCCGCTCGGGCCGATTCTTAAGTGCGTCCGGAACTGCTCAATGCGTGACGCCGACGAAGCGCTTGAAGTGATGGCAGAAGTGGCTCTCGTGTGACAACCCGGCGTGCGCGGCCACGTCCGCCAGGAATAGCCAGATTCCTGCTTGCAGGAATCGCTTGGCCCGCTCGACCCGACCCGCGGGTCGGAGGGTGGAATTCCCCCTTTCCCGCGCGAACCGGCTGACTCCATCTTGGCCAACCGGCTGACACAATCTTGGCCAGGATGGTACACATGGGGCTGGGACATGCCGAGCTTCTTAATCGAGTCTGGAACTCGGATCGCTTCATTCCCAGACAGGCCGCGACTTTCGTCCCGATTCGCGGAGTGCGCCAAAGAATGTCCCGCTGGCCCTGGGCCAGATAGCCGCCCCTACCGGCCGGCGCAGGGGCCCGTGTGGCCACCGAAGTGCATCGGGGATGTGGTGGGGAGCCGCGCCGGCGTCTCATGCTTGCTCACAGGACGAACCTTCCCGACTCCTGAACTCTCTCCGAGCCGACCGATTATCGTTGAGCCCGCCTCGCCGGCGCAATTCTTGCCTCTGATCTCGTATCGGGAGAACGCGCCGGCGTTCCCTCGGGCGCGGGTGCGAGTACCCACATGGCGAGCACGGATCATTCGAACTCTGAACCTCCAACCGGAGACGGACTGGCCCTTCCTTGGGGGGTGCCGGTAGAAGTGACGGACCATTCGCGTCTGGGCCAACCGGCCGCACCGACAACCAGTCCCCGTCCACCCACCCCGCCCAAGCCGCCTCAGCGCCGCTGGCGACGGTGGCTGCTGCTGGCGGTGGTCGTCGTGGGCCTGGCGGGCGGGGCGCACTTCCTGGTCCCGTGGGCGGAACTGAAACTGAACACCGTCAGCACGGACGATGCCTACGTCAACGGCCACGTGACGTTCGCCGCCCCCCGGGTGTCCGGCCAGGTGGCCAGGGTCCTGGTGGACGACAATCAGCGCGTCAAGCAGGGGGACCTGCTGGTCCAGCTCGATAAGGAGCCGTACCGGGTCCAAGTCGCTCAGAAGCAGGCCGCGGTGACATCGGCCGAGGCGGACCTGGCCGCGGCCAACGCCCAGGTCCGCGGCCAGATCGCCCTGGCCCGGGCCAACGGGTTCGTCCTCCAACACGCGATAGAGTCCGTCAACACTCAGATCGCCAACCTCCAGGCGGCCGCGGCGACGCTCAACAGCAAGAAGGCGACCCTGGAGCTGGCGAAAGGCAACCTGAAACGCGGTGAAGAGCTGGCGCCCAGCGGCATCAGCAAGGAAGAACTGGACCAGCGCCGGCAGACGGTCAAGGTCGATGAGGCGGACGTCGATCAGGCCGTTCGGCAGGTAATGAGCAGGCACTTGGCTGGGGCAGCCTTCGTGCCCATGGCACCGAGGACCACGGCGGCTTTTTCCCGAGCCCCATATTCCAGTATGAGCTTCGATAACGGCTTACACAGATCGGGACGAACCTTCTCAATTGCCTCGAATGCGACGAGCACGACCTCGTCGGACGGGTCGATCAGGCAGTTACAGATCGCTTCCGCCGCCGGCCCCGCGTGCTCTCCCATGTCCCGCAGTTTGGACAGCGCCGCCACCTTGGCCTTAGCGTCCTTCCCTTTTAGGTCGTCAACGAGCCTTTGCATGTCCCGCGGCATCTCTTTCTTGACGGGCGGGACTCGCTCCTCCGCCAATCGCTCCCCGTTGGGTGCAGGTGGGACGGTCGTGCGGGCGGTCGTCGAGTTTCCGCGGCCCGACCCCTTCGGGGCGGGAATGTCGGCAGGCTCGGCGATGGGCACTGCGGGTCCGTCGTTACGCAAGACGCGGGCCAGGGGATGGCCGGCCCCGCCTCGGTCGCTCAGCTTTGCGATCAGGACGACGGCCAGGAACATTGCACCCACGACGAACGTGCCGACCAGTACAGTCCCGACCCAGCGGACCCGTCGTCGGGGTTTGGGCAGCACGAAGGCCGCGGACGCCGATCCCGGTTCAACGACACCCACTTGACCGGACCGTGGCGACGTCCCTCCTGACTCCTGTTCAACCAGGGGTTTCGGGGCTCGGTATCCCGTCCGGGGCGGAGCCGACGGCTCACGGCGACCGGCATCGGTCTCTGTGGCCGGTGCCGGGACGGTAATCGAACTCCTACACCCCGGACATGTAATGAGCCGACGAGCGCTCTTGTCCGAGATGCTAAAGGGGGTGTCGCAGTGCAAGCAACGGAACTTGATGGCCACGTTTGCACCCTGGGAGTTTTGCCGACGGTGGGTCGGCCGGGCAGGCCGAGGCACACCTTGAATGGCCGACGAATTAGGGCCGAACGAAGTTGGCGGTCACCGAGCATGGCGATTCACGCCGAGGTTCGTGAACGCGGCCGGTGCAGTTTGGCTTGACGGCCTGGGTATGATCGAGAGTCCCGAAGGGCACCTGCTGCGCCACAGGTGGTACACCGTGCAACCGAGCTTCGCTTCCAGCACCGCCAGGGCCTTCCGCTTGCCGCTCTTGGCCTCCTGCCGCTGACTCCACGACCGCACCGCCGGGCAACAGCGCTTCATCAACGCCGCCGCTTCGCTGAACGCCCACTTCAGGTGGGCATTGCCGACCTTCTTCGGGCCCGACCCCGTCACTTTGCCGGCGCTGGAGTGCTCGCAACGCACCAGCCGGCTATAGGAGAGGAAGTTCCCGACCTCGGGGAAGCGGGCGATGTTGTCGATCTCGTAGAGCAGGATCAGCCCGAGGATCGGAACGATCCCCGGCGTCGTCCGCAGCAAGCCGAAGGTGACCTAGTCATCGACCCTGGCGGTCTGCACCAGGTGCCGCTCCAGCGTGGCGATTCGCTCGTCGTAGCTGTCGATCAGGTCCAGGTCGGCGGCCACCATGAGTCGGGTGCTCGCGTCGGTGAAGCACTCGACGAGTTCGGGCGTACGGTTGGCGGCGTAGGTCAGCTTCTTCGCGAGCGGCAGGTTGAACTGGCTGTTGGTGTTGACGACTTCGGCGAGGAGCAGGGCCCGCTGCCGCACGAAGAAGGTGCGGCGGCGTAACAGGTCGCGCGTCTGGCGTTTGGCCCTGGGGTAGGCGTAGGCCAGGGGGAACAGGCCGCCGCGGAGGATGGCCGCTAGCTTGCCGGCGTCGATCCGGTCGGACTTGGACTTGCCCTGGTGAATGTGCTTCATGGCGAGGGCGTGGCCCAAAGCAAAGGGGATGCCCTCGTCCTCGCACAGGTCAGCCAGCCAGCATATGCCGGCGGCAGTTCGTGGTCACTTCTTCTTCGGCCAGCCCTTGGCGTCGCCCTCGTGGAGGATCCTCTCCGCAGTGAGTTGACTAAAACCGGTGCGTTTCTCAAAGGCGTCGAACACCTTCTTCATCTCGGCATCGATGAATATTCGGTACGGAACGGTGAACCCGGCCAGGTCGTCTTCCTTCGGCTTGCGGCCGAACTTGGCCACGGCTGCCGCCTCGACCCGGGCCCGCTCGCCAGCGAGGAGCGCGTAGTGCGTCTTCTCGGCGGCGTCCAAGTCGACCGGCGCGGGGGGTTCTTTCGGTGCGACCGGCTTAGACGCTTCCTTCTTCGGGTCAGGCCTGGGCGGAGCTGGGGCTGCCTCCTTAGACTTCGACTCGGGCAGCTTATCCGCTGGGATCGGGCTCAACAGTGTATTTGGAACAACGCCGACCCGGACCTCCTCGTCAGCGCCGCCGATCTTGACTCGCGTGTAGCTTGATCCCGACTCGATTACCACCCCCACTTCTCCGTCCTTGGCCCATCGGAGCCCACCGGCCTTCTCTGCCAGCCGGTCGGCCGACACCGTGCCGATTTTCCGTTCGACTTCATTCGCAGCGTCGCCGAGCTGGACCGAGTCGCCCAGCCAGACGCGGCGGTCGAACCCGCCGAGGACGACCCCCTCATTGGCCTTAAAGCGGGCAGGTCCTTCGATCTTCTTCGGTGGGCCGCCCTCGATACCGAACCCTGCCAACACCAAGCCATGGGTGTCCAGCTGGAATCGAAACGTGCCCCTGACCCCGCAGTTGCCCCCGGGTAACTCGAGAGACAGCCGGGTGGCCTTCTCGATCGGCAGCTCGAACACGAGGACGTCGGTGGTGTCCTTGCCCGGGTAGATCGATTCACTCGTCGCTCTGTCAACGGGATCCGTCCCCAGCCCGAAGCCGACGCGCTTGTAGCGGTTGCCGTACTCGTCAAGCAGACTCCCCAGATCACTACCGAAACTGAACTCGGTGGCCCACGACGTGTAGTTCACTTTCCTCGCGTCGCTAAGGTTCTCAACCCGCACCTTCAGGTGGACATACTCGCCGTCCGACTTCGACGACCGGTTGCCGATCCGATCTTTGAGCGGGACGCGCTCGATGGCCGCGCGATTGAGGCTTACGCGGATGTGCTCGATCTGAGCCGACTGGCCGACGGTCGCCCAGGTCTTCTCTGGATTGTCGCCGGCAAGCGGCGTCGGCGGGACTGGCGCCGCCGGCTTTTCATCGCCCCCAGCCGTCTGCTCCGCCGGCGCCGTCGCTTGCTCCGGCTCGCTCTTCACGATGCAGGCAATCGGCAGAAGACACCAGACTGCGGAAGCCGCGGGGGTTAAGCAGCGGCGCATGGGAAAGCTCCAGGTGCGAGTGAGACAATTGGTCATCGGCGGGGAAAGTGGCGACACTGAGTGAAGCAGCATCCCAGCTTTTTTGTAGATTGCCGGCTAATCTCCCGACTTCGTCTTCCCGGCGATCAGGTCGGCGAAAATCCCCTCGCCGAAGTCCCCCGTCTGGTCGATCAGTAGACCCATGCCTGCCTTCATGTCCGCCCGGGATGTCATTTCGCCCGTGTCGAGCAGGCTGGCAAGCTGGAAACCGGTGTAGGCGGCCGCCGGCCCGAGGACGAGCGGCAGGGCGAGGATGGTCAGGACAACGGATCGGCGTAAGCGCGGCATCAGAAGCTCCAGGTGTGGAGTGTTAGCGTTTGTTCCGTTTGGCGTCGGCGTCATCGATCTTGGCTGGCGGATGGAGATCCTTCGGTTTGAAGGGTCCGCTTTCCTCCTTGATCGCGGTCGCCGGGGCCCGTGGTGCCACCAGCGCCGTGCACCCGACGCAGCCGACACACATCACCAGCGACAGCACGAACGGGATCGCCAGAATCCCGAGGATGACACCTGTCGTGCCGCCAAAGGCGCGGGCGAAGGTGCCGGCCGGATTGGTCCTGTTGGCGTAGTCAGACCGCACTCGCTGGTCATACTCGTCGTCATCGACATACTCGTGTCTACGTGAGCGTGCCATCAGAAGCTCCTAGTTGGGCCGCGGCCCGGGGTGTGTGGTTAGTTCTTGTTCGCGTGCCCCCTTTGCAGCTCGGCGAGCGGGCCGGCCGACCAAGTGGGCTGTGTTCCTCCTTACCCCTTACCCCGGCGACAATCGCCCCGAGGGATAGCGCCCACGCTGGTTTTTGCCAAATAGCTCCCCCCGGCAGGTGTACACTGAAGCGCAGCGCTCGGCGGCCGGGGAGAAGGGAGCGTGGCGAATGAACGATCAATCGACCACCGTCCTGGTGGGGTGTCTGGAACGGGCCGTCTCCGGCGACGTCGCGGCCCGCCGGCAACTGCTGGAGCTGACCCGCGACCGCCTGACACACCACGCCCGCCGGCTCCTGCACGGCCGCTACGCCCGTTTGGAGCCGTTCGCTCAGACCGATGACGTCGTGCAGCAGCTCTACCTCAAGATCCTCCGAAACCAGGACCGCTTCTGGGTCAATGCCGACGGCAAGCCGGTGCGCTCCCTGGCGGAGTTCTTCGGCCACACCTCGGCCTGGATGCGCGACGTGCTGTGCGACCAGCTCCGCCAGGCATACGGCCGCGACGACAACCGCCGCCCCCCGCTGCCGCTGGACAGCGGACCCTCCGCCGGCCCGGGGTACGACCCGGCGAGCAGCACACTCGACGGGGAGAGGCTGCGGCGCTGGACCGAGTTCCACGAGGCGGCAGCCCGGCTCCCGGACGACTTGCGCGCGGTCTTCGACCTGCTGTGGTATCAGGAGATGTCGCAGGCCGAGGCCGCCGAGCTGCTGGGCATCGCGGTGCCGACGGTGAAGCTGCGCTGGATGAAGGCGCGCCTGCAGGTGCAACAGGCTTTGGGCGGCGCCCCCTTCGGCGACACCGGGTCGCCGGACTGACGCACGGCACTCGGGCCCAGCCCCCGGGTATCGCGGCATCGAGAAGACACCCATGCAGGCCGACGATGCAACAGCCGAATGGTTGGTGCGGTGGGAGGAGGCGGTGGCGGCCGACCAGCCAGCGCCGGCCCTGGACCAGCTGCCGGCCGAGCTACGCCCGCGCGCCCGCGAATGCTTGCAACTGCTGCGCGGCTTCGCCCGGATGGCGCACGGCCTGACCGCGTCCGGCCACGCTCCGCCCGGCGACGCCCCCCAGACGCCACGGGACACGCCGCGCTACCGCTTCGAGGCGTTCCTGGCCCGCGGCGGCATGGCCGAGGTGTGGCGCGGCCGCGACACGGTGCTGGCGCGCGCGGTGGCCCTGAAGGTGCTGCGGGAGCCGGTGTTCGGGGACGGCGGGGCCCGGGCCCGGTTCGAGGAGGAGGCCCGTCACGTCGGCCGGCTGGAGCACCCGTCGATCGTGCCGGTGTACGACCTGGGCGAGTTGGCGGACGGGCGGCCGTTCTTCGCGATGAAGCTGGTCCACGGCCAGACCCTGGCGGAACTGCTCGCGGCCCGGGCGAAGCCGGCGGATGACCTGTCGCGCTGGGTCCGGGTGTTTGAGCAGGTCTGCGCGGCAGTCGCCTACGCCCACGAACGGGACCTGATCCACCGCGACCTCAAGCCGTCCAACGTCATGCTCGGTGAGTTCGGCGAGGTGCGGGTCATGGACTGGGGCATCGCCAAGATCCTGGCAACGGATCCGCAGCCAGCGCCCGCACAGCCGATTGCGTCGCCCCCTGCCGTCGGTCACGCGACGACAGTCTCGGGAGAAGCGGAAACCCTGCCCGGACAGGCCAGGGGGACGCCGGCGTTCATGGCCCCGGAACAGGCCCGCGGCGAGGCGAACCGGGTCGGCAAGGCGAGCGACGTCTTCGGGCTCGGCGGCATCCTCTGCGTGATCCTGACGGGCCAACCCCCACACACCCAGGTGCGACAGGTGCTGGCGGGGGATGTGACCGAGGCGGTCGCGCGACTCGACGGCTGCGGCGCCGACCCGGAATTGATCGGTCTGGCGAAGGCATGCCTGGCGACCGCGCCGGAGGCACGTCCCGCGGACGCTGGGGAGGTCGCCAGGCGGGTGGCGCGGTACCGCGACGCGGCCATCGCGCGGCAGGCCGAGGCGGACCGGGTGTTGTGGCTTCGCCACGCCGCCCGGGAGGGCGGGGAAGAGTTCCCCCCGGCCGCCGAGGCCGCCCGCGCGCGGTTGCGGGACCAGGCCGCCGCGCTGATCCGCGCCGAGGTAGACGCCCAGGCGCGCCGCTTGTCGGTCCCGAGTTCCGCCGAGGCCGCGGCCGCCCGGCAGGTGCTCGAAGCCCTGCGCACCCTTCCCGTCCTGGCCGGCGTCCGCGACCCGGCGGCGCTGGCAACGCTCCCCGAGCCCGAGCGACAGACGTGGCAGGCGCTTTGGGAGGAAATCGAGGGGCTGTTGCGCGGTCCGGTGCCGGCACGATAACAACGTCCTGGAATCGGCGCCGCAGAGGACTAAGAACCGTCCATCGATCAAACCAAGCCGTTGCCTACTCTAAGTCCGTCAAATACCCGATGGCCTCGCCCACGAACCGAGGTTCCACCCACCGGGGCGGGCTGCGCTGGATCGATACGCGGCCGCCAAAGTCACCGAAGACCTTCCGCATCGCCGGCGACAGGACCTTGAGTGCCTTGCCCGTCCTGTCCTTGCCATCGACGCTGATCTGGCGCGCCGTCTTGAATAACCGGCTGCCCGGCCCGCCCTTGACCAGCACAAGTTCGTCTTTTTGACGAGCGAACACGGTTGGATACCGGACGTGGAAGTTCTTGCCGAACTCGCTCAAAAGCGTCTTCTTGTCGAAATCACCGGCCATGCCAGCTAGGGTGACTTCAAAGTATCCGGCGAGGTAGAGGGCCGGACGGCTGTCATGGTTCCAGCCTTTCTTCGAGTCCCACCGTTGTAGGCCGCAATAGAACACGAGGAAGTCGCCGGGTTGCAGTTGTCGCAAGGACCGCTTCGGCATCGTCGGATCGCCGTATGTAAAGGTGTCCCATTCAGGATCGACGTGGACAGTTTGTGTGGCCAACGCCGATGACATGGTCGTCAATTGCCCGCACGATGCTGGCTCGGGCACTCCGACCGGTCGGCGGGTGAGCTACGTCGGCAAGTCAGGTGCGAGCGCCGGACCCGTCGTCAACGTGGGTACGCTCGACCTGCCCGGTTCGCCGTTCAAGGAAACCCCGGAGACGGAACAACCCGCCGTTGCGAATGGACGCCGATTGCTCGCCGTGCCAGGGTGCCGTAGACGTCTTTCCTTCCGTTCCAGGGCATGGTGATTCTCCAGCCGAAGCGCAGGAAGCGCCCCCGGCGGCCGCCAGATTCGTGCTTGCTGTTGATCTGGAGCGTGTCGGCCCCGAGCCGCTTGTACCAGAACACGAGCATGCGGCGCAGGAGGTCGGACGCCCGAGGCGAGGTGCGCCGGCTGTGCTGGGTGCGGATCATCTCGCGTACGAGCGCCGCCCGCAATTCGTTGTAGCCGTCCTCGGACGGGTTCTCGTCCAGCCAGTCGGCGTACACCAGCCGCGGGGCATCGTCCAGGCTCGAGTCGGAGGCGGGGCACGGCGGTCGCCGGGCGGGCGCCCCACAATGGGAACGGCCCAAGGTTATTCTCGGGCCCGCACCGCCGGACCGTCCGCCCATACGGTCCTGGAGGGAGGGGGAGTGTACCGCCCGGCCGGGTGGGACGCCACCAGGAACCGGGCGTTTGGTCACACTCCATCCGCAGTGAAACTCGCGATCGGGATGCGAGTTGCCAGCCGAAGCCGTCAGGCGACTTGAGCAGCTACCTTAACCACATCATCGATTGTGAGCTTCGAGTAGTGCTCCGTCATCCCGACCGTCCGGTGCCCGAGCAGGGCCTGGGCGGCATCCAGGCCGCCCGCCCGGCGGGCCCTCGCACCAGCGGCGTGACGCAACTGGTACGGGCACCAAGTCGGCACCCTCGCCTTTTTGCAAGCGAGGCGGACGGCCTGCCCGACGCTCATCGGCGTGTAATGTTCGCCGGGCTGTTTCTTCGGCTTCCTCTTCCGCCGGCACGCCTGCGACTGCTGGACCGGGGTCATCCGCGCGGCCCGCATGGCTATGTACCGCTCCTCCGATTGCCGCCGGGAGCTGAACACAAAGTCGTCCGCTGGGAGGCCGGCGATGAACTCACGGAGAAGTGCCTGGGCCCGCGGCCCGATCCCAATGTGCCGCGTGTGCCCCCGCCAGGCGCACTTGTGCCGGGCCGGCGAGTACACCCACACCGCCCCTGACGTGTCCACCTCGCACATACGCAACCGGCACGCCTCGGCCGGCCTGCACCCGGTCAGCCGCAGGAACTGGATCAGTCCGCGGACGTGGCGGGTCAGGTGGGGCAGGGTCGCGTCCACGACGGCGTCGGCGACGGGCTGCCGCGGGCTCGACTCCCGGGCCGCCGACCGCCCGGCCTGGAGGCCGCGGACCACGCATAGCCCGTACCAGGCCGAAGCCGGAATCAGCCCCTCCCCGGTGGCCCATTTCCAGACGTGGCGGATGCGCCTCACCCGTTGGTTGATGGTGGTCCGGCTCCAGCCGAGGGCGATCATCATGTCCCGGACCACCTTTAGGTGGGCGGCGCCGAACTCGGCCGCCCCGAGGTGCGGGTAGGCGTGGGTCAAGGGGACCACGGCTCGGTCGAACTCGTCGTACTCGGTTGAGGGTTCCTTGGTTCCCGGGTCCAGGTAGTAGGTCTTCGAGTGGGCGAGAAACCGGACGAGCAGTTCGGCGACGGTAAGGTCGATCGGGGCGACGACATTCAGACGCCGCCCGCGCGCCTCCCACTCGGCGATGATGCGGCCGTACTCTGCGCGGGATCCGGGCGTCCCGTGTGGGCCGAGCAGGTGGTCCTGACGCTTACCGGTGATCGCGTCGGTCAGGCTGACGACGGTGAGGCCCGATTGCTTGTGGAGGCGGTAGGACGGGACGTGATTCCGACGAGGCATGTGCAGAAGCTCCCTCGTTCTGCGGAAGATTCCGCAGTTCCGGGGTTCTCACCGCACTCTCGACCGTCGAGAGGTAACGCCGGAATCGGCGTTCAGCGAAGGGTTTAGATCAGTGCCCCTCGTAGGACTCGAACCTACAACCCGCTGATTAAGAGTCAGCTGCTCTGCCAATTGAGCTAGAAGGGCTCTCGCACTCTGGATTATTTACGGCACCGCCCCCCGGCATCAAGGGGGTCGGGCAAAAACGACTACCACCCGGCACCCGCCGCCCGGAGCTCGGCCGACATCCGCTCCAGGTCCCACACGCGGACCGCGGTTTCCCGGTCGCGCAGGACGTAGAGCCGCCGGCCGTCGGCCGCGAACACCACCCGCCGCACCGGACCGGCCCCCGGGATGTTCCAGCCCAGGCACGGCTCGTACCCGTCGCCCGCCCGCCGCCACAGCCGCACCTCCCGGTCACGGCTCCCCGTCGCCAGCCACTCGCCCTTTGCATCGAACGCCAGCGCCGTTACCCGGTCCGCGTGGGCCCGCCACGACCCGGCCCGCTCGCCACCAGGTAGCCGGAACAACCACACCGACCCGTCTTCCGTCCCGGCCGCGGTCAGGGCGTTGTCCTCACGGACAGCCACTGCGTGCACCGTGTTCGCGCGCTCGTACAGGATTGCCTCGGGCCCGGCCTCGAAGCAGGGCCACGGCCCCAGGTATTGCTGGTCCGTCGCGCGAACCGCTCGAAGGTATCCATCAGCGCACCCAACCAGGACCAATTCCCGGCCCGCGACCACTCGCTCCAGGTTGAGCCGGCCGGCGCCGAGCCGGCCCAGGAAGACCTTCCGCAGCTTGCCACCTTCCGACCCGGGCCGCCAGCCCGCATCCGTGCCGTTCTCGATGTACCAGGTCCGCCCGTCCACCCCCGGGGCCAGGTCGAAGTTTCCGTCCGCGACCGGCAACGGGACGGTTTCAATCTTCCCGTCTGGTCCGCGCCACAGGACTGCCGCGTCTCCGCAATGGAACGCCGTGCGGTCGCCGCCCGGTCGCGCGATCACGCGATATCGATCCGTGGTTACCGGTCCGTCCGCACGGTGCAACACCGTTTCGGCGGCCTTGCCGGATTCGTCCCAGATCGTGACCACGGTCCCGCACCGGTCGGGGCGGTCCGCGAGCCGTAACGCGGCCACCGTCGCCAAGCGGCCGTCGGCCGTGAGCCCGAGCGCCCGGATCGGGAACCCGCGGCGGCCAAGGAAAGTCTGCACTGTCATGCCGCCCATCTCGTAGATCGCGGTCGCGTGGTCCCCGCCCACGGCCAGCAATGACCCGTCCGGGCTGAACACAACGGACCGGCAATCCACCGCCGGGACCGCGGCCGCCAGCTCTCCGGACCCGAGATGCCAGAGCTTCGCCACGCCCTCAGCTGGCGAGACAGAGGCGAGGAACATCCCGGACGGGTGAAAGGACATCGCGTCTGTCGGCCCGGCGTGGGCCCGGCCTTCCAGCTCTGGGTCGTGCAACATGGCGACTGGTCGGCAGACGCCGCGTTCCCAGTACGTTAGCTCGATCCCGCCGCCGTGCGCGATGGCGATCGTGCCCGTCGGGGGGTGGACCGCGAACCGGTGGAACGAACCGTCCGCTCGCGGGGCCACCCAGTCCGCCCCGGCCATTTTCACGGGGCCCAGCTCGGCCAGCGTGACCGGGTCGAGCAGTCGGCACCCGCCGGGGGTGTTGACCATGAGCCCGGCCCGCGGGCCGTCCCAGTAGGCCAGGGAGGTCACCCGCCGGTTTTTCAGGGTTGGTCCCTTCGGAATGTCCCAGCGCGGCGCATCCGAATCCCGGCCGTTGAGAGTCGGCCGCCAGCGCCGGACCGATCCGTCGTGGCTGCCGGTGTACAGCCATTCGGAATCCGGGGAGAACGCGAGGCTGGACACGGAGCCATTGTGCGCCATCCACTCCGCCTTCGCGGGCTCGGGCTCGGCGCGAAGGTCCCAGCAGATGACCTTGCCATGCCGCATCCCCAAGACCAGCCACCGGCCGTCGGGGCTGAAGGCGAGGGACTCGGTAAACGCGGGACCGAAGCCGACGCCGGCCGTGAAGTGCAAGGTCCGCACCGCCTTGCCGGTCCGCGGGTCCACGAGGTGGACGTCGCCGCCGCCGCCGACGCCTGTGATCTCCGGTTGGACGTTCCATTGGGCGATGGCCAGCAGTCCGTCCGTAGGCCGGAAGGCGATCGCCCCGGGGTGAACAGTCCGGCCGACCGAATCAACCTGGCGCAAGTCGATCCCGGCCAGCGCCGTGGCCAGCTCAGAGCGAATCGCTACCGCGTCGCGCGCTTTCGCCGGGATCGCCGCGGCCTCGCGGAGCCGGGCCTGCGCCGCCCACGTCCATCCCGGGCGCGCTTCGGTGCGGAGCCGGCGGGCCTCGCTGATGGCCGCGTAGTATTTCTGGGTATCGGCCGACTCCCGGGCCGCCGCCTCCGCCAATTGCTCTTGCTCCAGAAGCTTGGCGCTATCACTCAACCGGACCTGAACCCCGACAAGCAACGCCGGCAGCCCGATCGCGAGCAAAGTGCCGACCGCGAACAGGGTGGCCGTCTTCGGCTCGCGCCGGGCCCACCGCCAGGCATACGCCAACCGGCCGACCGGCCGCGCCGTGATCGGCCGCCCGTCCAGG
>Ga0066905_100000019_pt1 | contig 24819 bp, 35 predicted proteins | sample PanSoiMetaPlot36_FD_67483 | JGI IMG/M metagenome (GOLD analysis project Ga0066905, IMG submission 67483) | Tropical forest soil microbial communities from Panama analyzed to predict greenhouse gas emissions - Panama Soil Plot 36 (version 2) | ecosystem: Environmental > Terrestrial > Soil >... | reverse complement strand
TCACGGTCGGGGCGGGGCGAGGTCGGGAGCGGCGCCGTCCGCGGACGGTCCTCGCGGGGCGTCTGCCAGAATTTCAGTTTGCGTTCCGGCTCGTCGGCGGGCTTGGCGGGCGTCGAGGCGGTCATGGGCAATCCCTCCACCACAGAGGTGCGCCCGCCCCTATGATTCGTCACGGTCGGGGCGCCAAAAAAAAAAACGCGGGAGGCGGGGCGTGGACCCGGCGACTAATGTCAAGGGGACCCGGTCGATTCCGGGAGGGACGGCGCCGTCACGCCCCGCCCCCCTTGATCAGGACGGAGCAAGGTCTCCGGTCTGACACTTCGCGCCAAAAAAAAAACGCGCCCGGCGAACCAGGCGCGTTGGTATGAGAGCGAGGGCGTGCTGAATCAGTAGAAACAGGACGCGTACGTCTGGAGCGTGCATTGCACGGGGACGGGCGCCGACGGGGTGCACAGCGTAAACGAGCTATTCGGGAGCTGAAACCGGAGCGGATGCGCCACGCCTGCCGCCACCGTGCGCGTCAGGCCGGACGCGAACGGCGCCAAGGTGCCGATGATGTTGCCGTCGAAAATGACGTCTACGGTTAAGGGGCCGTTGTTCTTGAAGGTCACTTCCGTCGTCCGGTTGGTTTCACACGCGGGCGCGGGCGGCGGGGGTGGGACCGAGGGGGTCGTGGGACTCTTGCCCCCACAAGCGGCGAGCGAGATGACGAGGGGGAGCCAAATCATACGTTTCATTACTTCACGTTCTCCATGGCCGTAATCAGGGCCTGAACGAGGCGGCCAAATTCCTCGGTCTCGGGCGCTGTCAAGACATGACAGCTCGTAAACATGGGATACCCATTGACGCCCATCGGCATGGCCTTGGACGTGTACTCGTAGACGAGGCCGGGCGCCCGCTTCACAAACGCCTTGCGCTGTTTCGCGTTCATCAGGCCCAGCGACAGGAAGCACGTCGTCAACCAAGTCGGGCGGCACGTCGCGCGACGTGTAGATCCGATTGGCGACGTAGTCCTTCGCGAGCTGGACGAGATCGGGCGCGCTCATCGGACGCCACTCAGCAGGCGCAAGAGAAACGCCAAGACCGCCACGTGCAGCCCGAGACTCGCGCCCGCCATCCACTTGAGAACTTTCAAGTCCGATTCCAAGGCGGCAAAGCGACTTTCGAATCCGGCGATTTCTTCCGCCGCCGTGCGCGCTTGTTCCTCGGTGACGCCTTGCGCGGAGCGCAGCGCGTCGTAGGTCTTACTGAGCATGATCGGCATTAGCCGTGCGATCCTTTCGTGTAGTCGATCAACAGTTGAATCAACGCCTCTTTCAGACTCTCGCCGCGCAGCGCCGCCGTACTCTTCACCCGGCGCCACAAGTCCGTGGGAATGTCGCGCAGAATGTAGCTCGTGGTGTCAGCGTTCTTCTCCATGAGCGAGCGTCTCCTCTCGATAGAAGTGTCGGGCGCGCGTCAGCTCGGCCTCGAAGGCAGTGTCGTGCCGGTCGCACCAGTGCATCAGGTCGGCCAGCAGATCCGCCAACGCATCGGGGTCCTCGGCGCCGGTCGTCGCCTGGAACATGTCGAGCGCCACGGCGGCCCAGTCGGCGCGCTCGTCGTTCATTTGCTCGGGGTCGGGCGGGAGCGTCGTCTTCGTCTTCGTCTTCGTCTTCGTCGTCTTCTTCGTCGTACGGTTACTCATGTTATCAATCCTATCATCAATCGGGCGTCGGGGTGATCGTCACGCGCGTGAGCTTCACGACGTCCAAGGTCTCGGGATGGAGCGCCACGTACACGCGCGTCTGCACGTGGCGCCCGGCGCGCCGGGCCGTCGTATCGGCGGCCCGTTGCGTTTGGTCGGTCCAGAAGGATTCGCCGGGCCGGGCGCGCGAGAGCCACCCGGCCAAGGTCCCTGGCAGAAACGTGCCCGGTCGGCGTCCGCGGGGCATTTACGCGGTCTCCTTGACGAGGCGCGCGGCGACCGTCTGCAGCGTCCCGTCCATGATGACGGCCTGCCCGGTGCAGGTCCGGCCCCACCAGTGCCCGTACCCGTTGTCGAGGACGACGTAGCCCGCCGCGCGGAGCTGGTCGCACAGCCACGAGGACACGCGCCACCACTCGAAGACCTCGGCCGCCTCCGCGTGATCAGCGACCACCTGGCGTAGCTCGGTGAGGTAGCCGTGGCGCCCGTCGTCGGTGTCCGCGTCGGGGTCCAAGACTTCGAGCGTGCCGTCTGCTTTCCCGCACGTACACTCCGCCGCGGGGACGGTGTGCGTGGCGCAGCCTGCGGCGTGCGGGACGGTGCCGTCCTCGGGATCAACCGCTACGACGGGGCGCGTCGGCTGCTCTCCCTCGCAGTGCTCGCGGATCCAGTCGCGGCAGGTCTCGGCGTCCCAGGACGAGGCGTCCGGATAGAGGTTCTCGATCTCGTCGTAGCTGAACGCCCGTGCCAAGTCCTGCGGCCCGGCGGTCGTGTGTTCGAGCTTGATCAGCTCGTCGATGAGCGAGGAGTCACAGCACAGCACGTCGTTCCGCAGAAAGTGCTCCGCCGTCTGCGCGATCTGAATCGCGCGCCATTCGGCGTCGGTCCCTTTGCGCCACGTCGTGCGCATGTTGGGATCCTGGAGGCTGCGTTGATTGGGCGGCCCATTCGGGTCGCCGCGAAAGGTGTAGCTGTGGCCCCCGGGCCAGAGCTGAATCGTCGTCGTGTGCGGAGTCGTGCGGGTCATGGTCAGGTCAACTTTCTGCGGCGCCGGGCCGCGGTGAATTGGAAGCCGCACGTCAGACACCGATGCTGGCCGTACGCTTCGTTGATCGTGTAGTACTTCGGATGGCGGCACGGCACCTCGTCCACGACGAGGGGCGCGGGCTCGCGCAGTTGATGGAAGCGGCCACTCACGACGAGCGGCCGTCGGGAGCGGGCGACGGTCCGCGCATAGGCGCGGGCGTCCTGCCACGTGGCGAACGTCTGCCGAGTCGCCAAGGTATACGCGGGCTCGTCGTGGCGTTCGGTCTTCCCGAGGCGGCAGATCACGAGGTAGCGGTCGTCGGGAAACATTACTGCTCCTTCGTATTCCGCCTTGCGGCTGAGGAAGCCGGGCTCGTGCGTGGCGTTGTACTCGGCGCACAGGGCGCGCGCTTCGTCTTCGGTCTCCACGTTCTTGGCGAGCGTGTGCTTCGGTCCGGCGCCGGGCTCGCGGCCGCCGGGCCATGTCGGATTGCGGATCCACCAAGTGCGGGTAAAGACGCGATACATTGCGGGGCTCTCTTTCTGCGGCGTCCATCGCCGCGAGTCCTAAGATACTAAAATCCTATGATTCTGTCAAGGCGCCTAGCGCGAGCGCCCAGCGGTCGAGCTGGGCGCCCAAGGCGCGGGCGCCCGGACGGTCTTGCGCGGTGAGGCGAGCCGCCGCTTGACGGCAGGCGGTCGCCACGTGGTCGCGCAGCGTGGCGTCCACGCCAAGGGCGGACAGGACTTCTGCCGCGGCGCGGGCGTCGGATGCTTCGGTGAAGGTCGCGAACGATCCGAGGGGGAGATCGATCTCCCCCGCGGGCCGGTCGGCGTCGTCGTCGTAGACTTCGCAGGCGATCCACAGCTTGTAACTCATGCGACACGCTCCCGTCGGTCGGTCCACGTGCGGACCAGGTGATCGATGACGTCTACGCCAGCCTGAATCGTGTGCCACGTGTGCTCGGTGTCGGCGTAACTCCAGCCGCGCGACGTGTCGGCGCGCGGCCGAAGGATCGTGTCCGCGCCTAGCGCCACGGCGAGCCGCGCGACGTAGCTGCCAAAGGTCTTCGGGCGGCCGTAGGTCTCGTCGGTCTTGGCCAGGCGCGTCTCCAGCGTCTTGAGCGTCTTGGCCATGGCCTCGGCCTTCGGTCGATCCACGTCGTAGACGTCGTGGTACCGGTACTGCCAGGCGTACAGGTGGCGATCGGCGTCTCCGTTCGTCCCTTGCGAGTCGATCCGGAAGTCGGCCAAGTAGAGTCCGCGGACGGTCTCTTTTCCGAGGTTCCGGATCGTGGTGGACGTGGCCGACACCGTCAGTCCGGCGTCGATGTCTTCGCGTTCGTGGCGCGTGAGTCCAATCGTCACCACGCGGGCGATCACGTGGAAGTACTCCGCGGTCTGTTCGGTCGTGAGGTAGAGGGCAAGGCGCGTGGTGTCGGGCGGGGTCTTCGTTTTCGTCGTCATCGGTCCGTCTTTCTGCGGCCTCCCGAGGCCGCGGTGTCGAGACATAGGATTCTATTTCTAGAATCCTATGTTTGTCAAGTGTGCCAAGTCACGTGCGGGCGAGCGAGGCGTCCCGGACATAGTCGGACCCCTCGCGCGTGATGATGTCGATCAGGTGCTGCGCTTGGTCGGCCGGAACCACAAACCGGCAGCCCCCGCAGCGCACCAAGACGGGCGTGAGGCGGGTCCGGGCGTCGGCCGCCAGCGCGGCGACGTCGGCCGCCTGCAGCCATTGGCCGAAGGAGGCGCGGACGCGCGCTAGGACGGTCGGTCCGTCTTGGCGCGCGGTCGTGGTCGAGGTCATCGGGCCTCCCCGACGGCGCCCGCGGGCGCGTCCCATACGAGGGCCCCATCGCGGACCGTGCCGATCCTGATGCCTGGCACGGTGGCGAGCAGCTGCCGGTAGACGGCAATCCCGACCGAGTCGAGCCCGCGGTACCGGCCGGTCGCGGCCGCGGCTGCCAGGCGGCCGAACGTGCCCCCGAGCGCGGGTGCCAGGCGGGCGGCCGCCTCGCGCGTCTCCTCGTCCAGCGGGGCGCCCGCGTCAGGCGCCAGGCGCGGATCCACCATGGGACCGGAGATGATGAGGCGCGCGAACGTCTCGCGGTCGGCCTCGCTCGCGTCGTAGACGAGCGCGCCTTCGACGGCCTCTTCGAGGTACCCCGTCGTCATCCCGCCCGCGTGCCAGGGGCGCGGCTGCAGGTCTCCGCCGGAACTCGATACGTCAATCCCTTTGGCGTGCCAGCCATTCCAGCCGCGCCCGATGATGTGCCAGGCTTTCTTCGGAAGTCGTGTCATGTGCTGCGGCCTCCTTGACCGCGTCCGATCAGCGTCTCACAGAATCATATGATTTGTCAAGGCGCCCAAGTCCGGCGGCCTACCACAGGCCGACGAGGCGCCCGAGCCCGTAGCCGAGCGCATAGCCGAGCCCGAGGTAGCCGAGCAGTACGCCCAGCGCGGCGACGAGCCCGAGCGCCATCGCGGCCAGCCCGAGGGTGAGCGCGCCCAGCGCGCCCAGCCCGCGGGCGACGGCGCGGAGATGCGCGATCATCGGGCGGCCTCGCGGCGCCGGAGGCGGATCGTGCGGATCCGACAGGCGTTGCCGTGGTCGGAGATCGTCCACACGGGGAGGCCGTTTCTCTCGGTCCAGTGCTGCCGAATGTCGGCCTTGATGATCTGGCGAGCGGCCTCGTCGTCGTCGGCCGTGCCCAGGTGACGCGAGGGGCCGTAGCACCAGTCGTCTTTGTAGGCGACGGCCAGGCGGAACCCGTTGCACGTGATCACGTAGCACGGGCCGTTCTCGGTGTCGAAGTCGTGATCTTGCAGGCGTCTACTCATGGCGGTCTAGTTCTCCTTGTCAGTCAGGCGGTCGAGGTCTTCGGCGTGTTGTTCCGCGCAGCGGATCGTGTCGTAGTTCCCGTGGTCGGTACTCCAAAAGTGGCCCACGTCGCGGAGCGGGTCTCCGCACTGGCTGCACTCGTCGTCGCGGTCAATCTGCCCGAGGCGGATCGCGCGGCGCGTGTCGTGCTTAGTCGGGACGGTGTCGAGCGGATCAGGGCGGGTCATGGGGCGTCGTCTCCTTCAGTGAACAAGTTCAGCGTCTGGCCCGCGCCCGATTCGGCCGTCAAGTCGAAGTCGGCCGGATCGGCGCGCGGCAGCGTCCACGTCGGGTGCGGGACTTCTTGGTCTCGCACGGTCTCGGCGCCCGGTAGATCGGGCTGCCGGGCGTCGTCGGTCTCGGGGCGGCGCGTCGTCGTCATCGGCGGGCCGCCTGCACCAGGTCGAAGGCCTGATCGAGGGCGGCCGTGAACCGATTCGGATCGAACCTTGGATTCTCCTTCGTCTCGGTGCCCGCGAAGTGGGCCGCGAACGTGGCCAGCACCGCGCGGGGCGGCGCGTCGGTGTCCTGAGTCGCGGCGAGCGTGGCGCCGAGATCGGCAATGAGGCGAACGTAGTCTTTCTTGGTCATGGGATGCAGGCCTCCTAGCCTGCGTAGCTGTCACAGTAGGCGTGGATGGGCGCCAGCACGGTCTCTAGGCTCGTGGTGTAGTCGTTGATGACGTCGTACCCGTCGCTGCCGTAGACGAAGCGGACCCAGCGCGGGCGCGTCTCGTCTCCGAGGTAGCAGAGCAAAAACTCGTCGTCGGTCTCCATCATCTCGGCCAGGATGGTGTCCCGGTCGGCCGTCGGGGTCTCGGGCCGCCGTTCGGCTTCGTCGTGCGTCCCTTGGTCGGTGGCCAGGCGATAGCCCGCGGCGAGGAGCGCCGTCACGGTCTTCCGGACGATCCGTTGTTCCAGGCGGATCCGGCGGCACATGGGACATTCGAGCGTCACCCGGTCGGGCACGCGGTCGCGGTGCGGGTAGCAGGTGGGGCGATGCATGGTTCTCTCGTTTCTCCTTGGTGGCCCGTCATAGGCCTCCCGGCGACCCCCGACGGGCCGCGCCCGTCGGGGGTCAGGGGAAGCCTAGAAGGGCACGTCGTCTAACACTTGCTCGAACGCGAGGCCGAGCGACCGTGCCGCGCGTCGGGCGTCTCCCGGCTGCCAGTACCCGTCCACGGGCACGGGCACGTCGGCCGGGGTGTCTTCGACCAGGGCGTCAGCACTGAGGGCCGCGGGCGTGCCCTTGGCCGTGTGGGGCAGCCCGTACCGGTCGGCGCAAATCGGGCCGTAGCCCACTTCGACCGAGCCCGCGTCGGTCAGTTCGAGGCCGCAGAAACTGCAGCGGCTGGTGAGCGCGGCGTACTCCTTGGCCGCGATGGCGGGGGCGGCGGCGATGGTGGTCAAGGCCGCGACGAGCGCGGGCGTGACCTTGGGGCCCGCCAGGCGGCCGTCCGGGAAAATCCGTCCCTGCCATTCGTCGGCAATCACGATGTGCACGGCGCCGGGCGTCTTCGACTGCGCGCCCGCAATCGAGAGCCGCATCTCACTGCGGCCGTCGGGCGCCAGGAATCGGGCCTTCGGGAACTTCAGCCCGCGCCCTTGGGCCGCGGTCAGAAACGCGAGAATCGGACGCGCGTCCATCTCGGCCGTGACGGGCGCGGGCGCCGTCGGCCGCGGGGCGGCCAGCGCCGCGCGACAGACGGCGGGGTCCGCATGGCGCGCCCCCTCGCCGGGCGCCCACTCAATCGTGGCGCCCGCGGGAAATCGGGACTTGCACCGCGTGCAGGTCCCGGCGAATTTCGATGTCATTGTGCGCATGGTTACTTGGCCTCCGTGCCGCGGAGGTAGTCGTTGACTTCTTTGTCAAGGCGCTTCTTGGCGTTGTTCACGAAGACGAAGGGCACAGCGCTGGCAATGTGGCAGGCCGCATGCGAGGCCGCCTTGTCGAGAATGGCGATGGCGTCGAGGGTGGCGGGTAGGTTGATCATCAGGTCTCCTTTACAAATACAACGATAATGATGATTGCACAGATGGTTTTGATTGTCAAGTGGCGCGCGGCGGGGGTCGGCAAGGCCCGACGAGGCAGGCAAACGGGGCCTCGGGGCGGGGGCGTCCGGGCTGCTGACGCCCTGAGCGCTGCCCGCTCAAGTCAACATAACTCTCAGTATCAGACGCTGATTTTGTTAACTCGTTAAAACGGAAGGACTTACGGGGACGATCATACCATGATTCTCGGACGTCTGGCCTCGATTCTGACTTCTCCGGGCGATTCTTCCCGGACCTCGGTGGCGCCGGGCACGCAGGCATCGACCAGGCAGAATGGCGGTAAGTGCATGCCGTATAAGAGGATACGGCCACAACAGGCACGGCACGGGCGCTAGGTCACATGACCTAATGACGGTGATTCGGTCATTCGACCTAATCGTCCTACGAAGGTCTTCGTTCGCCAGTTCGGCGGCCAGCCGCTCCGCGGGGACCCAACCCGCCGCGCATTTTGGGCAATCCCTGACACACGGCTGTCTCGTCCTGGAAGGCGCGGTACGGGGAAAACGGCCAGAATCATAGGGGCGAAAGTGCCAAAAAACTCATCTGTACCGCGGTGTACCGTCGTCCACGACGGTACGCGCATCTCCTGCATACGCAGGCGGTTCCGGAAGACGAGGGGGGGCTATGATTTGGGGGGACTATGTAGAGGTGGTACAGCAAAAGTGCCTGATTTTATTGGGCGAAAATGGCTTTCGCCCCCTATTTATACCATCTCTCTCTCTCTCTCTCTCTCTCTAAAGAAAAAGAGTACCTATAAAAGGGGGAACAAAGAGGGAGGGAAGTACATATAAAGATCGGAAAGCCCCCGGTACAGCCCTATTTTCCCCGAAGTGCTTGCCTCGAAAGGACTTGCGCGTACCGTCGTCAAAAATCGACTCCGGTACAACGGTACACCCCCCAAAAAAAAGGGGCCCCTCGACCGTGAGGAACCGCCCTGAAGGCGGCACCTCTAAGCGATGGGGGCGGTCGCCGAGGCGGTCACGGTCGAGAAGGGCGGCCAGGCCACGGTGGTCTATCGGATGCTGGCGCATCAGAAGCGCGGGCACGAGTCGGACAAACCCTATGTCCTCCTCGAAGGGGGCCGGGGCGGCGGCAAGTCGATCTGGCTCCGGTGGGATGCGTATCTGCGGTGTCTCACCACGCCGCGCTTCCGCGCGATTATCGTGCGCCGCTCGATGCCGGAGCTGCGGCTCTCGCATCTGAATTTCGTGCCCTACGAGCTGACGCAGCTCGGGTTGGATCCCCGCGCCTGGCACGCGACGGATTTCGTGCTGCGGTTTCCGAACGGATCGCTGCTCCATTTTGGGCACGCCGAGGACGATGCGACGCTCACGCGCTATCTGTCCTCGGAATTCGAGTGGCTGGGGATTGATGAGGCGGCGACGTTCACCTACCGGCAGTTCACGTTCATGTGCACGAGTCTGCGCTCGCCGATTCCGGGCTATGTGCCGCTCGTGCGGCTCGCGACCAACCCGGTGGGGCCGGGCGCGGCCTGGGTGAAGAAGCTCTTCATCGATCACAACCCGACGTATGACGAGGCGCCCGAGTACACGCCGGAGGACTACCAGCGCATCACCTGCAACATGGACGACAACCCGTACGTCAATCAGGCGGATTACGAGAAGAAGCTGAAGAATCTGCCCTCGGAGGCGCTCAGAAAAGCGCTGCGGTATGGGGAGTGGGTGGTCGAGGGGCAGTTCTTCTCCGAGTGGGCGGAGACCAAGGACGGGCGGCCGTGGCATGTCATCGACACGTTGCCGACGTGGCGGGGGCAGCCGATCGTCTTCGCGCCGCATGTGCAGATTGTGCGCGTGGTCGATTGGGGCTATTCGGTGGGCGGCAATCCGGGGCTGTGTCTGTGGATCGCGTGTCTGACCGACGGGTCCGCGATCGTGTTTCAGGAATTTGTGTTCAAGGAACTCGTGCCCGCCGACGCGGCGGCGGAGATTACGCGGCGCAGCGTGGGGCTGAAGATTCGCTACACGATTGGCGACACGGCGATGTGGCAAGAACACGAGGGCCCGTCGATTGCGGAGCATTTCGAGAAGGCCGGCGTGGGGATGATCGAAGCGGATAAGCAGCGCGTGGCGGGGTGGGTGACGCTGCACACGTGGCTCCGCGACACGCGGACGGAACTCCGGAACGACGGGCCGGTGACGTTTCCCCGGCTGCGCGTCCTCAGAAGCGGCTGTCCGCACACGGTGCGGACGTTCCCGACGATGGTGATCGATCCGAAGGATCCGCAGGACATTCAGACGGTCGGGACCGAGGATGACGCGGCGGATTGTCTGCGCTACTTCGCGCAGGATCGCGGCGGCCCCTCGCGAGAACCGCGCGAGACGCCGGAGCTGGTCTGGCGGCGGCGGCTGATCGCGCGTCGGGAACGGCGCCGCGGGGTCGAGAACTGGGCGCCTGCGGTGTTGAGGGCCGGATGATCGACCAGGGCCTCGATCCGCTCGCGCCTGGGGGCGTGGCGGCGCTCGCGGCGCCGCCCCCGCCCGCCGCGCCGGCCGTGGCGCCGATGCGGCGCGATCCGTCGAAGCTCACGAAGAAACAGACCGACGAGTGGCGGGCGCGGATTGCCGCGAGTGAGAAATATCGCGAGCAGTTCCTCACCAAGTGGCAGCAGAACGTGCGGCATCGGGTGCAGCGGCCCTTTGGCGCGGGCGGGGTCGAAGAGGGCAGCGAGCCGGATCGGCTCAGTCTGCCGGAGGACTGGGCGCGATCGAAGCAGAAGGCGGCGCAGCTCAACTATCAGCTCCCGAAGATCGTGGCGAGTGCGAAAGCGCCGGAGTTCGAGGAGAAGGCGGCGAAGGTCACGGCCGATCTGAACGACGTGCTGCACTACGAGTGTCAGGCCGCTTACATGATCGACGAGTGTCTGGCGGATGTGATCAACGCGGCCGGCGTGATGGTCTCGCTCATCGGGCTGGAACGGCACACCGAAGACGTCCAGATGGCCATGCCGGGGGTGCCCCTCGTCGATCCGTTTGGCGGGCTCACGCCGGGGGCGCCGACGACGGTCACGGTGAAGAAAATTGTCGCGCAGAAGTTCACGTGGGATCGCGTCAGTCCCGCGGATTTTCTCTGGCCGCCGGAATTTCGATCGAGCAACTGGGATCAGGCGCCGTGGCTCGGCGTGCAGTCGTGGATGACGATCGAGGCGGCGAAGAAGACGTGGCCGAGTGTGCCCCCGGAGTTTGAGGGGACCGGATCGCGCCGGCCCCGCGGGCTGACGGACGACATCGAGCAGCTCTACGTCGATGCGACGCAGTACGTGCGCGTGACACAGATTTGGTACTACGCGTGGCTCTTTGACACGGACAAGTTCCATCCCAACTGCATTCGTCGGCTCGTGCTCGTCGAGGGGCATGATGAGCCGGTCGAGTACGACCAGACCGACTGGCAGGAGTGGGTGCCCGAACAGCCGGCGGTGCCGGCGCAGCCGCCCACGCTGGAGGCGCCCGAGGGCACGCCCGAGACGCCGGGGCGGCCGGGCTATTACAAGGGGCTCCGGAAATTGCCGGTGCGTGTGGCGACGCTCACCTACGTGTCGGATACGGCGATTCCCCCCTCGGATACCGAAGCGGGCCGGCCGCAGGTGCGTGAGCTGATTCGATCGCGATCGCAGATGCTCCGGCAGCGCGATCACAGCGTGCCGATCCGCTGGTACAACGTGAATCTCGTCGATGACGAGATTGCCGAGGCGCTCAAGCGCGGCGAGTATCAGGACATCGTGCCGGTCAATGGCGACGGCTCGCGGATGATTGGGGAAGTGGCGCGGGCCACCTATCCGCGCGAGAGTTTTCAGTTTCAGACGATCATCGGCGCCGATCTCGATCGGTCGTGGAGTCTGTCGAACAATCAGCTCGGGACGCAGACGCCGAACGAACGCAGTGCGACGGAAGCGAAGATCGTGCAGAGTGCGGGGCAGGTGCGGCTCGATTACGAGAAGGGCCGCACGAATCGGTTCCTCGTCGAAGGCGCCGAAGTCCTCTTCTCGCTCATGCAGAAGTTTCGCGCCGGGACGAAGTACGTGCGGGTGCCGAAGCTCGGCGGCGAAGAACTCCAGCCGGTGGAGCCTGCCGATCTCCTCGGCGAATTTCTGTGGGACATCGTCGCCGATAGTTCCGATCGCGTCGATTTGCAGACGCGGCAGACCAACACGCTCAAGCTCTACAACCTGACGGCGAACAGTAAGTCGGTCGATCGGTCGCAGCTCGAACGGGAACTCATTCAACTGCACGGCCACGATCCGAACAAGCTGATTCGCAAAGAGCCGCCCGAGGACAAGCCCGAGGCGCCGAACATTTCGTATCGCTTCAGCGGCGAGGACCTGCTCAATCCGATGGCCGTGGCGCTGCTCCTCAAGACCGGCATCCAGCTCACGCCGGCCGACATTCAGGCGGCGGCGACGATGATTCAGGATGCGGTCTCGAAAATGATGGTGCGCCAACCGGGGCCGGGGATGGCGCCGGGCGGCGGGGCGCCGCCGGGGCCGCCGCGTCTCGCGCCGGTGACGCCGCCCGAGACCGTGCAGCCGATTCTCAAGCGCGCGGAGAGTGGCGCGAGGTTGATGCCATGAGTGACCCGACGCCGACGAAGGGGCGGACGAAGCGGAATTTCATGCATCCGACGCCGATGGCGGAGATGCAGCCGTCGAAAAAGACGCACAAGGCGCTGACGCCGACGCAGTACTTGCAGCAGCGGGGCCGGCCGCCGGTCGGCTATCAACGGGCGCTCTGTCATCGCAACCGGATTGCGGTGGCCGATGGCCTTTGCCAGACCTGTTACGTGACGAATCGGCCGCCGCTGCCTGTGCCGGTGACGCCGCGCCTGGCGAAGGAGTTGCTGGAGGAGGTCCGGCTGTCGTTGCGGGAGGCGTTGCCCGAATATGCGAGGTTGCATCTGGACGCGGCGCGCATTTCGGCGCTGCGCGGGGACGCGCGGCCGGCGGAATGGGCGCTGCAGACGATTAAGGCCGGCGACGAGCCGGTGGTCGCGCCGGTGGCCAAAGACAGCGTGGGCGGCGGCGTGAAGGTGATGATCGGCGTCAATCTCGGGGGACTGCCGGAGGGCGCGAAGGCGTTACCGGTGGTGACGTTCGCGGCGGAGGGGGAGCCCACGACATGACGCGGACCTATCGCGCGACGCGGTGGACCTGTGCGCCCTGTGCGGTGGGCCTCGATCACTGGGCCTGGGACGATGACGCCACCGTGCCCGTGTGCGCGGCCTGTGGCGCGTCCATGGTGTCGGTGCGGGCGGTCGTGGCGAAGGCGCCGACGGTGATTGGCGACGCGTGCGATGTCGTGATCGAGCATGCGATCTGCCATCCGGACGGCACGCCGAAACGGTTCACGTCGAAGTCCGAGATGCGGCGCGAGGCGGCGGCGCGAGGGTACATGAACGTCGTCGAGCACAAGCCGCTGCCGGGCACGGACAAATCGAAGTTCACGACACGGTGGGCGACGTCGCCGCCGCCTGGGTATGACCCGCGGCCGATGGCGCTCTTGACGCCGGACGAACAGCGGGAGCGACGGCAACAGGTAGGGACTGATGAGTGACGAAATCACCGGCATCATCGAATCGGCGGCGGCGGATCTGAGCGCGAGCGAAGCGCCCGCGCCGGACCCCGCGCCGTCAGAGGCCTCGGGCAGTGCAGTCCCCGAGGGGGGTGCGGCGTCGGACCGTGGTGCGGCGCCGGCCGAGTCGGCTCCGGCCGCGCCGCCGCCGACGGCCGCGCCCCCGGTGATGACGCCGGAGCAGACCGAAGAAGCGGAACTGGGCGCGCTTGAACAGGAACTCCTCGCGAAGGACGGGCGTCTGCGTGGCCGGATGGGCGTCGCGCGGCATCAGGCGATTTTGAGTCGCGTCCGCAAACAGCACGAACAGATTTTGGCGCAGGCCGCCGATCAGCTCGAACGCGCGAAGCAGTACGAGACGCCGGAATTTACCGAACGGATGCGCGCGTTTCAGATTGCGGAGAGTAACCCCGACGCGTTTCTCCAGATCCTGCAAGCGATTCCGCAGTACAAGGCGCGGATTGATGCGCTCATCACGCAGGCGATCGTGGCACGGGGCGGTACCGCGGCGATCCCGCCGCCGGCCGCGCCGGCCGAAGACAAGGAGCCGGAACCCGACACGCTCCTCGATGGCGGCGGGATGGGGTACAGCGTCGAGCGCGCGAATCAGTTGTGGCAGTGGCGCCTCAATCAAGCGAAGCAGGCGTACGACGCGGAGCTGGACAAAATTCGCGGCGAGATGGCGCCGATTCACCAGGAGCGCGCGGCGCGTGAGCGCATCGAGCAGGCCTTCACGCGCCAGGGCGGAGTGCTCTCGGACGCGCGGGCGAACTGGCCGCTCTTTGCGCAGTACGAATCGAAGATTCGAGAAGAACTGATGAAACCGGGCAATGAGCGGATGCAGCTCGATCAGGCCTATCGCGTCGTTGTCATCGCGGGCGAACGGGCGGCGCGGCCGAAGATCGAAGCGGAAGAACGCGCCCGGATTCAGAAGGAACTCAATGGACAGGCGGCCTCGCCCCGCTCGCTCCGACCGGGCCTGCCGCCCGCGGAGCTGACGAAGGTGGAAGGCGACCAGGAGATCGACACGATCATCCGGAACGCCGCGCGCAGTTTGTCCTAACGACTTTGGCTTGGCGACGTGAGCCAGATCACGTCGCACTCTCCCCGGCGCCTGACTCGGGGATACCTCTTCAGGCACGTCGTTCGCGTCCTGACGGCGAGACGGTCAGACCACGTGCATTGGTGCGCTCCGTCGTTGAGACGGAAGGAGTGAGGTATGCCAACTGTCAGTCAGATTCTGGCGGCGTCCTATCCCGCGGTCATCGCGGCGATGAAGAAGCCGGCGAATCAGTGGGCCGAGTCCGCGCTCATGCGCGAACTCGATAAGCAGAACGGGATCAAGAAAATCAGCATGGGGCCGACGATCGAGGAACCGCTCGATTATCGTCGGTCGCCGAACTCGGGCTTTCTCGCGACGGATCTGGAAACGACGTCGCTGACGAAGACTGATGTGCTGACGACGGCGGTCTACACGCCCGGCCAGCTCAGCGTCGAGATGGTCTGGAGTAAAGGGGACGAGGCGAAGAACCCGTCGGAGAATCAGAAGGTCGCGCTCGTGAAGTCCATCATCGAGAACGGCGCGGAAACGCATGACGATCTGATCGAAGAGGCGCTGTTCGCGGCGGCGACGGACGGGTTCCTGGGCTTGCTCGGGATCTATCCGGACTCTGGGCAGGGCAACGTCGGGGGCATCGACTCAGCGGCCGATGCGTGGTGGCGGCATTACACCGCGACGTACGCCGCGGCCGGCACGAACATCCAGGCGCAGCTCACGAAGGCGTTCAACGAAGCGGCGAAGGGCACGGGCGGCTCGATGCCCACGCTCCTCGTCAGTGACGGCGATACGCAGGCCATCTACGAAGGCTCGATTCAAACCCTCGCGCGCTACATCGACGTCGAGGACGCGAAGGTCGGCTTCCGGACGCTCGCGTTCAAGACCGGGCGGTACGTGTTCTCGCCGTACGGCGGGACGCGGATTTACGGTTTCAACACGAAGCACACGAATCTCAAGGTCTCGAAGGAATTCTTCCGCGATCGCGGCGAGACGCAGGAGATCCAGAACGCGCACGGCTACGTTTCGAAGCTGTACTCGATGCTCCAGTTCACGACGAACAACAAGAGCCGGGGCTTTGTCTTGACACAAGTCTAGCGGGGGGTCAGGGCGCCGCGCGGGGGTGTGGGGACACTGACGCGCGGCGCCCGGCGGGGAGGCAGTGAGTCATGGCGAAATTTACGGATGTCCCGGTTGAAGGCAACACGGATGCGGTGCACGACACTCAGAAGAACGCGCTGGGGATGTCGGCGAAAGACGAGTTGAGCCGGTTGTGGGTGTACCTGAAAGGCGTGGCGAACTGCCTGGAAGGGTCGTGGGTGACCTACGACGAGTTGGCGGTCACGACCTTGCTCGCGGCGAATGCGATCGGGCCGGTGGCGGTGGCGGGCGGGCCGGTGGTGGCGGGGAAGTTCGGGTGGTTCTGTGTGTTTGCGCCGATGGGCGTCAAAGCGCAGGTGGCGGCGGCGTGTGCGGACAATGCGCGCGTCGGACGGGAAGGCGCGGATGGTGTCGTGGGCGATGGGCGCGTCGCGGGGGATGAAATCTACAACGCGATCACGCGGGCTTCGACGACGACCGCGGCGGCGGTGGCGGTGCAGATTCTGTATCCGTACGTCGATGACGTGAACGGCGCGTAAGGAGGGACGAGATGACTGACGGCAAGGACAACGCGCCGACGGGGGACGGGAAGACGATTCTTCAGGTCCTCGAACGGCTGACGCAGATTCAGGAAGCGCAGCCGGTCCCGCAACAGACGGTGGCCCAGGCGACGTATGTCACGCCCTGGAATCCCACGGGGAAACGGCAGCGCCCTCGACTGCGTCGTCGGGTGTTTGAGAACGGGCATCCGATTTCGGATGGTCGGTTGACCGATGAGGAGATCACGTTGCTCAACGGGCTCAAACACGGGCGGTATCACTCTCGGCAGTGGACGGTGATTGAACGGGATGAAGAAGGCCTGACGTCGTTGCATTTGTTCTTCCCGAACAAAACCGAAGCCGATCGCATGGCGATTGCGCGGATTGCCCCGCGGGGGTTGGCGGATCTCTTGGTGTTGATTCACCAGGAGATGCAGGGCGTCAAGGTCGCGACGGAGTAACGGGCATGTCGATCATCACTGTGATCGTCGTGTTGATCGTGCTCGGGCTTTGTTTGTACCTGGTGGAAACGTACATCCCTATGTCGCCGCCGATTCGGCTCGTGATTCGGGTGCTGGTCGTCTTGCTCCTGGTCCTGTGGTTGTTGCAAGCCTTCGGGATCTGGCGTGGCGTGAATCTGACGTTGTAAGGCGCGGCGCGTCAATCGACACCCCGCTCGTCGGCGAGGCGATACCGCCGATCTGGGCGGGGTGTTGTTCTAGAGGGGGCCTCGTATGGCGTGGTGGAATCCGTTGTCGTTTGGGGACCAGCTCACGAAGGCGGCGCGGCGGACGAAATTGCCGGTGCCGAAATTGCCGGGGGTTGGGACGTTGCCGGCGCCGTCGTTGCCTGGCGCGGCGCGGCCGATGCCAAACCTGCCGGGGCTCGGGTCGCTGCCTGGAGCGATTTCTGGGGCGTTGGGGAAGGGGGCGCCGAGGCCGGCGTTACCTCCGGGGTTGGGGGCGGTGTTGCCGGGGGCGGCCTCGGCGATTTCTGGCGCGTTCGGTCGCACGACGCCCTCGGGTACGGCGGGAATGAAGTCGAAATTTCCCGTGCTGGAGGCGCCGCCGTTGCCCACGGATCTGGAGGTGTACAAGGCGGCGTCGCCTGACGCGGATGCGTTGGCCGCGCTCGGTGCGGCGGCGGGGGAGATGGGCGCGGGGGCGACGCCCGATTGGACGCCAGAGGCGCAGGCGGATCTGAAACGGTCGCAGTTGGAGGACGAAGACGAGCTGAATCGTCAGGCGTTGCTCGCGCAGATGAAACCGGGCGAGTAACGTCATGACGTTCTTAGAACTTCAGAACGCCGTGATGAATCGGCTGAACCTGACGACGGCCGAGGCGCGCACGCGCATCAAAACCGAATTGAATCTGCGGAATGCCGAAGTGACCAGCGGCGTGGGCATGGAGAAGGTGCGACGCGCGACGGTCGTCAAGGACACGATCATCGGCGATCCGCAGCTCACCTACGCGAACGTCGCGCACGTCTTCACGATTTTCGACCCAGTCCACATCAAAGGCGTCTTGCGCGAAGTGTCGATGAACGACATTCGTGAAGAGGACGCGGACCAGAACACGTCGGGGTACCCGCGGGTCTATGCGATTGCGAATCATCTGAAAGATTCGATGACGATCACGCTGTACCCGAAGCCGTCCACGATTTCGACGCTCCGGGCGGATGTGCTCGCCCTGGGCACGGATATGGTGGCCGATGGGGATGCCCCCGCGTTTCCCGTCGATTTTCACGATGTGCTGGTGCACGGCGTGCTCTACGACGAGGCGTTGAAGATTGAACGGCAGACGGCGTATCAGAAGAGTTTCAAGCTGGAGTACGAGACGCGTCGCGCCGATCTCCGCTACTTCCTGGCGAAGCGCGCGTACTTCTCGCGCAAGCAAAACAGTCGGGACTGGGAGGACATCGGCACGCGCCGCTGGGGACCGATGGGCGTGCCGTAATGGATCCGATTCTCCTCACCGATCTGCGCGGCGGCATCAACGACTCGGATAGTCCGCTGCTGCTGAAATCGAATGAAATGACCGACGCCCGGAATGTGGATTTCCGGAACGGCGCGCTCGGCGCGAAGCGGCGCGGTTCGACGGGGATCGACATGACGGGGGCGCCGTTTACCGCGTCGGTCGTCGCGCTCTTTCGTCACACGCCGACGAACAACATGGCGAACGACGAGCTGTGGGCGATCGATGCGAACGGCAATATCGATCGGCGCGTCGGCGGGACGTGGCAGGGCGGCGTCGCGCGGGCGAATAACTTCGTCACGGTGAGCGCGAACAATTACGACGCGAACGCGGTGAGTCTGCACGGCAAGTTGTTCATTGCGGCGAAGGGCGGGTTTGATCGGTTGCTGGTGTGGAACGGGACGGTGCTTCGGTGGGCAGGCTTTGCGCAGACGCCGAATATCAGTGTCTCGAATTCTTCGACAGGTGGGACGTTTACGGGGACGCGGTACTACCGGATTCGGTACATCGAGCAAGTGAGTGGTGTGACGGTGCGGCGGGCGGAAGCGTCGAACGTGTTCACGTTCGTGCCCTCGGGGTTGGCGGACGGGGCGGTGGTGACGAAACAGGTGACCGAGGGCCCGACCCTCGTGACCTCTGAAGGACAGACGCATTGGGAAGTCGAAGCGAGTCTCGACAATATCTTGTTCTATCGGATTGCGACGGTGCCGATTGGGACGTCGAGCTATACCGATAAGACGCCGTACACGACGGGCTATGCGACGTTTCCTTTGTCTGAGGCGACGGGGGAGTATGTGGCGCCCGGCGCAGCGCGGCATGTGACGGTCGATGAGGATCGGCTTGTGCTGGCGGGGTCGTACTTCACGCCAGGGAATGACGCGACCGTGTGGTGGACGCCGGTCGCCTCGGATGATGGCGTCGGGAATGACGAGCGCATTCCGCAGGCGACGCTGCAATACATCACGTTTGACGGCCTCTCGGGGGGCGGGATCACGGGACTTGTGGCCGGCGTCAATGGCGCGGTCTATCCGTTCAAACGGAGTCGCATTTATAAAATGGTGCGGACTGGCATTGTGGCCTCGGCGTATGCGCCTGTGACCGAGAGCTGGTCGCGCGGCGCGACGATGCGCGGGGCGATTTCCGGGCTCGATGCGACGGGGTTGCCGTGTGTCTATTTTTTGGACGAAGCCAAGGGCCTGTGTCGGATCGGCCGGCAGGGCGTCGAGGATTTGGGCGGGAATGTCGAGGGGACGTGGAAAACGTGGAATAAGAACGCGCTTGTTCCGCCGCGCATGGTGCACTACCCCGAACTCGATCAGGTCTGGTACAGCGTCCCGCTCGGGGCGGCGACGACGCCGTCGCGGCTCTTTGTGTATGAGACGCAGTACGATGCGTCGCTCTATCACGACGGATTGCCGGCGCTGGCGGCCTGCTTCACGCTCTTCCAGGATGCGAACCGGATCATGCGGCCAGTGTTTGGGACGGAGCTGACGGGCCTCGCGGGGGGCGGGACGACGTACATCCATTTTGGCGATACCGGGGTGACGGATAACGGCCAGCCGTATCACGCGTACGTGGTGACGGCGCCGTTTGCGGTGGGGAAGGTCTATCAAAAGTTTGGGGTGCTCTCGGCGGTGCTTGTGGCGCAGGCGGGGGCGGCAACGATGGAGGTGTTGATTTATCGGAACTTTGGGATTGAAGCGCTGTCTCGGCAGGTGACGCTCGTCGCGAGTGCGGTGGGCGAGCCGTACGTGGTCCGACCGCTCGATAGTTTGAGCATGACGGGGGCGAATCTCGTGCAGTTTGTGTTTCGCGATCCCGCGGGGTCCGCGGTGTCGCAACAGTGGAGTTTGGATCAGTTCGCGTGGCGTCCGCGATCGGAAGAGGGCAGCGCGTAATGAAGTTGATGCTCATCAATCGCGAGAAACTCCAGGCGATTGGGGCTGCGCTCGTCGATGAATTTGACAATCTCGTGTCGCGGATTCGGGCGAGTTGGAACGTCGAGCACAACGAGGACGGGACGCACAAAGAGCTGCACACGAATACGGTGACGACGGGCCGCGTCGTCTACGACGGGATTGTGACGGATAAGTTGATGGCCTCGGTCACCCATAACTACGCGCCGCCGGGGTTGGACGATGCGGCGGTGCTCCGGCTGGATCCCCAGGTGGATGGGGCGATGGTCACCGGGCTCCAGGTGCCGCAGGATTTGCACGGGACCATTCTTGATGGTCGAGTGTTGATTGTCGAAAACATTACCGAGGTGGGCTACGCGGTGCGGTTGGCGCATGATGCGTCGCCGGAGGGACAGGCATCGGCGGCGCGGAATCGCTTCCGGTTGCCTCGGTACCCGGCGCTGGTGAATGCGCAGGCAGAGTTTGTCATTCACCCGGCGTCGTTTGTGACGCTCATTTATAACGCGCTGAAGGCGCGATGGATTATTGCGTCGCAGACGTTGGATCAGTCGATTGGGTACTTCCAGTTTTCGGTCGCGCAGAATGTCATTACGATGCCCCGCGCGATCAAGACGTTTCGGTTGTTGCCGACGGCGGCGAATCTGTACATCAACGGGTTCGAGTCTACGGCGGTGCCGGATGACGAAGTGAAAACGGTCGTGAATGACGGGACGTTTGAAGTGTCCTTGATTCATGCGGCGTCGTACGCGACGGTGTCGTCGCGGGTCTATTGTCCGGCGGGGGTGCGCTACATCCTCAATCCGCGGGAATCGGTGCAGATGCAGAAGGTCCGTGGTGGGGGCTGGCGTGTGCTCTCGAAAGCGGATCAGTGGATTGACATGCCGTACAACGCCGGGTGGTTTTCGGCGTATCCGGGGACGTGGACGGTGACGGCGGGGAACGTGGCGACGCTCATGTATCAGGTGGACGGGAACAAGATGACCGTCACGTACGTGTTGCAAAACACGACGCCGGGCGGCGGGGCGCAACAGCTCATCATGGCCATTCCGGATGGGCGCATTGCGGCGCGCACGGTGTGGCAGACGTTGGGCTTTGCGCAGGATTCGCTGGGGCTGGTGCCGAATGCGATTTGTACGACGAGCCCAGGTAGTCAGTTCTTGATTTTCTATAAAGATGCGAGTGGCGCGACGGTCTGGGGGACCGGCGTGTATCTCTACGGGCAGATCATTCTGATGATTAAGGAGGATTACACCAGCATCGAGATTCATAGTGACGTCACGCACGCGGATGCGCCGCACGCCGATGCGGAGCACGTCGATGTGGCGCATCTGGATGTGGTGCACAACGACGTGCACTATGACGTCGCGCACGGCGACGCGGGGCACGCGGACCTCGGGCATGCGGACACGCATTCGGATGACGCGCATTCCGACACGCATTGGGATTCCGCGCACGTCGATATGCACCAGGACGTCGCGCACGGGGACATTGCGCACGGCGACCAGAATCACGGCGACGGGCACACGGATTCTCATGCGGATGCGGGACATCTCGACGCGCACACCGATACGGCGCACATTGATCAGGCGCACGGCGACGCGGAGCACAACGACATTCATCAGGATTTTTTCGGCGGCGGCACGCCGCCGTCGCACTGGGATTCGCACGGCGATTATCCGCACCAGGACGGATCGCACGGGGACGTCGCGCATGATGATGTGGCGCATCAGGATGTTGCGCACGGGGATACGCCCCACGGGGACGATCACGACGATCGGCCCTCGTCCTACGTGCCGCATTCGGACGTGCCGCACACCGATACGCACACGGACGCTGGGCACGAGGACGCACACCTCGATACGGCGCACGTCGATACGCATAGCGATGCGCCGCATAGTGACGGGTCCCATACCGACGCGGCGCACTCAGATGGGCATGCGGATGTGCCGCACACCGATCAGACGCACTCGGATCAAGGGCACAGTGACACGGGGCACGGGGACGCGGCGCACCAGGACGCGGGCCTGCACAACGACGCGAATCACACGGACATTTGACCATGAGCATTGAACTGCAACCGCTCGGCGTCGCGTGCAACATTGGGTGTTTGTACTGCTACCAGGAGCCGATGCGCAAAGCCGGCAACGAGCGCGGCCCGGTGTACGACCTCGTGAAGATGCAGCGCGCGGCGGAAGCGGAAGGCGTCGGGCAGCTCGATAGTCAGGGGCACAAAACGAATTTCGCGGTGTTCGGGGGCGAGCCGTTGCTCCTGCCGTTGAAGGACCTCGAAGCGTTGTTTCGTTGGGGGCGACAGGAGAAGGGCGTGACGCCGGGGATTCAGACGAATGCGTCGTTGATTACCGATCGGCACATGGCGCTCTTCAAGCAGTACGGGGTCTCCATTGGCGTGAGTCTCGATGGGCCGGGGGTACTCAATCGGACACGGCGGGCGAAGGACGGCAAAGACGCGACGACCGATGCGATTACGGCGAAGAGTCAAGCGGCGCTCGAACGGCTCTTAGCGGAGCATCTCAGCGTCAGCCTCATTGTGACCGTGAGCGCCGGTAATGCGCGGACGGACGGGGATGTGATGCAGCTCATTCACTGGCTCCTGACGCTCCGAGACCAGGGCCTCCGGTATGTCAATCTGCACACGCTCGAAGTGGATACCGAAGACGGCGCGTTGCTCCAGCTCTCGACGCCGCGCTCGATTGCGGTGATGCGCCGGCTGCGCGAGGCGTTGGTGGGCTTTTCGCACGTCTCGCCGTTTGACGATCTGCGGTTGTCGTTGCTCCGCGAACCGGGCGCGAACTGTGTGCTGAATCATTGCGATCCGCTGACGACCGCAGCCGTGCGTGGCATTGATGGGCAGGGCGGCCGGAAGAATTGCGGGCGGACGGAAAAGCAGGGCGTGTCGTTCATGAAGGCCGACACCGCGGGCCGGGAACGATCGCTCGTGCTGTACCTGACGCCCTTCGAGGATGGGGGCTGTCAGGGGTGTCGGTTCTTTGCGGCGTGCGGCGGGCACTGTCCAGGGGAGGGGTTGGACGGGGACTGGCGCAATCGCTCGATGCACTGTGGCCTGCTGATGGCCCTCTTCACCGATCTCGAAGACGAGCTGGCGGCGAAGGGCCTCGTCCCGATCTCGCAGTCGCCGCAGCGGCCGATGATCGAGGCGCAGCTCCTCGGCGTGGCGGCTGGCCTCGTCTCGGGGCATGGCGACGTGCCGCACGGCGATCATCACGGCGATCACACGGACCAGGGAGGCCGACGATGAGACGCCTCCCGTTCCGGATTCCGGAATTCTCGCCGCGGATCACGTGGACCTCGGCGGCGGCACGGGCAGTCTGGGAACCGCGGCTCTCGCTGGTGTCGGCGGCGTTTGTCGAGGCGGAACGGCAGTCGGTGATTGTGGGGCTCAGGGACAGTACGTTGCAGACGGTCGCGCCAGAAGGACTGACGGATCTCGCGAAAGCGATGGCGGCGCACGGGCTTGTCGTGTTGCCCGTGGGGAAAGTGGCCCGGAGCCTCGCCTATGCGTCGGCGTCGCAACCCGTCCGGCTGGGGGAGCCGTTTGATTTGCGCGTGGTGATCACGCGGCCGGCGCATCTCGACGCTTGGGCGAAGGCCTGGGAGACGAGTGACAACGAGACGATCGGGCGTTTGCTCGGGTATCCCGCGTGTTGCCGCACGTTCTTTTCGCGGGTGTGGGACCAGGAGCACTGGTTCGATACGACGGGGCCGATGGCGGAAGGGTATGTCCACGTACGCGGGACGAACATGCTCTTGCGCTGGTTTGGTGTACGGCCGGTGCCGCATTTGCCGTGTGCGTTTGATTGTCTGCCGACGCTCCACATAGCAACGAAGCTCCGCGAGCTGATGCCAGAACCGGCGCAGACGTGGGCACGGCAGATGTTGTCGTGGCCGGTGAAGTGGTCGAGTCTGCACGGCATCGCGGAAATCTTCACGCCGGTTTTCCGCGCGATCGTCCCGACGGATGCGCTGGCCTCGAAAACGGAGGTGTGTTTTCAGGGCGACGGGTACCCGAAGGAAGGGGCGACGGGCCTCTCGTTCCCGTATCGACGCGAGGGAATGGGGTGGGAACCGCGCAATGGATTCATGTCGGACGAGGCGATGTTCGCCGCGCATGCGGTGTTGCTCCAGGCGTTGCCGAATCGGTCGTTTGAGACGGTGATTGATTTGGGCTGTGGCGATGGCGCGTTGCTCCGGCAGATTGCGGCGCGGCGTCGGGTGGGCGTCGAATCGAACATTCTGATTCACCCGTACGGCCTGGATCGGACGGTGTACCAGGATTGTCAAAATGCGGGGCTGTTGGATCGGTTGTTCAAAGAAGAACACCCAGATCTGGTGATCGCGCAACGGCAGCGCAATCCCCCTGAATTGTTGACGTGTGACTGCGACATCTTGTCGTACTCCTACGAGGGGACGACGACGGCCGAGTGTATTCGACGGAGGGTACCAGCGTGATCGCAGACCAGGACGATCCGAGACGGCGCGAGGACGAAGAAGAGGACGACGAGGAACTCGACCGGCAAGCGCTCCTGCAACAGATGGAGACGAAGCCTGAACCGGGCTACTCGTTGGACGGCGATGGGAAACAGCCGCCGACGGTGAAAGAGGAGACGACGCCGACGACGCCCTCGACGACGCCGAGTGTGTTTCAGAGTCCGAATACAAGCGTGCGGGGGTACATCGACGCCGCTATCAATAGTTTCGCGCCGACGGTGCAGGGGCTCACGGGCGAAGCGGCGCGGAAGCAAGCGACGCAGGACTATTTGACGTCGCTCGTGCCGGAGATTCAGAAACGCGGGGGCGTGGTTGGCGACATCAAGAACGAAAAGATGCAAATCAACGGGCAGTGGGTCGATGTGCTCCGCGACATCGAAGGGGCGGCGGCGCCGCAGTACTTGGTGGAAGAGCCCGGCGGCGGGACGCCCTCGATGCTCGGGGCGATGGGGATGGGCGGCGGCAATGCCGGGTTTGG
>Ga0066905_100000018_pt1 | contig 25293 bp, 33 predicted proteins | sample PanSoiMetaPlot36_FD_67483 | JGI IMG/M metagenome (GOLD analysis project Ga0066905, IMG submission 67483) | Tropical forest soil microbial communities from Panama analyzed to predict greenhouse gas emissions - Panama Soil Plot 36 (version 2) | ecosystem: Environmental > Terrestrial > Soil >... | reverse complement strand
ATGATTTTGTTCGAGGCGCAGGCCCGGCGGATCATGTTCGAGCTTCCGCTGCCGCGTCGCGACGACGAGCGGTTCACCCTGTCGCGGGTCAATCAATCGCGCGTCCGCGCGCGCCGGTCGCCCGAGGCCGCGCTCGCCGCCTGGGAGCAGGCGTGCCGGTCGTCATGGCGCGCGCTCCGCCTCGTGCTGCTCGCCAAGCTTGAGGCCATCGAGGCCGGCATCACCGATTTCGAGACCGAGTTCATGCCGCATGTCGTCATGCCCGACGGGCGGACCGTCGCGCAGCACGTCAAGCCGCGCATCGCCGCAATTTACAAGAGCGGTGAAATGAAGCCGCTCCTACCAGCGCCAGGAGCCGCCAACCATGACGAAGCTGTTCGACGTGACGATCCGCGCTAGCGCCAAGCGCCTGCCGGTGATCCTGCAAACCCTCGACGGGGAGGCCGAGCTAATCGGCGTCCGCCAATGCGACGACGGCGCCGCCAACGGTCCGCGGCGCCGGCACCAGCATCGGCCGCGGTCGCATGCCGACGCCGACCGTCCCGGCGACCCGCGCACCGGCGACCAGATCGCCTTCGACTTTCTGAAATCGGCCGGCGGCGCGGCGACGACGGAGCAGGTCCAGGCCGAATTCGGCCGCCTCGGGCGCAATCCGAGATCGGTGAGCACGGCGATGTCGCTGCTGAAGAAGCAGCGCAAGATCATCTCGCCGGGCAAGGGGCGATACGCGCTCCCGGCGGCGACGGCGAAGGGGGCCCGGTGATGCACTTCTACCGCGTCTGGATGCGCAGCCGCCCCGCCATGGGCCGCACCTTCTACGACGGCAAGGTTGACGTGTGGGCCGAGAACGACGTCGAGGCCGAGGAGGAGGCCGTCGCGCGGGCCGCCCGCGTTCATGGCCACCGCGATTGGGAGATTGACCGCATCGAGCGCCTCGCCGGGAGGACGCCATGACGCTGACGAAGGAGCAGCGCGCCGCGCGCGCCGAGAAGATAACGGCGTCGTTCCTGACGCATCTGATGGAGGGCGACGGCGACGCGATCCACGACAAATGGCTGGAGTGCATCGGCGACCCGTCATGGAAGCCGCGCGACCGCGACTCCGCGGAAAACTGGGCCATGGCGCTGGGGGCGCATATCGAGCCGCTCGCCCTCGATTGGCACGAGCGCCGCACCCGCCACGAGCTATCCCGGCGCGGCGAGGTCGTCGTCCATCCCGCGCGCCCGTTCTTCTGCTGCACCCTCGACGCGTGGCGCGCCGACGACCGGACATGCCTCGACTGCAAATGGATCGACGGCCACAACCGCCTGGACGACTGGGTCGTCCACTACATCCCGCAATTGATCGGCCAGCGCGGCTGCACCGGCGCCGACCGCGCCGCGCTCCTCGTCGTCCATGGCGGCGCCGCGCCGCAGGAGATCGAGGCCCGCATCGACCCCGAATATGAGGCGCTGGTCTGGCAGCGCGTCGACCAGTTCTGGCAATGCGTCGAGACGCTGACGCCGCCGGTCGCCGTCGTCCCCATGCCGCGGATCGTCCCGCCCGAGCAATGGCGGACGGTCAACCTCGACGACGCCGACGAGCGCGCCCGGCACAACTGGGCCGCCGCCATGTGCGACCACCTCGGCGCATGGCGCGAGACCCGCGCCGCGGCCGAGCGCAACGACGCCGCCCGCGCCGGCGTCAAATCCCTGCTTCCCGAGGACGTCGGCAAGCTGCACTTCGCCGGCGTCCAGGTGCGGCGCAATCGCGCCGGCGCCGTGAGCCTCAAGGAGACCGCCGCATGAACGTGCCCGCCCCCGTCCCCGCCGTCCCGCCGCCGCCGCGCCTGCCCATGCCGGCCTATGCCGACTGCGATCCCGTCGACTGGCGCGTCTATGTCGAGGCGATCTTCCCCAACGCCCGGAGCGCCGAGGCGGTCATGCTCGCGCTCGCCTATTGCCGCAAGCGCGGCCTCGATCCGATGAAGCACGCCGTCAATATCGTCAGCATGTGGAACAGCGCGCTCGGCCGCGAGGTCGAGACGGTGTGGCCGTCGATCAACGAGGTGCAGGTGACGGCGGCGCGCACCGGCGCCTGGGCCGGCATGGACCCGCCGCAATGGGGACCGGAAAAAACGCAGACGTTCCGCGGCCGCAAGCGCGTGCGCGGCCAATGGGTCGACGCCGAAATCCCGCTCACGTTTCCCGAGTGGTGCTCCGTCACCGTTTACCGGATCGTCGGCAATCAGCGCGTTTCCTTCGTCGAGCCCGTCTATTGGGCGGAGGCCTATGGCCGCGTCGGCGGCGGCGAGCTGCCCAACGACATGTGGGCGCGCCGGCCGCGCGGCCAGCTGCTCAAGGTCGCGAAGGCGATGTCGCTGCGCGCCGCCTTCCCGGAGGAGTCCGACTATTCGGACGAGGAGATGGCCGGCGGCGAGGCCGGCCCGCCCGACGCGCCCCGCCCGGCCGACAATTGGTCACCGCCATCGCCATCGCCAACGTCCACGTCGTCGCCTTCGCCGACGCCAACGCCGCCGCCTGCGGCGTCGCCATCGCCACCGCCAGCGCCACCGCCAACGACTACGCCAACGCCCGCGGCAACGGCATCGGCCGCGCCTACGTCCGCGCCAACGCCCTCGCCATCGTCTGCGCCTACGCCTACGCCCGACTATGGCCCCGAGCCGCCGCCGCCCGACGGTCCGGACGACGGACTCGACGTCGACCCGGAGACCGGCGAAATCGCGCCGCAGGAAATCCCGCTCGGCGAGCAGGAGGAGTGGCGATCATGGGGCGCCCGCTTCCTCAACGCCATCCAGCCGCTGCAATCGGTGGCCGGGATTGAGGCCTGGGAGAAGGCCAACCACCTGATCTTGACGCAGATGGAGGCGCACGCCCCGAAGATCCACGTCCGCCTCGTCGCCGCGGTCAAGAAGCGCAAGCTCGACGTCGCGCCGGGCAATCCGCTCGCCGGGGGATGACATGGACTTCTCCGTAGTCCGGAACGCCCTGGTGCCGGCCGACGACGCCGCCCGCGCCAAGATGGCCGAGCTCGCCATCGGCGAGACCGTGCGCGTGCGCATCCAGTCCGCGCCGGCGTTCCGCGACTACGTCCACATGATCCTCGCCCGGATCGGCCGGGCCCGCGGCATTCAGAACGCCGGCGGCTGGCTCGCCCTCGCCACCGGGCATTTCGACCTCGTCGCCCTGCCCGACGGCAGGCGCCCCGGGCTCCCGGTGGTCCCGGTGGCGCACAGCCTCGCCGGCATGACGGCGGTCGAATTCGAGGCGTTTTGGGAGGACGCGCGCGAGATGATCCTCGGCCAGGTGCTCCCCATGCTCGACCCGACGGACGCAGACGACGTCCGCGCCCTGATCGAGGAGCGGCGCAAATGATCTTCGTGTGTGAGTTTCGCGGCGCTGCCCGCCACGCGCTGCCGCGCGGCGATAGCGGGGGCGCTCAGATGCCGCGAAGGGGCACGGCCGATGACCGTGATGCGCGCGGTAGGCACGGCCCCACCTTCACATTTGCCGCCATCATCGTCGCCGCGCACACGGCGGTGATCGTCCCGCCGGCGGCCGCGCGGACGTCCGACCAACATTCCGCCGCCAGCGGCATGTCGGACGCCTCAAGCGCGCGCCGCCCGGCGGGATGCCGGTCGACCCTGCCGCCGGCGTCGGCCCGCGCCGGCTATTGGTCGTATCGTCTCGTCCGCGGCCGGCGCTGCTGGTCCGGTCCGCTCAGGGCCAATGCAAATCTGCATCGCCGCGTCCCGCGCCGCGCCGCGATCCTGTCCCGCTCCGCGCCGGCGCCTTCGCCACCGCCGTCGCTATCGCCCGCGCCAACGCCATCGTCTTCGCCGTCGTCCCCGCCCTCGCCCTCGCCGACGCCGACGGCAACGCCCTCGCCGATGCCTGCGCCCACGCCAACGCCGTCGTCTACGCCTACGCCGTCGCCTGTGCCTGCGCCCACGCCTGCGCCAGCGTCCCCGCCAACGCCCGCGCCAACGCCAGCAGCAACGACAATGCCGACGCCAACGCCACCGCCCGCGCCATCGCCAGCGCCTGCGCCAATGGCTACGCCATCGCCACCGCCGACGGCAACGCCACCGCCAACGCCCGCGCCTTCGCCGTCGACCTCGGCTCCGCCAATGCCATCGCCAACGCCTGCGGCAACGCCCACGCTATCGCCCTCGACGCCGCCTCCGCCCTCGACATCGCCCTCGCACCGGATCGCCGCGGCCTTCACCGACGCCTTCGTGTCGCCGCCGTTGCCGGTCGCGATCCCGCTCCCGCCCCGTCCCGCGCCGGGCGTCCGGTCGATCCTGTTTGCGCTCGCGCTGTCGGCGCTCGTCGCGTGCGCGGGATTCCTTCTTGTCAGCCGGTCGACGGGGACCCGCGTGGCCGGCGCCGCGATCCATGCCGGGCCGGAGCTAGATCCCATGACGCTGATCACCACCGACACCTTCGGCTATGTGAAGGCCAACATCGACAAGCTGGTTCAGCAGGCCGACGTCGTCATTTCCGACATTGAGGAGACGGTGAACGACCGCGCCCGGCTGATGCGCGAGGCCGAGGAACGCGAGGCCGTCATTGACCGATTGAATGCCGAGAACGACACGCTCCGCGCGCGGGTCGAGGACCTCGAAAAGCGCATTCAGGACATCCGCCGGGCCGCCCGGGTGGAGGCCGTCTAGCATGGCGACCGCGGTCGACAAGCTCCGCTGCGCCGAGCGCGAGGTTCGCTGGCGCCTCCGGGTCTATCCCGGACGCGTCGCCGCCGGGACCATGACCGAGGACGAGGCGCGTCGGCAAATCGCGCTTATGGAGGAGATCGCCGCCGACTACCGCGCCGCCGTCGAGCGCGAGCCGCCCGGCCCGCTGTTCGCCTGCCCGACGCCGTCGCCGTCGCCTCCGCCAACGCCTTCGCCCACGCCAGCGCCCTCGCCTACGCCAACGCCCGCGCCACCGCCTTCGCCGCCGCCTGCGCCATCGCCATCGTCGTTGCCAATGCCTGCGTCCTCGCCAACGCCTAAGCCTGCGGCCACGCCGACGCCCTCGCCATCGCCATCGCCTCCGCCCTCGTCTGCGCCAACGCCAACGGCTTCGCCGACGCCAACGCCTTCGCCGGCGCCCCCGCCAACGCCTGCGCCTTTGCCAACGCCGACGACGACGCCAACGACGACGCCATCGTCCCGGGGGCGCCGATGAGCAATCGCGCCACCCTCCCCGACAAGGTCCGCGACGCCTTCCGCGGTCGCGCCTATTTGTCGTTCGACGAGCTAGCCGTCGCGCTCGAATTCTCGCGCAATACCCTGCGCGGCCATCTCGATTCCGGCCGGCTGCCCTGGCACAACAAGGGCATCGGCACGCAGCGCCCGCGGCGCGTCTTCACCCTCGGCGACGTCGAGGTGTTCTGGCGCCGCATCAGCAACGGCGCGCCCCGGTCCCGCCGACGGGTGGCCGCGCCATGATCGACCTCGCCACCGCCCTCGCCCACGCCTGCGCCGCCGCCCGCGCCGTCGCCACCGTCAACGGCTACGCCGTCGCCGACGCCACCGCCATCGCCATCGCCCTCGCCGTCGACCTCGGCTCCGCCAATGCCGACGCCTGCGCCATCGCCTGCGCCAACGCCCTCGCCAACGCCAACGCCAACGTCAACCAAGGAGCACCGCTATGATTTATCCGGTCGAATTGACCTTCACGAAGGGCTATATCGCCCACCCCTATTGGCCCGAGCTAGAGAAGCTCATCAACATCCAGAAGGAGTCGGGGACGCGCCGCGCGCGGTCGGAGGAGAAGCGCGTCAAGGCACTGCGCGACTACCTCGCCGCCCATGACATGTCGATGGACGACTACGAAAAGCTCCAGGCCCGCGCCGAGCGCCAGTTCTATACCTTCGGCGACGTCGGCGACGACGACATGATGCGCGGCCGGCCGGGCGACGAGATCACGATCCCGGCGCACCAGCTCTACGGGTGCCTGGCGCAGGCCGCCGACCTCGCGTCGTCGGCAATCCGGATCGCCCGCAAGGAGCAAATCCGCACCGTTCTTCAGGTGTCGAACGTGTCGACCGGGAAATCCGTCGGCGACGGCGTCTGGGAGCGGTTCGTGCAGGTGAAATCCGGGACCGGCCAGACGCTTTCGAACCAGCGCGCGCTGCGGTCGAACCAGTTCCTCGGGCCGTTCGTCGGCCACGGCTTTGTGGCGTTTTCCGAGGACATCGTCGCCTATCGCAAGATGGTGGACTTCGTCGAATTCGCTGGCCGGGAGATCGGCGTCGGCGCCTCGCGCAAGCTCGGGTGGGGCCGCTTCGCCATCCGGCTCGGCGAGCAGGCCGACGCGGCCGCGGTCGACGCCCCGCGCCGGCGCCGGGCATAGGGGGACCGCATGACCGCGGAGGCGAGCGCGCTGCCGGAAGCGATCCGCGAGGCCTTTCGCGGTCACGTGTTCCTGTCGCTGCCGCGCGTCGCGCGGCTCCTCGAGATGGACCAAGATCAACTGCGCGAGCATGTGCGCGCCGGACATGTCGTCGCCCGGTCGAAGGGACTCGGTCGAAATCGGCCGCGCCTCGTCTTCACCCTCGTCGACGTCGCGACGCTGTGGGCGCACATGCGGCAGGACCGTCCGTTGCCGCGCGGCGGCGGACGGGCGCGCCCCTGAAAAAAATATGAGCGGGGATGTCCCGCAGGCTCGCCTTGGCACCGCCATGCCATATTGGCATATATAGCGAGCCCACTACCAACACGGGAGAAATCCGCAATGAGCGATCTGACGGGGAAATACATCACCCGGGGCGACGTCACCAGGCCCTGGTCCTGGCGCTTCGTGATCCCCGGCGAGACCAAGCCGCGCAAGGGGACAACCGGGACGAAGAACAAACGCGAGGCCGAGGCTATCGCCAAGGAGGAGCGACGCAAGGCGCTGGAGGAGAACGCGCGCGGGCGGCAGATCGGCCTGGGACCCATGACCTGGGGCGAGGCCTGCGATCATTGGCTGCGCGACGTCGCCCAATACCTGGACGAGGACGGTCTCGTCCAGAAGGCATCGGACGCGGCGGGCCGGCCGGTCCTGAAAGACGGGCCGCAGGTCGCCTTCGTCCGCGCGCAGATCGGCGCGACCAAGTTCCTGACCGCGATTCGCGACGTCGACATCACCGACCTGATTAGCGCCCGCCGCAGCCATACCCGCACCGACCCGAAGCGGGGCGCGCGGCCGATCACCACGACGACCGTCAACAAGACCCTGCGGCTCGTCCGGCGCATCCTCAACCACGCTGGCGGACGTCGATCCGCGCAGGTCGCGAAGATCGGCTGGAAGATGCACTGGCTCAAGGAGACGCACCGGCCGCGCCCGCGTGATCTCGCGATCCCGCCGCAGGCCGAGGCACGGCTCGACGCCTACGAGCTAAAGCATGGCTTCGAGGATTTTATGATCGTCCGCAAATTCGGCACCGTCACCGGCCGCCGCGCGGAGGAATTCATCTCCCTCACATGGTTCCAGATCGACTTTGACGCCCACATGATGAAGATCCCCGACACCAAGGGCGGATCGCCACAGCGGGTCCCGCTCGGCGACGAGGCCTGGGCCATCATCATGACCGAATGGAACCGGCCCGACCGGCACCCGACCGCGGTCTTTACCTTCCGGGCGCGGCGCCGGGTCAAATACGTCCATCCCCACAACGGACGGACGGTCGACCTGCTGCGGGGCGTCCGATACCCGATGACCTACGGGCGCTTCACCGGGCACCGCCAGACCCATTGGCCGCGCGCCGGCGTCCCCGCCCGTCTGCATGATCTCCGCCATACCGCGGGATCGCGGGTCGTCGACGCGACCGGGAACCTGAAGGCGGCGCAGCTGATGCTCGGTCATGCCGACATCGCCACCACCGCCAAATTCTACGCCGACCCGAGCGACGACACCGTCCGCAATGTCCAGGACGTCGCCACGCGCGCCGCCCGGGATCAAGCCCGGAACAAAATTGCCCCCCAAATTGCCCCCGCCAACGACACGGGGCCGCAACCCATTGCATCTGCGGAATAATCCCGGCTGGCTCCAACGGCCTCTGACTCCGCTGATGAAGGTTCGAATCCTTCTCCCCCAGCCACCGCTAACCAATTGAAATCGCTAGACTAGGCGCCCCTCGCGGGGCGCCTTTTTTGTCGCGCATCCGGGGGGCAAATCCGGGCAAATTTAGATCAATCCGGACGAATTCCTGGGAAAAATTGCCCCCCGGATTGCCCCCGGAAACGCGATGCCGCGGGCGGCGAAAAGGCCCCCGTTAGATCATCGGACGCGTAGTCCGATAATCGACGCGCGGGCCGCCCATGCGCTGGCGGGACGTCGGCGGGGCGCCGATAGCGGGGACGGGCGCCGACGCACCGGCGGCCCCCACAATCGTTCCTTGCGCCCCTGCCATGCCGGCATATGATCCGGGAATACCGGGACCGGGAGGAGGCCATGGTCGACACGCTTGAACGCGACGTCGGCGAAATCCCGCGCGATCCGCGCCAGCGGTCGTGTATTTCGGTCCGGCTCGAACCGGCCGGGCGCGGCCGAACCGCTGTGATCCACGCCGCTATCGGCCGGCTCGCCGTCGGCCGGGGGGCCGTCGTCTGTCAGGCCGCCCGCGCCCTAATCGACCGCGGCGCCAATCCCGCGGATCGCCTGGAAGCCACCCGCGACACCACGCCTTGCCTCGCCGGTCCGCTTGGTGCCTTCGCCGCGCTCGACGTTACCGATGACGACGACCATACCCGTTTCCGAATGCACAGCCCGGGCGCACCGATTAGCGACGGTCGCCGGCGGCGCAGCGCCCCGCCCATGCGTTTTTCCCGCCCGCGGGCGCCGCGCTAGCGGGCCGGACGCGCCGCCGTCCCCGGGCCGCTACGCCGCCATTGCGCGGCTGCCATTACGGCAGATATGATCCGGGATACCGGCGCCGGTGGCCCGCCCCCTCTGGAGTTGCGTCCCCAATGGTCCACACGCTCAACGCCTCAATTCGCGACATCCCGATCCCGGAGCGCATGCGCCGGCGACCGATCTCCGCGACCGGCTATCCGGTCCCCTGGTTCGTGGCGTGGCTCGACGGGGCGCCGGATTTCCGGGTCGTCGACGCGCCCAAGGTCGGGCGCGCGGTCCGGGGCAATCTATGTTGGTTGTGCGGGGAAACGCTCGGCCGCCATCTAGCCTTCGTGATCGGTCCCATGTGCGCGGTCAATCGCGTCAGCAGCGAACCGCCCTGCCATCGCGACTGCGCCGAATATGCGGTGCGCGCGTGCCCGTTCCTCGTCCGACCGCGGATGCGGCGCAACGACAAGGACCGCCCGGCGGAGGCGGTCGAGCCCGGCGGGGTCATGATCCGGCGCAATCCCGGCGTCGCGCTGATCTGGATCACGGGAGGTTACAAGATATTTCGCGCCGACGGCGGGACGCTATTCCGCATCGGGTCGCCCGAGCATGTGCGCTTCTTTGCCGAGGGACGTCCGGCGACCCGGGACGAGGTGATGGCCTCGATTGATACGGGCCTCCCGGCCCTGCGCGAAATCGCCGAGCGCCAGGGGCCGGAGGCGGTCATCGCGCTAGACCATGAAATCCGGGCGGCGATGACGCTCGTCGACGCCGCGGTGGCGGCATGAGCAGCGGCTCGACCCTCGTCGACGACCTGCAGGCCGGCCGCTGCCCCGATTGCGGCTGGAACTACTTTATCCCCGGCCCGCGCGGCGGCATGTCTGAAAACGTGGAGTGCGCCCAATGCCGCGCGCGCTTCAACGTCGCGCGGGTGCAAACGCCCGGCGCGCGACCGGAATGGCAGATCGTGGTCGCTGAGCGGATCGCGCGCGAGGACGAGGGCGGCGCCCGGTGGCCGCCGGTGCTTTTCGCGCGGGGCGAGCGGGTGCGCGTCACCATGAACGGGCAAACCGCCGCCGGGCAGGTCGTCCAGGCGTCGGCCAATGGGATCAGCCTCGTGATCGAGGTCGAGGCATGGCCGGGACTCGCGAGCACCCTGCCCGTCATGTTCGCCGGCGAGGACTACGCCAACATCATCACCGGCGACCGCGTCAAAATTGAAAGGCTGACGCAATGACGGCCGTTCTGAGCGTTTGGACCATCTACGACCACCCGCGCGACTATCCCAACCATTTTGTAGCGCGGCGTTCGGAAGTGCTCCTGGGCGGCGCAATCGGTACCACCGACGAAATGTTCACGGCGTCAACGCTGGCCGCGGTCCGGGCGCTGCTGCCGCCGGGGCTGTACCGCCTGCCGCGCTATCCGGCCGACGATCCCGTCATAGTGGAGATCTGGATATGACGGGCGCCGGGCGTATCGCACAAACCGACCGCGAATGACCACGCCGAGAGGTTGACGCAATGACGAAGCGGATTTTGCTGGCGGTCGCCATGGTCGTCGTAGTCGCCGCCATATTCTTCGGCGGAATGGCGGCGCTGCTGACGTGCCAGTACGATCCCGTCGGCTGCTATTTATCTTTTCGCTTCTAGCGCACAAACCGGCCGCGAATGATCACGCCGTTGACGGTCGGCGGTCCGGCGTCGCGCGCCCGCGGCTGCGTGACCGCGCCGCAGATGGCGTTGGCAATGCCGAGGACGTCGGCGAACGGTCCCGACTGGTTCAGCAGCTCGAGGATTGTCTCGACCGTCGGGACGAACGAGCAGGCGGCCCGGGTCGCATCGATGATCTGCTGGACGGTGGCGCTATTCCCGCCGGCGCAGCCGACGAGCGCGAGCGCAAGCACCGAGGCCCGCGCGAGATTGGCGAATGATCGGGACATGGAGGCCTCCTATTAGACGACGACCGGCCGCGCGATGTCGGCGAACGCCATAACATGCGTGGCATAGGTCTGCGCTGCCGTGCCGGCGCCGTTGTAGCGGCGCACGGCGTCGCGGGGGTCGCCCCCCGCCGCCCGGAAGGTGCGATCTAGCTCGCGCGTCGCCCGCTCAAGACACGGCGCCATGCGATGCCACATGCGTCGCTCGAAAAACTCCCGGTCGGTTTGGACGTGTTGCAGGTCGTACTGAAAAATTCCGAACCCTTTGTAGAGGATGCGCGCCGGCGATAGCCCGCGCAGCGCCCGCGCCCGATTCGTCTCGGCGATGAGCATGTCGGCGAAGGCGTCGCCATAGGCGGCGCGGAATGCCGCGGTGTTGCGCGGGAACGCCCGGCGTCCATGGCCGCGGACGTCGCCGCTGGCGTCGCCGATCAGCAGCGGCAGCAGCGCGTCCGCCGTCATCTTGTCGCTGCGCGCGATCCAGATGAACCCGGTCTCCTTGCACGCGATAGCGCACAGAATCTCGGCGCCGTATGGCCGGCCGGCGACCGCCGCGGCGATGTCGTCGCCGAAATTCCCCATCAGCCAACGCGTGCCCTTCAGCACCTGGTTTTGCGATAGTGGGAGCTTGGCCATCTTCAGCACCTATCGCAAATTGGCGGCGGCGACGGCGGATAGGGCGGCAGCGGATCGACGCGCGACTCACCGAAAGCGCGGGACGCGGATCGCGTCCCCGCTCCCCGACAGCAGCGAGAGGATGCCGATCAGGCAGAGGATCAGCACCACCACCCACACCAGCTGCTCGATGCGCGGCGGGATCGGGGCAAATATCTTGATGCCATAGAGCACCAGCCACACGACGCCGAGCAGGACGAGGATGCCGATTGCCAGCCACAGAATCGAAATCGCGAGTTCGATCATTTCTTGGCCCCCGGCTTGGCGGCGACCTGCGGCGGCGCCGGCGGCGGTTCGGGCGCCGCCGAGTCCAATTCCGCGCGCGGCGGCCGGTCGAACGACAACTCGTTCAAGGCTTGCTGCAATGCGACAACCTGTTTCATGACGAAGTTAAAACCCTGTTCGGCCATGATCGACCTCCTTTAGAGGACCTGCCCGCCCGTCGCCTGGAAGCCCGGCTGATCGCCGGGGATCGGCTGCAAGCCGAAATAGGCGACCGAATTGGCCTGCACGCCGTATCTAATGCCATGCGTGTTAGTGACAACGACGGTCGCGCCGACGTAGGAAAACTGGCTCAGCATGTCGACCTCGATGCTCGCCCCCGTCACCGTCGTGTTCATGACCGTCAGCGCCGACCCGGGAGTCCCGCCGAAGAAATTTCCCTGCGCTTGGCAGTAAATCAGGTATTGGTAAGTCCCGCCGGCGCCGTCGATCACAAGGGAATCCCGGAACGTCAGGATGCCGTTCGCCGAGACCACGATAAACGTGGCCTGGTTATTGCCAACTGTGACCTCAAAACGGCAATTCCAAAGCTGGACCTGCGCGCCGCCCGTGCACGCGAACGCCCAATGGCGGATCGGCGCCGGCGAATCCATGACGAACGTCACGCCCTGGATCGACGTGTTGGGTTGATTCGAAATGCCGCCGCTGTAACGCTCGCTGCCCGTCGTCAGCCCAGCAATGCGATACTGGCTGGGATTGGTTATATCGCCGATGATGTTCAGGTTGCCGCCGAACGTGCCCAGGTAGAACGGGGCATATGTTCCCGGATTGCCCAGCCGAATGTTGATCGTAAACAGCGGCGTTTGCAGATACTTGCCGCCGAGGACTTCGAAGGCGCGACCGATCGTGCGGAACGCCTTTTCAGGCGTGTTCGCGGTCCCGTCGCCGGTCGCGTCGTTGCCGTCCGTGCGAACCCAACCGTCGACCGCGCCGACCAGTAGAATCGGCACCTGCGACCGGACATGATAGGGGACGAAAAACCTGTTCCCACGCGCGACGATAATCTGCGGTATGTCGGCCGGGAAATCCTCCGCCCGCAGGTCCGTCGCGTCGTTGCGCAGGATCGGGACGGCGCCCAGCCCGTTGACGTCCAGCGTAACGGGGCCGACGTTGGCAACAGTCGGGACCACGCGCAGCGTAAGAAAGTCATTGTAACGGGTCAGCGGTGGCGCCAGCGTGGCGTTGTAGGCGTTCGGCCCGCCGAGCATGAAGGCCCCGATCACTAGCCCGCGCTGGATCAGGTACTGCACGCCCAGGCTAAGGTTTGTCAGCCGCCCGGGGTCGTAGTGAAGCTCCGCGGCGTCGACGACCGCCAGATTTTCCGAGATGAGCGAATTGACGACCTCCGGGCGGAGCCGGACGTCGCAGCCGTTGCCATAGTAGAGCGCCGACGTGTTGACCGGATCGCGCACCGGATCGAAGGCGGCGGCCGGATTATTCGGGCTGGCCGGGTTCGGCGGGAGGCCGCCGTCGCTCGCATTCGGATGCCATCCAGACATCGCCTTTGCCCTCTATTGGTGCCCGCTCGGGTCGTCGTCGCTCTGCAATCGGTACTGCGGATCAAGCCGCGCCCGGCAGGCCACGCACGTCTTGCGCAGCTCCTCGAACATCTCGGTGCGCTGCTCGCGCTCGATCCGGTTCGTGGCGGCGATCTCGTGCGAGATGTAAACGAGGAACGCCAGGAACAGCACGTTGACGACGATGACCGCCAGCGCCAGCGGTTGGGCCTTCATCGAGTCGACGACCGATGTCGCGACCTTGCCGCCTTCCTCGATTGCGCCCATGGCCGTTCTCATTGCGCGCCGTCGCGCGGCGCCGGGTAGCAACTCGCCAGCAGCTTCGCGACGTCGAGTCGGTTTTGGTACATCAGTTGCATTTCGGCGTTGCGCTGCTTCGACGTTTCGACCGCGGTGTAATAGAGAAACCCGAGCAGGCCGAGATTCATCACCACCAGCGCGAGCGATAGCGGCTGCCCCTTCAGCGCGTCGAAGAACCCGCGGACGCCCTCCGTGACCGGGCCGCCATTCATGACGATTCCTCGGTATTGACCACGACCTGGACGCCGGGCGGTGCCGCGATGGTAATGGTGACGACGACGGCCTCCGGCTCGGGGCCGGGCTCCGGGACCGGCGCCCCGCCCGACCATTCGGCGCGAAGGTCCGTCTCGGTGCCGTCATAGGCGTTGACGTCGACCGGCGGATTAATCCCGGGGACGCTGCCGGATTCGGAAAATTGCCAGAGCCAATAGTCGTCGAATCCCGGCGGCAGCGTCGGCGCCGACGAATACTGCGCCAGCCACAGGCGATATTCCGAAATCTCGGCGTTGGGCTTGCCGCCGAGCGCCTCCTTGAGCACGTGGCCGGAATAGAGCGCCGGCGCGCGTCCGGTCAGCGCCTCGACCCGGCGCATGAAGGTCAGCGCGTCATTGAGCGAGACGCCGGCGTCCTCGTAGTCGAGGACGTAGAGCGTGTCGTCGTCGGCGACCTCAAGGGCGTCCGCCCGGCCGACGAAATACTCCGCCTGCTGCTCGATCTTGCCGGGGCGGATAAAATGATAGACGCCCCATAGCATGCCGGCGTCGCGGGCGAGGAAATAGCGCGCGCCCACCTTGCTGTCGGTGAACCCGGTTCCCTCGGTGAGCTTGTGAATGACGCCCCAGACGCCGGCGTCGCGCGCCGGCTGGAGCGAGGACGGGACGGTGTTGTGATGGGATAAGTCGATCACCCGGGTGGTCGGCATCAGCGTTTCCTTCCCTTTTCGAGCGCGGCTAGGCGGGCGCGCAATTCGTCATTGGCGGCGGCCAGCTCGCGCACGGCGTTGACGAGCGCGAAGGTGATGGGTCCGGTGTCAAGCATGCGCATGTCGTCGAGCGCGACGTCGCCTAGCGTGATCGCCTGCTGCGTCACGCATTCCGGCATGACCGGCTCGACGTCCTGCGCGACGAGGCCGATGTGCTCGCGGTCGACGTCGCGGCCGGTCGCCGCCCCAAAATGATAGCGGACCGGCCGCAGCGCGCGGATCGCGTCGAGCCCGGCGGTGTAGTCGCGGACGCGGTCCTTGATCCGCGCGTCGGATGTGTCGGTCCACGGGCCGCCGCCGGCCTTTCCTGCGACGCTTCCTCTTATGAAAAAATCGCCGTTTGGCTCCGCGACAAATCCATAGACCCCGCCCGACATCGGGATCATCCAGTAGAGCGCGCCGGCGTTGTAGCGGAAATAGTAGCTCGCATTCGCCTTGAGGTAGAAATCGCCGCCGACGCTGTCCAAAGTGATGCCGGCGCCGGACCCGGCGCCGCCGACCACGACATTGCCGCCGGCGAGCGTCAGGCCGGAATTGTTGAGAATCGCCGCGTTTGCGCCGGCGACGATCCAGTTCACGCTGCCGCTGGCGTACACCATCTCAGCAGCGACGGTGGTGTTTACGTCAAGAAATCGCATGCGCGGGTTGACGCCGGTCCCGCTGGTTTTCACGTCCAGGGTATCGGTAAATCCCCCCTGGCCGTTGCCAAGTGCCCACGCTTTGCTGGCGCCGACGTTCCAGGCAAACCCGCCGACGGGGACGTTCATCGTCAGCGGCCCGGTCATGGTGTCGCCGGTCTTGATCAGCCGCGTGTCGACATATTGGCGCGGCGCCGCCTGCAGCGCAGCCGTCGGGTCGCCGACAAGAACGAGCGGCCCGGTCATGGTGTCGCCCGCGCGGTTGACCTTGGCACCGATGTTCGCCGTTACCTGCGTGTCGACGTATTGTTTCGTCGTTGCATGGAGCGCAACGGTTGGATCGCCCGACAGCGTCAGCGCGCCGGTCATCGCGCTGCCAGATAGGCGGACGACCCGCTGCCAGGCCTGCGACATGCGGCCATAGGCGAAGCCGTCGTTGGGCGCGTCGGGAAACTGCCCGGCGGCCGACATCTGGTCCTGGAAAAATTGCAGGTTGACGGGTTGCAGCGGCGCGGTCGGCGGACCGGACAGCGTCAGCGGGCCGGTCATGGTCCCGCCCGTCAGCGGCAGGAATACCCCGGTCCCGGCCCCCGCCATTGCGTCGACGTAGCCCTTGGTCGCCGCGTCGTTGGGCGCGACCGGCGGACCGGCGAGCACCAGCGTGCCGGTCATGGTATCGCCGGCGCGATTTACGCGTCCGGTGACCTGCGCCTGGACGGCGGCGTCGCCCGCGTCGACATAGGCGCGCGTTGCGGCATGGCCCGCGGCGGTCGGCGGACCGGACAGCGTCAGCGGGCCGGTCATGGTGTCGCCCGCCTTGTTCACCTTGCCGGCGAGGTCGGCGTCAATGTCGATGCTGATGGCGTCGGCGTATTGCTTCGTCACCGCGCCGAGCGGCACCGTCGGGTCGCCGGCCAGGATCAGCGGGCCGGTCATAGTCCCGCCGCTGATGTTGAGCTTGCCGGTCGACAGGCTGTCGAACAGCGCCGCGAGCGAGTCGGCGAGATTGGTGATCCGGCCCGAATCGTAGACGAAGCCGAGGCGGTCGACGGCGGCGAGAATTTCGCTGGTGATGGCGTTTAGCTGGCAGTCGGTGAGGACCGTCGTGCAATCGTGCGCGACGTAGAGCGGTCCCTCGCCCGCGACGCCGCGCTCGGGCGTATAGCCGTTGCAGACGTTCGGGCCGGGCGGCACGCCCCCCTTCGACGCGGGGGGAAAGATTGCGGCCATATCGGCCCCCTCCCCGGTTCGGGTGGGGGCGAGCATACCGGATGCGGTGGACGGGCGGTAGTCCGGTCGTCAAACGATGCAGTTAGCCGGGTCCCGCTCATAAACGCAGGCCAGGATGTTCTGCGGCAGGATTTGCGGCAGCAGCCACTTGAAGGCCTGGTAGAGGTCCGGATCATGCGGTCGCGTCGCCGGATTAGGCGGCAGGTTGCAATTGGGCGGGAGATTGATGTCGGCCGGCGACAGCACGAAGTTGAGCGACGGCGGCGGCGTCGGGCTGCACGCCACCATGCGGAGGAACGGCTCGTTGTCCGACGGCGCCGGCGGGCATGGCGCGGGCTCCGGACAGGCCGGGCGCGTCCGCGCCATCGTCCACCAGCCGGACGGGCCGCAGTTGAAGTCGCCGGCGTCGCGGACGACGAGGTCGGCGCCGAACGCGGCGGCAAGCTCGCGGAGGAACGCGAGGTTGATGACCTGCCGGCGCAGCCGCACGAACAGGCACACCAGCACCGCGAGGACCGCGTCGGAAAACGGCGGCCCGCATGGGTCCGGTCGGCCGATCCCGAATCGGTCGGCCCAATGGCGGATCGTCTCGTCGGCGGTGCATGGGTCTAGCTCGCGCAGCGCCCGGCATAGCGCGACGACCGCCCCGTGTCCGACGGCGGAAAACGCGTCGACCACCGCCAATTGCGGGGCGACGGGGACGTCCTCGCACGGGATGTTGTCGGCGCAGCAGCCGCCGAGAACAAGCTGCTCGCACCCGACGTGGGCGCACCCGACGGTAATGGCGCCCTGGTTCACCGCCGGCGTCGCGGCGGACGGGCGCGTGTTGTTCCATGGCTCGCCCTCGGGCAGCAGCGAGCGGACCTGGCAAATGAACTCGTCCTCGTCGACCGCGCACGGCGACGCGCCGCAGCAGGCGTCGGGCGCATAGCAGAGGATCGCGGGCGCGTCGGGGCCGGTCGTCATGGGTACGTGTCGATTAGCTGGACGTCGTCGACGACGAGGAAATGCTCGCACGCGAGATAGGCGTAGGCATTGTCCTGGCGCCAGAGGCTATTGTCGAACGCAAGCTGGATCGTGGAGAAGCAGACGTCGGGGCCGACCGCCGCGTAGGCCGCGGCGCGAACCTGCTCCTTGCAGATTTTCGATCCGACGCAGGTCGTCGCGCGGACGAGCGCCCGGACCGCCGCGAGGATGCGCTCCGCCGCGCCGGCCGGACAGCCGCGGAAGCAATAGGCCTTCAGCGTGACATGCGTCGGCAGCGCCTGGGCGAATTCGCCGGTGATCCCAATCGGCGCGAGCCCCTCGCCATGCGCCCGGGCATGGCCGAACATCCAGTCGGACATCTCGCATAGAACCTCGCCGGGCGGGACGCCATAGGGCGCGTGGGTGGCGTCGCCATAAACGCCCTCCATGAACGGGAATACGACAACGTGCTGCGGATCGCAGCAGCCCTCGCATTCGTCGAAGCAGGCGCGGGTCACGCCGGGATAGCGCCCCGCCTGTTGCAGATACCATTTGCCGTTGGTGGTGATGACGCCGGCGGCCTCGTCGGCGACGACCCGGGCGCGCAAATCCTCGCACGTCTCGTTGTCGGTCCCGCCGGCGATCCCATTGCCGACGACCGTCGCCGCGAGATCAATCCCGGGGAACGTGGTCGAGACGACGAGGGCGGCGCCGGCGTCCAGGTTGAACGCCGTCCCGCCTAGCGTCGCGGCGACGCGCAGGACCGCCCCGCCGGCGGCGTCGAGCGCCGTCGGATTGAAGGTGACCGCCGGGTCGAGCTTGTATTCCCGCGACGACTCGCCGACGAAGCGGATGGTCGCCGGGATCGCCGCGCCGGGCGTGCCCGTGATCGCAACATAGCCCTTGGCGCGCGTCGAGGCGCGCAAGTCGATCCCGCGCCGCGCCCCATAGGTGATGAGGTTGTCGCAGCACATGGTGGCCGGGTCATTTTCCTTGAGCGCCTGCGTGACGAAGCCGTGCATCAGATTGGCCACGCCGGCCATGACGAAGGCGAGGACGTCCTCCGACGACATCGGGAGGACCGGCGCGCCGCCTAGCAGCCGGTCGGATAGCTCGGTGCGCACCTGCTCCTGGAGCACGCCGATGTCGGGCCGCGGCAGAACGCAATCAATCGAGGTAATCAGCGCCATGGCGTCCCCCGATATTCCTGCCAGAGCCAGCCGGCGTTCGGCGTTACCTGCCCCTCGAACGCGAGCGACGCCGACACGCCCGGACCGGCGACCGTCACCTGCAAGCCTATAACATGCCGGCTGATGTAGCGCGCGTCGACAATCAGCCGCGACGCGATCCCCCATGTGAGGAGGTATTGGAGCGCCTCCAGGGCGAATTGCTTGGCGGTGATCAGGGTTTCATTCGTCACCGGCGCCCATTTGAGCGCCCACAGCTTTGACCCGGATTTGAAGCGGTCGCGGCGGAAGGCGTCCGCCCACCAGCCGCCGTCGCGCCGGCCGAGCGGATGCTCCTGGCAGGTGACCTCGCCGCGCGTGAACAGCTGCATGGCGATCCATCCCTCGATCCATTTGGAATTGTCGAGCGTGCCGGCGTTGGTCACGCGCCAATTCGGACCGCCGCAGCCGAGCAGGCCGCAATAGTCGGGACCGCAATCGGGTATCCGGCGCGCCGAAATCCCGGGCCGGAATAGCGGCGCAATAGGCGCCTTGCACCGCGGCGGCGGCGGCGCGCATGGGTTGGGCGGCGCGGCGGGCATGGCTTCAACCCCTAACTATTCCACTGACCGACGCAAATTGCGTCATTGTACCGGCGGCGACCCCGTGCGCGGGCGAGGCAAAATGATAGCCCTCGGCAAGCGCGGCAGCATAGCCGATGCTGACCGCGCCCCAGGCGTTCGCCGTGAACGGCGTGAAGTACGACGCCACGACGCCCGCGCCAATTGCCGCGCCGTCGAGCCAAATGAAGTTATAAACCGCGCTCACTTGCGCCGAATTTGAGCAGAACCCTGTTATCGCAAGCTGTGCCGCCTCGGTCCCCCACGTCAGGAATTCAACGCGCGACCCGACCGCGGTCTCAACCGTGGCGGTCGACCCGGTCCCGGCGCCGCCGGTCGACGCGCCGAGAAGCGGCAGACTCTGGCGGTTGAACCACGACAACACGAGTTGTTGCCGAGCATTCGCCGCGAACTGTCCGCTGGCATCGGTGCGCACCATACCGACAAGTGACCAGCCGTCATTGCCGGCGAGGATTTCGGCGCCGACGTTGCCGGCGGTCTGCGACGTCGCGTGACCATTCGCGAGCGTGAAAAACGCGGGCGATATGCCTTGATTGAGGCAGACCAGATACACCGTGTTCGCCGCAAGGTTCTGCCCCGCCGCGCCGCCGACATTGACGTTCGTGTTCGCGATGTTCACGCCGGCCGCCGGGATCGCGACCCATAGGCCCTGCACCCTGAGGCGGTCGCCGTTGTACGGAACAAATCTGATCTGCGTCGGGCTGACGTAGACCAGCCGCCCGCATGGACCGTAGGCCGGCTTCTGCGCGTCGCTAGTGTTGGTGACGTTGCCAAGCCCGAGCGTCGTCCGCTGCGCCGCGGCCGTCGTGTCATCCGCGAGGTCGCGCGCGGCCTGCGTAAAAACAATCTCCTCGACCGTCCCGGCGCCGGCCGACGCGCGGCCGAGGATGCGGTCGGTGGCGGTGACGTTCTGAATTTTCGGGTACGTCACCGCCTGCGGGTCAATGGTCCAGACGGTGCCGCCGCCGCTGACGGTGATGTCGCCCTTGTCGCCGTCGGAAATGCCCGGCCCCGGCGGCCCCGCCGGTCCCTGGGCGCCGGTGTCGCCCTTCGGTCCCTGCGGGCCGGTCGCCCCCGGGTCGCCCTGTGGCCCCTGGGCGCCGGTCGCGCCGGGGGGGCCCTGGGCGCCGGTGGCGCCGGTGTCGCCCTTCGGTCCCTGCGGGCCGGTCGCCCCCGGATTGCCCTGCGGTCCCGTCGGACCGGGGTCCCCCTTGTCGCCCTTGGGGCCTTGCGCCCCGGGGAGTCCTTGCTGTCCCGGCGGTCCCTGCGGCCCCGCCGGCCCCTGGGGTCCCGGCGGTCCGGGCGGTCCGGGCTGGCCGCCTCCGCCGCCTTCCTCAAGCGCCGCGACCCGCGCCCCAATATCCAGCAGCGACGTCGTCCCCGGCTGTCCGCTCGCGCCCCACGTCTGCGAGCCGTCCGGGTGTCCGGCCGTGCCGGCGCGCGCCCCGGGCGGTGTGACGGTCGCCCCGCCGCCGGCGACGTGATCGGTCGCGTGCTCGACGCCGTTGGTGTAGGTGTCGCCGTCGCGATAGGTGGTCCCCTTGCGGACGTGCTTCGCCGCCTCGAATTGGGTGTTCTGGCCCGCCTTGATGTCGAAATTCGCCTGGGTGCTGAAGCCCTGACCCTTGTCGGCGTTCGATTGATATGTGTCCTTGGTTTGCGACGAAATCGGCAGATCGTCGGCGTTGGTGTGAATGCCCTCCTTGCTTTCGCTCTGCTGGCCGTCACCGCCGCCGTCGGCGCGGCCCCCGCCCCCGCCGCCGCCGCCCTGATCCTGCTGCGGCTTTTTGTACACCCTGACAAATTTCTTTTTGTCGCCGGGCGAATAGAGAATCGACTCGCCCTCCTCGATCTTCGGATGGTGCTCGCGGTCGCCGAGGACCCAGGCGATGACCCGGCGCGACGGGTCGGCGCCGACGTCCATGGTCAGGATCTCAACCTTGTCGCCGGGCTTGACGCGGCCGAGGAAGCCGACCGGGTGCAGCCAGTCGAGCCGATCGTTCTCGATCTCAACGCCGGTTTTGATCCGGCCCTGCATGATCTTCTTGTCGTAGTAGGTTTTCAGCAGGTAGCCGCGGCGCAGCACGTTGCGGACCTTGTGCTGCAAGAACAGCCAATGTTCCCAGTTGCGCTGGCTCACCCGCCGCCCCCGCCGCTGATCCCGCCGCTTGAAAACGGACCGCCCGCCCCGCCCGCCGCGGCGCCGGACCCGCCCCCGCCGCCGGCCTCGTCGCCGAACGATTCCTTCGGCACCAGCGTGACCGTCGCCCGGCGCTCGTCGTCGGTCAGGTTGAATTTGACCGACGAAATCTGGAGCGACTCGTTCACCTGGTCGACCGGGATCGACACATGGTGCATGCGGCCGACCTTCCAGAGCCGACCGCCGTCGTCCGACCACGTCGACATGGTGAGCGTGACGTTGAGCCCCTGCGCCTTGCGCCGTTTTGCCTCCGATACGGCGCGCTTTTTCAGCGTTTCCTTGTCATGATCCGAATCGATCAGGGTCCGGTGCAGCCGCTTGAATTTCACGTACTCGTCGATGGACTCGCCGGCTAGCTCCTCGGCGTCCTTGCCGTATTTTTCGTCGGTCGGGACCGCATTCCCCTTCGTTTTGATTTTGGACATGCGGGGCGCGATGTCCCGCTTCACCGACCAGTCGACGAAATTTCGCCCGAGGACGAGCGCGTGGCCCTGCCCCTCGTCGGAGCCCTTCTTTTGCAGGACGACGTCGCCCTCCTCGTTCTCGGTGAAGATCAGGCCGAATTCGCGTGTGGCGCGCCGCATGGCGCGCTCGACCGACTCGCCCTCGTCGAGGATGAACCGCTCTAGCTGCCGGCTAAATCCGGATTTGTCGATCAGCTTCGGCTCATATCCCTCCATCAGCTTTTTGCAGATGTCGGCCGGGGATTTCTTGTTCTCCTGGCCGCTCTCATGGTCGCTGTGCGAGTCGACGAGCGCCGCCGCCAATCCGCGGAACGATAGCTCAAGCCGGAATTGCGTCGGCGACCCGTGCGACGTCCGCGAGTCGACGCGGAAGGTCCCGGCTAGCTGGCCGTCGAGATAGACCGTGCCCTTGGCGCCGTCGACAAGCTCCTGGGCCGGCGGACTTGACGCATTGAATTGCTCCGCCCCCGGCCATGATAGCGTCATGGACCCGCTGCACGTCGCGTCCTGCTTGTCGCGCGAGACCTCCAGCGCCACGAACTTGTCGTAGCGTTGCCCGCCGATTTCCACATATGCGCTGCCCAACCACTCGTTTGCCATGGTCGATCATGCCGACGGCGCGACCACCTCGCGCCCGATAAAGAACGGCGGCATTCGCGGATTGTAGGACTCGACGTCGCCGTATCGCTTGCCGTCGCCGTAGAGCTTGTGGGCGACGACGACCGACGGCCAGACGCCGTCGGCGGACGATTCCGTCACGCCGGGGAGGCGGACGTTCTGCGCCAGGATCGTGCCGGCCGCGTCCGCGCGCGCCGCCCGGATCGCCGTCACCAGCGCGTCGTCGCAGCGGTCGGCCGCCGCCCGCTCCTCGTCGTCATAAACCGCCATGACGAAGTCCAGATCGGCGACGGCGGCGGTGACGGTCTGGTAGGTCGATTGCGCGGCGGTCAGCGCATAATCCCGGATCATGGCGAGGCGCGTCGAGAGGACCAGCGACTGCACGGACGGCGTCCCCTCCTGGCGGTCGACCACATAGGCGTTGAATTCGCGCAGCCGGCGGAGCGCGTCCTCATGGATGCGCCGGACCGTCGCGGTGCCGTCGTCTATCGGGTCGACGGCGTCGGCGAAGGTCGGATATGGCCGCGGCAGCATGACGGTCGACGGCAGCGCCGCCGCGCGGGGCGCGCCGACCCGGCGCGGGGCCGCGGGGTCGATCTCGGCGGCGGCGAAGATCGTCAGCGGGTCGCCGCGCTCCAGCCGCGAAATCGCGTCGTAGGAGTCCTCGTCGACCGCCGGCGCGATCTGACGCGCGAGCGCGTCGCTGATGTCGCGGGCGACGACGTCGGTCGTCGCCGTCGGGACCCACACCGCCTGCTGCTTTGACGCCGCGACCGCATTCGAGCCGGACGCGAACAGCGCCGAGACGGCGGCGCCGATCATGTACGGCGCCATCGACGCCGTCCCCTCGACGAAGTCGAAGGACAGCTTGGTGAGCCGCTTCTTGGCGCGATATTCGGCCTTCGTCGTCAGCTTCACGCAGGCGACCAGCTGCGGCCCATAGATCGGGTGCATGAGCATCCCGGGCTCGGGCGATTCGGCCGCCGCCGCCATGGCGACGGTGAGCGCCACCTGGTTGCCGCCGATCAAATAGCCTTCGACGTTGAAGCGGCGCGCCTTGCGACCGAGATCCTTGTATCCGGTCTGCTCCGATAGCGGATACTCGTAGAGATCGCCGCGCCGGCCGAAGTCGTCGGACGACTCCTCGACATGGAAGGGGACGCCCTTCCAGCTAGCCTCTACGAACACGGGGACGAGGCAGTCGGTCGCCATAATCAATCTCCCGCCGGGACGTCGCGGCCGGTTGGCTTGCCGCCGCTGCTAACCGAGGCGCCGGCCACCGACCCGGTCACCTGCACCCTGATCCCGGCCGCGGCGCCGCTGATCGCCGCCGCGATAGTCGCGCCGGCGGCCGATGCCGCGGCATTCCAGTTGACCGCGCTGAGCGTGGCGACGGCGGCCTGGGCCGCGCCGGTGAAATTCACCCCGGCATTGATCGTCCCGGCGACGGTCGACGCCGCCGACGTGAAGTCAACGCCGGCGTTAATGGTCGCCGGGACGGTCGCCGCCGCGGCGCTGAAGTCGATCCCCGCGGTGATCGCCTCGCCGACGCCGACCGCCTTCGACGCGAAGTCGATCCCGGCGCTGATCTGCTCGCCGACGCCGACCGCCTTGGACGTGAGGTCGATCCCGGCGCTGATCGCCTCGCCGACGCCCGCCGCCTTGGACGTGAGGTCGATCCCGGCGCTGATCGCCTCGCCAATGCCGGCGGCCTTGGACGTCAGGTCGATCTGGCTGTTGATCGCCTGCGCGAGCGGACCGGCGGCCGGCGTGAGGTCGATCTGGCTGGACAGCGCCCCCGCGAACGCCGCGGCGGCGGGCGTCAAATCAATTCCGGTCAGGTCGATGGGCGGCGCCTTCGCCTTGGCCTTGGCAACCTCGGCCTCGGCCGCGGCCGCCGCCGCCGGCTTCGCCGCCGGGGTTATTGGTTCGGCCGCCGCCTTCTTCGCCGCCTCGGCGCTGGCCTTTTCGCGGGCCTCAGCCTCCTCGCGCGCCTGCTTCTCGCGCGCCGACTCCATTTTGCCGAATATCTTGCTGGCCGTCTCCTCGCCGAGCATCGCCTTGGTCAGGCCGCGCAGGCCGAAATCGCGGGCGAATTCCTGCACGGCGCTTTGGAAATTGCTCAGGTATTGGCCGGCCTGATTGAGCGCGTTGATTGTCGTGACGAGGCCCTGCAGGACGGAGCCGAGCGTCTCGATGCCGCCGCGCAGCTGCTCGACCACGTCCTTGATGGTGAACGCCATCGCGTTGGCGTCGATCCCGTCGACCGCCGCCTTCAGCTGGTTGAACCCCTCGCTGGCGAGCCGCGATAGCGCGTCGGACACGCCGGCGCCGGACTGCTGAATCTTTTGCGTGTACGAGTCGATAAACCCGGTAATGGACTCGGTCGCCCCGGCGCCGAAGCGGTCGCGGAGGCTGCTCATCGTGGTGTCCAATTCGCCGAAGGCGTTTTTCAGGGCGAGCGCATTGTCGACGGTCGTCTGCGTCGCCTCAAACATGCCCTGCGCCCGCTCCATGCGGGTCCGCGCGTCGGCAATGGCCTGCGTCGACGTCTCCTGCATGGCCGTTTCCATCGCCCGGCCGAATAGATTGGCGACGTTCTGGCTAAACCTAGTCACCTGCTCGGTGGCCGCCGTGACGTCCTCCGGCCGGCCGGTCGTCTTGGCCGCCTGCAGCGCGGCCTGGTTGGCCTCCTTCATCGTGGTCAGGAATTCGAGGACGCCGGTCGGCGTGAACCGGCCCGCCTGCTGCATCTGCTGGAGGACGTCCGGCGTGATGCCGACCTGCTCGAATAGGCCCGGCTTCTTCTCGATCCGGGCCTCGGTGACCCGCTTCTGAAGTTGCGAC
>Ga0066905_100000016_pt1 | contig 27789 bp, 40 predicted proteins | sample PanSoiMetaPlot36_FD_67483 | JGI IMG/M metagenome (GOLD analysis project Ga0066905, IMG submission 67483) | Tropical forest soil microbial communities from Panama analyzed to predict greenhouse gas emissions - Panama Soil Plot 36 (version 2) | ecosystem: Environmental > Terrestrial > Soil >... | reverse complement strand
ACCGTCGTCGAAGCGATCAAGTACTACCTCGACTTGGGCATCGCGGCCGACAAGCTGAAGACCATCTATCAACTGACCGACGTCCAGATCAACGCGGTCACGGACGCACACAAGAAAGAAACCGACGCGACCGAAAAAGCGATCGAAGCGACGAAGAAGCAGAAAGAAGCGATGGACAACGTCAACATCGCATTGAATGGTTACGATCAAGTCCTGCGAACCATTCCGAACGGTCTGCGGAATGCCGCCGAAGAAGCACTGAAACACGGCGCGTCGATGTCAGACGTTGCCGCCGCGTACGGGCTGACCGACGCGCAGGTCAACGCACTGTCACGATCGATGGCGGACAACAAGAAACAAATGGATGACAACGGAAAAGGCGCGGATGAACTGGCGGGCAAGTACCGCACACTGACCGGCGAAATCATCACGCTGGAAGAAGCCGAACGGCGGCGGACGATGGGCGGAACATCTGAAGTTACGTCGATGAATTTCCAGCAGATGCTGGAGCAGATCCTGACATCCGGCGGTTGGAACAAGGCGATGACCGGCGTGCAGTTATTCCACGATCCGTACGACATGGCGCGGAAGGGTTACAGCTTCGCGGAAATTACAAAATACATGATGCAGGCGGGCACGCTGCCGCCGCCGCAAGGTCCGCCGATTCCCGGCATGGCGCAAGGCACAGCAGCCGGAACGACCGGCGGTACATCCGGCGGAACGACTGGCGGCGGTACGAAGATGACCGCGCCTTCGCCATCGTCCGGCGGAACGTCGTACGGCGCACCGCCTGCGACCGGCAGTACGGCAGGCGGCGGCGGCGGCAAGGCAGTCGGCGGAACGTCGGTTCAGAACAACATCTACATCAACGACACGCTGCAGAACGCTGCGAACAAGACCGCAAACGCGATCATGAATTCGTTGCGGCTGGGCGTGCAGTACGGCCGCGCGTAGATGGCGCACACACGCACGATCGACGGATTCGAAGACGGCGTCGCCAATGGTTCGACGGCTGGCGTGCAGGCGTCCGCGACGCGTTCCGGTCTGTACGGCTGGGACTGCGTCACGACATCAGGCGGTGCGGCGCTGACACGCGCGCTGTCGAGCGCGCATCCCAGCGTCAACACGGACGGCGATCATTTCGACTATTGCGGACGGTTGTTCTTTCGGCTGCAGGCGTATCCGTCCGCCGCCGATGCGATCATCGCGACACTGCGCGATCCGCTGCGGGCGACCGGCGCTGGTCTCGATATGCTGCGGCTGGAAATGAACACGACCGGACACGTCAGGCTGGCTGCGCCGGTCCTGTTCATGACCGCTGCCAGAACCAACAGCTACAGCAGCGATCCGCTGACGTTGAACGTCTGGTACGGGCTGGAACTGCGGATCTACGGATACGTCTGTCCTTCGGCTGCAGGACGGATGCGCGGTGTACTTCGCATCTTCGACGCGGACACGAACGAAACCGTCTGGATCGATCAGACAAAAACGCAGTTCGACGTGCCGCTGTATCCGGCGTACGTCCGGCCGAACGATGCGACGACGGTTGAAATCCGGCAAGGCGCGGCGGAATCCGGCATTTCGGCTGGTTGGCAGACGCTGAAGACGCGCATTCCAAGTGCAGTCATCGTCGGCTGGCATTACATCGGCGGCAGTCAACCGCCGGGACTGGGAATAGGCGAGTACACGACCGCGACCAGCGAAACAACCATGACTCGCGCGGAAGCGAATTCTTCCAGCATTCTGTTCTCCAATCAGGTCGATTACTACGAAACCGGCGTTCTCGATCCGTTCAACGAATCGATCAGCGCATTCCAGCAGTTCACGGCCGGGAACGGAACGATTTATCTAATCGCCGGTCATACGAATGCCACATTGACGCATTCGCGCCATGTCGAGTATGACGACCTGTTCATCGATGCGCGCAGCGCGGCCGACGTCGACGGTCTGCCGTCCTATCCGCTGGAGACGCGTATCTACGGATTCTTTCCGACCGCGCAAGGCGTCGACAACGCGTTCAGTCCGGCAGGCGCGTACACACGACTGACGGAGACACCGCCGGGAAGCGATGTCGCCGGACAGGTCGTGTCATCCAGCACGAATGGCGCAGCGACCAGCTACGCGCACGCGCCACTGGCCGATCCGGTCGGCACGATCGCGCATGTCCGCGCGAAGCTGAATGGCGGTTCGCCAGGAGCGAAGACGCACGCGATCATCATCGGTACGACCGATCATCCGTTCACGTTCACGTCGACTGCGCTGCAGACGTGGTACGCCGATCCGGTACTGGCCGAACCGATGGCGTCGTCGGCGTTCGCCACGCTGGCGTTCGGCGCACGCAACACCTTCGCGGGCGACGCCTTCCGCGTCAACCAGTTATTGCTAGAAGCGCTGGTCTTCAAGAATCCGCCGTCAGTCGTTCGCGTCACGCCGAAACGTGGACCGGTCATCGGCGGAACGCGCGTCACGATCTATGGCAGCGGATTTTTAGGCGTCGGCATCAGCACGCCGACCGTGACGATCGACAGTCTGCCGATGACGGACGTTGTCGTCCTTGACAACTACCGCATCCAAGCGACGACGCCAGCGCATATCGTTGGTTGGACGGCAGTCACGGTCAATCTGGGCGCGCAAGGCGGATCGGGAACGCTCGATCACGCGTTCAAGTACATTGATTCGTTCATCCTGAACCTGCGGCGGCAGGCATCCGACATCACGATTCACGATCAACTGGGCGACGCGCCATCGTCCGCCACGTTCACAGTCGATACGTACGGCGAAGTTCCAATCGGCAAGCAGGAAGTCCTGCTGTACATCGCCGGAGACACGATCCTGCTGTTCGCTGGTGTCGTGCAGACGATCACGGAAGACTTCGAAGAACAACACTGGGCGCTGAAGTGGACATGTCAGGCGACGGATTACACAGACTATCTGAAGCGGCGATTCCCTTATGGGCACTGGGAACACACGTCCGTGTCGACGATCGTCGAATCGCTGATGCGGACCTATGCGACGGAAGACTTCACGTTCACTGGTCTGCAGCCAGCGCTGCCGGAAGTCACAGTCACGTTCAACGGCGAACAGTCGCTGACCGAAGTCTTAACTGATCTGGTCACGCAGATGGGCGGCGGCGGTTGGTTCCTTGACATCAAGAATCTATGGTTCTTTCAGGACATCGAATTCTCCGATCCGCCGGACGCGCTGGACGCGGCGAATACGACGCTGATCCGCGATCCGCCGTTTTCGCACAGCGAAGACTGGACGCAGATCCGGACGCGCATCCTGATGACCGGCGCAGGCGGGAACGTCGCTGCCGACGTGCCGATCGGCGGAACGCAGGTTCCGATGGACAACGTCGACGCGTTCAATTCCGCTGGCGGACAGGCGAAGGCGCGTGGACAGGTCTTCAGTTATGGCGCGGTCCAGCGCGGCGGACACACGCTGGTCGGTCCAGGCGTCGGTGCGCCTGCGCCGATCGTAATCCTGCGGCTGGGCAGCGGCATCGAAAGCGGCGTCCACGGCTGGTCGATCACGTTCGTGACTGCCGATGGCGAAACGATGTCCGGCGATCGCGCAACCGCAAACGTCGGTTACACCATTCCGCCGCTAACTGCGCCGATCGGCGGACGCGTCGCCGGAACCGGACTGAACATCGGGCGTTATCAGTATGCCTTCACGTACCAGACGTCGGCTGGCGAGACGACGCCGTCGCCGTTGACGACATCGTACGACTTTGCCGGAAACATCATCACTGGCGTCGACACACAAGGCGGCATCGCTGGTCCCGGCGGAACCGTGTTCGTTCCGCCGCCGCCACCGCCGCAGTCGCTGATCGATCGGATGGTCGCGACCTATGGCGCGTCGTCGAACTGGAACGCGCTGCGACCGGCGAACGTCGCGTCTGCGTCGACGCCGCTGCTGCATGACATGGCGGTGCAATACGGCACGATGGCGGATGATCCGCCGCCGAACTGGAATGCGCTGCGACCGTTGTCCGGCGGAACCTTGATCCCGTCGACCGGCATGAATCCGCCGCCAGCGATCGCATGGTACAACGACAGTCCGTACACGATGTCCGGCAACCTGCCGGGAGCAATCGGCGGCGGATTCACGATTCTGGACAACATCATTCCCGGCGACAACGTCAACCTGACGTACTCCTACAGCGACGGCAACGGTACTGCGCCCGACTTGACATCGTCGTCGACGGCGGTCGCGAACCTGTTCGGTATGACGACGTCCGGCTGGCACGGCACATTCCACGGTCGCTATTCCGACGATCCGCGCTGCACGCTCATTCTGCTCTGGGCGAGTCGCAACAGCGATGCCTATCGGCGGATGTGGTCATCTATAGGAAATGCACAACCGGGAACTGCGCTCTACGAATCGACGCAGAACAAGAAACGCGGCGAATGGCGTTGGCAAGGTTCGCTAGCTCGTTTGACCAGTCTGCTGTCGAACGCGCCCGCGACACAGTTGCAGGCAGTCGGGCTGACGTTTCCAGCGACGATCAATCCGGACGTTACGGCGATCAAGCTGTATCGATCGCAAGTCAACCAGACACAGTTGAAACTGGCGGCGACACTGTCGCCATCGACGACGTCGTACACCGACACGCTGGCGGACGGATCGCTGGGCGCGAACGCGCCGACGACGAACACGTCGACCGGCGCGAACAAGGCGGATCTGATCATCAAGACTGGTCCGTCGCCCGCGACGACCGCACGAAAGATTTACCGCACCGCTGCGAACGACACCGATCTGAGGATACTGCAGACCGTCGCGGACAACACGACGACGACCGTCGCGGACAGTGCGGGCGACGCGACGCTAGGTTCTGGGACACCGCCGTTCGGTGATACGTCCGGACTGCCGATCGTGACCGGACAGGTCGCACAAGGTTCGACGTCGATGATCGTCGCGAACATCGCGATCTTCAATGTCGACGGCGGCGTCTTCTATATCGGAGACATGCGAATCAAGTACAGCGGCGTCAGCGGCAACAAAGTAATCGGCATTCCGGTCGACGGTCCCGGTTCGATCGGAACCGCGATTCCCTACGGCGCGACGATCATCGTCCAGCCGACGCTGCTGAACGTTTCCGGTCTGACCATTCCGCTGCAGATGAACACAGGCGCGGCCGACGCGACGCGCGTCAGCATCTACATGCAGGTCGATGATCTGGACGCACAGGCGGTGCTGGGGTCACACGAACTGGACGAAAGCGACGAACCGACCAGCGGCGTTCGCGAATACGCGATCAGCGACGACAGCCTGAACAGCGACGCGCTGCTGTTGCAACGTGGACAGGCGGAACTGGCGATGTTCGCGCGGCCGATCATTTCGCTGGAATACTCGACACGCGACACGAAGACGCGCGCCGGAAAGACGGTCCGCGTCGACTTGGATCCGGCGTACGAAGTCGGCGCAGAAGGCATCTTCGATCCGGAAATCTTCGATCCGTTGATCTTCGACACGGTGCCGGACGTCGGCGTGTTCGGTGATTTTCTGATTCAGGACGTGTCGATCGACGAAATCCACATGGACGATGACGTCACGATGCCGCGTTACCACGTTCAGGCGTCGTCGGTCCGGTTCACGCTGGAAGACCTGTTGCGGAAAATTCCGCTGACGATAAAGTAGGCGCGACATGCCGACTACAACCGGAACCATCAAGCACCGGTTTCAGACGACGAAGTCGAATCGCGGAACTGTCGACGTGTCGAAAGATCGCTGGAACGATTCGCTGGTTGTCGCGGGCGGAACAGACGGTTACTTGATGGTGCGCGACAGTGCGAACGCAGACGGCTGGGGGATGCAGGTTCCACCGACGCCGTACACGCCGCCGCAGTCGATCGGCACGACCGATACACCGCAGTTCGCGCGGCTGGGACTGGGCATCGCGGCCGACGCGAACGCACGGCTGAAGATCAACGGTCAGTACGGTTCGCCGCTCTATGACAACGGCAACAGCGGAACCGCGAAGACGATCGACTGGAACAACGGCAACGACCAGTACCTGACGCTGACCGGCAACTGCACGCTGACTCTCAGCAATCCGATGAGTGGATTCCGCTACGCGCTGTTCATCAACACAGGCGCGGGTGGATTCACGCCAACGTTTCCCGGTTCGATCATCTGGATGGACGCGGTTCCGACGTTGCCGACGACTGCCAGCAAGATCTATGTCGCGGTCATGGTGTACATCGGTCCGTTGTCGTCGTACACGACTAACTTCACGAAGCAGCCATGAAGGGTTAGACGCATGTCGACACTGCAAAAACCTTCGTACGGATCGAGTACCGCGATCACGACGACTGCGCTGGCGACGCTGGCGTCATCTGCCACGGCTGGCTGGCAGTCGGCCGCGATCGACAACACCACCGATCTGGCGCTGGGCATTCTGATCACGCTGTCGGTCACGCTGGCGTCCGGCACGCCAGCCAGCGACAAGACGGTCTATGTCTACGTGTACGAATCGGAAGATGGAACGAGCTACACTGACAATGCGACCGGATCACAAGGCACGCTCACGCGCCGTGACCCGACGAACTTCAAATTGCTCGGGACGATTGCGACGCCGGACGCGGGCGCGCTCACCTACAAGCAGACGTTCACGTACGCGCCGCCGGTGATGCCGCGCAAGTGGGGCGTGTATGTGAACAACATCACCAATCTCGCGTTCACGGCCGCGAGCGCGAGCTATACGCCCGTTCAGGGGCAGAGCGTCTGATGGCGGGCTTTGTGGCGCTGGCCGGTGCGCGGTGGACGCGCAAGCCGCCGCCGGAGACGGATCTGGATCGCACGCATCCGTTGTGTCCTGATCACGGCTGGCCGTTTCTCTCGCCGCAAGGGACGGCGCAGTGTTTCGCCAAGAACGCGCCGCTCAGACGTCCGGCCGGGGGCGACATGCTCACCTCGCTGTCCCTGTGGGTCGCGTCGCAACGGTACGGCCGGGCGGTGCGGCACACGAGTCAAAGCGACATCGCGACCCTGACGGCCGCAGATGCGGTGGAGATCGGCAAGGTCATCCCGTCGAGCGGTGGCCATACGTTGTTGCTGATCTACAAAAAGAACGACTCGACGCTCCGAAACTCATCGGTCGTGGGCTGTTCGAATGCTTCCGCGAACGGATGGTATGGCATTCATGGTTTGCCGTGGACAGATGGCAACGGTTACTGGCGCTACGGAGGCAACGCAACCGAAGGGACTGGGCAACTCACGCTGACCGCAGCGGTCGCGACGGCGGCGGGCGTGAACTATCAGGCCGATAACGTGTGGACGTTCACGACCGGACCGCGCGGGATGGAGATCATCTACAACGGCCGCTTGGTGGCTAGCAATAGTTCCAACACCACGTACACTCCCGCCGCCGGGGATCGGATTGCGTGGAACGCGTTCGGCGCGGTCAACTCTGATCTTGCGGACCTCGCGCTCGTCATGACGTGGCGGCGGCAACTGGCGGCGGCGGCGATTCACGCGCTGTCGATCAATCCGTGGCAAGTCTTTCAACCGCGAACATCGCTGGTTGCTGGTGTTGTGACTGGAATCACACCAGCGGCCGGGGCGGCATTTCCCGCGCTGGTTCTTGCGCCATGACCCTCGCTCGAGCGTGGTGGCCGCGGCGTGCGGCGCTCGGCCTGGTGGCGCTCCTCGGCCTCGACCTCGCTGGGTGCGCGCTGGCGCGCTCGCCGCTGCCGTGGCGGCGCACGTGCCCCGACGGGTGGCCGATCAGAATTCTCCAAGACCCGCGGTGTCCCGAGGGGATCTGCGGCTATACATGCGCGCCGGACCGGTGGCGCGCAGCGGACGCGGGCGACGCGCCCCGCGTGCTGGGCGACGGACCTTAGCGCACCCGGCGGCCGGCGCCCCTGGCGGATCCGGTCGAGACCGATCGCGGCGGCGCGCTGATCGGAGCCGGCGCGATCGGCAGCGGTCTCACACGCGGGATTCGAGGGTGTGTAGCGCCGTAGGGATGGTACGTCCCGTACGCGGCTTCGATCGGATGCTGCAGCGCGTAGGCACTCACCGGATCACTCCACAATGCATCCGCGTACGCCGAACTCCCGAAGATCGACGGCGATAAGGGGAGCGCATCGCCCGACCAGGGCACGACGACGACGCGCGGGCCGAACGGATCCAGCGCGAATGATCCCGCATGCGTGCGGTCGACGATCGAGTGGCTCATCTGGAGAATCTGCACGGCAGCCTCGGGTGTCCTCGCGGCGGGAAATGTCACGTGCCCAGAGGACAGATCCGCGTTGGTATAGACCTTCGACTGGGCGAACGCGGGCAGCGGTGTGCAGAGCAGGGCGACGAGAGCAAGCGGTTTGATCATGATGGCATCCGTGGCTGCGAATCGTGTACCGTCGAGACGTTATCGGGTCACGGCGAAGATCCGCGGACTCGGCACCTTCAGCGGCTTGTCCTCAGGACCTTTCAAAAACGGCATGATCCAAATCGGGCGATGCGTGGCGCTGCGTTGGTAGAACTGCTGGCGCCAGTGCCCAGAGACAATCCACTGACAAGTCCATTGCACGAGCGCCTGCTCGTGGCCGACGGGCGGGAGCTGCCGTTGGTACGCCTTGCGCCGGAGCTGGACGACTTCAACATCGTGCACGTCCGCGCGCGCATCGAGGCGCTCGGCCCGTCGGCGGGCGTGCCGTTCCGGCGCCTCGAGACTCGTCGTGAGAATGCGTTGTCGGAGAAAGGCGAGGCCGGCCACCACGAACAGAGAGAGGCTTTCGGCGCCGTGCACGTCCTCGGCCTTACCGGACGGAAACGCGGCATGCTGCCATCGGTCGAGGTGCTCGATCGGTGTCTCGAATGGCACGATCCACGTGCCGATCATGCGCTCGACCTGATTGGCAGAACCCGCCAGTGCCCACATCACGACGCCGAAGTCCGCGTGCGGAAAGAACAGCACTCCGATCCAGCGCGACCGGATCTCGCCCTGGTACGGCTTGGCGTCAGGCTCGAGCCACCACCAACACGGCCCGGTGAGCTCGCTCAGCACGAGGTCGCGCGTGAACGCCACATCGCGCGGCAAATGAATGCCGGCCTCCATGACCACCCGGACGATGCGATGGTCCCACGCGTACACTGTCGCCGCGCGCAGCGGGCCGGTGACGCGCTCATGCCCTGGCGACTGGACCGCCGCGAGTTCACGGAGCGACAGGTATTTCGACTCGAACGCCATCGCATAGCGGATGTCCATCGGTCTTACCCCTGCCTATATGAGCGCGCCGCGTGCGGCGATCTGACCGTCGCTGTCGGTGAAGAAGAAGGGCAGTGATCGCCCATCGGCGAGTTTCAACGTCAATGGGGTATCAGCCACCATGAAACCCAACCCCTCGTGCCCCTGCAGATCGATTGAGCCGTCTATGCTCTTCAACCCCTCGATCCGCGCGCCGTCGGGCAAGACGTGGACGTCCTGGGAAATCGTGAGGTGATACCGACGGCGGCCTACGGACGATCCGTCGTGCTTCACAATCTCCCCGACATCGTCGAGCGTCTCCAGGTGCTTCTTGAGAATCTGTTCGTACATCGCGCCGCCTCCTCTCACGGATCCTCACCGATTTTCCTACCGGGCTGCAGTGATGTCGGTCATCGGACGCGCTGGCCGCGCTTCCTCGCCGGGGCGGGCTTATGGTGCGCTGCCGCAGCGCGGCGCACGCGCGGGAGATGCGCCGCCAGCGTCTGATTGATGCGTCCCTGCCAGCCTTTCCCCGTCGCCCGAAACCGCTCGAGCACGTGCGCATCGAGGCGCAGGCTCACCATCTGCTTGGTCGGGGATTTCTGCGGCCCGCGGCCGCGGCGCGCGTGGTACAGCGCCTTCGCCGCCTCCTCCGCCGCGTCGAGGGTGGGATAGTCGGCCACGCGGACCGACTCCGCGAAGTCGGCGGCCGTCCACTCGGGGTTGTCCGGATCGGTCAGGTCGGGTTCACGTTCACGCATGGCGCTGCTCCCTTCGTTCGCGGCGACTCGCGGGCCGCAGACTGATCAGCCAGCGGTTGCCATCGCGCTTGGTATACACGACGGCGTGCAACACGCCGTCGAGCGGTCCGAATGCGATCCAGCGGTCTTCACCGTGCTGTGGCGAGTACCGCACGCGCTCGACAAGCATCTCCGCTGGCCGCGGGTGAGGCTGATCCGGTGGCGCGCGAGGTTCTTCGCCTCGGTCGCGGGATCGAATCGGTCACTCACTGAATATATTGTATAGACACTGAGGGGCAAATGTCACTACAAAATACTTGACCATCGGGAGGGCAATCGGGTAGGATGAAGGAAGTACGTAGAGCGGCACCGCCCGGTGTTACGAGCACCGAACGGCGCCTCACCACCGACCACCGCGTAAGAGGCGCGGTATCAATGGCTGCCAGGACTCTACCCCAGGTTTCGACCACTCCTGAAATCGCGCGCGGCCGAGGCCGCGGATGGCTGCGCGAAACAACCCAGTGCCCTGCAGGGCACACCTATACGCAGGACAACACGTACATGTTTGGCGGCTCCCGCCATTGCCGGACGTGCCGTCGCCTACGAAGACGGGAATGGCAGTCAAAGCGGCCGTTTCGCCGAGAACATGCGGCATGGAGCCACGCCAAGCGCCGATGTTCCAATCCTCGCGTCGCCAACTACAACAATTACGGCGGGCGCGGGATTTACATGGTCGTCGAGTGGCGCGAGAGTTTCGCGCGATTCCTTGCCGACATGGGCCCATGCCCGCCCGGATTGACGCTTGACCGCATCAACAACGACGGCCCGTACGCCCCTGGAAATTGTCGATGGGCAGATCACAAGACGCAAACGGCTAATCGGCGCAAGGTCCGGCACCGCAAGGGCGAGCGGTTCGTTGTGTGCCCAAGCTGCGCGACCAAGTTCCCGCTAAAAAACAACTGTGCACAAGAACGAGGCTCCCGATGAAACCCCTGAAAGTCATTTGTGCCTGGTGCACGCGGCTGATCCGCAATAGACGCGCGTGGACGCCCACCACGAGGACTACACGCGTCCATTAGACGTGACGTGGCTATGCCGAACACACCACAAAGAACGTCACCGTGAATTAAGGAAATCATGACCGATGGAAACGCGTGCTCTGTTCATTGTGGGTACTGTGGACGCTGTTCGAACGAGCCACGGGAATTGTTCGCGACGTGTGCGGATTGCGGCGCGGACTTCTCGAAAGCCGAGGACGATCCGACCGTCTGGTGCGACGCGTGCAGTGATCGCCGCGACGCCTGGGCGAGCGCGCTCGAGCTCCGGATGGCGCACGCGCCGCTCCCGGTGGACGAGGCGCGCTGTTGCTGCGGTGTGCGGGTCGCGCGGCATTTCCATCGCGCGCGCCGGCTGACGTGCGCGCAGGCGGTCCGCCGATGGGGCCGCGACTGAGCCGCTACATCGACCGACCTATCCGGTGCGCGTCGAGCCGGTCTGATCCTTCGGGGGCGGTGGCGATCCGCTGGGCGTGATCGTGCCCGTCGCGTAGTCCTCGAGCAGCTGCAGAATCAGCGCGCGGGTCGGCCACCCGTCGCGCCTGCCGCGCTCGAGGACGTGGCTCCAGAGCGGTTCCGGCAGATCGCGCAGGATGAAGCTCGCCATCGGATCGTTCAGGGCTTGGGCGCGTGCCGCAGGAGCTCCTCCATCTGCGACAGCACGTCCCACAATTGCCGGTCGAAGATCGCGAGCAGCACTGAGGCGATCGTTGACATGGTGAGGAACACTCCGGTCACGATCACGACGATGCCGCGCAGCACTTTCACATCCTGTCGGCGCTCCGCGATGTTGCGTTGAAGATGCGCCACGGTTCGCTCGAGTTGTGCGATTGATGCCGTGAGATCGTCCAATTCGTGTCTCACCCGGATCGCCGGATCGAGGCCCACACGCACGATCACAGCCAGAACTCGTCGTTCGAAATCCCAAACCGCCGCAGGCATGCCTTCAGCGTGCCCATGCCCACATCATCGCCCTCGCTGTGACATTTGATCGGATAGGAGCGATGTTGACCAGTGATGGGATCGGTCCGGACAAACAAGCGCTCCGAGCCCTTACCGCGGCCCTTGATCTCGGTGACGCCAAACACCTCAAGGCGCTTCCGCAGTTCGCGATACGAGAGGACGTGTGGCTTGGCTTTCTGGCCAGCCACAATCAGGCCTGCGCGCCTTCCAGTAACTCTTGAATGGCGTACGACTGCGTCGGTTCCCCGGCGTGTTCGGACGGGCCGCTCACGTCAATGCGGCGCAAGTCGCCGATCGGTTTGGCGTGCGCGAGTTTCTGCCAGGTCTCCGCCGGCGCCGGCACGAACACGGACTCCAGATCGTGCCGATCACGCCCGTACTGGTACTGCGCGCGGATGAGATCGCAGACATCGTTGAGTGCCTGCTCCACCGACCTGGCCTCGGTGACGATGTCCATCTGTAAGCAGTGGGCTTCGTACCCGGTGGCAGTCTTGCTGACGAGGACGTGCAGGATCAGCTCTTGGGGACTGTTCACAACTGGCCTCACGGTACTTCAGATCGCGGAGCGCCGGCACTGTCAACTGATGATCCGCCCACGGGCCGAGATGGCCCTCGGCCGAGTAGCACAACAGATAGTGTGTCGCCCCCGTTCTCGTGGTGTGCCGAAGGCCTGGGCACGCGTCTTACGCCGCCAACTCCTGGACGGTCTGGCGAAACGTCTGCGGTGCCGGCACGAGCGGAAACGCTTCTTTCGTCCCGCCGGTGCCGCCGACGACGACGGTCCCATAGCCAAGCAGCCGGCCCACGAGCGTTTGATCCACCGCGATCGATTCGAGTTTCGGCAGGGCCAGTTCGAGCGAGCGCTTGCGCAGAATCCCGGTGGACATCACGAGCCGCCGCGTCGTGATCTCGTATTGAGTGTGCGTGCGGAGCAGAGCACGGCCGATCGCGTCGCCGATCCCGATGACGAGGAACAATGTGCCGAGCCCGATACCGCCGATTTTCAACAACACGCCGATCAGCAGCCACACGCCGGGTCGCGCGAAGACGGCCCAGTGCATGGCCGTCACGAGCTTCGTCTGTTCTTTGGACGCCGCCGGTGGCCGCGGCGTCGGCGTGGATGTCGGGGCCACCGTACCACGAGGCGCGGCGGGAGTCGTGGCATTCAGCGCGCGACCGCAATGCTTGCAGACAATGGCGGCGTCGAGAATTTGTTCCGCACAAAAAGGGCACGTCTTCATGAGCACTCGTTCTCTTTCAGGGCAAATAGGGACGACACGAACCAGGTCACACTTCAGCTATCGACGCCAGGCGGGGAAGGCTGTAGGGCAGAATGTAGCGACGCGCGACGGTCAGAATTCCCAGTACTGAACTAGCTCGATTTCCCACTACTGTGCGGTTTTATTGGTGCGGAAGCGGGGATTTGAACCCCGACCGGGTTGCCCCGACTAGCTCCTGAGGCCGCACCGTGTAATGCAAAAACGTCAATAAATCCGGGCCTCAACTCACGATTTCGCCGGTTTGGGGCTATTCACATTTTGCGCGAATTCCCGAGCAATTTTGAGCACGCGGATCCGCGGGTCCAGTACTTTTCCCAATACACGAATCCGGCTTGGTACGCCGGGCGCGGACGCGCGGTGCGGTGACGATCGCTTCGATCGGCAGGTGCTTCGACAAGCGCTCGATCGCCGGCCGCTCGTGCCGCGGGCGCAGATGCCGATATTTCAGCGTCGTCCGCAGATCGCCGTGGCCCATCGCGTCCTTCAACTTCAATGGGTCCTCTTCCTCGAGCGCGAGCAGCGTCGCGGCGGTGTGGCGCAGCGTATGGAATGTTGCCCCGTTCTCGAGCGCGCGGCCGTACGGGATGCCGGCATCCTCCGCCGCCGCTTTCACGCCATCGTGAATCGATTTCACCGGCCCCCCGCGATAGATGACCACGTACTCGGCGTCGGGGTGACGGCGCCAGGCGTCTTTCAGGATCCGAAGAAGCTGGCGCGAGACCGGCATCGCCTGCGGCCGCCTCGTGCGGCGCACCGTCTTGTGTTTCACAAGGACGATGTAGTGTGGAATCCGCGGATTGAAGCGGGTCTCACGCGGATCGGGATCGAACTGGTCCCAGCGCAGCGCGAGCACTTTCGCGAGGCGCAGCTTCGGCGCCAGGGCCGCGATGCTCATCGCCAGGCGGATGTGATAGCTCGCGTGTTCGAGCCACCGTTGGGCATCGGCCGGCTCGAGCGCGACCGTGCGTTCGAACGTCGGGTCGTTGTCGAGGCCGGCAAAGGGATTCATCAGGATGCCGGTCGTCGCGCGGTATTCCGGTTTCAGCGCCAGTGCGTACATGCGGCGCAGCATGCCGCGGTAGTGATTCTTCGACTGGTTGCCGATCCCGCGTCGTTTCATCCAATCTTCGAACTCGAGAATCCACGCCGGCCGCGCGATCGGATCGCCGAGCCGCAGATCGTGGTACGGCTCGCCAGGGACGACCTTCGCCGGATCGCGCGGCTTGGCGCCCCAAAACCGCAGCAGCACGCCCGTCACCCACCGCGGATGATCCGGGCGATCGAGCCGCTCGATCATCTTGGCGATGAAGGTTTCCGCCCAGTCCTGAAACCGCGGCGTCTCCTCGGGAAAAAACTGCGCGATGCCGCCTGCTTCATGGCGCAGCCGGAGTTGAATCTCGCGCTCGACGAGCAGCGCGTCCGTTTCCGTCACCTGCTTGGTGTTGCCGGTGTAGCGCTGGTGATTGAACCAGAAGTCGTACCGGTAGCTCCTGCCGCGGGACTGCTTGAAGACTGTCATCGGCTGACCGTCAAGCGGCCGGCGGGGTCCGCAACTGGGCAATGAATTGGCCGACGCGCCCGAGCTGCTCGGCTGTCAATTGCGTCAGTTGCGCACGGAGGTCGTCCCGGCGCGCCTCGGCGACAACGCTCCACGCGTTGGCTTCGACCGCGTGCAAGATATGCGGTTCGTTGAGCGCCAACACTTGAATCAGGTTCACGAGCCGCGACGCACAGGCACACACGTCCTCGGAGGGCTGCCCTGGGGTCATCGTTGACGCTGCTCCTGTGGGGGGTTACGAATCGTGTGCGTTGCGGGAGGGTACTACCGGGAGCTGCAGTCGCCGCGGGGTGGTCGTGCGCGGCCGCGGCGTGGATGATTCGGTCGTGACGGCGGGGCTCGCGGGCCGTTCGGGCTCGTGCGGCTCGGCCGAGAGTCGGCGCCGCGTCCGTTCCGCGAGATCGTGGACGACCCGCGCCGCGATCTTGAACGCAATCGGCCGCGCGAGGATGACTTGGACGTCGTTCATGAATTGGAGCATCGCCGCGCGCTGATCGACGGTGGCCGCCTGGAACCAGCGGCGACGCGGCATCGTCGTGAATCGCAGCAATCGCAACATGAGGAGTAACCCAAGCGCGGGGGAGCGTGGGAGTGCGCAGTAATGTAGGGCGAGGGAAATGCAGACGCAAGCTGATCTACCCGCCTTTTCTTTCGCGTCGTCGTTTGCCCGACGATTTCTTGGTGAGCGCAGTGGTGCGTGCACGCTCTTTATCTTCGAGATGTTCCACAGTCGCTTCCACCGCGCGTGACAAGGGGGCGATGAGCGCTTCCGCATCAGTAATGGGCGGGACGGGCGGACGTGCCGGCACGCGTTCGGTGTCGAGCTGGCGCATCACGCCGTACACTACTTCCGCGATGTGCTGGCGCATCGCTTCGTCCTGCATCCGATGCGCCGGCGAGATGAGGATCTCTTCGAGTGAGACGTTCAGGCCTTTTGCCATGCGGGCCAACTGAAACGTATTCGTGTGCAGCCCTCGATAGGCGCGGCTCACCGTGTTCAACTGCATTTCTTTCTTGACGCGCCGTTTGCGGGTCTTCCCGTCTTTGGTCTTCGTCGGCGGCCGGGGCGGCGCGGGGTGCAGTTTCCGCTCAGCCTCTTCTTGTTTGCGAATGACGGACACGAGGTGGGCTTGACTCCAGCCGTACTTATCCAGCCAATACTCCAACGCTGCGCCCCACGGCCCTGGCCCCCGTTTCCCGCGCGCCATGTCGTCAGGGTAGCCATGGGGCGTCTCGTACGTATACGCGAGCATTGCCGCATCTAACTTACGACACGTCACAAAAAAAAGATATTACTTTCCCACGAGCACCATCGTAGAGCGAGAGATCGTCAGTAATCGTTACTCGTGAGAATTGGTTGCGCTCGCGATCTCTCGCCTTCGAGTGCGCAGAATCATAAATAAAGACGAAGTTGACAGATATTGATAAAAGAATATACTTCTGTTGTATTTGATATGGCATCGCAAAAACAGAAGATGAACCTGCCATTGAAGCTGGCGATCATTGCCACCGGCCAGTCGCAGCGCGACCTCGCCGTGCGCACCGGGATTGGCGAAGTGCGGCTGAGTGCCATCGTCAACGGGTGGAAGGCCGCGACGGACGCGGAGGAAAAGATTCTCGCGAAAGCGACCGGCCGCCGGCGGCGGGATCTCTTTCCGCAACGGGCGCGTGGGCCGAAACGACCCGCACCGCGCCGCGCGAGCAAAGTCAGCGCAGTCGCGGCGAGGACGGCATGATGACGAAGCCGATTCCACCACGCCGGATCGGACCACGACCGCCGCAGACGCCGACCCCGATCGCGCCCGTCCGCGGTCGGCTTTTCGGTGCCCGCGCCGCGGCCGAGTACCTGGGCGTCACGACGAGCAAGGTCCGGCAATTGATCCGCCGCGGCGAGCTCGTCGCCGTGCGGACGAGCACGGGTCGCCTCGAGGGCGTCTATGAGACCGACTGCGAGGCCTGGATCACGGCGCATCGTCAGGCGGTCAGTGCGCCGACGCCAACGCCGAAGCAACTGGCCGTCGACGAGCGGATGAAATTGTTGATGCCGGCGGAACGCCGATTCAGATAACCGTGAACGCACAACGGCGAGCCGCGTGCCGCAAACACGCGACCCGCCACGCAGCACAACCCCGCGCGGATAGGAGCGCGCGACGTCATGCCGACACCCACTCTAGCACTGACACCGAAGCCGACGATGAGTTCTGAATCCGCCGCCCTCGAGAAAGCCGCCGATCGGACCCCGCCGATCATCACGACGGCCGAGGAATACCGATCCGCCGTCTCCCGCTGGCAGGCGAAGGCTCTCAACGTCCTGACGCCGTTCGTCAACATCTCCGGCCTGGCGCCGCAGCACGGCCTGATCGCGAGCGTCATTCAACTGAGCCCGAACGCCGCTGACGGCGACGTCTACGACAACAGCGGCGGCCTGCCGTGGCTGAAGAACGACGAAGTCGCGCCGGCCAAGAACGGGCTGCGCAAGATCGCCGATTGTTGCGGCATCTCGACGCGGACCGAACGCACCGATCCGCGCACGATCCCGCACTATTGGGAGTTCAAAGCGATTGCGTCCTACCGCGGGGTGGACGGCACCGTGATCGTCCGCGAAGCCACGATGGAGTGGGATCTGCGGGACGGCTCCGATCGGTTGAAGGGCTTCACGCCGAAGCAGATCACCGAAGCCCGGAAGAACGGGCTGCGCAACTGCGAAGCGCGCGCGGTGAACGCCGTCATCCGCGAGTGCAACGGGCTCAAGCAGAAGTACACGAAGGCGGAGCTCGCCAAACCGTTCGTGGCGGTCAAAGTGCTCTTTTTGCCGGACATGGAGGATCCGGAAATCCGCAAGATGGTCACGGAGCGCGCGCTCGCCGGGACTGCCGCGATGTATCCGCCGCCGGCGAGCACTCGGGCGATCAGCGGCGAAGTGTTCGACGCCGAGCTGCCCACCGAGGAACCCACGCCTGCTCCCTCCGTCCGCGCGGCCAGTCCGGCGCCGACCACCCCGGCGGAGACCGAGCCGGCGCCGCTCCCGAAAGGCTTTGGCCTGATTCAGAAAATCGAGCGCAAGGACATCGCCAAGAAGGGCGGCGGCACGTTCCCCAAGTGGACGATCGTCGATCACGAAGGCGTCGAGCACGTGACGACCAAACCGCAGATCGCCGACGGCTTGCAGCAAGCGTTCGCCGCCAAGATTCCCGTCGACCTGGAATCCGCCGAGAACGACTACCACGAGCTCGTGATTGCCCAGTTCTTCAAGCTTGATCAGTCGCAGGCCTCGCTCCTGCCGGATCCGAATTCGTTGTAATGGCGCGCACGGCTTCGCTCGACGCACGCCTATACTGGATGGTGGTCAGCACGCCGCTGGCCTTTGACGCTGCCGCGATCCGTCGCGGTGCATGCGAGGTAGAACCGTGGTGACCCGCTTCCTTCATGTGGGGGACGTGCATTTGCAGCACGGGCATCCCCGCAATCCCGATCGGCTCGCCTCGCTCGATCAGATCCTCGCGCACGGCCTGGCGTTCGAGGGCCTCGGCGCGTGGCTGATTCCCGGCGATCTCTTTCACAGTCGATCGTCCGTGACGGACCGCAACGATCTCGCCGAGCGGCTGGTCCGCATGGCCGATCGGGCGCCGGTCGTGCTCGTGCGCGGGAACCATGATCAACCGGGCGATCTCGACATCTTCGCGAAGCTGAAAGCACGCTGGCCGGTTTCGGTCGTGACGCGGCCCGACGTTCTCCGCGTCCCATTGCCAACGGGCGAGACCGCGGCGATCGCGTGTCTGCCGTATCCGGACAAGTTCGGGCTCGTGGCCGCCGGGGTCGCGCCGGGCGACGTCGTGCGCACGGCCGGCGAGCTGCTCGACACCATCGTGATGACGCTGGCGCACGGGCTCGAGACCGAAATCGCGGCCGGCTGCATTCCGTTGTTCATCGGCCACGCCAATATCCGCGGCGCGATCGCGTCGACGGGCCAGCCGCAGATCGGCCAGGAGATCGAGCTCGAGACGGCCATGCTCGCGCGCCTGCGAGCGGTGTACTGCGGACTGAATCACATTCACAAGCCGCAGCAGGTGGGCGACGGCGTGTTCGCGGGATCGATCGCGGCGATGGATTACGGCGAGGCGGAAGCGAAGTCGGTCGTCCTCATCGAAGCGGCGCGCGATCCGAGCGGCACCTGGCGAGCCCAGTGGACACGACGACCGCTCGAGACGCCGCCCATGCACCACGTGGAAGGCCGGCTGACGCGTGACGGGTTCGTCACCGGCGGGGGCGAGCTGCACCACGCGCACATCATCGACTGGACCGGCTGCGACGTGCGGGTCCGGTACTCCTTCAAGGCGTCCGAGAAGGACGCGCTCGATCACGACTCCGTGCGGCGTCTGTTCGCCGCCGCGCTTCGGCTGAAGATCGAACCGATAGCCGAACCCGATCGCGCGCTGCGCTCCCAGGCCGTCGCGGACGCGACGACCTTAGCCGACAAGCTCGTGGCCTACGCCGAGACGCTAGGCACTGTGACCAGTGACGACGTCCTGGCGAAGCTGGCGGCGCTCGAACACACCGATTCGCTGCAGTTGATCGCCAACGTGGAACACGCGCTCGCGGTCGTGACCGATCTCTCGCCCGCGGACACGCAGACCGAAGTCGCGCCGGACGAGACCTTCGAGGATCCGGCTGATCTGGTACCGGCTGTGCTACGGAGTGGGCGATGAGACTCGAATCCCTCGCCCTCAAGGGCCTGCTTTGCTTCACAGATCCGCTCACACTCGATCTCCGCGACGTTCCGCCTGGCGTGATCGCCATCACCGGGGAGAACGGCGCCGGCAAGACGACGCTCCTCGAGGCGGCGTTCGCGGCGCTGCATCGATCGTGGCCCTCCCGGGACGGCGCACTCGTCGATTACGCGCTCGGGCGCGACAGTTTTCTCGACGTGGCCTTCACCATCGATGGCAAGGGTGCGTTCCGCGCGCGGGTGAATCTGGACGGCGTGAAACGCGCGAGCGACGCCGTGCTCGAGGCGATCAGCGCCGATGGCACGCGCGTCGCGCTCACCGACGGCAAGGTCTCGACCTATCAGGCCGTCATCGATCGCGACTTTCCCAGCAAGGCGCTGCTGCTGGCCGGGGCGCTCTCGGCGCAGAACAAGCGCGGCAACGTGATCGGGATGAAGCCGGCTGAGGGGAAGAAGCTCTTCGCGGAGCTCCTCGGCCTGGCGCACTACGAGACGATGAGCCAGACCGCGAAGACGATCGCCGCGGCCGTGGCGCAGGCGATCGATCGGCTGACGGCGGTGCGGGCGCTGTTCGCCCGCGACAGCGGCGATGACGTCGCGCAGACGCTGGATCGGATCGCGCAGGATCTGCAGGTCGACGGCGTCGCGGCGGAGACCCGGCAGCGTGAGCTCCGCGCGGCGATCGCGCAGCTCGAAGGACGGCTGGCGCAGGTGCAGGAGCAGGTCGCCGCGTATGCGGCCGCCTCGCAGCGCGTCATGACGCTCGAGCGTGAGCTCGCCGGCCGGCAGATCGAGCAGCAGGCGACGGCCCGGTCGCGCGAGTCGGTGGCGCAGGCGTGCATCGGTGAGCAACAGCGCATCCTGCAGAAGCGCGACGCCGATATCGCCGATGTCGACAAGCGGCTCGCCGGCAACCAGCAGATTCTTGGCCGGGCCGATGCGATTCGCGCGGCCGCCGCCGCGGTGAAGGCCATCGACGCGCAGCTGCGCGTGGCCCGTACGGCCCGCGATGAGGACATCGCCGCGATCGCGACGGCCATGACGGCGGTCCGCGACGCGGAACGATCGGTCGACCACATCAGTCAGCAGATCCGGGACCTTGCGGCCGCGCGGCAGGCCTCGGCGCTCTTGACGACCGTCCCGTGCGGCGGGCGCGAACCGTATGCGGCGTGTCAGTTCCTGACCAACGCGCGGGCGGCGCAGCAGCGGATCGCGGATTTGGAACGGGTGGTCGCGACCGAGCCGTCACGCCGGGCGCGCCTGGCCGACGCCATCGCGGCACACGATCGCGCCGTCCGGGTCGAGCAGGACGGCCGGCAGTCGATCGCCGCGCTCGAATCCGATCGCACCGCGCAGCAGCACACCGCCGCCTACGCCGAACCGCTCGCGGCCGCGGAAGCGCGCATCCTCGAATTGACCGCCGCGCGGCAACAGATGCTGGACACGGCCGCGCACACCGTCGCCGACGCGCAGGCCCGCGCCGACGCCCGGCTGCGGGAGCTCACCGCGCACGCGACGGCGCTCGAGCAGACGAGTGCCCGGTTGGTGTCGGAACTCGACACCGCGCGCGGGGACCTGGCAACGACCGAACACGGCAACGCCCGCGCCCTGGTCCTCCAGGAGGAACTCCGTGGGGCCCGCGGCGAGTGGGATGTCACGACGGCGGAGCTCGCGCGCATCCGCGCGGCCCGCGCTGATCTGACGCGTCGACGGACGGAGCTCCTGACGAAGCGCGCGCAGCTGGCCGACGTCGACGATCGGCTCACGCGCTTGCAGACCGAGCAGCTCGCGTGGGCGTGGCTCGCCAAAGCGCTCGGGAAAGATGGCCTGCAGGTGCTCGAAATCGACGGCGCCGGACCGACCGTCTCGCTCCTGACCAATCAGCTCCTGGCGGCGTGTGATCTCGGGCGCTTCACCGTGGAGCTTGTCACGCAAGCGGCGAAGATCGACGGCTCCGAGTTGAAGGAAGACTTCCGCGTCCAGGTGTTCGACAACGAGCGCGGCGGCACGCGGACCGTGGCGGATCTCTCGGGCGGCGAACAGGTGATTGTGTCGGAGGCCCTGCGCAACGCGATCGCGATCTACGTCAACCAACGATCGCCGATGGCGATCCGGACGGCCTGGCGCGATGAAACGACCGGGGCGCTCGATCCGCTGAACGCCGATCGCTATCTGGCGATGCTGCGCAAAGTCCATCAACTCGGCGGGCTGCATCACCTGTTCTTCGTGACGCACAACGCCGCGATCGCGGCGCAGGCGGATGCACAGATTCGGGTGGCGGACGGGACCGCGACGCTGGTGTTTCCGCCGTTCTCGGAGGCCGCGTGATGGCGACCGAGACCGTGCAGACGCACACGCCGACGCCGTGGCGCCGCGGCAAAGCCTCGGATGCGATCGTCGCTGATGCGCCGCTGCGGCCCTTCGACAGTCCGGAGGATGTCGCGTACTACGGGGGCTACCTGATCGCCGAATCGGTCACGGTCGCCAATCAGGACTTCATCGTGCGCGCGTGCAACGTGCATGAGGAACTGCTCGAGGCGCTCCGTGAACTCGTACGGCAAGACGCGTGTCAGCGCGCGACGCAGGCGACCGACATCGGCCTGGCGATGGCAGTGGACCGCGCATGGACGGCGATTGCGCACGCGGAAGGGCGGTGATGACCGGACCGCGCGACTACATGGCAGTCGATGAGGAGGGCCGCGCCTTGCCGTATGCGCCAGAAGAGGTCCGACAGATCGTGTTGAAGATGATCGACGAGGGCGAGATCCTCGCGGTGATTGTCCGCACGCCAACGAGCGATCTGGGCGTGCAGGTCTTCGGGCCGCCCTCGCGCGCGCTGCTGGAGGTGCTGGAGTCGACGACGCGGGCCTATCGGCGGGTGCTTGAGGGGACGTGAACGCGGCGGGTTCGGTATCGCTCGACGGCGACGTGGTGGGACCAACTCCGGGACGCGATCGGCACGGCGATCGCCAACTGGCGCTGGCGACGCGCGGAACGGGATCAGCCGGGCGATCTGATGGCGGCGATCGCCCGCTGGATTCGGGATGGAACGAATGCGGATCCGTGACACATTCGCACACACGCACGTTCACGCGGTGAACGCATTTTATTGGGCAAATCGACGGGTTTTAAGCAGTCATTGCCGAAAATTGCCGATCCTTAAAAAGGGCGGCCACAACGTTTTTGAGGCGTGCGATGACGGCGTGCGATGCGGACGTGACGACTGGGAGCCCTCAGCGCCCCGACTGGCGGCGGTCGCGGGCCGCGTCCTCGCCGTCCCGAGCCGTGGGGGCGCGCCCGCCGGGATCGATTCGCTGCCCGGCCTGCCGGACGACCGAGCATGCCGTGGTGGATAGCCGCGGGTTGCATCGGCAGGTCGTGAAGCGGCGGCGGAAGTGCCTGCGCTGCGACACGCGGTTTACGACGTATGAATCGCTGATGAATCTGAACGAGTTGGACGCGACGTGCCGCCGCCTGCGGGTCATCGCGACTGAGCTCCAAGCGCTGCTCGCGCAGATCAATCGCGCCTTCCCGGGGGTCGGTGCCATGGAGCGTTCGCGATGAAGGACGAGGCCAGCGGCTTAGTCGAACCCGACATCACGGTCAACGGGCGGCTGCTGACGTTTGCCGAAGCCATGTCCGTCCGCGTGGCCATCGGCAGCTTTCGGATCGGGCTGAGCGATCTCGAGCTGCGTCGGCAATTGGGCCAGCTCGCGGACAACTACGACCACCATCTCGCCGCCGTGGAACGCACGATGCGGGGGGAACGATGAGATCGCTCCGACGCACGCGCGCGGAGATGGATCGCCGTGTCGACCGCCGCTACGCGCATGAGGATGCGCGTGACACGGATCCCGTCGAGCTCCCATCGCCGACGGCCGCACGGTACCACCTGCTCCGGCTCGCGGCGGATGGCCGGCGGACCCTGCTGCTGACGACGACGCGGACCCGCGCGGTGATTCTCGCGGCGCAGTACCCCGGCCGCTGTCTCGTGGTGGCCCGCGACGGGACGATTGACTACGACAACCGGAAGGACGGCTGAGGACGGTGCACCGGATCTGTGACACGTGCGCGGCGCCCTACGACGACGCCGTGCGCTCGACGATCTGTCCGCATGAGCGGTTCCTCAGCGAGGCGGATCAGCAGCAGAAGGATCTCGCGCTGTCGCTGATCGGGAAGGATCTGCGCTGGGCGCACGACGTCTGCGGGACGTGTCCGCCGTTGCGGATTCAATCCGTCGGTTGGACGGGGATGGTGACGCTGTACGGCTGGTCGGGGGAGTTCGCGCCGCATGTCTTTCGCGTGAGGACCTAATGGCGCGGCAGGTCGTGGAACGGATCGTCTGCTATGAGGTGTGGACTGGCACGGGCGATGGGTCCTACGACGCGCACGCGATCTACGACGATTGGGCGGAGCTCGTGACGGACCTCAAGGCGGCGCTCGACGCGGTCGAGGAGATGCAGCACCGGCCACTGATGTCAGTGGCGCTGCCGGCGGACAAGAGCCTACCGCCGACGACCACGACAGACGATCTCCGCGAAGAGGAACGGCGAAGCGCGGCGTACGACGATGCGTGCGACGACGATAACGATCCTGACTACGAGGACGACGACGACGGCGACGGCGCGGAATTCGACGCGCCTTGAAATTCCTGCAACGCCAGAGCCGTGAACGCCGACGGCCAGCGACCAGGCGTGACTGCGCCCGGGGGAGAGACCCGGGCCACCGCATCACCAACCGATGGGACGGCGACGAGCGAGCGAGACGCCGGGAGGAACGATGATGGCGCGCGAGAGCCCGCCGCGGTTGACCGGGACGATCCGGCGGCTGCAGCGCGAGAAGGGCTTCGGGTTTCTGCAGGCGGACGGCCAGGACTATTTCTTCCACCGATCGGCGCTGGCGGCCGGCCAGGCCTTCGACACGCTCAGCGAAGGGATGACGGTCACGTTCGTCGCGGTCGCGAGCCTGAAAGGTCCGCGGGCCGAACAGATCAGCGTGGGGTAACGCGTGGACAAATTGCTGGCGGAATGGTTCTGGATCGATCGCTGGATCGGCTCGACGGGATTTCTCCTCCCGATGGAGCCGCGCGGCGTCTACCGCGAGATGTTGACGCAGGCGTGGCGGCGTGGCGCGCGGCTGCCGACCGATCACGAAACCATCCGACGGGCGATCGGCGCGACCATGGGCGAGTGGCGGCGGAGCTGGCCGGTGGTGAAGAAGTACTGGCGCGTCGATGGCGACGGGCTCGTGAACGATACCCAGCTCGAAATCTACGCCGCGGCGAAGAAGCGATCGGAGAAGGCCTCGGCGCGTGGGAAGGCAGGCGCGCGGGCGAAAAACGGCGCGGCGGCCGGGGCGTAAGCACTACTTAAGCAGCGCTTGAGCAGGTGCTCAAGGAGTGCTTGAGCAGTGCTTGAGCAGTGCTTACGGGAGTGCTCACGCAGCGCTTGAGTAGCGCTTGAGCAGGTGCTCAAGCACCGCGTAAGCAGGTGCTCAAGCAGCGCTTGAGCACAAGCCTCCGTCACCGTACGTACGGATCTAGCTGGATCGTGAAGTACCGGGATCTGTTCTGAAGTACGCAGTTAATTAGTAGCAATTAGAACCTCGCGGCGCCAAAACACGCCGCGAGAAATCCCGAAATGATTCAAGAAAATTCCACCCAACGGCTGATCGCGAAGGTGCTCCGCACAGTGCTGCACCGCGAGACGTTTCACAGCTTCGCCGATCTGAAACCCGCCCTGCGTCTGGAATTGCGACGGCTTCGGATTCGGTATCAGCCGGCCGACATCGATGACGCGATCAGCCTCGTCTGCACGAGCGTGCGGATGGTGCCGGCATTTAAATCTCGGCCTCAGCCTGCGATCCTCGATCCGGCTCCACCGCTGCACCGCGTCGAGGCGACACGGATCTACGCCGCGCTGATGGCGCGGTTTCACGCGGAGCCGCGCCGGTGAGGGAATGGACCCGGATGCGGATCGATCGCCGCTGCGGCTGCTGCGGCCGCACGATCGCGACGGGCCAGCCGATCCTGGTGATCGGCCGGTTCAAGAAGTTGCGCTGCAGCGATTGTTCGACGCACGACGGCGAGCCACCGCCGGCCGATCTCCCCGAGCTGCAGCCGTTGCCGAAGACCGAGCCCATGTCGAAGTTTGCGATGACGCCGCTCGGCGCAATGGCGCGCGACTGGAAGACCCAGCAGAGCGGAGACGACGCGGCATGAGCACCGTGCTGCAGCCCGTCAATCGCCCGCGCACCACCGGCGCCGATGTCGACTACGCTGTCGCCAAGCTATGCGCGATCGGCGGCGCCGGCGAAGGCGCGCTGACGTTAGTCCATCCGGGGACGCCGGTCCCGAAAGAGCGCCCGCGCGCCGGCCGCGGCGGGCATTTCTACACGCCCGAACGCACGCGGCGTGCCGAGGTGGCTCTCGAGCGGGCGTTTCGCGCGATTCGAGATCGCCGCTGCTTTCACGACACGGTGGCGATCGTGGCGGTGTTCTTCGTTGCCACGCTGCAACGGAAGGACGCCGACAACTGCTTGAAGCTCTGTATGGATGCGGCGACGAAAGCCGGCGTGTGGATCGACGACAGCCAGGTCAAGGCGCAAGCGGTGTTCTTCGAGCTCGACGTCGTGCAGCCGCGGACGGTCGTGGCGATCTGTCCGTACCTGACGTCGTTGACGCGCGCGCCGCTGTTGTTGGACGTCGGCGGATCGTGAGGGAGGCCTGATGGCGACCGCGAAAGTGATTCGGACGGTTCGCGTCGCGGAAGACGACGTGGTCGAGATTCAATGGCGGCTGGCCGATGGCGGCGTGTTCGTGCAGCGTGTGGAGATTCCACCGCGCGCGACGCGCGACGCGCGAGGCGCGATCTGCGTCGGTGGGAATCCGCAGGAGGCGTGAATGAGACTGTTCGAAGTCGCCAAGGTCGGGTGCTTTTGCGACGCGGTCGCGCATTCGATCGAGACGCGCCGTGACAGCGAAGTGAAGATCCTCAAACTGACGCTACGGGTGTCGCCCTTCGACGCGAAGCTGGCCAGCGCGATGCCCGACGGCGTGCGGACGACGCTCTTCAAGACCAACGTCCCTGAGCCGAAACCGAATCTATCCCGCGTGACCTTCTCCGGGTTGTGCGATACGCGCCAGGTCCTGCAGGTCTTCGCCGCGCCCGATACGACCAAGGCGTCTTTCGCGCTCGACCAGGTGAAGATCACCGGCACCTACGCGCGGACGCAGAAGGATCGCAATGGGTTCGATTTCGTGTTCGCGGCGTCCTTCGGGCCGGCCGGGCGCGACGAGCTCGAGCAGGTCCAGGCGTGGCTCTTGACGCAGCGCTTCGTGACGTTCCAGGTGGCCGAGCCGGGCATGTTCGACGAGGACGCGAACGGGGACGAGGGCGACATCGCCGACACGGACGAGCAGGCCCGTCAGCCCCGGCCGATGTGGGCCGACGGCGACGAGCAGAATCCGTCGCGGGCGGCCACCGAGGCCGAAGAGCCTGCGGAGCCCGCGAAGCAGGAACCGGTCCGGCAGCGGACGCATTCGCACGCCGCCGGCAAGACACGCGCGAGCAAGATGGATCGGAAGCTGGCGCGGCCCGACAAGCCGCGCACGAGGAGTCTTCGGCGCGGCCGACGTTGAGGCCTGCCGGCAGGGGAGGCACGGCCCGACGAGCGAAGGGAATCCGATCGATGACGGCGCGTGCGTGAACATCGATCGGATCTGTTCGCGGTGCGCGCTGGTGATCGGGACGACGAGTTGGACGAAAGAGGCATGGCAGAAGACGCAGTCGAGACGAACCGGCGGGTCATCAAACGGCAGCGGATCGCCGCGGGCATCATGAGGTTGGCCGCGGCGATCGATCGGGGCGAGGTGGTCCCCCTCATGGCGGAACTCGAGGCGGCGGTCGCCGTCTGCGAGGCGTACGATCTGCCGGCCGAAGCGGCGCGGATTCGCCGCTGGCTGACGCCGTGATTGTGCTGATCCTGACGCCGGAGGAAGTCGCGACGATCCGCGACGCGCTGCCGCCCGGCGCGCTGCGCGATCACATCGCGACGTACGTTCCGCAAGGGAGGCGGCAGCAAAAGACGATTCCCGAGCTGGTGATCTACTGGCCGTTTCACGAAGTGATGGAGTCCTTTTGGGATGCGGCGATCGCGACGGAGGTGCGAACCGCCATCGATCGGATCGTGACGCGATGGGCACGCCCGCGTGGACGACGAACGGCATGAGTCCTGAACGAACGAACGAACGAACGAACGAACGAACGAACG
>Ga0066905_100000015_pt1 | contig 29670 bp, 25 predicted proteins | sample PanSoiMetaPlot36_FD_67483 | JGI IMG/M metagenome (GOLD analysis project Ga0066905, IMG submission 67483) | Tropical forest soil microbial communities from Panama analyzed to predict greenhouse gas emissions - Panama Soil Plot 36 (version 2) | ecosystem: Environmental > Terrestrial > Soil >... | reverse complement strand
GTCGACCTGCACGCGCTGATGATGCGCTACACCCTTCGGGTGGTGGGGCGGGCCCTGTTCGGCGAGGACGTCGATGAAGCGGTCCCGGCGCTGCGCAGGCTGGTGCCGCTCGGTGGCCGGCTGACCCAACAACGCACGTTGCAGTTCGTACGCTTCCCGCTGAACTGGCCCACGCCCCGCAACCGGCGGATGCGGATGGTGCGCACCCGGCAGTACGAGATCGTGGACCGCATCCTCGCCCGGCACACCTCGGCCGCCAACGACACCGACGACCTGGTCACTCGGCTGCAAGCGGCCCGCGACCCGGAGACCGGCGCTCCGCTGTCCGCCGACGAGATCCGGGACCAGGTCTTGGTGTTCCTGCTGGCCGGTCACGAGACCACAGCCGGCGCGCTCACGTTCACCCTGCACCTGCTTGGCCGCGATCCCGGGCTCCAAGAGACCGCACTGGGGGACGACCAGATACTGCGCGCGGCACTGCTGGAGGGCATGCGGCTGTACCCACCCGCCTACCTCACCGAGCGGATCACGCTGGCCGATACCACGATCGGCGGCTACCAGGTGCCGCGCGGAACGCTGGTAGTCGTCTCACCGTGGGTGACGCACCGCCATCCGGCCTACTGGCCCGAGCCGGAGCGTTTTGATCCGTACCGCTTCGTCGGCGAGCACGATCGCCCCCGGTACGCGTACTTTCCCTTCGGCGGTGGCCCGCGCAGCTGCATCGGCGAGCATTTCGCCATGCTGGAAGCGGAGATCCTGCTGCGCAGCCTGCTCGGCCGGTATCGGGTCGAGTCGCTCGGCGCCGACATCGAGCTGGCCGCTCACGTCACCCTGCGCCCGGCCGGGCCCGTGCTAGCGCGGCTGCATCCGCGTTAGCTCTCTGTGTGATCAATGCGCAACGTGTGATCCGCGGTCAGCGCGCTTCATGATCAGGGGTTCCTGGTGCCGGATAGCGGTGTCGCGAACCCCTGATCATGGAGCAGGTCTGGCCCGCGGCGCTCCACTACTCGAGTACCGACCGAGCCGCCTTCAGGTCCTCGGTGGCGATCACGAGGTGGACCCCGCCAAAGGTGGGGTAGGCGAGGTCGATGTTCACGTTCGCCTTGGCAAGCTGCCGAGTCAGCTCGCCGAGCGTTCCCGGCCGGTCCTCGATGTTCACCACGAGAACCTCCCGCACGTCGGCCACGGCCATGCCGACCCGCTCCAATGCTTGCCGACATCGGACTACCGCGTCGTCATCGACGAGCACGTGGACGACACCCTTGCCTTCGCCGGTGAACGCCGCCAAGCCGCGGATGTTCACCCCGGCCTCACCGGTCGTCCGACCGAGCCGGGCTAGCTGTCCTGGCCGATCGTCAAGGATCACCGTTAAGTCGGTCGACATCGCTTCCGATCTTCGCACCGCAGAGGGAGCACAGGCAATCCATGGCGCGATGTCAGGACCGGCGAGCCGGTCCGGGTTGACAACGGTTTCTCAGTATGCATACTGAGAAACCGTTACCAAGTAACCGTAGGGATCAAGGTGTCGCTCAAGTTCGGAATTCTGGGGCTACTTGCCGAGCAGCCGCTGCACGCCTACGCGGTCAAGACTCGATTCCAGGACCTCCTCGGAGGATCCTGGGAAGTCAACATCGGGCAGGTCTACACCACCTTGCAGCGGTTGGAGCGGGACGGGTTGGTCGAGCCCGCGGAGCCACGGGGAGACCGCGGCCGGATTCCGTACCGCCTCACCCAGGTAGGCCACAAGGCGCTCGAAACCTGGCTGGCCGAACCGGAGTCCGGGCCTCAGCAGCTACGGGAGGAGATCTACCTCAAGCTGCTGCTGGCAGCCAGAGTCGCCAATGGCGACCTGCCGGCTCTCCTCTCGCGCCAGCGCCGGGTCTACCTGCAGCGGCTCAAGGACCTGGCCGTCCTCGAGGAGGAGGCCAGGTCGATCGGCCGCAACGACCTGGTCCTGCTGTACCAGGGCGCTCTGCTGCACACCGAAGCCGATCTCAAGTGGGTGGACGCATGCGCGGAAGCCACCAAGACGGGAAAGGACAAGGAACGATGACGACGCTGGTGGAGCTGACCGAGGTCAGCAAGACCTACAACGGGGCCGGCGCGCGGGCCGTTCTGGATCAGGTCAGCCTGGACATCGACGGCGGCGAGTTTACGGCGATCATGGGGCCCTCGGGGAGTGGCAAGTCCACCCTGCTCAATCTGATCGCGGGTATCGACCGGCCGAGCGGCGGTCGGGTCACGGTCGGCGGGGAAGACCTTGGCCGGCTCAACGAGGGCCGGCTGGCGCGGTTCCGGCGGGCCCGACTGGGATTCGTCTTCCAGTTCTTCAACCTGCTCGGCAACCTGACCGTGCTCGAGAACGTCCTCATCCCGGCCCAGCTCCACGGCACCCGGCCGGCGCTCGCCCGGGCCCGAGCGATGCAGCTGCTGACCGACCTCGACATCGCTGACCTCGCCAACCGCTATCCGGCGCACCTCGCGGGCGGCCAGCAGCAACGGGTCGCGATAGCCCGGGCCCTGATCAACGAGCCGGCGCTCCTGTTGGCCGATGAGCCGACCGGGGCACTCGACACGCGCAGCGGTGAGCAGGTCCTGGAGCTGATCAGTGGGCTCGGCCGGGAGGGTCGGACCGTGATTATGGTCACCCACGACGTCAAGCTGGCCACCCGCCACGCCGGCCGGGTCGTCACGCTGATCGACGGCCGCATCCACGACGACACCAGGCTGGATGGCGCCAGCCCGCTGCCCGAGACCATGGTCAAGGTCCGCATCGACCAGGAGCAGAAATGAGAGCCAGCTTCACCGTGGCCTGGGCCGAGGTGCGGCGCAGGCGGCTTCAGTCGGCGGTGATCGTGGTCATGGTCGCGCTCGCCAGCGGCACGATCACGCTCGGCCTCAACCTGCTGCTGGAGTCCCGTAATCCCTACGATCAGGCCTTCAAAGCGCAGAACGGCGCCCACCTCAAGGTCTTCTACGACGCTCGCCACGTGACCCCCGGCCAGCTCGCGTCCACCCCCGCCGCGATCGCGGCCGACTCGTTCGCCGGGCCGTGGCCCAACGTCTACGCGACGCTGCGCCACCGCGAGTTGTCCCGCGGGCAGTCGCGGTACGCGCTTGACCTGGTCGGACGGGACAGCCCACAAGGTTCGGTCGAGCTGCTACGGATGACCTCGGGACGGTGGGTCCAAGCGCCCGGCGAGATCGTGATCACCCGGACCTTCGCCAGAGCCAATCGGATCAGCCTCGGCGACCAGCTGGTCTCGCTGCACTCCGCCGACAAACCGATCCTTGCCGTGGTGGGCGAGGTCGTCGACATCAGCCAGACCGCACTTGCCAGCGACTACAGCAGCGTCCAGAGCATCAGCCGCGCGCAGCGAGCGTGGGTGCTCCCGGCACAGGTCAGCGCTCTCGCCAGCGGGACCGGCCTCGGCTACGAGATGGCCTACCGATACCGGTCCCAGCCCACTCAGGCTCAGCTTGGCCACGATGTGGGGCGGCTCCAGGACGGCTTGCCGCCCGGAGCCATCAGCGGATCCACCAACTACCTGACCACCCGCGACAACTACCAAGCCGACAACCAGTTCCTGCTGGTTCTGCTGCTCGCGTTCGGCGTCTTCGCGCTGGTCGCCAGCCTTGCCACCGTGATCAACCTGGTGCTTGGCACGGTCCTGGCCGGCTACCGGGATATCGGAATCAGCAAGGCCCTCGGCTTCACGCCGCGTCAGGTCGTAGCGTCGCTGGTTGCCGCCATGACCATCCCCGCTCTGGTCGGCTGTGCAATCGGGATCCCCGCCGGAGCCACCCTCAGCGTGCCGCTGGTCAACCAAGCGGCCCAGCGACTGGACCTACCCGCCCCGGCCGCTGTGTCGCCCCAGGCCGCGCTGCTGGCGTTGGCCGGAGTCCTGATCGGCGTGGTCGGGGCGGCCGCGCTCACCGCCTTGCGGGCCGGACGGATGAGCGCCGTACAGGCCATCGCGGCCGGCGGGGCGCCCCGCTCACCACAGGCGTGGCAGCCGTCCCACCGGCTTCAGCATCTCCGCCTGCCCCGGCCGTTGAGCCTGGGGGCCAGCGATGCCTTTGCCCGGCCGCTGCGCGGCATCCTGACGGCACTGGCGGTGCTCATCGGCGTGACCACGATTGTCGTCGCCTTCTCCCTGCGCGACACGCTGATCCAGGTCGCGCCAGTAATCTCCCGGGTCAACGGCGACGTATCGGTGACCCGGGAGAGCACCGTGAGCGACCGCCGGGTCATGGCCGTTCTGAGCGAGCAGCCGCAGACCCTGGGGGTTCTGGCAGCGCGCAACGGCCCTGTCGTCGTGCCGGGCGTCGCCGATCCGGTGGACGGCGTCGTCTTCCGCGGCGACCCGCTCAGCCTGGGTTGGTCGACTTTCCTGGTTCGCGGCCGCTGGCCGGGTGCGAGCCCCGGCGAGGTGCTGCTGCGACGATCCGTCCTGGACCAGGCCGGGCTGGACGTAGGAAGCTCCTTCGACGGTGCGCTCGCGGGTCACCGGATCCGCTTCCACGTCGTCGGAGAGATCACCGCCGTCGACTTCGGAGCCGTGCTCGGCTGGTCCACGCTCGCCGCCGCCGACCCGAATGCCGAGCCCGACCGCTACGTCGTCCAGCTCCAACCAGGGTCTGACGCAGCTGCCTACGCCGCCGCCGTCCGGGCGGAGGAACCGGACTTCCTGACCGTAGCGCCCAATGTGGCCGCGACCGGCGAGACGCGCGACACGCTCAATACGATCAACGGGCTCATGGCCGTTCTCGTACTTGTGCTCGCGCTGATTGCGGCAGCCGGCGTGTTCTCCACCATGCTGCTCCACGTCCGGGAACGGTCCCGCGATATCGCGGTACTCAAGACGGTCGGGATGAGCCCGCGCCAGCTCCTCACGATGGTGATGACCTCGGCCGCGGTGCTAGGCGTGATCGGTGGACTGATCGCGCTGCCGCTGGGGGTGCGCACCTACCGCGCGCTCATGACCGAGCTCGCGCATCAGATCGGCAACAGCCCGCCGCCGTTCGCGCTCGAGGTCCTGGACCCGTGGACGCTCTACCCGCTTGGTGTACTCGGCGTTGCCATCGCCCTCGTCGGCGCCTTTCTTCCGGCCCGGCGAGCGGCCCACAGCAAGGCCGCCGCGATCCTGCGATCGGAGTGAGACGCCCGTGCTCCGTTGACCGCCGCTGGCCAGGCGACTACCTTACGGCGTAAGTCTTACAGCGTACGAACCTCTGCGCTTGGCGACTGGAGGCGATTGGCCGGATGACCATACCCAGCCCGGAGGAGCATGCCCGCGCTTTGTTCGCCCCGCTCGGGCCCACGTATGACCGAGTCGGCGCCGTGCTCTCGCTGGGCCAGGACCCGCGCTGGCGCCGATTCCTCGTCTCGCGGCTGCCGCGTACCGGGCACGTTCTCGACGTGGCGACCGGGACGGGGCTGGTCGCGGCGCAGCTTGTTCGGCGGGGGCACCAGGTGACCGGAGTCGATCAGAGTCCCGAGATGCTGGCTGTCGCCCGCCGCCGGTTCGGCGACCAGGTCGAGCTCGTCAAGGCGTCGGCGGAGGCGCTCCCACTCGACTCCGAGTCGGTTGACCACCTCACGTTCACCTATCTGCTTCGGTATGTCGCCGATCCGGCGGCGACGCTGGCCGAGCTAGCCCGAGTGGTGCGTCCGAACGGCCTCATCGCTTCGCTCGAGTTCGGGGTGCCGGCCGGTCCCGCTCGTCCACTCTGGGAGCTGTACGTCAGGACGGCGCTGCCGCTCGCCGGCCGCCTGCTCAGGAACGGCTGGCCGGAGGTCGGCGACTTCCTTGGCGGGTCGATCCGCGACTTCTGGCAGCGCCATCCGATCGATCAGCAGCTGCGATGGTGGCGTGCGGCGGGCTTGGGTGGGGTCGAGGTGCGACGGCTGAGCTTCGGTGCCGCCGTGGTCATCTGGGGATGGAAGACATGAGCCCGCCCAACCACGCGGCCGAGCGCGCCGAGTCCCGGTCCGGTCCGCCGGTCTCCCGCCCGGCCTGGTACGCGCTGGAGCGGGGCGGCTGGCGAGACTACCTGACGCTGCTCCATCTCCCGTACACCGCGTGGCACCTGTCGTACGTCGTGATCGGTGGATGTCTCGCGTCGGTCGTCGCGTGGGACCGGCTCGGTGCCGCCGTCATCGCGTTCGCACTCGCCGTCGGAATAGCTGCGCACGCTCTCGACGAGCTGACCGGCCGACCGCTGCGGACGAAGATCCCGGACCGGATTCTCATCGTGCTCACCGGAGCCTCGCTCGCCGGCGCCTGCGTGATCGGCCTCGCCGGCGCAGTCACCTTCAGGGCCTGGCTCGCCCTCCTGATCCCGGTTGGGCTCTTCCTGGTGCTGGCCTACAACCTGGAGCTCGCCGGCGGGCGCTTCCACTCGGACCTCTGGTTCGGGCTCGCCTGGGGCGGCTTTCCGGTGCTCACCGGCTACGCGGCGGTCGCGGGAACCATCGGCGTCGTAGCGGTGCTGGCCGCGCTCTTCGCGGTGCTGCTCTCACTTGCCCAGCGCGTGCTGTCCAGTCACGTCCGGCACGTGCGGCGCCGGGTAGTCGCGGTGCGCGGCGAGCTCGAGCTGGCCGACGGCCGCACGGAGGCACTCGACGCGGTGCGGCTCACCGCTCCCGCCGAAACCGGATTGCGACTGCTGTCCGTGGCCACGGTGGTGCTCGCCGCGACGCTGGTCGCGTTCCGGATCTGATCGGCCGCGACGGTGAACTCCTCCGGCGAACCACGGATCTGCGTGATCGGCGCTGGCCCCTGCGGTCTTACCGCGCTGAAGAACCTCCGGCAAGCCGGTTGCCGCAACATCGTCTGCTACGAGGAGAGCGACGGTATCGGGGGCAACTGGGCGTACACCGATGATCCCCAGCGCATCAGCGTCTACGAATCGGCCCGCCTCATCTCATCGCGGCGCATGTCGTCGTTCGACGACTTCCCGATGCCGCGCGACTACCCGGACTTTCCTTCGCACCGCCAGCTGCTTGCCTACTTCACCGCCTATTCGAAGGCCTATCAGCTCGAGCCGCACATCCGCCTGGGCACCCGGGTGGAATACTGCGCGCTCGATGTCGACGGCCGGTGGGCGGTTCGCGTCACCGCGAACGGCGAGACCAGGATCGAGCGGTTCGACTACCTGCTGGTCTGCTCCGGTCACCACCGCGAACCCTTCGTGCCCGCCTATCCGGGTACGTTCACCGGCCGGATGGTGCATTCCTCGACCTACAAACGCCCGGACCCATTCCGGGGCGCGCGGGTGCTCGTGGTGGGCGCGGGCAACTCTGCCGCCGACATCGCCGTCGACGTCTCGCGGGTCGCCTCTCATACCGCACTCAGCATGCGCGAGGGGACCTACGTCCTGCCGACGTACCTGTTCGGCAAGCCGGCCGACATCGTCTACACATTCCTGCTGAGCAGGCTTCCCCGGCCGCTGCTCCAGTCGGCGCTGAAGCTGTGGCTGCGGTTCGCGATCGGCGACTGGGCGGACTACGGCCTGCAGGCTCCGGCCAACCTGCCACTCGACAAGCATCCGACGGTGAACTCCGGCGTCCTTGGCGCGCTACGCCGCGGCCGGCTGGTGGCGCGCCGTGGCGTTGGGAGCTACCACGGAAGGACGGTCCGATTCACCGACGGGACGCGGGACGAGTTCGACGCGATCATCATGGCAACCGGATTTCGAGCCGGCTTTCCGTTCCTGGCGAAGGAGATCACCGGTTGGGACCTGGCCAAGACGCCGCCGCTGTACCTGAAGATGATGCATCCGAGGATTCCCAGCCTGTTCTTCATCGGCCTGTTCCAGACCCTCGGCTGCATCTGGCGACTCGCCGACTACCAGGCGCGGATCGCCGCGCTGCAGATCAGTGGACGGCTGGACCGTCCACCCGACCTCGATGCGCGGATACGCCGCGAAACCACACACCGGCGCCATCGGTTCGATCCGTCGCTCCGGCACGCGATCGAGGTGGACTATCACACCTTCCGGCGCGGACTGTTAGGCGAGCTGGCCGCGGCCGAGGCCTGAGCGGACCGATCCTCTCGCCGAGCCAGAGCCCGAGCGCCGCGGGCCGCCCGAGCCCCGCAGGCCCCGATGGGCGCGCCGCGGTCAGACGGTCAGCCGCAGCGACCAGCCGAGCAAGCGGCCGACATCGAGAGCCGCGACATCCCGGACCCGCAGCGTCCAGGTGCCCTCGGCCGGCAGACCCGCGAACGACGCCAGCGCCGGGGCGTTCGTCGCGTCGTAGGACCTGCGCAGGTCGTCGGCACCGGCCCCGGTCCGGTTGTGCAGGACGGCGACCGCGCCCGATGGCGCGGTGAGCGCGACGACCAGGTCGCCGATGAACGGATGGCGGATGTCCACGGTGACCGCCACCCCGGCCACAGCGGCGGCCCCGGGCACAGCGGCGGCCCCGGCCACGGAGATCGTGCTGGCGATCCCAACCGCGTCGGCGTCGGGGATCGCGATCCCACCGGCCGGGACGTCCGCGCCGACCTCGATCGGGGCCGGCGCCGCGGTGGGCTCGACCTCCAGCCGCCACCGGTCCAGCCGGCCGGTGTCCCGCCGCGCATGGTCGGCGATATGGAGAGTCCAGCGTCCGGTGAACGGTTGCCCGGCCAGCTGCGCCAGCGCCGGTGTCGTCGCTGAACTCCAGGTCTCGTGCAGGTCGTCCGCACCGCCGCCGACCTGATTGCGCAGCATGACCCGCTCCCCGGCGGGAGTGACCAGAGCGAAGCTCAGGTCTCCGATGTAGGTGTGAATCACGTCGGCCTGAACGCGGATGCTGCCGATTGTCCCGGTACTGGTCAGCTCCAGCTCGCTGTCCACTCCGGTCGGAGCGTTGTCGGGAATCAGCAGTACGGACGTGGTCTCGGCGGCGAACGTACCGACGACCGGCGGCGTGGGCGGCACCACCGGACCGCCGGTTTGGAACTGGATCACCGGACCGGGTGCGCTGATGTCGCTGATCACCAAGCCCGATCCGGCCCGGTCCCAGCGTCGCGAAGAGGGGTTGGTCAGGTCGGACAGCGCCACTCCGGTCAGCGCCGGGTAGAGGTCGCCGGTGTCGCCGACGTTAGCGCCGCGCTCGAGATCAAGGTGCCCGTCCGCCTGCAGCAGTGCGCACTGGTAGTGCCGGGCGGCGGTGCCTTCCTGAAGCTCGTTGGAGCCGAGCGTGTCGCAGTGGTACACGGCCAGGCCGCCGTCGGGCAGCTGTGCGTCCGCGCCGAGCTGGCTACGGTTCTCGATCAAGAAGTACTCGTTGGGCACGCCGGTGTCGTACTTCAGCACCTTGGCGTAGTCGCCGTGGGTCGCCTGGGCGATCCCGGGCCCGTTGAGTGTCACCACCTCGTCCGGCCAGCCCGCGAGATCACGCAGGTAGGCGCACAGCGCGGACGGGACGCGGCCACTACCGAGATGGTTACCCGACGACATCACGCAGTAGCGACCAAGCCCGGAACTGTTCTCGAAGTCGCCGTCGCGCTGTCCGTAGTCGTAGAGGTCCGGGAAGCGGCACAACAGGTGGCCAGCCTCGTGGCAGAAGGTGCCGATCGACAGGTCGACCCGGCTGCGGCCCATGCTGGTGATCGTGTAGAAGTACGTGCGCATCCCGTTGGGAAATGTGCGTTGGTACACGCTGTTATGCGGCCAGAACGGCATGTGATACAGCGTCAGCCCCGCGTACATGAAGCTCAGCGCGTCGACTACTCCCTCGCCGTGCGAGTCGTACGCGCGCAGATCGACCCCGCCGGCCAGGGCCAGGTCCAGTGCCTCGCCGATCAGTGCGGCAGCCGGTGCCGGGGTGTTCTCGGGTACGAAGTAGGACGACATCGGCCGGGACAGTGTCACCGGCCCGACCACGTCGTTGGTGTAGTCCAGCTTTCCGTTCGACATGGTCAGCCAGAAGTCGCGGACCGAGCCCCGGTTGCCGTCCAGCGCGTAACCGGGCTGGTTGAGCAGCGCCTCCACCTGCGTGGTAGTCACCGATGACTGCTGATCCGGGAACTGGATCAGCACCGTGAGCCCGCGCACCGAGCCGCGGCTCAGCCGACGCCCGGGCAGCAGCCCGCCCACTGGGCCCAGCGTGAGCTCCACGTCCGCCGCTGCCGTCGGAAGCAGGGCGCGAGCGCGGACCGCCATCCGGTCCTGCCTGACCCGGGGCCACTCGTTGAGATGCGGGCGCGCTCCAGGTGGCGGTGGCTTGGTGATCGGCACCTGCGTCGAGGTGAAGCGCCCCTGGACGAGCTGCGCGTAGCAGTACAGACCGAGGCCGCGGTCGTAGACCACCGTGTAACCGGAGGTGGTCTCCCGGCGGGCGTAGAACTCGTCGCCCCAGACCACAAGCTCCACCGCCGGACCGGCGTCCTGCGGAAACCGCAACCGCTCCCCGAAGATCGCGCTCATGGCCGACCCCTCCCCGGCGCATGCCACCCCTCGTCGTCACTTTAGACGCGATCCACTGCGCCTTGTGGGATTACGACCGGCCGGATCCAAGCGCTGGCCGCGTTTCGCCGGCGGTCACGTCCTGGGTCCACCGCGCCAGGTCGGCATGGTCCAATGACCGACCGCGACCTCGAATGCGGCGCTCGCCAGGATGCGGGTCGAGTCCAGCGTCGGCAGCGGGGAGATCTCTGGCGTTACCAGCAGCGAGATCTCGGTGCAGGCGAGCGCGACCGCGTCGCAGCCCCGGGCCGCGAGCTGGTCGATGACGCGAACGTACTCCCGCCGCGACTGGTCGGTGACTACTCCGTTGACCAGCTCGGTGAAGATGATCTTGTCGACCACCCGGCGGTCCTCCTCGCCGGGAACGGTGGCCGCCAGCCCGCGGGCGGCCAGCGCCTCGGGATACACCGGCCCGTCCATCAGATAGCGGGTGCCGAGCACGCCCACCCGGCGGTAGCCGGCGCCGGCAGCCAACTCGGTCACCTCGTCGGCGATGTGCAGGCCGGGCAGTGCCAGGTCAGGTCCGGGCTGCTCGAGCGCGAGGTGCGCGGTGTTGTCCGGGCTGACGAAGAAGTCCGCACCCGCGTTGGCGAGCCGCTGCACGCTGACCGCAAGGGTGGCCCGAACGGTGGCGTAGTCACCCGCATCCCAGGCGGGCAGGCTGTGCCCGAACGCGATGTAGTCGAGGGTCACGTCCGGGTACACGTGTGCGCCCAGCTGACGCACGCCCTCCTGGCAGAACTCTAGGAAGCACAGCGCGGCCCCTTCGGTGCTGTGGGCCAGAATGCCCAGGTGTTTCATGATCGCTCCACCGCTTCAGTCCGGGTCGGGATACTCGCGAATAGCATGTCCCGCGGCTGCCGCTGACGGGAGGACAGGTGGAGATTGCGGGCGTAATCGTGCCAGGCGGCGGCGCGGCCGAGGCGGCGCGGCTGGTATGCGCCGAGTACTCGAGTCAGGCGCTGTACAACCACGCGGTGCGGTCCTACCTGTTCGGCGCCCGCTACGCGCAGGCGCGGAGTCTTCCGTTCGATCGGGAGCTGTTCTATGTCGCCGCACTGCTGCACGACCTCGGACTGACCAGACCGTTCGACAGCTACGCAGTGCCATTCGAGGAGGCGGGCGGGCACCTGGCCCGGGTCCTGACCGCCGGTCTCGGCTGGCCGCTGCAGCGCCGGGATCGCGCGGCCGAGGTGATCGTGCTGCACATGCGGGACGACGTCTCGGCCACCGAGGATGTGGAGAGTCACCTGCTCCAGGTGGGCACGAGTGCGGACGTGTCGGGGGTTGGGCTGGCTGACTTCGATCCGCGGTTCGTGGCCGATCTGCTGATCGCCCAGCCCCGGGTCGCGTTCGGGACGCAGTTCCTGGAGCTGGTGACCGACCAGGCCGAGCGCAAACCCGGCTGCGCTGCCGCGGAGCTGGTCGCAGCCGGGTTGGCCAACCGAATCGCGGCCAACCCGCTCGAGCGCAGCCGTACCTAGCGTGCAGCGCAGGGATCAGAGTCCGGCAGCAGTCAGGCAGTGTTCGGCGGCCGCCGCATCCCCCACGACGTCGGTCCGCCGGGCACCAGCGGCAGCGCGTCGTTCACCACCTCGAATCCGAATCGCTGGTAGAAGCCGACGTTCGCCTGCTTCGCGGTAGTCAGATAGCAAGGCATTCCGACCTGATCCGCGCGGCCCAGACCTGGGGCCATGAGCCGGGTACCGATCCCGCGGCCCTGGGCCTCCTGGTGGATACCGAGCGTCTCCAGATTCCAGTGCTGGTAGGTCGGATGTAGCTTCTCGGCGTTCGCCCCGAGGCCGGCGAATGTACGGAATCGGGCGGGCGCGGCGAGCAACACGCCGACCATCGCCGGGGTGATCCGGAGCTTGCGCGCGAAGCTCCACGGGAACCTGCCCGGGGGGAGCCAGACCGCGATGCCGACCACCCGGCCGTCGACGACTGCGGCGTCGACCGCCCCGAACGGGAGCGCGTCCCGCACCGTCGCGGTGAAGAACGTGCGAAGCGCGCGCTCGCGTTGCCCGGGATCCGGGAACACGTACCGCCAGCCCGGGTAGTCGGCATGACTGGAGGCGAACACGTAGCCGGCCGAACCCAGCTGGTCACGGCTGAGCGGCACAATCGCAGCCGGCGACGCCCCGCCGGCCGCCTGGTCCGGCTCGGGTGACATCGCGAGCTCCGTTCGTAGCGCCCATGGGCGGTGGGCCGGGTCCGCCGGAGTGAACCGATGCGCAGCACTCCGCCAATCACAGTTTAGGGGCGGGCTTGGGGTAGGCCCGGACGCGAGTTCGGCCGGTCCGAGTCCAGCCTCGAGGTGTAGATGCCGCGACGTGTCCCAAAGCCCATCTGTCGATCGTCTTAGTGGTAGCGGGCTGGTTGACCGGATCACCGCAACCTCGACGGAGATCCGAGGTGTCTAGCCATCGAGGAAGGAAGACTGGATGTCATCGAGAGCAAGGCCGAATCCGAGCCCGGACACGGACCGGTGGGTCACTCCCCGCCCGGTCATTGCGGGCTGCCGGGTCAGCCGATCCCCAGAGTTAGGGATAGCTCGAGGATCACCGATTCAGTGGCTTATGGGCAGCGCGGCGCGAACCTACGGTGCTGACCATGATTGACGTCGGCCGCGTTGAGGCCGCGACACCGGCCGGGGACTCCACTGCCGGATCCGCGGGAAGGTCCGCGGGCGTCGAGACCGCCGGCCAGCGTAGCGCCCGATTCGAGCGCGACGCATTGCCCTATCTGGATCGCCTGTATTGCGCGGCGCTGCGGATGACCCGGGACCGTTCCGATGCCGAGGATCTGGTCCAGGAGACATTTGCGAAGGCATTCGCGTCGTTCCACAAGTTCACCGAGGGCACCGATCTCAGGGCGTGGCTGTACCGGATCCTCACCAACACGTTCATCAACAGCTACCGCAAGCGGCAACGCCAGCCATGGCTGCACTGCCCCGAGGAGATCGCGGACTGGCAGTTGGCCCGCACCGCCACACACACCTCGGCCGGGCTGAAGTCGGCAGAGGCCGAAGCCTTGGAACACCTGCCGGACGCGGACGTCAAGGCGGCTCTGGAGGCCATCCCGGACGAGTCCCGGATAGCGATCTATCTAGCCGACGTCGAAGGCTTCGCTTGCCGGGAGATCGCCACCATCGCCGATGCCCCGATCGGCACCGTGAAGTCCCGGCTGCATCGCGGCCGTCGGCAGCTACGCGCCCGGCTATACACGTATGCGCGGGCCCGGGGGCTGCTGCCGGAGCCGCCGGTGGACGCCGGGGAACCGCCCGTCGCGATCGGCCGTACCTATCCGGAACCGGCGGCCTAGGAGATAGTGCAACCAGGAGGGGAACGATGAGGTTCTCGACCGCAGCGGTGGCTCGCGCATGCAGTCGCCATCCGGGGCGCACGCTGGCCGCGTGGGGCGTCGTGCTGCTGGGCTCGATCGCGGCGCTCGTCTTCGCCATGGCCGGGCTCACGACCGAGGCGGAGGCGACGAACAACCCGCAGTCTGACCGAGCGGACGCCCGGTTGCTCGCGGCGTTCCCCCCCGATCCACAGCGCGCGGTCTCCGACCTGGTCGTCGTGCGCTCGACGACCCAGACCGTGGACGACGAGCAGTTCCGCACGTTCGTCGCCGGGCTGGTGCGCACCGGACGCGAGCGCGGCGCCATCCTCAACGCGATCACCTATTTCGACACCCAGGACCCCACGCTGGTCTCCGCCGACCGGCGGGCGACGCTGATCCCGATCAACATTCGGGACGAGGACGATGCCGCGGAGGTCATCGACGCCGTGCAAACCGCGGACGCCGACCCGGACTACGCGGTTCTGATCACCGGCAACACGACGCGCGACCACGATTTCAACGACCTTGCGGAACGAGACCTCACCAACGGCGAGCTCAAGTTCGGGCTCCCGGCAGCCTTGATCATCCTGCTGCTCGTGTTCGGCACGGTCGTGGCCGGCCTGGTGCCACTGCTGATGGCCATGGTTGCGATTACCACCGCGCTCGGGCTGGTCGCGCTGCTCACCCAGCTGTTCGAGCTGTCGATCTTCACTACCAACATGCTGACCGGAATGGGGCTCGCCCTCGGGATCGACTACGCGTTGTTCATCATTTCCCGATATCGGGAGGAACGAGGTCGAGGGCGGGGTCCGGATGACGCAATCGCCGCGACCGGCGGCACGGCCAACCGGGCCGTCCTGTTCAGCGGATCGGCATTCGTCATTGCCATGTTCGGCCTGCTGATCGTGCCGTCGACGATCTTCCGTAGCCTCGCGGCGGGAGCGATCCTGGTCGGCATCACCTCGCTCGCGGTCGCGCTCACGCTACTCCCGGCGCTGCTCGGGCTCCTCCGTGACCGGGTCGACGCCATCCGCCTGCCGATCGTCGGCCGCCGTTCGATGGAGCGCTCGAACCCGGAAGGTCGCTTCTGGACCGCGATCATCGATCGGGTGCTGCGTCGTCCCGTGCTCAGCCTCGGGTTGGCGACCGGCGCGCTCCTCGCCCTTGCCATACCAGCCTTCGGGATCAACATCGGAACAGCCGGGGTCAGCACGCTTCCCGACGACCTGCCCTCCAAGCAGGGCTACCTCGCGCTGCAGCGAGACTTTGCGGCCCAGACCGCGGATCCGGTGCACGTGGTCGTCGCGAACGATGAGGGCCAGGTCGCTACCGCACTCGACCAGCTGCGCGGCCAACTCGCCGGCGATCCGCGCTTCGGTCCCGGAGAGATCCGGGTCGGCACCGACGGCGTTGCCGATCTTGTTGTCCCGGTACGCGGGGATCCCGCCGGTGACCAGGCCATCGCCGCTGTGCGCGACCTTCGTGACCAGATTGTCCCATCGGCATTCGAGCAAACCGACGCCGATCCACTGGTGGGTGGAACCACGTCGGAGACCATCGACTACCTCGACAACGTCACCAACCCGGCACCGCTGGTCTTCGCATTCGTCCTCGGCCTCTCCCTCGTCCTGCTGACCGTCGCGTTCCGCTCGATCGCGATCGCGCTCATGGCGATTGCGCTCAACCTGCTCTCGGTCGGAGCCGCGTACGGCCTGCTGGTGCTGGTCTTCCAGCACGGCGTCGGCGCGAGCATGTTCGGTTTCCAGACGGTGGACGTGGTCGAGGCTTGGGTGCCGCTGTTCCTGTTCTCGGTTCTATTCGGCCTGTCCATGGACTATCAGGTCTTCCTGCTCAGCCGCATCCGGGAACGTTACGACCAGGTCGCCGACACCGTCGCGGCCGTCCGGTGGGGCGTCGCCTCCACCGCACGGATCATCACCGGAGCGGCTTTGATCATCGTCGCGGTTTTCTCCGGCTTCGCCCGGGGCGACCTGGTGATGTTCCAGCAAATGGGATTCGGGATCGCCGTCGCTCTCCTGCTGGACGCCACCGTCATCCGATCCGTCGTGCTGCCCAGCGCCATGGCACTGCTCGGCGACCGGAGCTGGTACCTGCCCAAGTGGCTCGACTGGATTCCGCACCTCGAGGTGGAGGGCAGGGTCGCACCCGAGCCCCAGCCCGTCTCAGTCCCGGCCGGGATTGGCGGCGTCGAGCAGAAGGCGGGTCAGCGCGACTCGTGATGATACGTCGAGTTTGCGGTAGATGCGCTTGACGTACTGGCTGACCGTATGCGGGCTCAGGTATAGCCGAAGGGCGATCTCCCGATCGGACAGCCCATCTATGACGTATCTGGCCACATCGCGCTCGCGCGGGGTCAGGGCCGTCAGCGTCTCCGCCGAAATCTCGGACCGGTCGCGCTGCAGCTCCAGAACGGTGATCAACGCCCCGTCGCCCGGACGGGTGTAGCTGGAGCTGCCACGCAGGAGCCCGGTGTCCCCATCGGTCAGCTCGACATCGAGGTGATGGGCGAAGCTTCCCTCCGCGTACGGGCGAACGATCATCCGATGCAGCACCTGCTCAGCGCCCACCACGTCGGCCAGCAGGCCACGGGCGGGCTCGTTGAGATGCGGCTCGGCCGCGGCCGGGTCGGTGATCACCACGGCAGTCCCGGCGCGGTCGAGCGCGACAAACGCTTGATCACGCTGCCGAGCGAGGTCTACCCGGGACTGCGTCCCCTCGACGATGGCTCCAAGCAGCCGGCCAAGCGCCTCCATCAGCCGGACCTCGTATGGCGTATGGGCGCGGTTCGGGTCGTGGGTGGCGCAGATCAAGGTCCCGACCTGGCCGTGGAGATTCACCACCGGCGCCTGAATCTCATGGCGGATGTCGTGCAGGTACTTGACCTTCGTATACAGCGGACACGCCAGCCACTCCTCCATCGAGCCCAAGACCGCCAGGTTGTAGGCCGCGCGTCCGGAGGCGACCACGTGGCTCTGAAGCACGTCGACCTCCCGACCGAACCGCTCGTACCGCGCCAGGAAGGCATCGCTGACGCCCGTTCCCTCCCAGAGAACCTGGTCGGACTTCCAGGGATCGACCAGGTACAACCCATAGCCCGGCAGGCCGAACAACCGGCCGAAACCCGTGATGAAGCGCTGCTTGAGCTGGGCTTCGTTGGTGGCGGTGCATAACGTCTGGACGAACTGCAAGAGCTCGACGCTGCCGACCTGCTCGAATGCCTGTCCTTGGTCGGCCGCTGGCGTGCTGAACTCCGACCCCAACCGGGCGCCCATCCGTTCGGTGCCCATGAGCACTCCTGCTCCTGCTGCCTAGCCTCGTCCGGAGGCAAGGCGTTGGCTACATAACACCGAGTAGCGGCCCCGGCTTCCCAGGTTGGAGTGTCCAGTCCGACGGTGGCAGCCGAGCTAGCGTGGAAACGGCATGGACGACCGGCTGATCCGCCTCGGCGTGTTGACTCCGCACACCGCGCCCGGGCCGGAGGCGGAGTTTCCCATCATGGTGCCTGGGCGGATAACCACCCGGGTTGAGCGCGTGCCGGCTGACCCGGCGAAAACCCGCACCAGTCCACCCTCGGCAGCTACTGCTCGCAGGTTGGCCGGATCGGCGTTGGACAAGGCAGCGGGCAGGCTCGGCTCGGACTCGGTCGAGGCGATCGGCTATGCCTCGACGAGCACGGCCTACCTGCTCGGTCCCGACCACGAGGACGCCCTGGTCGCAAGACTGCGGCGGCGTACCGGCGCTCCGGTCGCCTCGACGTGTGCCTCGGCGGTGCTTGCGCTTCGGGCGCTCAACGTCGAGCGGTTGGCGTTGGTCGAGCCACCGTGGTTCGACGACGAGCTGACCGAGCTGGGCGCGGCCTACTTCCGGAGCCGGGGGTTCCGCGTTGTCTCCTCGGTGTCGGCCGATCTCCCCAATGACCCGGAGCGAATCCAGCCGGCTGCGGTGTTCGACTGGATCACCCGGTATGTGGTTCGCGACGCGGACGCGGTCTTCATCGGCGGCAACGGATTCAGGTCCGCGGAGGCAATCACGCCGCTGGAGGCGGCGCTCGGACGCCCGGTCCTTACCTCGAACCAGGTACTGCTGTGGGATCTTCTGTTCCGCTCCGGCGCCACCTTCGAGGTCCGCGGATTCGGCCAGCTGTTCAGGTACCAGCCGCCGGCCAACGGTTGAGCCTGCACCCGGCGACCGGCATCCCCAGAACTAGGGGTTGCGGGAATGACCCCAAAGTAGGGCTGACGGCTACCGCCTCGGCATACCTAGCCTCGGAACGTGATCCACGTCGGCGGCCGCCGGGGATCGGGCGCAAGGCCGCTAGCTGACATCGACCCTCGTGACCCGGCCAGTGTCCGACCCAGGCCGCCAAAGGAGGCAACCGGGTCTGCGACGTTCCTGGTCGGCTGTCGCGTAAAGCCGCGGAAGGAGCCGTCATGAATGCCGTTGTCGCGTCCGCCTGGAAGAGCAGCGCACCATGATCCCGCAGGTGGATGTCTTGCGGCCGGAGACGCCCAAGCGGGTACTTATCGTCGCCTCCAACCCGGCCGTGTCCGGGATGACCGGGTGGCCGATCGGGTTCTGGTGGTCCGAGCTGACCCACCCGTACTGGGAGTTCACCGAGCACGGCTACGAGGTCGTGGTCGCGAGCCCGAATGGTGGTCAGCTGCGGGCCGATCCGTGGAGCGACCCGCGGGATGACTCCGGCTACTCGGCCGATGACCTGATCAGCTTGGGCTTTATCACCTCGCCCCTGCACGCCCATCTGGTCGAAGAAACCGTGCCGCTGGCGGACATCGACGTTGACGCGTACGACGCCGTGCTGTTCGTCGGTGGCCAGGCCCCGATGTACACGTTCGTGGACAACGAGGCGGTCCATCGGGTGCTTGTCGGCTTCTACGAGGCCGGCAAGATGACCGGCGTCATCTGCCATGCCACCGCGGTTCTGCTGACCGCAAAGCTGTCCACCGGAGGGCTTCTGGTGGACGGCAAAACCTGGACCGGTTTCGCGAACTCCGAGGAGCAGGTGGCCGATGAGTTCGTCGGTCGTCGGATTCAGCCATTCTGGATCGAGGACGAGGCCACGAAACTGGACAACACCAACTTCATCGTCGACAGCGCGTTCAAGCCCCACGCTCGCCGGGACGGCAACCTCGTGACCGGCCAACAGCAGCATTCGGGGACTGCGGCGGCACGGCTCATAATCGAGGCACTTGGCCAATGACCATCAGGAGGGCGGCGGATCCGGTGACCGCTGGCGCAATCGAACCGGTGAGCACTCGGGTCAGCCGGACGGTGCCGGCGAGCAAGGTCGCCGAGTTCGAGCCGCTGCTGCACGAGATGATCACTACCGCGCGAGGCTTCGACGGGCACCTGGGCGTGGACGTCCTGCGGCCGGACGGCGGCGGTGTCTACCAGATCATCTTCCGCTACCGCAGCCGGGCCGAACACGACGCTTGGATGGCCTCCGACCAGCGGCGCGCGCTCGTCGCCAAGCTCGACCAACTGCTCGACGACGGCACCGCAGCGCAGGTGCGCACCGTGGACGGATGGGAGGGCTGGTTCGTCACCCCCGGTTACGCGCCGCCCGCGCCGCCGCGGCGCTGGAAGATGGCGGTGATCACCTTCGCCGCGCTGTATCCACTGCTACTGGTATTGATCACCGTCCTGCGCCGGGTCATCGGCGGCTGGCCGCTGCCACTGACCATGGTGGTCACTCTCGGCGTGACCGTCCCACTGATGACCTGGCTGGTCATGCCGCTGCTCACCATTCGGCTCGGCCCTTGGCTGCGCCGGTCCTAACCCCACGATCGATCAGGGAGTACCGCACATGCGTTATCGCGTCCTTGGCGGGACCGGCATCGAGGTCAGCGCGCACTGCCTTGGGACCATGATGTTCGGCGCCATCGGAAACCCCGATCACGACGAGTGCATTCGGATCATCCACGCCGCGCTCGATCAGGGGATCAACTTCGTCGACACCGCGGACATGTATTCCGCCGGTGAGTCGGAGGAGATCGTCGGTAAGGCGCTGCGCGGCCGCCGCGAGGATGTCGTGCTGGCGACCAAAGTGCACTTCCCGATGGGCGAGGGCCCGAACCGCAGCGGCAACTCGCGCCGCTGGATCCGGTGCGAGGTCGAGCAGAGCCTCAAGCGCCTGCAGACCGACTGGATCGACCTCTACCAGATCCATCGCCCCGACCACACGACCGACATCGAGGAAACCCTGTCGGCGCTGACCGATCTGGTTCGAGCCGGCAAGATCCGCGCGTTCGGGTGTTCGACCTTCCCGGCCGAGGAGATCGTCGAGGCCGCCCACGTCGCCGAGCGACGTGCACTGCTGCGGTTCCGGACCGAGCAGCCGCCCTACTCGATCTTGGCTCGCGGAATCGAGGCGGCGGTCCTGCCGGTCTGCCAGCGCCTGGGGATGGCGGTACTGACCTGGTCCCCACTCGCCTGGGGGTTCCTTTCCGGGCGGTACCGCAAGGGCCAACCGATCGATATGACCAGTGGCCGGCCGACGCTCGCACCACATCGCTTCGACCCGTCGCTGCCGGTGAACGTGGCCAAACTGGATGCGGTCGAGCAGCTGGTCGAGCTCGCCGACGGTCTGGGCCGCACGCTGCCCGAGCTTGCCGTTGCCTTCCCGGTCGCGCACCCGGCGGTCACCTCGGTGATCATCGGGCCGCGGACCATGGATCAGCTGGACGGCATGCTCAAAGGAGCCTCGCTGGAGCTGGACGACGCCGCCCTTGACCGGATCGACGAGATTGTGCCGCCCGGCGCCAACGTCTACCCACCGGACGGTGTCTGGGCTCCCCCAGCCCTGACCAACCCGGGGCTGCGTCGGCGGCTCCCGGCCGACCGGGCGGCCGCGGGTTAGGCCGGTCTGATAGCCGCTCGATTCGGTCAGTTTTGAAGAAGCGGCCAGCCCGGCGACTGCCTAGCGTGGGTGTTGGCCATCAGGACTTGTACAGAGGGAGGACGCCATGACGGACGCCCAGGACGCAGCCGAGCACACCACCGCGACGAAAACGACGTTCGACGGCCTTACCGACGACGAACGCAGCGCGCTGAAGGAGCGCACCAAGGAGCTGAAGGCGCAAGCCCGCCGCGGTTCGCGTGCGACCAAGGTGGACGGGGAACGCGAGTTGCTGGCGAAGATCGCCGAGATGTCGGAACCGGATCGGGGCATGGCCGAGCGGCTGCATGCGGTCATCACGGCCAGCGCGCCGACCCTGGAGCCGAAGACCTGGTACGGGATGCCCGCCTATGCCAAGGGCGGCAAGGTCGTCTGCTTCTTCCAAGGCCGGCACAAGTTCAAGACGCGGTATGCGACGTTCGGCTTCAACGACTCGGCCAACCTCGACGACGGCGCCATGTGGCCGACCGCCTTCGCGTTGCTGGAGCTGACCCCCGACGTCGAGGCGCGGATCGGCGCACTGGCGCAGCAGGCCGCGAGCTGAGGACTCCGCGGTCGCCGGGACCCACCACCCCAGACCGCAGTCCGTAATGCCGAGAATGGCTCGGGGCTCCGGGCTGAGGGCTCCGGGCTCGGGCTCCGGGCGGTACACAATGGCTCCCGATGGGCGCCGTTGAACCCGACCTGACCAGCGAAGCCCGGGCACTCGTGCGCAGTCGGCTGCCGGGTTATCGGATCGACACGGTCGTGCGACTCGGCGCCGGCCTGGACAACGTGGCCTATGACGTGAACGGCGATCTCATCGTGCGGTTCAGCAGTGCGCCGGATCCGGCCGGGCGGGCCGCTGCGGTCCAGCGGGAGGCCGGCGTCCTGGCAACCGTCGCCACCGTCTCACCCCTGGCGGTCCCCAGGCCGGTGTTCGTGGCCGCCGAGCGGGGGTGTCTGGTGTACCACAAGGTTCCGGGCATCCCGCTTCTCGATCTTCCACGGTCCGATCGTTCCGGGCTGGCCGCGTCCGTGGGCACTGAACTGGGCGGATTCCTATCGGTGCTGAACGCCCTGCCGGTCGACCGGATGGGGGACCTGGTCGACTTGGACGATCAGCCATTCGAGGGGTGGCGCACCGATGCCGCCGATCTCTACCACACGGTCGCCGACGCAATCCCCGGGACCTTTCACTCCGCCATCGCCGCGTTTCTCCGCACGCCGTTGCCGGCAGAAGATCATCCGTTGGTGTTCTCGCACAACGACCTGGGCATCGAGCACGTGCTGGTCGACCCGAACACCGGCGCGGTCAGCGGAATCATCGACTGGAGCGACGTTGCGATGGTCGACCCGGCCTTCGACCTCGGCCTGGTCTACCGGGACCTCGGTCCAGTGGCGCTGGCGGCCGCGGTCGCTCGCTACCGCGCCAGCGACGACCGGCAGGACCCCAACCTGGTCGAGCGCGCGACGTTCTACGCCCGGTGCAGTGTGTTCGAAGATCTCTCGTACGGCCTGCGGTTCGGCTGGCCCGCCTATACCGACAAGGCTCTCGCGTCTCTGACCTGGCTGTTTCCGTGAGCCGCGACCCGGCGGACAACATTTGGCAAGCTATGGACCGGGTCCAGCTTCACTGGCCGACGTGGGCGATCGGGTCGGCCGAACGGCCGGTGATGCGGTAGGCAGGTAAGTCAGGGAGGTCTAGTGCGGTCCGGTCGGCGCGGTGATTACGGGGTGGCATCCGTCGCCGCGGTCGCCGCGATCATCGCTCTGCTGGGCGGTTTGATCATCAGCCTCCTGATCGAGAGCGGGCCGCCGGCCCCGGCAGCCTCCAGTCCGGCGCAACCCGCGCCGGCACGCACGTCGGCTTCACCGGAGAGCAGCTCACCGCCATCGTCGCCGAGACCGGACCCGACCTCGTCGCCCACCCCGTCGGCTTCGGCCCAGGAGAGCAGACCTCCCACCGAGGAGCCTCCCGCGGTCGCGGTCGGCGACCGGGCGACCATCTCGATCCCGGCGATCGGACTGTACAGACGCACGACGGTCTTCTACCGCGGCTCGCCGGATGACCGTCCCGGGACCGAGATCCAGGACACCGGGAAGCTGGCCGCGCCCATCGGGCGCAGGGGTGGCGTCGGCCCCGGACAGGTCGGGAACCTGATCGTCGCCGGGCATCGGACCAGCGCCGACGGTCCACTTCGCGACCTTCCGGAACTGCGTAGGGGTGACCACGTCCGGGTGACCTACCTGGGGATGGTCTACGACTACAAGATCACCGGCTCGCTGTGGATCACCTTCCACGATCCGGATTCGTACGCCCTGCAGGTCGCCCCGGTACCGGGCCACCCCGGTCGGACACCGACCCGGCCAATGGTCACCCTGACCACCTGCGCGACCCCGGAGGACCGGGCCGCCGGGGACTTCGAGCTCGACGAACTCGGCAACCCGCCGCACCGAATCGACAAGATCGGTGTATTGGTCGACGTCCGCCCCCGCGGGTAGGACCGGGGTCCGGCGAGACCTACATCGCCGACTCCCCCACCTTCCCGATCATTACCGGCGGTCTGTGCGGACAATCCGCCCATACTGGGTGATCATTTGCGCACACTGCCGGTAATGATCGGGGCGGGTCCAGGCGCGGTCTGATCAGGCGGGTCGAAGGGCGATCTCGACCCGGTGACGGCCGAGATCACCGTCGAAGAGCGCAAGCAGGCGCCGGCCCTCCTCGACAGCAGCCTCGGCATCGGCCCGCGCCACGGTGGTGAGGAACTCGATACGCAGCGCCGCTGCCTTGTCGTCGGAGGCGACGGTCCAGGTTCCGGTGACCCGACCGTCGATCAGCAGGAACCTGGCGCCCTGCACACTGAGACCGCGGTGATCTTGATCGATGATCCTGCCGCGGTCCGCGTAGGCGAGGACGGCGTTGTCGAACGCGGGGAGGAACCGCGGCGGCGCCGGCGTATCGGGATCCGGCAGGACACCGTCAGGCACGTCGAACAGCTCGCGGCCCCGAGAGTCGCGGAACGTTCGCAGCTGCGGACGCAATCGCTTGACCGCATCGGGCAGACCGCTCAGTCCCGACCACGCTCGGATGTCGGCACTGGCGGCGGGCCCGTGAGCGCGTAGATACCGCAGGATGAGCGCGTCGACCACCGCAGGGTCGTCCAGTAATGGGCGACCAAGCCAGGCTTGGATGGTCGTGTTCCGAGCCGGAGCGCGCCGGCCCCAGAGCCCGCGCGGCGGCACCTGGACCAGCGGTACCAGCGAGCTGAGCATGTCGCCGAGGTCTCGAGCTGCCACGCCCGGCCACCGGTCTGCCACCGCGCGACCGACATCCGGAAGCGTTCGCGGTCCCTGCTCGAACAACGGCCGGCCGGCCTGAGCTAGCTCCGACAGGTCTACGCCGGGAAGCCGGCGACCCAGCGTGCTCCAAGCGCGGGCGACCAGCATCGGCTGGTGCAGCGGCCGCAGGACGAGGCAGTCGCCGGCGGTGACGAGATGCAGAGTGCGGCGCATCAGCAGGGTTCGTACCGCGATCCGGCTCTCCAGCAGTCCGACCAGCTCGTGCGGGTCGAACGATGCCAGCCGGCTCCACAGCCCGACGTACGGCTCCAGCGGTTCCTGCGCTTGCAGGCCGACCAGATGTTCGATCGCGTCCAAGGCCGCCAGCTCGTGCCGGCGCAGCAACAGCTGCCGCGCCAACGCGGCGCGATTGAGGGCCCGATCGTCGAGGACTGCCACCGGCCGATCACGCTACCTGCTCCCGCGCCGCGCTTCCCGGTGGCCGACTCGGCCCGGCACCGCGTTCTACAGCACTACCGCCTGAGTGGCCAGGGCATTTCCCGCGTCCGGCCGCTGATCTGCGATCCGGACGATGAACTGCGTCATTCCGCTCGGCATCTGCTCGAACACAAACCGGCCCTGGTCATCCGCGGTGACTTCGAGCCGGCCTTGTTCGAGGCGCGCGGTAACCCGGTGGGCCGCCGGTGGAGCGAGCCAGCCATCGACACGGACCGTGTCATCGGTCACTTCGACCACCCGGATCATGACGGATAGCGACGCGTTGGAGAACGTGATGATCCGGCCGGACTCGTCTCCCCTGGCTGCGACCGGCGCGATTTCCTCCTGCAACCGCAATACCTCGGCGTTGACTTCTTCCAGCGCGAGTGCGAACCGTACCCGCTCCACCAAATCGGCCGGTGGTGGATCCGCGGCGGTGTAGAGACCCTCGATCTCGTCGAGAATCCCGAGATCGACGTCATCGACGCCCTGCGCGTCCGGACCGGCTGAGTCGTTTGATCCGTTCATGCCAGACTCCAGTCCGGTTGCGCCAGCAGCAGGGCACGTAGTTTCTCTAGGCACCGTCCCCGGGTGGGGCCGATGCTCCCGACCGGCATTTCCAGGGCCGCCGCGATCGCGGCGTAGTTCGGCCGGTCGCTGAACGCGACGATCTGGAGCAACTGCACGCATCGCTCAGGTAGCTGGCGGAGAACCCGCCTGAGCACGGTGTGCCGTTCATTCGCTATGAGTCTCTCGTCGAGCGCCGAGCCCTCGACCAGCACGTCGTCAAGCGTCTCGTCAGCCGTCGGTCGCTCGCGCCGACCGGCGCCGATCAGCCGCAGGGACTCCCGTCGAGTAACGGTGACCAACCAGCCGACAAGCGCCTCGGAGTTGCGGATCTGGTCGAGATGCGTCAGCAGGATGAGCCAGGTGGTTTGGACGACGTCCTCGGCACTAGCAGAGTCAAGCCCGAACGATCGAACGACTCGCCACAGGAGCGGCGTGAGCTCGGTGACCAGCTCGTCGAGATCCTCGCGGCGACCGTGAAGCGCGCCATCCGAGAGCCGTAACACGCGCTCCTGGCGCTCATCTCGTCGACTAGCGCCGGCCGGTGGATCGGGCGCAGCGGCCTGGCCCGGGACGGTCATGGTTGCCTACCACTCTGCAAACGTGCCAGCGGGGAAGTCGACCTTGATCATCGCGGTCTCCGTCTCGCCAGGGGTGAAACTGCTGGCTCCTGTGCAGCCATCATCCACCTAGAGGAACCGCGGCCATGTCCTGATACCAGCTGCCACCGTGGTTACGGCTCCCCTGTCCACCAGATCCCGCTCGCCGCGCCCAGGCGATTCGCGCCCTAGTTTCCGTGCAACCGCGTCGCCCAGCTCCACCACGGTGATCAGGGAAGGATAGGGCGCGGTTTCCCGTACCCGGGTTTCCGTGATCACCAAACCCGGCGCCCACCCCACGTGATCACGGAACATCGAGCCACGATCGTCGCCGGGATCCAGGTCGCGCGGCAAATCTTCCTGACCAGAGAGTCGAACAGTGATCTAATCCAGGTATCTACGGGGTTTGTGGACGCACATTGCAGTGTCTGTGGCGACCACAGCATTTCCGATGCATCCGAGGGGGCTGGACATGCATCTGTACTTCCTCCCGGCCGACGCAGCTCACCAGGAGCAGGCCGAGGTAGGGCCAATCCGAATCCACCTGCCGGCGGTATCGCTGGAGCGGCATGGCGGCCGAATTCTCGACCCGGCGCAGGCCATCCGATTGCCCCGCGATCCCCCGCCCAGGGCGACGATCTATCGGTACGACACGCTGCTGGTCCCCAACGAACTGGTTGACGAGGGCATCGTCACCGCGATCGACGCCGTCGCACGGGGCATCGGGCTACAGGCGGTGCCGCCGCCACCGCTGGCCGGCGAGCCCTGGCTCGAGCCATACCTCGGCTACCTCGGCGCCATGCCGCGCCGGGTGCGGTTCGTGGTACGTCATCGCGGCCGGCCCGCGCCGGTGGACGCCTGGACCGTGCTGCAGAGTCTGCGGGCGCGGGCCCTCGAGCAGACCGCCCTGGCCCCGGACGCCGTCAAGCGGATCTCACTGGAACATCTGCTCGTGGCCTCGGCAGTCGTCGGAATATTCGGTGGCCCCGCCACGGAGGGAAACCCGGCAACCGAAGGAAACCCGGCGACAGAGGGCAACGGGGTCGGTTCCTATGCCATCCCCGGGCGGGGCGGGCGAACTCCGGTCGACATGCCACTTGGTCCCCCGCCCCGGTGCGAGGACGGGCAATTTCCCGAACCACGTCGACCCGTGGTCGCAGTGCTCGACACCGGCATCGCGCCGAACCCGTGGTTTGACATTCCCGACCGCGCCACGCCGCCGCCGGCCGATGGGTTCCTCGCGGTCGAGGATGATATCCAGGGCTCGATCCTGGCCGGCCAGCTTTGGGACAGAGCGGCCGCAGCAGTGCCGACGGGCCGGCACCAAGCTGCGCCACTCGAGCTCATCCAGGACTACTGGGACGCTCCGACCACCGCGGCGCCGTTGGTGGGCGAGCTCGACTCGCACACCGGTCATGGCACCTTCATCGCCGGCATTGTCCGTCAGACGGTGCCCGACGCCCGGGTGCTGGCCGTACGGATCATGCACAGCGACGGCGTTGTCTACGAGGGCGACCTGCTCCGCGTGCTACACCTGCTCGACGCACGGGTAGAGCGTGCCCAGCATGACCAGACGGCGCACCGGCACGAGATGATCGACGTGATCTCGCTCTCGCTCGGTTACTACCACGAGAGCCCCAGCGATGAGGAGTACACGGAAAAGTCCCTCGCGCCGGTCCTGGACTCGCTTCGGCGAAAGGGGGTGCTCATCGTCGTCGCGGCCGGCAACCACGCCACGAGTCGGCAGTCTTACCCGGCCGCCTTGGCCGACCGCGGGCCCGGGGCCGGAATTAGGCTGGTGAGCGTGGGTGCGCTGAACCCGAACGGCAGCAAGGCACTGTTCAGCAACGACGCCTCCTGGGTGCGTTGCTGGGCAACCGGTGCAAACGTGGTCAGCACATTCCCGACCGACGTACAGGGCAGCCGAGAACCGATCAACGCCCTAGCCGCGGACAACGGGCCGGACCTCCCACCGCGCCGGGAGAGCCTGGACGCCGATGACTACCACGCGGGCCTGGCCACCTGGAGCGGTTCCTCGTTCGCGGCGCCGTACGTCGCGGCTCGAGCCACCGCGGCGCTGCTCGACGGCGCAGCCAAGCTGCGCGCTGACCCTAATCAGGATCCCGCGCTCAGCCTCGGCGCGCTCGATCCCCGGGACTGCTGCGCCCGGATGGACAGCGCGCTGAGAACCATCGGCGGGTAGGTGCATGGCCTCGCATGACCCCGGACCGTAGCGGCGTCCAGGCTCAGGTCCGCTCGCTCCACCAGCGGGCGGTCGCCGCGACCGGATCGGGCCGTCCCGCGGCCGGCGCCCGCTACCTTCGCGCCGGACTGCGCCTGCTGCTTGGCGGCGGCCAGGACAGTGCGGATCCGGCCAATCGCGGGGCCGCCAATGGGCCATCGGTGTCGACGCCCGAGCGGGACGCGCTGGCAGCGCGGCTGCTCATCAGCCTGGCGCACGCCGAGGCCGAGCAGGGTCGAACGGCCATCGGCCTCGCGTTGCTCGACCAGGCGGAACCACTGACCGCGCCCGAGGAGCGCGGGATCCTGCTGGGCCAGCGCGGGCTGCTCCTGCTACGAACCGGGCACGACGCGGAGGCACTCCGCCTTTTCGATGCCGCAGTTCCGCTACTGGCCGGCGCCGATCCCGCTGTCCTGGCCCGTGTGATCCTGAACCGGGCCGTGCTGCACCTGGACTTGGGCAACATTCGGCTGGCGCGCAGCGACCTGGCCCGCTGTCAACTGCTCGCGCAGAAACACGGGCTCGGCCTGCTCGCCGCCAAAACCCGCCACAACCTCGGGTACTGCGACCTGATCACCGGCGACATCCCGGCCGCGCTTGACGCCTTTGCGGCGGCCCGAGTCGGCTACGAACGGCACGGTCCGGGATTCCTCCCGGTGCTCGCGCTGGACAAGGCCCGGGCTCTGCTCACGGCCGGGCTGGCCGCCGAGGCAGGCCGAGAGCTCGACGCGGCATTCGAATCGTTCCGCCAGCAGCGGCTCAGCCAGGATCACGCGGAAGCCGAACTGGCCAGGGCCCGGGCTGCACTCGACTCGGGCGACCCAGCGACCGCTCGCGTCTGGGCCAGCCGGGCCGAGCGCCGGTTCCGGCGCCGCGGGAACGAGGCGTGGGCGGCGCAGGCCGCGCTGATGCGGCTGCGCGCCCAGTTTGAGATCGCGCCGGCCCGACCGATTCTTGCCAGCCGCGCAGCTCAGCTCGCCGGCGCACTTCGCCGGCTCGGGCTGGTGCACGACGCCCGGTTGGCCGACCTGCTCGGGATCCGGGTGCTGCTCGCCGCCGGACGGACGGCCGCAGCGGTGCAGCGGTCCGCAGCTCTGGGCCGGATCAGACCCGGGGCGCCGCTGGAGACTCGGCTCCTGGAACGACTTACCGACGCCGAGCTGGCGAAGGCGCGAGGTAAGCCGTCCGAGGCGCAGACGCACCTGCGTGCCGGGCTGCGGGCCCTGCAGCAGCGCCGGCGCAGCTTCGGCAGCCTGGACATCCAGGTGCACGTTGCCGCCCTCGGCGTCGACCTAGCCAATGCCGGGCTCGAGGCAGCCATGGAGGCCGGCACGCCGCGGCTGATGTTCGCGTGGTCCGAGCGGACCCGAGCCCAGGCGTTCCGAGTGCGCCCGGTCAGTCCGCCGGACGACCCGGAGACCACCGACGCGCTTGCCGAGCTGCGGCAGCTCCGATACGCCCTGCGGCTCGCCGAGCTCGAGGGCCGCAAGGAACCGGTGGCCCTGCGGCGATGTGCCGAGCTGGAGCGGGCAATCATCGAGAGGAGCTGGCGGGTACGCGGAGCGGGGGCATACGCAAGAGCCGATGGGAGGGCCGATGCGGACGCCGATGCGAGGGCCGGAGCGGGGGGCGATGCGGACGCCGAGCCGACGCTCGGGGCGGTGACCGCGGAGCTGGGCGACCGGACGATGATCAGCTTCATGCATCGGCGTGGTGAGCTGCTCGCCCTCGTGATCCATCGCGGGAACCCAAGAATG
>Ga0066905_100000014_pt1 | contig 30421 bp, 26 predicted proteins | sample PanSoiMetaPlot36_FD_67483 | JGI IMG/M metagenome (GOLD analysis project Ga0066905, IMG submission 67483) | Tropical forest soil microbial communities from Panama analyzed to predict greenhouse gas emissions - Panama Soil Plot 36 (version 2) | ecosystem: Environmental > Terrestrial > Soil >... | reverse complement strand
CCACAGCCCGATCGTCCACAGCCCGGTCGGCCACAGCAGTATCGGCCGCCGCCACCTCGTCCGTGGCAGTGACCTCGTCCGCGGCAGTATCGGCCGCAGTGGCCTCGTCCGTGGCAGTGACCTCGTCCGTGGCAGTGTCAGCCGCAGCCACCTCGTCCGTGGCAGCGGCATCGTCCGTAGCGGGGGTCGGGCCGGTGGCAGTGGCCTCGTCCGCCACAGCGGCCTCGTCCGTGGCAGTGACCTCGTCCGTGGCAGTGTCAGCCGCAGCGGCCTCGTCCGCCGCGGCGGCATCGACCGAGGCAGTGACCTCGTCCGTCGCAGTGACCTCGTCCGTCGCAGTGACCTTGTCCGTAGCGGTGGCCTCGTCCGTGGCAGTGGTCGCGGCCCCGTCAGCCACAGCGGCCTCAACGGCGCGCACCTCATCGCCGCTCGGCTCCGGTCGGGTCAGCTGCCGCGGATCCACGATCTCCTCGCGACCCGGCCGCAAGCGGGCAGACACCACGAAGTAGACGACCGCGCCGACAAAGACGACCACCGAAACGATCTCGTTGATCCGCAGCCCGAACCACTCGTGCGCCGGATCGACCCGCAGCGACTCGATCCAGAACCGGCCGAGCGTGTAGCCGGCGACGTAGAGCGCGAACGCCCGGCCATGTCCGAGCTGGAAGCGCTTGTCCGCCCAGACCACGACCGCGGCTACGCCAAGCAGCCACAACAGCTCGTACAGGAAGGTCGGATGGTAAAGGCCGATCTCCGGGCTGGTCACCGGGCGGTGCGCCTCGTCGATCTCCAACGCCCACGGCAGATCGGTGGGCCGGCCGAACAGCTCCTGATTGAACCAGTTGCCGAGTCGGCCGATCGCCTGGGCGACCGCGATTCCCGGGGCGGCCGCGTCGGCGAAGGCGGGCAGCGGGATACCCCGGCGGCGGCAGCCAATCCACGCACCCACCGCGCCGAGCGCGATCGCACCCCAGATGCCGAGCCCGCCGTGCCAGATGTACAGCGCCTCGATCGGTCGCTGCCCGGGATCGAAGTAGAGCTCGGGTGAGGTGATCACGTGGTAGAGCCGGCCGCCGACGATCCCGAACGGAACAGCCCAGACGGCGATGTCGGCGGCGGTGCCCAGCCGCCCGCCGCGGGCCGCCCAGCGCCGGTCGGTGATCAGGATCGCGGCGACTATGCCGACGATGATGAGCAGCGCATATGCCCGGATCGGGATGTCTCCGATGTTCCAGACGCCCTGCGACGGGCTGGGAATGGAGGCGACGTCCATAGTGCCGAAACGCTACCCGACGCCGGCGAGCAGTTCGATGTCGTGCCGGAGGTCCCCGACCGGGGTGCCGGGCATCCACACCAGATGCGCGGTGCCGTCCGGGCCGAACCCGATCACCTGTGCGCCGTGCCCGATCTCGAAGCCGCCGCTGGGCAGCCGCTTGACCTCGAGCGCCACGCCGAGCGCGGCCGCCGCCTTCTGGATCCTGGCCAGCGACCCGATGAGCCCGACGAACGCCGGGTCGAACCGGTCCAGGTAGCTCCGGAGCACCGACGGGGTGTCTCGGGCCGGATCGGTAGTGATCACCAGCACCTCGGTCTGCGCCCGCACGGCCGGGTCGGCGCGGCGCAGCGTGGAGGCCAGGTCGGCGAGTACGGTCGGGCAGATATCCGGGCAGCTTGTGTAGACGAACACCACTAGCGTCACCGGCTTGGTCATGCCGCCGGCCAGCGGGTAGGGCTGTCCCGTGGTATCGGTGAGCGTCACGTTCGGCTTGCGGTACGGCTGTTCCAGGTAGGTGCCGCGAAAGCCGTGCGGGTTCGCCGTGGTGTAGACCGCCGCGCCGCCGTGCATGGACTGGTCGGTGGCCGGCGCGGCGCAGCCGGCCGCCGTGCCGAGCCCGGCCACGGCCACCGCGGCCATCGCGAGCCTGGCGATCCGTACCGGCATAACGGTCAAGCTACGCGAGCCGTTCGCCGGCTCCGCTGCCGCCCCGTTCGCCGGCTCGGCCGCCGCCCCGTTCGCTCGTCCGGATCCCGGCTGCCAGGTCCGCGGCGAGGGCATGCACCGCGGCCAGCCCAGCGGTTTGATCCGAGCCCGCGTCGAGCAACCGGCGGCAGAACGCCGAACCCACGATCACCCCGTCGGCGTAGCGGGCGACCTCGGCGGCCTGGCGCCCGTCGGACACGCCGAGCCCGACCGCCACCGGCAGCTCGGTGACCGCCCTGACCCTGGCCACCAGCGCCGGCGCGGCCGCGCTGGTCGCCTCCCTGGTCCCGGTCACGCCCATGACCGAGGTGGCGTACACGAAACCTCGGCACGCCGCCGCGGTCGCGGCCACCCGCGGGTCGGTCGAACTCGGCGCCACCAGGAATACCCGGTCGAGGCCGTACCGCTCACTGGCGGCCAGCCAGTCCCCGGCGACGTCCGGCGTGAGGTCGGGGGTGATCAGTCCAGCCCCGCCGGCCCCGGCCAGATCCCGGGCGAACCGATCCACGCCGTACCGGAAGACCGGATTCCAGTAGGTCATCACCAGCGCCGCGATCCCGGCCGCGGCCACCGCCTCGACCGTGCGCAGGACGTCCGAAGTCCGGCAGCCGGCGCGCAGTGCCTTATCCGCGGCCTGCTGGATGACCGGGCCGTCCAGCACCGGATCGGAGTAGGGCAGGCCGATCTCCACCACGTCGACGCCGCCGGCCACCATCGCCCGGAGTGCGTCGATGCTGCCCCGGTAGCTGGGAAACCCGGCCGGCAGGTAGCCGACCAAGGCCGCCCGGCCCGCGACCGCGGCCGCGGCGAACGCGACCGACACCGGACTGCCCGCGGCTGGCTCGGACGCCTGCTCGATCACGAGCCGGGCACCAGGCCGAACCAGCGGGCCGCGGTGTCGACGTCCTTGTCGCCACGGCCGGAAAGGCAGACCAGAACGGTCGCGTCCGGGCCGAGCGCCCGGCCCACCCGCAGCGCTCCGGCCAGCGCGTGCGCGCTTTCGATCGCCGGCAGGATGCCCTCGGTGCGGGCCAGCAGCGCGAACGCGTCCATCGCCTCGGTGTCGGTGACCGGCTCGTAGCCGGCCCGGCCGGTTTCGCGAAGCCAGGCGTGTTCGGGCCCGACGCCCGGGTAGTCAAGCCCGGCCGAGATCGAATGGCTCGGCACGGTCTGGCCGTCCTCGTCCTGTAGCAGGTAGGACAGCGAGCCGTGCAGGATCCCGGGCGAGCCCGCTGTCAGAGTGGCCGCGTGCCGCCCGGTCTCGACTCCGTCGCCGCCGGCCTCGAAGCCGTACAGCCGAACGTCGCGATCGGCCACGAACGCGTGGAAGATCCCCATCGCGTTGGAGCCGCCGCCGACACACGCGCAGATCGCGTCGGGCAGCCGCCCGGTCAGCTCGAGCAGTTGAGCCTTCGCCTCGTCGCCGATCACCCGGTGGAAGTCTCTGACCATGATCGGGAACGGATGCGGTCCGGCCACCGTGCCGAGCAGGTAGTGGGTGTTCTCGACGTTGGCTACCCAGTCCCGGAACGCCTCGTTGATGGCGTCCTTGAGCGTGCGCGAACCGGTCGCCACCGGGACTACCTCGGTGCCGAGCAGCCGCATCCTGGCAACGTTCAACGCCTGCCGGCGGGTGTCCTCCGCCCCCATGTACACCGCGCAGTCCAGCCCGAGCAGGGCCGCGGCAGTGGCCGTGGCCACGCCGTGCTGGCCGGCGCCGGTTTCGGCGATCAGCCTGGTCTTGCCCATCCGCTTGGTCAGCAGGGCCTGGCCGAGGACATTATTGATCTTGTGCGATCCGGTGTGGTTCAGGTCCTCCCGCTTGAGCAGGATGCGCGCACCGCCGGCGTGCGCGCCGAACCGGGGCGCCTCGGTGATGATCGACGGCCGCCCCGCGTACGTGGTGAGCAGCCGGTGCAGCTCGGCGGCAAACCGCTCGTCCGCGGCTGCGGCCTGGTACTGCGCGGCTAGCTGGTCAAGCGTCGCGATCAGCGCCTCGGGCACGAACACGCCGCCGTAGCGGCCGAAGTAACCGGGCCGATCAGCGATCGCCGCGGCCGGATCGTCGCCTCCGGCGGACGCCGCCGGCGGGGCTCCGGTGCTGACCCGGCTCATTGTGGTCAGCTTCGCCCGTGCCTGATCGCCGGATGCGCGCCGGCCGCGACCAGGTCCGCGACCGCGGCCCGCGGATCGCGACCGGTGACCAGCGACTCACCGACCAGCACAGCGTCGGCCCCGGCCGAGGCGTACGCGATCACGTCGTGCGGTCCGCGGACGCCGGACTCAGCGATCTTGATCACCGAGTTCGGCAGCAGCGGCGCAAGCCGGGCGAACAGCCCGCGGTCGACCTCGAGCGTGCGCAGGTTACGGGCGTTGACGCCGATCGCTCTGGCGCCGGCCGCGACCGCCCGCTCGGCCTCGTCCTCGTCGTGGATCTCCACCAGCGGGGTCAGGCCGATCGACTCGGCTCGCTCGACTAGCGCGACCAGCGCGTTCTGTTCCAGCGCGGCGACGATCAGCAGCGCCATGTCGGCCCCGTACGCGCGCACCTCCCAGAGCTGGTACGCGGAGATGATGAAGTCCTTGCACAGCATCGGCACGTCCACGGCCGCCCGCACCGCGGCCAGGTCGTCCAGGCTGCCGCCAAACCGGCGCTGCTCGGTGAGCACCGAGATGATCCGGGCGCCACCGGCCTCGTAGTCCCGTGCCAGCGAGGCCGGATCCGTGATCGCCGCGAGCGCACCCTTGGCCGGGCTGCGACGCTTGACCTCGGCGATCACGCTCACTCCGCCGGACCGCAGCGCCGCGAGCCCGTCCTTGGCATCGGGACGCCGGCCAGCCCGATCCTTCAGGTCGGCGAGCGGAACCTGCTGCTGCCGGAGCCCGAGATCGGCACGGACGCCCTCGAGGATCTCGTCGAGCACACTCACACCAACCGGATCCAATCGTGACTGTCGGGGCTATCCGTCGTCGCAGCATCGTAGGGCAGCCCGGTCCGGCCGCCCGCCCCGGCCCTCACCATCGGAGCCATCGGAGCCGGGCCGGAGCCCGCGGCTACCGCAGCGGCCCGGGGAGCCGGACCGAGAATGCGGCACCACCCTCGGGCGCCCGCCCGGCGTGGGCACTGCCGCCCAGCCGCTCGGCCAGCCCGGCGACCAGCGCCAGCCCGACCCCGGTGCCGACCCGCCGAACGCCGCGGTAGCGCTCATACAGCGCGGACCGCTCGAACGCGACCGCGAGGTCGTCGGCGGTGAGTCCGGGACCGCCGTCGCGCACCTCCACTACCGCATCGGTGACGTCGGCGCGCGCGGCCAGCACGATCGGCGCGCCCGCCGGAGTGACCCGCAGCGCGTTCTCGGCCAACCCGTCAATGATCTGGCGGACCCGGGTGGGGTCGGTGTCCACCCGCAGCGGGACACCCGGCAGCTCGAGTCGCAGCCGCACCCCCTCCCGTTCGCACCGCCCTCGCCAGACCTCGGCGGCGGCGGTGACCAGCGCGGCCAGGTCCACTTCGGCGATGTCCAGCTGGAAGTCCTGGGCGCCCAGCCGAGCCAGGTCGAGCAGATCGGCGACCAGCCGGTCGAGCCGGGCCGCCTCGGCGAGCATGGTCTGTCCGGTGCCGGCCACCTCGGCCGCCGGCAGTACACCGTCGGCCATCGCCTCGGCGTATCCCCTGATCGCGGTCAGCGGGGTCCGCAGTTCGTGCGACACCGACAGCAGGAACTGGCGCTGCCGGTCCTCCGAGGTGGCAAGTGCCGCGCCGAGCCGGTTCATCGCGTCGGCGAGGGCGGCGATCTCAGCCGGACCCTCCGGTTCGACTCGCACGTCGCGGGCGCCGGCGGACAGCCGGTACGCGGCCCTGGCGGCGCGCCGCAGCGGTCGAGCCAGCCGGCGGGCGAGCAGCACCCCGACCAGCGCGGCCCCGGCCAGGCCGGCCAGCAGCGCGAGCAGCAGTCGGCGGCGCGCCTCCTGCTGCGGGGCCGCGGCGACCTCGGCCTCCTGGTAGACCAGCACGCCGGTGCCGCCTTGCAGCGGGCGGGCCTCGTAGATCACCCGCTGACCGCCGACCTCGCGCACCCCGGACAGGTCCTGGCCGAGCCGGACCGCGCCGGCCTCGGCCGGGCTGAGCACCGGCAGTACCCGCTCCGATGAGGCCGGGACCAGCACCACGTTCAGCCCTTGCTGCTCGAACAGCCGCAGCATCCCGGTCAGCCGGAGGTTGCGGGCCGGCCGGCCCGGCTCCAGTGCTCCAAGTGCGGCCGAGATCAGATCGGCGTCGGCGGCCAGGTTGTCCCGTGCCTCGCGTTCGGCCGCCTGGTGGATCTGGCCCAGCGAAACCAGGCCGGCCAGCAGCACCGCGCAGGCGGCCACGGCGGTGGTCACCAGCGCGATCTGGACCGCCAGCGCCTGGCGGCCGGGCAGCCGGTCGGCCAGTCCCAGCGCATCCGCGCCGCGCACCCGGTCGCGGCGCAGGATGACCGTCTGGTCGCGGGCCATCTACCGGGCTGTGTCGTCGACCGCGTAGCCAACTCCGCGGACGGTCCGGATCGGGCTGCTAGCGCCGAGTTTGGCGCGCAGTTGGGCGATGTGCACGTCGACCGTACGGGTAGTGCCGGCCGGGTACCCCCAGAGCTCGGCCAGCAGCTGCTCGCGCGGCATCACCCGGCCGGGCCTGCGCATGAGGTATGCGAGCAGATCGAACTCCGTCGCGGTGAGCGTCACCGGCCGCCCGGCCGCGTACACGGTGCGGCGCGCCGGATCGAGCTCGACCGCACCGGCGACATAGGTCTGCTCCGGCGCCGCCGGGCCATTGACCCGGCGCAGTACGGTCTTGATCCGCGTCACGACCTCGCGCGGGCTGAACGGCTTGGTGACGTAGTCGTCGGCGCCCAACTCGAGCCCGACCACGCGGTCGACCTCCTCGTCCCGTGCGGTGAGGAACAACACCGGGGTCCAGTTGCCCTCGGCCCGCAGCATCCGGCACACCTCGGTCCCGTTCAGATGCGGGAGGCCGATGTCGAGCACGATCGCTATCGGATGCCCCGCGCGAGCCGCGGCCAGCCCGGCACGGCCATCGGCGGCGACCTGAACACCGAACCCCTCTCTGGTCAGGTACAGCCGGAGCAGGTCGGCGATCGGTTGCTCATCCTCGACCACGAGCACCAGGCCACGCCCCGCGGTCACCGGCGTTGATCACCTAACCTGCTCGGGGGCCTTGGACCCGAGGCCCATCATCTGCAGCACCTTGCCGGCCACGGTGGCGAGGACCAGCAGCCCGACGCCGACGTAGAACAGCCACGGCGCGGCGAGGATGAGTGCGATCCCCCCGACTACAAACCCGGCAAGGGCCAGGACGACCGCGGTCCAGGCCGCGGTCGAGTGCCCGTGATCCTGAGCAGCCATCTCTCTCCTCGTGCCTGCCTGCGTGTTCGCGCCGACCTGGCGTGCCGGCATAAGCGTGTCACACCGTCGGGTCGATGCCCTTGTCCTGGGCGATCCAGGTGTCGCTGCCCGCGGACGGATCGGTGGCGGCCGCCGCGGCATCCTGGCCGCCGGCCGCTGCCGGCTCGGCGCCGCGTTCGTACCGGCTGGACATGACCGACCAGCGCGGCCCGGCCACCGCGGCGGCCAGCCCGACCGCGAGCACCACCAGCCCGCCCGCCAGTGCCAGCCACGGCCAGCCGGTGCCGGCAACGTCGCTCACCGCTGCGCCGATCCGCCCGGTCGCTACGCCCGCGGCCTCTCGCAGCGCAGGGTCCGGCGCCGCGAAGCCGGCGATCGTGGCCGCGACGATGCCGGCCCCCGCGACCGCAAGGATCGCGCCCACCAGCCGGCGCCCGGTGCGCCGGGTGGCCAGCAGCGCCACCGAGCCGGCCAACGCGAGCACCGCCAGCCCCGGCACCAGCGGGACGATCTCGGCACCGGTCGCGGTCACCGCGACCGGGCCGGCCACCCCACTGGTCACCGCACTGGCCCATGGCTGACCGGCGGCGAGCAGCACCAGGCCGGCGCCTGCCGCGCAGGCCAGCACCGCCGTGGCCAGCACCCGGCGCCCCGGGCCGACCTGACCGGTCATCGCACCGGTCGCATGGTCTGCGCGGCGGCGATCGCGCCCAGCACAGCCGCGGCCTTGTTCAGGCATTCGGCGTCCTCGAACTCGGGTTCGGAATCGGCCACAATGCCGGCGCCCGCCTGGACATAGGCCACGCCGTCGCGCAACAGCGCGGTCCTGATCGCGATCGCGGTGTCCAGGTCGCCGGCAAAGCCGAGATAGCCGACCGCGCCGGCGTACAACCCGCGCCGGACCGGCTCGAGCTCTTCGATGATCTCCATCGCACGCGGCTTCGGCGCGCCGGACACGGTCCCGGCCGGGAAGCACGCGAGCATCACGTCCAGCGCATCCCGGCCGGCGGCCAGCGTGCCGACCACGGTGGACACGATGTGCATGACGTGCGAGTAGCGCTCGATCGACATGAAGTCCACAACCTCGACCGTGCCCGGCGCGCATACCCGGCCGAGATCGTTGCGGCCGAGGTCGACCAGCATCACGTGCTCGGCCCGCTCCTTGGGGTCGGCGAGCAGTTCGGCGGCGAGCTCGGCGTCGTGCCGCGGGGTGGCGCCGCGCGGGCGGGTGCCGGCGATCGGATGCAGCAGCGCCCGGTCCCCGGTCACCTTGACCAGCGCCTCGGGGCTCGAGCCGACGACGTCGAACCCGTCGAACCGCAGCAGGTACATGTACGGACTTGGGTTGGCCGCGCGCAGCACCCGGTACACGTCCAGCGGGCCGGCGACGGTCCGAGCCTCGAACCGTTGCGCCAGCACGATCTGGAACGCCTCGCCCGCGAAGATCTCCTCCTTGGCCGCGGCGACCGCCTTCTGATACTCCGCACTGCCGGTCAGCCGGCGGTACACCGGAGCCGCGGCCTGGTCGATGGCGGCCGCCAGCGGCGCGACCGGCCTGGTCAGATCCAGGGTCATCGCCTCCAGCCGGGTCACCCCGCGGTGGTATCCGGCGCGCCGGGCGGTTTCGTCGTCCTCCGGTCCGAGGATGACGTTCGCGACCAGCAGCACGGAGCCGTCGACGTGGTCGAGCACGGCCACATCGGTGGCCAGCATGAGCGCAAGCTCGGGCACCGCGAGATCGTCGACGGCGGTGTTCGGCAGCCGTTCGAGCCGGCGCACCAGGTCGTAGCCGAGGTAGCCGACCAGCCCGCCGGTCAGCGGCGGCAGCCCGGCGGCGGCCGGCGTTCGCAGCGCCGTAGCGGTGGCTCGCAGCACGGCGAGCGGATCGCCGGTTTCCGGCACTCCGGCCGGCGGGCGGCCGATCCACCGAGCCCGGCCGTCCCGCTCGGTCAGTGTCGCCTCGCTGCGCACGCCGATGATCGAGTAGCGGGACCACATCCCGCCGTGCTCCGCGCTCTCCAGTAGGAACGTGCCTGGTCGTTCCCCGGCCAGCTTTCGGTAGAGCCCAACCGGGGTGTCCCCGTCGGCGAGCAGCCGACGGCGCAGCGAAACCACCCGATCGGTCCGCGCCGCCAGCAGGAAGCCGTCCAGGTCGGGGGTGATGGTGCCGGTGGTCATGGGGCCCAATTCTGCCGGGCCGACCCGCCGCCGGTGGGCAAACCCGGCCGGCGCCGGCCGACCTGCAATGTTGCATTGGGTCTCGGCTGGAGTAAGTGCGATATGTCAGGATGGGCGGCCATGACCCATGTGCATCACTTCACCTACGGGCCACTGACTCCGCTGTTCTCATACCTGATGTCGTGCGTTGGGTCGGCGCTGGGCCTGTTATGCACCTCGCGGGCGCGGGCGGTTACCGGTTGGTCGCGAATGCGCTGGCTCATCGTCGCGGCCATCTCGATCGGCGGCACTGGAATCTGGGTCATGCACTTCATCGCGATGCTGGGTTTCAGCGTGGTCGGTTCGCGGATCCGCTACGACGTCCCGATAACCCTGGCCAGCATGGGAGTAGCGGTCGCGATCGTCGGGATCGGGCTGTTCATCGTCGGGTTCGGCGGCCAGCATGTGACCGCGCTGCTGACCGGCGGTGTGATCACCGGGCTGGGCGTGGCCAGCATGCACTATCTCGGGATGGCGGCCGTCCAGCTGACCGGGACCGTGCTCTACGACACGCTGCTGGTGGTGGCCTCGGTCGCGATCGCGGCGATCGCGGCCACGGTCGCCCTTTGGTTCACGGTCCGGGTCCGGGGCGCGTTGGCGGTCCTGGCGGCCTCCCTGATCATGGGGGTCGCGGTCAATGGCATGCACTTCACCGCGATGGCCGCGGTCAGCGTTCGGCTCGATCAGCCGGACCGGATATTGGACGGCGCCAGCGCGCTGGAGTTCCTGCTACCGCTGATCATTGGGATCGGCGTGGTCACCGGCGTGCTGCTCGGGATCCTGGCGATGTCGCCGAGCGAGGAGGAGTTGCGCGCGGATGCCGAATGGCGGGAGCGCATCTCCGCCCGGCTGCACAGCTATCCCCGGATCGCCGTGTCCACGCCCAAGCTACCCAGGACCAGAGCGCGACACCGGGTGCCCGAACAAGCCGGTCCGGGGGACGCCGATGGCGACCCTGGCTCGCTGTTCCGAAGACCGTCGGACCGGTCCCGGACGTAGCGGCGGCGGCTACGCCCCGATCGCGGTGTTCCGCGTCCACGAGGCGTGCAGCTGGGCGTAGACCCCGCCCGCACCGACCAGATCGGCGTGCGGGCCGCGCTCGACCACCCGGCCGGCGTCGAACACGATCACCTCGTCCGCCGCCTCGGCCGTGGACAGCCGATGGGCGATCGAGATTGCGGTCCGGCCCCTGGTGATGCCCTCGAGGGCGCGGGCCAGCCGCACCTCGGTCACCGGGTCGACCGCCGAGGTTGCCTCGTCGAGCACGAGCAGATCGGGATCGGCCAGGTAGGCGCGGGCGAGCGCGACCAGCTGCCGCTCTCCCGCGGACAAGCCCTCGCCGCGCTGGCCCACCGGGGTGGCCAACCCCGCGGCGAGGCTCGAGAGCCAGTCCGCCAGGCCGAGCTCGGTCAGCGCCAGCCTGATCTCCGGATCGGTGGCCGCCGGCCGGCCGTACCGGATGTTGTCGGCCACGGTTGTGTCGAACAGGTAGCCGTCCTGCGGAACCATCACGATCCGCTCGCGCAGCGACGAGAAACGCACGTCGCGCAGGTCGACCTCGTCGATCAGCACGCGGCCGCGGACCGGGTCCATCAGCCGGGTCAGCAACTTGGCGAACGTGGTTTTGCCCGATCCGGTCTCGCCGACCACGGCGACCCGAGACCCGGGTGCGATCCGCAGGTTCACGTCGTGCAGCACCGTCGGACCGGCCGGGTAGCCGTACTCGACATGCTCGTAGCGCACCTCGATCGGCCCGCGTGGCAGCTCGACGCCGGTGTCGCCCGGGTCGGCCACGTCCGGCTCGGTGTCGAGCACTCCGATCACCCGGCGCCAGCCGGCGACCGCGTTCTGCGCCTCGTTGAGCACCTCGGTGCCAACCGCCACCGGAGTCACGAACAGCGCGATCAGGAACAGGAACGCGATCAGCTTGCCGACGGTGATCTGCTGATCGATGCCGAGCCAGATCCCGCCGACCACGACCAGTGCGGTGGCCAGCCCGCCAGCCAGTTCGCCGCTGGAGAACGAGAACGCGACCAGCCGCTGGGCTCGCACCGCCGACCGGTAGTGCGCGTCGATCGCGCTGTCTAGCCGGGCGGCGGTGCGGTCCTCGATCGCATAGGCGCGAACCACGGAGGCGCCCACCACGGCCTCGGAGATCGCACCGAGCATCCGGCCGACCCGCTCCCTGACCGCCGCGTAGGCGGTGGCCAGCCGGCGCTGCACGAGCCGCAGAATCACGAACAGCGGCAGGAAGACCGACCAGATCAGCAGCGTGAGCTGCCAGCTGTAGACCGCCATGATTAAGGTGGCCAGGACGAGCTGACCGGCGCTGATCAGCACCAGAATGCCGGCCCATTGCATGAACGTGGAGATCGTGTCGACGTCGCTGGTCACCCGGGAGACCAGCGCGCCGCGCCGCTCACTTGCCTGGTGCAGCACCGACAGGTCGTGCACGTGCCGGAAGGCGCTCACCCGCAGCGTCCGCAGGCCGGCCTCCGTCGTGCGGTACAGCCGGACGTTCATGAAGTAGCCGCAGATCGCGGTGATCACGACCGCGGTGGTCGCCGCGGCCACCGCCCAGCCGACCACGCCGACGTCAGGACCGCCCGGCGCGCGCAGCCCGTGATCAATGGTCTGCTGGACAGTGATCGGAACGATCATGCGACCGGCGGTGGCGGCGACCGCGAGCACCAGAGTGAGGCCCAGACCCTCCCGGAACTCCGGCGAGATCGCCAGGCCGCGTTTGATCGTCGCGACGGCGGACAGACCGGTCCCGGAGCTGAGCTGATGTACGGCGCTCGACATGTCCCTCCCATCCTGCCCGGGACACTCGGCAAACCGCCGCCGAGTTTCTGCCGCGGGCTGGTCCGGCCGGACAGCGAACGGGTCCGCGATCACCCAGAAGCGGGTCTAGGCTATGGCGAGGCGCGCCGGGCATTTGCCGCCATCCGGTCGCCAACCGGGTTAGACCAGGCACGGAGGGCTGCATGACGTCGCAGGACGGCCTCCCCGAGCAGGAGGACGGCAGCACCACGACGAGCTCGTACTTCCGCCGTCGGTCGCTCTACGAAGAGCTGGGGCTCTCCATGGATCTCTTCGTGGACAGCGAATCGGCCGCCGAAGGGAGCGCGCCTTCGTCCGACGAACTCTTCGGCCACCGGAGCGGGTCCGGCTACGCGACGACCCCACCCCGCTCGACGGACCGATCCGAGGACACCGATTCGTTTGCGGCCGGTGCGCGCCACACGCCCCCGGACCCGGCCGGCGCCAGCAGCGAGTACGTGGCAGCGGAGCCCGAGTCCGGCACGTTCGGCAGGCACTCGTTCGGCGGAGACTCGTTCGGCCGACCCACGTCCTACCACTCGACCGAGTACACCAGCCGGAGCTACCGCAGCGGGTTGGATGCCCCGACCACCTCGGACGGCCTCGGTGCCTACCTGGACCTCGCGGGCACCGGCGAGCGCGGCTCCGTGCTCGAGGCGCGGGACACCCAGGTCGCGCCGGCGCGGCCCGGCTCGACCCAGCTGACCGCCGAGCAGGTGCTCCGGCAGCGTGCCGAACAGCCAGGACGGGGCTGGCGCCGGGCCGTTTTCCAGGTCACCGGCGGGCTGGTCAACCTCGGGCCGTCGGCAGCCGAGCTCCGGGAACGCGAGCTGGTCAACCGGGCGCGGACCCCGCTGCACGGGTGCCACCGGCTAGCGGTGATCAGCCTCAAGGGTGGGGTCGGCAAGACCACCACGACCGCGGCGCTCGGGTCGATGTTCGCCACCCTGCGCGGCGACCGGGTGATCGCGATGGATGCCAACCCGGACCGCGGCACACTCGGCGAGAAGATCCCACGGGAAAGCACCCGGACCGTGCGCGACATGGTCAACAACGCGGCCCGGATGACCCGCTACGCCGACGTACGCGAGTACACCTCGCAGGCGCCGTCCCGGCTCGAGGTGCTGGCCAGCGACGTCGACCCGTTCGTCTCGATGGCGTTCTCCGAGGCCGACTACCGGATCAGCGTGGGGATCCTGGAGAGCTTCTACAACCTGATCCTCACCGACTGCGGCACCGGCCTGCTGCACAGCGCCATGGTCGGTGTGCTCGGCCTGGCCGACTCGCTGATCGTGGTCAGCTCGGCCTCCCTGGACGGCGCCAGGTCCGCCTCGGCCACGCTGGACTGGCTCGAAAGTCACGGCTACCACGACCTGGTCCGGAGCTGTGTCGCGGTGATCTCCACCGTGCACCCAGGCGGCGGCAACGTCGACGTCGACCGGCTCGAGGAGCACTTCGCCTCCCGCTGCCGGGCGACGGCCCGGATCCCGTTCGACCCGCACCTCGAAGAGGGCGCGATCATCGACCTCGACGAGCTGCAGCCGGCCACCTACGACGCGTACCTGCGGCTGGCTGCGGACATCGGCGACGGTTTCGCGATCCAGCCGCTGCGCTAGTGACCGGCGGCCCCTATCACGGACCTGAAACCAGTGATCACGGAGCTTGCGGCGCCATCTCTGTGATCACGGAAGTTCGGGGTGCGGGAAACCTAGCTCAGAATTCCGTGATCACAGCCAAGATCGCGGATCGCTCGTGATCACGGAAGGGTGGGTAGACCAAACCGCGCCCTCTGCTTCCGTGATCACAGCCGAGATCGCCAACCCCTATTGATCACGGAAGGTTGGGTCCACATAACAGCACCCTCGGTTTCCGTGATGACGGACAGAGTGCGCGTTGTTCCGTGATCACGGTCCTGACTGGGCGGAGCGCACCCTCCTAGGCGTCGGCGCCGATCCGCTCCCGGGCCGCGTCCTCGTAGGCGGTCAGCAGGTTGCGGAAGCCCACCGACCGCTGCGCAACCTGGTCCGGCCGACCTCGGTCCAGCACCCGGCCGTGCTCGACGTAGATCACCTCATCGGCCAGCGCGATTGTGGCCCGCCGGTAGGCGACTACGACCACGGTGGCCGCCGACTCGCGCAGCCCGGCGAGGATCCGTGCCTCGACCGCCGGATCTACGCTGCTTGTGGCATCGTCGAGCACCAGCAGCTTGGGGCGGCGGACCAGCGCCCTGGCCAGGGCGAGCCGCTGCCGCTGGCCGCCGGACAGCGTCGTCCCCCGCTCGCCGACCCGGGTATCAAGCCCGCTCGGCAGCCGGTCCACGAACCCGTCGGCCTGCGCCAGCCCGAGCGCAGCCCACACCTCGTCGTCGGGGATCTGCATTCCGAGCGTGACGTTGTCGCGCACGCTGTCGTCGAACAGGAACGCCTGTTGCGGAACCACGGCCGCCGAGGCGGCCACCCCGCCTGCCTGGAAGTCGCGCACGTTCACCCCGTCCAGCAGCACATCGCCGGTCCGCGGGTCGACCAGCCGCACCAGCAGCGAGGTCACCGTGGACTTGCCCGACCCGGTCGGTCCCACCACCGCGACCGTGCGACCCGGCTGGACCGTAAAGCTCACGTCCCGCAGCACGTCATGCCCGTCCACGTAGGAGTACCGGACCGCCACCACCGCCAGCCGGCTGGCCTCGCCCTGGTCCAGCGGCGGCGGGACCGCCCCGTAGGGCAGCGAACCGGTCGCGGTCAGCACCCGCTCGACCCGGTCGTAGCCGACCACGCTGCGCGGCAGCTCGCCGAGAACCCAGCCGATCGCCCGGATCGGGAACGAGATCAGCGTGAACAAATACGCGATCTGGACCACGTCGCCGGCCTGCAGCGTGCCGCTCGAGACCCGGATCGCACCGACTCCAAGCACCGCGAGGATGCCCAGGTTCGGCAACGCCTCGAGAATCGGGTCGAACATGCCGCGGATCCGCCCGGCCGCGAAGTTGGCGGCCCGGAGCTCATCGCTGACGGTGGCGAACCGTGCCGTCTCCTCGGCCTCCCGGCCCAGCGCCTTCACCACCAAGGCGCCGTCGAACGACTCGTGCGCGACCTCGCTCACCTCGCCCCGCAACTGCTGTGCCCAGGTCGCGATCGGCGACAGCTTGCGCTGGTAGAACAGATTCAGCACGAACACCGCCGGAAACACCAGCAGGCCCACCGCGGCGAGTAGCGGATCGGTGGCGATAATCGCGCCGGCCGCCACCACCAGCATCAGCAGCACGCCGACCGCCATCGGCAGCGGCGCGATCGGATACCAGGTGGCCTCCACATCGGCGTTGGCGTTCGACAGCAGTTCGCCGGTCGGGTGCTGGTGGTGCCAGGCCAGCGGCAGGCGCAGGTACTGCCGGGTGACCCGGCGCCGGTACGTGGCCTGCAAACGGCTCATCATGATCCCGGCGCCGAGCCGGCGGCCGACGATCCCGGCCGCCTTCAGAAACGCGGTCCCGACGATCGCCACCGCCGCCACCGTGAGCGCGCCCGAACTGGTTCGTCCGTCCCGGAACGCCGGCAGAATCACCCGGTCGGTGACCTCACCGAGTACCCAGGCGGCCAGCACCGTCATCACCGCGTACACCGCTGCGCCGATCGTGGCGACCGCGAAGATCCTGGGTTCCTCCCTGATCGCCAGGCCGAGAATTCCCAGGCCACGGCGTAACACGGTGCGGCTGACCCGGGCCACGAATCCTCCCCTCCCAGCGCGTTCGGCGGGGGCGTGCGGCGGGTTGGCGCCGGCGCCGGCCCGCACCTCCCAGCCTGCCCGACGGCGTCGCGATCTGTCACACGCGTTCCCGCGGCACGGTCCTTACCGGATCGGAACGCTCGGTTCCCTGCCACGTACGATCGCTGGGTGAGCTCCTACGCCCGCACCGAACGCGCCGAGCTGTGCGCGCTGCTGGACCGGGTCGGACCGGAGCACCCCACCCTGTGTGCCGGCTGGAGCAGCTACGACCTCGCCGCGCACCTGGTCACCCGGGAGCGGCGGCCGGACGCGGCGATCGGCATCGTGGTCAGGCAACTCGCCGGCCGCACCAGGTCGGTGCAGCAGCGGATGCGCGACCGGCACAGCTTTTCCGAGCTGATCACGATGCTCAGGGACGGCCCACCCCGATGGTCCCCGATCGGCCTGCCGGGCGTCGACGAGATGGCGAACGGGGTGGAGTTCTTCGTCCACCACGAGGACGTGCGCCGGGCCGGGCCGGACTGGACCCCGCGCGAGCTCGATCCGGGCCTAGTGGAGCTGCTGTGGTCCCGGCTCCAGCAGGGTGGCCGACTGCTGTTCCGCTCCGTGGACGTCGGCGTCCGGCTGCACCGAACCGACACCGGCACCACGTTCGCGGTGCGCCCCGGCGAGCCGGCCGTGGTGCTGGCCGGGCTACCGGCCGAGCTGATGCTGTACGCGTTCGGCCGGCGGGCCCAAGCAGACGTCACGGTCACCGGGGACCAGCCGGCGGTGTCCCGGCTGGCCAGGGCGAAGCTACGGCAGTAGCGCGGCGGCCCGGGAGCTGGCCGTCATCCGCCCGACCCGGAACCGAGGTAGGCCAGCAGCTCGATCTCGACCAGCAGCCTGGGGTCGATCAGACCCTCGACCACGAGCAGTGTCGAGGCCGGGCGGATCGCATCGAACACCTCCGAGTGCGCCAGACCAACCGCCTCGGCGTCCCTGGCGTGCACGATGTAGATCCGGCTCTGCACCACGTCGGTGATCGCCGCGCCGGCCTGGACCAGCGCGCGCTCGGCGACCTCGAGTGCGGTCTTGGCCTGCTGGTACGGATCGCCCTCGTACCGGATCGCGCCGTCCAGGATCGAGGTACACCCGGAGAGAAACACGAACGGCCCGGCCACTACCGCCCGGGAGTAGCCGAAGCCGTCCTCCCAGGGCGCGTCGGAGGCGAACCGGCGCACCTCGCTCACCCGGGTACCTCCCTCATCTGCCGACCTCCCTCATCTGCCGACCTGGCTCATCTGCCGACCTGGCTCCCCCGGCGGTAGTGCGCTCATCCATCACCGCGGCTTCGACACCGCCGCGAGCGCCTCCGGCAGCGTGAACGCCTCAGCGTAGAGGGCCTTGCCGATGATCGCCCCAGCGACCCCGAGCGGCGCGAGGTCCGCGATGGCAAGCAGGTCGCGCAGGCTGGACACGCCACCGCTGGCGATGATCGGCCGATCGGTCGCCGCGCACACCGCGCCGAGCAGGTCGAGGTTCGGCCCGGTCATGGTGCCGTCCCTGGTCACATCGGTGACCACGTAGCAGGCGCAGCCGTCCGCGTCGAGCCGGGCCAGCGCTGAGTGGAACTCGCCGCCGTCCTCGGCCCGGCCGCGCGCGGCCAGCCGGGTGCCGCGCACATCGAGGCCGACCGCGATCCGCTCCCCGTGCTCGGCGATCGCGCTGGCGCACCAGGCCGGATCCGCCAGCGCCGCCGTGCCGAGCACGATCCGGGCGCACCCGGTCGCGAGCGCCGCCGCCAGCGACTCGTCGTCGGTGATCCCGCCGGACAGCTCAACCGGTACGTCCAGCGCGCCGACAACCTTCGCCAGCAGCTCGCGGTTGTGCCCGCGACCGAATGCGGCGTCCAGGTCGACCAGGTGGAGCCAACGGGCGCCGTCCCGCTGCCAGCCGAGCGCCGCGTCCAGCGGATCCCCGTACTTTGCCGCGCTGCCGCGGTCGCCCCGAACCAGCCGGACCGCCGCGCCGCCGGCGATGTCCACCGCGGGCAGCAAGGTCACTGTCATGATCGTCAGCCTAACCGGGTCACCGGCCGAGCAGCGCGATCAGCCAGCCGGCCGACCACAGTGGTGTCCAATGACCAGCCGGCCACCGCCTGTCCAATGATCGATCATTGGACAGTGAGAGCGCTGCTCACGGCGTGTCGCGCGCGGCGTGTCGCGATCTCGCGTCCAACGATCGATCATTGCCGCCGATAGCCGACAGGTTCCGCTGGTCGCATGCGGGTTCGCCGGCGGTCCAGCAGGATCGCGCGCCGGCTAGACGGTGCTGGATGGGGCGCCCGGCTGGACACCCGCGGCCCGGTTTCGGGCCATTACCGCGGCGGTCTTCGCGAGCGCCGCACTGGGACTGACCTCGACCAGCTCGGTGCCGGCGAAGACGATCGAGACATGGCCGGGACGGGCGTAGTAGGCCTCGCCAGCGGTGATCTCGTCGGTGCTGTCGGCGTAGCGGTAGACCAGTCGGCCCTGCCGCACATAGCCCCAATGCGGGCATTGGCAACGGTCGTCTGGCAGCCCACGGAACAGTGGTCCGAAGTCCGCGTCCACGGTGTAGCGCTCGAACGCGATCGTGATGCCGTCCACCTCGTCGTGACGGTTCTCGTAGTGCTCGGTCGCGCTTCGGTTCGTCGCCGATTCAGGTGTCACCTTCGGCATATCCCCAGCCTAAGGTGAGACCGCGGCGGCACCGGCCGAGGGAGGACACGGTGGGCAACCAGGACCGATCCGGGTCCACTCCGGCGACGGTGACGCTGGCCAGGGCGGGCGTCCAGTTCACACTGCACCCCTACGATCACGATCCGGCGGCCTCCTCGTACGGCCGGGAGGCGGCCGAGTCGATCGGCGTGGCTCCGGAGCGCGTGTTCAAGACGCTCGTCGCGGACGTTGACGGGACCCTGACCGTGGCGGTGGTCCCGGTCAGCGGCCAGCTCGATTTGAAGGCGCTGGCTGCCGCAGTCGGTGCGAAGCGGGCCGGCCTGGCCGACCCGGCCAGAGCGCAGCGGACCACCGGTTATGTGCTCGGCGGGATCAGCCCGCTCGGCCAACGCAAGACGCTGCCCACCGTGCTGGACGACAGCGCGCTGGGATTCGCCTCCGTGCTGGTCTCGGCCGGTCGGCGCGGGCTCGACCTGGAGCTGCGGGTCGACGATCTGGTGCGGCTGACCCGGGCCACGCTGGCCCCGATCGGCAGGCGATGACACCCCCCGCCGACCGGCGATGAGCGACCCCGCTAGGCCGGCCGACTGCGCACTACCGGGGCCGGCCGACCGCGTACTACCAGGGCCGGCCGGACCAGCCGCCGTCGCCCCGCGGCCGCTCCTCGTGGTCGAGCACCAGCAGCAACAGGAGGTAGACCAGTAGTGCGGCGATCGGCCACAGCAGGAGTACGCCGGTGGCGCGCAGGTCGAGTGGCTGGGTGAACACGGTTCCGTCCGGGTCACCGCGGTGCGTGGCCAGGGCGGCCGGGCCGGCCCACCGGCCGACGTACGAGGCGAGCCAGGCGGCGAGCGCTCCGCCGGCCACCAGCGCGCACACCACTCCGATACCGCGCCGGAGCCGGACGTAGGCGATGATCGCGCACAGCACGCCACCACCGATGGCGATCAGTGCGAACGTCCCGTCGATCCCGATCAGCGCTTCGCCCTCCGGGCGGACCGGTATCGCTGCGTCGCCGCGCACCTCCAACTCGAGCTTGGGCGCCACCACGGTCCAGATGAATCCCGCGGCGACCCCGAGCCCCGCGCTCAGCACCAGCACGACCAGCGCCGCCCACAGATCGCGCGCGGTTACGATCGGCGGCCGGCGGGCGAACGGCGGGTAGGACGGCATGCCCCAATCCGACCGATTCTCGCCTGCCGGCCCCCATCCGTCACCGCGATCGGTTTCCGCGCCGGGGAGGCCTTGATACGAGGGCCTGGGCGGCGTCGCCCACGGGTCGGCCGGATCGGAGTCGGGGTAGCGCGCACTCATCGCTGGCAGCCTAACCCGGCCCAACCCAGCCCCGGCGCGGTCCGCGACCCGGGTCCGCAACCCGCGCTAGTCCGCGACCACCCGAACCCGGAACGTAGCGTTGCCGGAGTCCTCGTAGCCGGCGGTGAAACCGACCCCAGCAACGTGGCCGGCAACCTGATCGGCCTCCTCGCTGGGTAGTAGCCCGGAGGCGATGCCGTCCACGTCCACCCACAGCGCCACCTGAGCGCGGTCGAGGTCGGGCAGCGCGGTCTCGAACGCCGGATCGGCCACCGCGCCACCCCGCTGCAACGCCTGCGCATAACTGGGGTCGCTGGTGATGTACAGGCTGTCACCCGCGGTCTCCCAGTGCACCGGAAGTGCCGACACGTCGACCCCGAACTCGAACTCGAGCATGCTCAAGACCTCTCGCACCACATCCTCGGCGGCCGCCGGATCGGTCACCGCCCGCATGCCGACCAATGGCACCTGCGACTGGGACGTGTCGAGATCGAACGCGAACAGCGTCTGCTCGCCGAGCAGCGTGGCCAGGTCCTCCGGCAGCTTCAGCCCGTAGCGGTCCTCGAGCCGCTCGAGCATGGCGTCGATCTGCTCTGGCTCGCCTCCGCCGGCCTGGCCGAGCGCCTCGGCGAGGTTCGGCCAGGTCTGCTCGATGTTGGCGCCGGCGCCGGAGATCGCAAACGCGACGCCGGTGCTCGGCGGCAGATTGCGCATGACCGTACCGACCGGCTCGGCCGACCGGCTCAACCCACTGGTGGCATCGACGTCGACGGCACGGCCGATGATCTCGGCGTAGTCGTCGGTGAACCGCGCGGATACCGCGATCCGGCCCTGGAACGTGTCAAGCACCTGCTGCTGTTCGGCTTGCAGTCCAGCCAGCCCACCGGGCGCGCTCGCCGCGACCGCGGCGACTGCCGCCTCGAGATCCACCCAGGCAGCGGCGACCTCGTCGCCGCCGAGGTCCGCCATGTCGGACTTGAACGTCGATGCCGATGACAGCGTGCCCTCGGTCGCGGCGGTCTGCTCCCGATCTAGTGCCGCCTGGTTCTCGCTGACGACGGCGTAGCCCTTCCGGAACGTCACCGCGGCCGGCTCGCCGCCCGCGGCGAACATCTTCGCCAGCGGTCCGGCGGCCTTGTCCTGGTCGCTGACCTGCACATAAATGCCGAAGTCCGGGTCTTCGCCAGCGGCTCCCGGGATCGCCGCAACCGCGAACCGGTCGCCCAGCCACGGCTCGACGTCGGCGGCGTAGTCAAGGCCGGCGTCTTCGGCAGCATTGCCGAAAATGGCCTCGCGAATGTCGTCGTTCTCACCAAGAGCGTCGGCCGCGTCCGGGAAATGCCGTAGGAACTGCATGACCGCCACCTTCTGGCCGGCGGCCGGATCCAGATCCAGCTTGGCGAACGCGAACGCGCTGGCCGGGACCAGCTCCTCCGGCTGGGTGCCACCGCCGGACAGCTTGCCGACCGCGAAGACCACTCCACCGACCAGCATAGCCAGGACAACTCCGGCGGCGACGCCGATCAGCGCCCAGGGGCGGCGGGCCGCCGGTCTGTCGCCGAAGGCGAGCTCGTCGCCCGGCAGCGTCGCCTCGGCGTCGGCATCGCGACTCTCGCTGGACGCCCAGCCCGAGGGCGGGGCAAACGCCGGGACCGGCTCGCTCCCGGCTTGCGGGCTTCCCGGCGGCGCGCTCCAGAGCTGCCCGCTCCCCGGCGCCGGGCTCCCAACCTGCCCGCCCTCCGGCGGCGGGCTCCCTACCTGCCCGCCCTCCGGCGGCGGGCTGCCTACCTGCCCGCCCTCCGGCGGCGGGCTGCCTACCTGCCCGCTGTCCGGCGGCGCGCTTCCCGGTGGGTGGCTCGCCGCCCGGTCGGGTGGTTCGGCCGGATTCGTCTCGTTTGGTCGCGCACCGTCGAATGAGCGCTCGTCCCCCGTGATCATGTCGTGCTCCTTATCAGAATCGCAGCGACTTGGACACCGGACAGTCAACCAGACCAGAGCACAAATCGGCACTCACGTGATCACTGAGTGGCCACATCCCGGGGTGGTCGCCGCACCCAGCCCTGCGGAGATCAGCCGAGGCAGGCCGGACCGAGCAGCGCTTTCAGGTCGCCCATCAACGCCGATGTCGGGCTGACCTGCTGGTTCAGCTTCATGACCAAGGTCTTGGACGAGGTCTTCAGATGCAGGTGCACCTCGGTGCGACCGGGATGGGTGCGCAACACCTCGCGCAACCGCTCGACCACCGGCGGCGTGCATCGGTTCTCCGGCAGCGTCACCACCACCGGGCCGCGCGGCCCGGCGGCCAGATCGGGAAGCGAGATCTCCATCGCGATCAGCTTGGGCACGTCCTCGCGACGATCCAGCCGACCCTTGACCACGACGATCGCGTCCTCAGCAAGCACGGTCCCGTACAGCTGGTAGGTGGACGGGAAGAACATGCACTCGATCGCGCCGGCCAGATCCTCCACGGTGGCCATCGCCCACGGGCTGCCCTGCTTGGTCACTCGGCGGGACAGCCCGGTGACCAGACCGGCCACGGTGATGACTGCGCCGTCGGGCCACTCGTCACCATCGGTGAGCGCGGCGACCGGGCAGTCCGCGGCCTGGGCGAGGATGTGCTCGACGCCGAGCAGCGGGTGGTCGGAGACGTACAGGCCGAGCATCGCCCGCTCGAACGCGAGCATGGTCGCCTTGTCCCACTCGCCGGTGGGGACCGGCAGCTCGATGCTGATCCCGGACATGCCATCGTCGCCGCCGCCGTCGTCGGGACCGCCCAACCCCCCGAACCCGCCGAACAGCGAGTCCTGCCCGATCGCTTCGTTGCGCTTGATGTCGATGACCGCGTCGACCGCCCGCTCGTGGATCGCCAGCAGGCCGCGTCGCGAGTGCCCGAGCGAGTCGAACGCGCCGGACTTGATCAGAGACTCAATCGTCTTCTTGTTGCAGACGTTGACCGGCACCTTGCCGAGGAAGTCGTGGAAGCTGGCGAACTGGCCGGCCGACCGCCGGGCCGTCACGATCGCCTCGACCACGCCGGCACCCACGTTGCGGATTGCCGCGAGCCCGAACCTGATGTCGCCGCCGCGGGAGGTGAAGTTGGCCTCCGAGTCGTTGACGTCGGGCGGCAGCACCTTGATCCCCATCCGCCGGCATTCGTTGAGATAGAGCGCGGACTTGTCCTTGTCGTCGCGAACGCTGGTGAGCAGTGCGGCCATGTACTCGGCCGGATAGTTCGCCTTCAGGTACGCCGTCCAGTACGAGACCAGCCCGTAGCCGGCGGTGTGCGCCTTGTTGAACGCGTAGTCGGAGAACGGGACGAGGATGTCCCACAGCGTCTTGATCGCGCCTTCGGAGTAGCCGTTCGCGCGCATACCCTCGGCGAACGGCACGTACTCCTTGTCGAGGATCTCCTTCTTCTTCTTGCCCATCGCGCGGCGCAGCAGGTCGGCCTTGCCGAGCGAGTAGCCGGCCAGCTTCTGCGCGATCGCGATGACCTGCTCCTGGTACACGATCAGGCCGTATGTGTCGCGCAGGATCTCGTCGAGCGGCTCCGCCAGCTCGCGGTGGATCGGCTCCACCGGCTTGCGGCCGTTCTTGCGGTCGGCGTAGTCGTTGTGCGCGTTGGCTCCCATCGGGCCGGGCCGGTAGAGCGCGAGCACCGCCGAGATGTCCTGGAAGCTGTCCGGCTGCATCGACCGCAGCAGTGACCGCATCGGGCCGCCGTCGAGCTGGAACACGCCGAGCGTGTCGCCGCGGGCCAGCAGCTCGTACGCCTTGGCGTCGTCCAGGCCGAGCTCCTCGAGCACCAGCCGACTGCCGTAGTTGCGCTCGATGTTGTCCAGGCAGTCATCGAGCACGGTCAGGTTGCGCAGGCCAAGGAAGTCCATCTTCAGCAGGCCGAGCGCCTCGCAGGCACCCATGTCCAACTGCGTGATGATCGCGCCGTCCTGCTCGCGCCTGATCACCGGAATGATGTCGAGCAGCGGATCACGGGACAGGATCACGCCGGCCGCGTGTACCCCCCACTGCCGCTTCAGCCCTTCCAGTCCGCGCGCGGTGTGGACCACCCGCTTGACGTCCGGGTCCGACTCGTAAAGAGACCGGAACTCGCCTGCCTCGCCGTACCGGGAATGCTGCGGATCGAAGATGCCCGACAGCGGCACGTCCTTGCCCATCACCGCCGGCGGCATCGCCTTGGTGATCCGGTCACCGACCGCGAACGGGTAGCCGAGCACCCGGGCCGCGTCCTTGACCGCCGCCTTGGCCTTGATCGTCGAGTAGGTGATGATCTGCGCGACCCGCTCCTCGCCGTACTTCTCGGTGGCGTAGCGGATCATGTCGCCGCGCCGGCGCTCGTCGAAGTCGATGTCGATGTCGGGCATCGAGACGCGCTCGGGATTGAGGAACCGCTCGAACAGCAGACCGTGCTCGAGTGGGTCGAGCTCGGTGATGCCGAGCGCGTAGGCGATCACGGCGCCGGCCGCCGAGCCGCGGCCCGGACCGACCCGAATGCCGTTCTCCCTGGCGTAGCGGACCAGGTCGGCGACGACGAGGAAGTAGCCCGGGTAGCCCATCTGGCAGATGACCGCGACCTCATAGTCGGCCCGGGCGCGGTGCTCCGGCGGCACTCCGGCCGGGAACCGACGGGCCAGCCCGGCGTCCACCTGGGTGGCCAGCCAGGTCTGTTCGGTCTCGCCGGCCGGCACCGGGAATTGCGGCATCAGGTTGCGGAACTCGAAGGCCGAGCCGTAGTCGGCGACCCGCTCGGCGATCAGCAGCGTGTTCTCGCAGGCATCGGGCAGCTCGCGCCACATCTCGCGCATCTCGGCCGGCGACTTCAGGTGATAGCCGGTGCCGTCGAACTTGAACCGGTTCGGATCGGCCAGCGTCGAGGCCGACTGCACGCACAGCAGCACCGCGTGCGCCTGTGCGTCGGCCGCGTCGGTGTAGTGCAAGTCGTTGGTGGCCAGGACGGGAAGCTCGAGCTCCTTGCGCAGCCGCATCAGGTCGTCGTAGTAGCGGCGCTCCACCGCCGAGCCGTGGTCCATCACCTCGACGAAGAAGTTGTCCCGGCCGAAGAGGTCGGTGAGCTCGGCGGCGGCCTGGCGGGCCAGGTCGTACTGCCCGAGCCGCAGCCGGGTCGCGACCTCGCCGCCGGGACAGCCGGTGGTCGCGATCAACCCACGGGAGTGCGCGGCCAGCAGCTCACGGTCGAGCCGCGGCTTGTAGTACTGGCCCTCGAGGCTGGCCAGCGAGGACAGCCGGAACAGGTTGTGCAGTCCTTCGGTGTCGGCGGCCAGCAGCGTCATGTGGACGTAGGCACCGTTGCCGGACACGTCGTCCTCGCCGCCGTCGCCCCAGACCACGCGCCGCTTGTCGAACCGGCTGCCGGGGGCGACGTACGCCTCCATCCCGATGATCGGCTTGACCCCGGTCGACCTCGCCTGCCGGTAGAACTCGTAGGCGCCGAACAGGTTGCCGTGGTCGGTCATCGCCAGGGCGGGCATGCCCATCCGGGCGGTCTCCCGCAGGAGGTCGGAAACCCGGGCGGCGCCGTCGAGCATGGAGTACTCGGTGTGGACGTGCAGATGGACGAACGAATCTGTCGCCGACGACGGGGCCACGCTTCGGACGCCTCCTCGAAACCGGGGTGCGCTGGCAGCCTAGTCGCCGGATCCGACCGTTTCCCGGTGACCCGCGGGGGCGGCTACAAAGGATCTCGCCGGCCGCCCGGTCGCCCCGCCGCGGTGCTCAGCCCCGGCCGAACAGTGCCGGCAGGTCGGCGCTCGCCGCCATGGCTCGTCGGTGATCCAGCCTGCGGTCGACGTGGTGAATCGCGGTGCCGCCTGCCGGCTGTCCGGCGTGACCGGATCGAGGTGGCAGCCGGACGTCAGCTCCATCGTGATCTGTGCACCACCTCCGCGACCGGGCGCCGTCCGCGCCGGAGCGATGGCGACTTCAGATCGGGTGCGGGATACCCGACCGACACCGCGCCGACCGGGGTGAACGCCGCTGGCACGCCGAACGCCTCGCGGTAGCCCGCCGTGCACTCGGGCGGAATCCCGAAGAAGCACGCGCCCAACCCGGCGTCGACCGCGGTCAGCAGCATGAGCAGGCTGGCCATGCCGGCATCCACGTCCCAGTACGGCACCGGCCAGCGCGTTTCGTCGCGGTCGGTCCAGCCCTTGTCGGGCTCGGCGTAGCGATCGAGGTATACGACCCGGTTGGAGTGCACGACGATCAGCAGCGGCGCCCGGCACATCCCGTCCAGCCACGAGCTCGATCCGGTGCCGGCCGGCGTGCTGACCCGCCAGAACAGCGCCCGATCGGCCGGATCGTCGAGCACCAGGAAGCCCCAGCCCTGGGAGAAACCGGCGGACGGCGCCCGGATCGCGTGCGCCAGCAGGCGATCCACCAGCTCCGGCGGAATCGGCCGCGCGGGGTCGTAGTTGCGCACCATCCGGCGCCGCCGGACTACCTCGGCGAACTCCACGCGCTCACCCACCGCCGGTGCGGATACGCTCGGCGGCGGCGCAGCCAGCGGGCCGCGGCCCGGACCCGAAATGGAAGAGCACGAGATCGAACATGGCACCGTTCTACCCCACGGCACCGACAGAACCGGCTTCCCCTGGCCCGGCGGTCGGCTCATGATCGACCGAACCGCGGTACAGGACGCGGCGGCCCGGATCGCCGGCCGGGTCCGGCGCACTCCAGTGCTCCCACCGGACCCGCCGATTCCCGGTCGAACCCCGCCGGTGTGGTACAAGCTCGAGCACCTGCAGCACACCGGCGCGTTCAAGGTGCGCGGCGCGTTCAACCGGGTCCTGGCCGCGCAGGAGCGCGCCGAGCTTCCGCCGGCCGGAATCGTGGCCGCGTCCGGCGGCAACGCGGGCCTGGCGTTCGCGCACGTCGCCCGCACCGTCGGGGTCCCGGCCGAGGTGTACGTGCCGGAGACTGCGCCGGCGGTGAAGGTGGCGAAGCTGCGCGCGCTCGGCGCGACCGTGGTACTGGCCGGACAGGAGTATGCCGACGCGTACGAGGCCGCGACCAAGCGCGCCGAGCAGTGCGGCGCACTGTTCTGCCATCCGTACGACCAGGTCGAGCTATGCGCCGGTCAGGGCACGATCGCACTCGAGCTGGAGGATCAGCTCGCGGCGGCCGGTGCCACGGTCGACACCGTGCTGGTCGCCGTCGGCGGCGGCGGGCTGATGGCCGGGGTCGCGGCCGCGCTGGAGGGGACCGCCCGGGTGGTCGGGGTCGAGCCGGACACCGCACCGACGCTGCATGCCGCCCTGGCCGCGGGCGAACCGGTCGACGTCGAGGTGAGCGGGCCGGCCGCGGACGCGCTGGGTGCGCGCCGGCTCGGCGAGATCGGGTATGCGGTCGCTCGCCGTACCGGCGTCCGGTCGGTATTGGTCACCGACGCGGACCTGATCGTGGCCCGCCAGACGCTGTGGGACCGGTACCGGCTGGCGATCGAGCACGGGGCCGCCGCGGCGCCGGCCGCGCTGGCCAGCGGCGCGTACCGACCCGAGCCGGACGAGCGGGTCGCGGTGATCTTGTGCGGGGGGAACACCGACCCGACGTCGCTTGCGGGCGGTCGGTAGGGCCTACGACTCGGCGGTCAGCGCGTCCAGCGCGTGCCGGAGATCGTCCGGGTAGTCGCTGGTGAACTCGAGCCAGTCACCGTCGCCCGGGTGCTCGAAGCCGAGCCGGACCGCGTGCAGCCACTGCCGATCCAGCCCGAGCCGCCGGGCCAGCACCGGATCGGCGCCGTACGTGAGGTCGCCGACACAGGGGTGCCGCAGCGCGGCGAGGTGGACCCGGATCTGATGGGTCCGCCCGGTCTCTAGCGTGACGTCGAGCAGGGTCGCCGCGCGGAACGCCTCGATGGTGTCGTAGTGGGTCACCGAGTCCTTGCCGCCGGCCACGACCGCCCATTTGTAGTCCAGGGTCGGATGCCGGTCGATCGGCGCATCGACCGTTCCGCGCAGCGGATCCGGATGGCCCTGCACCAGCGCGTGATAGCGCTTGTCCACCCTGCGCTCCCGGAACGCCTGCTTGAGCAGCGAGTATGCGCGCTCGGACTTGGCCACCACCATGAGTCCCGAGGTACCGACGTCGAGCCGGTGCACGATCCCCTGCCGTTCGGCCGCCCCGGACGTAGCGATCCGGTACCCGGCCGCGGCGAGCCCGCCGACCACGGTCGGGCCGGTCCAACCGGGACTGGGATGGGCGGCGACTCCGACCGGTTTGTCGACGACCACGACGTGGTCGTCATCGAAGATCACTCGGAGCCCCGGCACCGGCTCCGGCGGCACGGCATCCGACCGAGCGGACGGCAGGTCGAGCTCGAGCCAGGCGCCGGCCCTGACCCGTTCGGACTTCGCCGGCTCCCGCCCATCGATCCGGACCTGCCCGGCCTCGACCAGGGCGGCCGCCTTGGTGCGCGAGTAGCCGAGCATCCGGGCCAGCGCGGCGTCCAGACGCTCGCCCTCCAGACCGTCCGGCACCGGGAGCGAGCGATGCTCGGTCATGGCTGCCGATCGGCAGCGGTCGCCGAGCCGGAGCGGTTCGCCGACGTGGGGGGCGTCGCCGGTCCCGGTGCGGCCGTCGGCTCCGGATTGGTTTCAGGGCCCGGAGCACCCGCCCGGTTCGGAGCGCCGGCCGGGTCCGGAGCAACGGCCGGGTTGGGGGTGGTCCCCGGATTCGGTGCGGTCCCCGGGCTCGAAACGGTCCCCGGGCTCGGAATGCCCCCCGGGCTCGAAACGGTCCCCGGGTTCGGAACGGTCCCTGGGCCCGGAGCGCTTACTGGATCCGGGGTGCCCGCCCGGTCCGGCTTCTCGGCATCGGGTTCGGGCGCTGGTGCGGCCGGCCGGCCCTCGAGCGGTACTCCGAGCAGCGATAGCAACACCATCAAGACCCCGGCCGTCACGATGGCGGAGTCGGCCACGTTGAAGATCGGCCAGTTCGGCAGCTCGAGGAAGTCGACCACGTGCCCGCGCAGAATCCCCGGCGAGCGGAATACCCGGTCGGTGAGGTTGCCGAGCGCGCCGCCGAGCAGCATGCCCAGCGCGATCGCCCACGGCAGGCTGTACAGCCGGGACGCGGTCCGGATGATCACGGCCACCACGATGGCCGCGATCAGCGTGAACAGCACGGTCATCCCGACGCCGATCGAGAACGCCGCGCCTGGGTTTCGAGTGACCCGCAATGTCAGCAGTCGACCGACCAGCTCAACCGGCGAGCGGTCGGACAGGGTCGCGACTACGACGATCTTGCTAAGTACGTCGGCCAGGTAGACCGCCGCGGCCACGGCGGCGAGCACGCCAATCCGGCGTACCTGCCCCGTGGCCGGGCCAAGCTGGGGGGTGGCGTCGCTCAGCGACGCTCCTGGCGAACCTTGCATGACATGCATAGCGTCGCACGGGGGAACGCCTGCAGGCGCGCCTTGCCGATCGGGTTGCCGCATGACTCGCAGATCCCGTAGGTGCCGCCCGCCAACCGAGCCAGCGCCCGCTCGTTCTGCAGCAGCATGTCTCGGTAGTTGTCGGCCAGCGACATCTCGTGCTCACGCGCAAAGGTCTTGCTGCCCGCGTCCGCCTGGTCATCGCCGGCGCCGTCGCCTGAGTCCCGGAGCAGGCCGGCAAGATCGAGCTCGGTCTCGGCGATCTCCGCCTTCAGCCGCGCCGACTCCTCGGCAAGCTCCTGGCGCACCTCCGCCAGTTCGGCAGAGGTCCACGGCGACTCGCCTTCCCGAACCGGGATGGCACCGGGCGCTACCCGGGTGGTCGTGGCGGTCGCGGCCGAAGCCGATGCCCTGCCGCCCACCTTGGTCGCCGACTTGCGCGTGGCCGGCTTGGTTGCCGGTCCCTTGGCGGCGGTCTTCTTGGCGACCGGCGCGGTCCGGGCGACCGCTCGGCTCGAGCTCGTCTTCGCAGCGGGGGAAGTGGAGCGCGATGCCGAGGTTGCTTCGGTGGTCTGCGGGGCGCTCTTGTTCACTGCGGTCTTCCTTTGCGTCGTGTCCTTCGTGGCAACCGCCTGCGCGGTACGCGCGGTACTACTAGGGACGGTCCGGGATGCTCGCTTCGTTCCCGACGCCGTCGATTTACGGGTAGCAGTTGCCGCCTCCCTGGTATTCCTTGCGCTCCCCGTGGCCGACGGACGCCGGCTGGCGGTCTTCCTCGTCGTGTTCGTCGAGCCCCGGCCGCTGCCGCCGGATTGGCCGCGCGTTCGTGTGGAGGACACCGCCGTCCCCCTG
>Ga0066905_100000013_pt1 | contig 30479 bp, 27 predicted proteins | sample PanSoiMetaPlot36_FD_67483 | JGI IMG/M metagenome (GOLD analysis project Ga0066905, IMG submission 67483) | Tropical forest soil microbial communities from Panama analyzed to predict greenhouse gas emissions - Panama Soil Plot 36 (version 2) | ecosystem: Environmental > Terrestrial > Soil >... | reverse complement strand
GGCCGGAGCTCGGGCCAGCGCTCGGCTCGCGAGATGCCGGTGAGCACCCGCAGGCCGGGCGCGATCGCTCGGGCAACCCTGGCCAGCGCGACCGGGTCGAGACATCCGGAGTTGGCCAGCCGGGCCCCCGCCGCCAGCCCAGGCGACTCGTCGAGCAGGCCGAGAACCTGTGCGATGACACCTCCGTACACATCGGCATCGGCCAGCAAGGTCTCGATGCCGCGCGCCATCAGCTCGCCGGCCAGCGTGACCGCCAGCGTCGTGCGACCGGGTGCCCCGGTCGGGCCCCACACCGCGACCAGCAGCCCGGTGGCGTCCCCGCCAAGTGCCGCACCGGCCGCGGCCGGATGGCCGCCGCCAGCCACCCGCCGTCCGGCGGTCGGCCCGTGGCCCGACGGCCGCCCCGCGCCGCGCCCCGATCCGTCGCCGCCGGACCGGGCGTCCCCGGGCTGCGGGACGTCGGGGCCAGTCCCAGCACCGGCGGGCGCGCGATCTCCGCCGTCCGCCGAACCGCGCGGCGGCGCCGGACCGTGCGCGTAGCCACGTCGGCGGCCAGCGGCCCGCGGCCCGAGCGCGGCCACGGCCTCGGCGACCGCCGCGGTGATCCGGTCGACTCCGGCGTCAGCGGGCAGCACGATCCCGATCCCGAGGCGCCGCAACCGGTCGGCGGAATCCTCGTCGCCGGGCGTGAACAGACCGAGCACTGCGACGTCTGAGTTCGTCAGCCGGATGACCGTGTCCTGGTCGAGCCGGCGCAGATCGGCCGCGAGCAGCGCCGCGCGGGCCGTGCCGGAGGCGGCGGTGGCCAGCAGATCGGCGAGATCGACGCATCGCCTGACCACCCGCAGGCCGGAGGCCTGCCGTTCGAGCGCGACCACCAGCTCGGTCTCCCAGCGCGCTCCGGTGACCGCGGTGAGCACCGGTATCTTCATCGGACCCCAGCCGACGACGTCGGCACCCGGACCAGATCGATCGCGCCCGCCTGCGCAGCTCGCACCAGCGCGGCTACCTCGGCGGCCGGCACCGCGAGCTCGACCCCGATGCCCGAGCCGGCGCCGCCGAGCCCGCCGGCCGCCGACGTGTCGACCCGCGCGACCGTGGCCGAACGCAGGACCAGCACCGGATCGACCGGCGTCGAAGCCGGCGCCGTCCCACTCCCGGCCGTCAGGTACACGTCCACCTGCTCGCCCTTGGTCAGGTCGCCTGGATAGTGGAAGCGCAACACCGGCACGGTGACGACCCGCCAGTCGGTCTCGGCGGCCTCGGGTGCGGCAAGCGCGCCCCGTGGCAGCAGCTCATCCGCACCGACCCGGCGGGTCAGCACCCAGCCCACTGGTTTCGGACCGCTCGCCGCCAGGTAGCTGCCGGTCGCCCCGGACGGGAGGCGCACCTCGATCGCCCGGAGATCGTCCTCGCCAACCGGGGTGCCGGCGGCCAGCTCCGCCTTGGCCTGCCACACCAGGTCACTGTCGGTCGCCGTCGCGACCACCCGGGCGCCGAGCACGATCGAGACCAACACCAGGCTCACTCCGACCAGTAACCGAACATCAAGCCAGCGCGGTTGCCGCAATCGGGACGCAGGTGGCGACGTGATGTCGAGCACCGCACTCTCCCTTCACGATGGGTGTGCATCGGGTAACGAACGGTGACGACTACGGGCTATCGTGCCGTACCCCACTGACAATCGGGCCGGTTTCTCCACAGGTTGAGCACCTGTGGACAGCGCACGCTTCCGGCGTCACCCGTGGCAAACTTGGGCAACCCGGAGCTAGTGGAGGGATCCACCAATGAGCCAGCGGTTCCTGACGCTTGCCGACGTGGCCGAGGTCCTCAACATCTCGGCCACCCAGACCTATGCGCTCGTACGCCGTGGCGATCTTCCGGCCATCAAGATCGGCGGGCGCGGGCAGTGGCGGGTGGAGCAGCGAGCGCTCGAGGACTACATCGAGCGGATGTACGCCGAGACCGAGCGGTTCGTGGCCGAGCACCCGTTCGAGCGCGATGAGGTGTTCGAGCGGGACGAGACGTTCAGCCCGGACTGATCCCGCTGTCCCGCCACAACGGTGAATGAGACGTCCCGCGACCTATCCCGCGATCGCGCGCTGGACGAACAGGACCGCCGTGAACGGCACCGTTCGCACCGCTCGGACGTTGCCGGCCCGCCGCGGCTCGTCCGGCGCGTGCTCAGCAAGATCGAAGTAGTCGGCGCCGACGCGGTCGATTGTGCCGGTCAGCGACGGTGCACCGCCGATCGCCAGGCAGACGGCCGCCCGATCCCGGGCGATGCCCCGCAGCACATGGGCCAGACCCAGCCTGGCCCGGACATGACCCTCACTGCCCGGCTCGCTGGCGCTGCTCGGCAGCCCGATCACGGTGCCGACCGCGGCCAGTGGAATCAGGACCTCCACCGGCGCATCGGCACGTTCAACCAGCAGCCAGTCCGGACCGACGTCCAGCAGCCGTCCGCTGATCGTCTGACCGCCGTTCACAGTCTGAACAGTGACGACGACCGCGCCGCTCGCGGCCGCCCGCAACCGATCCACCAGCCGAATCCGGGCCAGCTCCCGCCGTGTCCGGTCGGAGACCTCGGCCGCCAAGTCGGCTGACTCGAGCGCCTCGAACTCCGCGGTCAGGTCCGCGAACAGTTCCTCCCACCGCACGAACGCGACGGTACACCGCATCCACTTGACAGCACCGTGCCGAAGCTAATAGAAGTAAACGGAAGCAAATTGAGGCGACCGGAGGCTAGTGATGACGCGCTTGGATGCCTGGCTGTCCGCAGCCGCGACGGCCGGCTTGTGGATCTGTCTCGGCTGGCTGCTGGTCGGGTTCGCCCTTGCGTTACTCGCCGAGGCACCCGGCCCCATCGGGCGCGCCTGCGGGCAGCTGGCCGAGCGGGTCAGTCCGCAGGTCCTCCGACGGCTGGCTCGGCTTGCGATCGGACTGGTGTTCGCGGTCGTCAGCGTGGGCGGAGCCGGCGCTGCCGCGGGCGCCACGGGTGTGACCGAGGACCCGCGATGGCCAAGCCGGCTCGCTCAATCAGATGATCCGGCGCTGTCCCGGCTGCCGAGTCTTGACCGACCGGCGCTCGCGGCCGGATCGGCGGACGACACGGGCGGGCCACCGCAGACGCGGCTGCCGCGGCTGCCGCGGCTGCCGACCGGCGAGCCGCCGGATCCGACGACATTCCCCCGGCTGCCCACCGCCTCGGCGGTGCCGGCCGCCAGCGTTCAGCCGGATAACGTCCGGCCGGATTCCGGTCGATCGAGATCGGTCCCGCCCGGCTCCGGCCAGCCGGATTCCGGTCAACGGGCCGACCAGGAGACTCGATCGCCGGCCGAGCCGCCGACCCGTGACCCCGCCCTGGTGGTAGTCCCCGGCGACACCTTGTGGGGCATCGCCGCTCGCGAGCTCGGCGACGAGCCAAGCAACCGCGAGATCGCGGAGCGATGGCCGCGCTGGTACGCATCGAACCGAGACGTGATCGGGCCGGATCCCGACCTCATCCTGCCGGGGCAGCGGCTGTCTCCCCCGGGCTGAGGTCCCGTTCCACCTGGGCAACAGCGGCCCCAGGCTGACGTCCCGTCCCACCGGGGCGAGGCTGTCGCAGCCCTGGCCGATGTCCCGGTCCCGCCCGCGACCGCACTTCGCCCAGTAGACCACCCAGACTTCATGGAGATGCCATGGCCACGCAGACCGACGGCGTCGCGGTGCGATCGGAGCCGCCGCTCTATGTGATGCGCGCGCCACAGACCGATCCGCCGTACGACACCGAGGAGTGGCGGCCGGAACTGGTCCGCACCGAGCTCGGCATCGGAGTTCCGATCCAGGGCACCCTGGCGTTGAACTTCGCGCCCAGCCGTCCGCTGCCACCCGCGCGCACCGACCGACAGCTGCGGCTGGTCACCGACCCCGCCGACGGCGAGTCATCCCAGCCGGCCCGGACTCCGCGCAGCCAACTGCCCGATCCACGCGAGCTGGGGTTCCGCTTGGCCGTCGCCGTCGGTGAGGCGCTGGCCGGTGCGCGACCGGCCGATCACTTGGCGAGATCGTTCTCCGAGACCGCCTTCGGCGCGGTGCTGGCCGCGGTCCCGGCCCGACGGCGTGCGGTTCGGCGAGTGGCCGGATCACCCGCCCGCTCACGGATCAAGGTGCGCTCGATACACAGCTTCGAGCCGGCCGACGGCGCGGCCGAGGTGTCCGCACACGTACACGTGGGTGACCGCGGCAGGGCGGTGGCACTGCGGCTCGAGGGCTTGGCCGGCCGGTGGATCTGCACGCAGGTGCAGGTCGGATAGCCATCGCCGGCCTGAGTGCGTAGCGGGTGGGTGGCTCGGTCCGGGCGCCGGTCGGCTGGCCCGCCGCGGCTTAGCCGACCGCCACGTTCCGGCTGGTCCGGCCGCCACGGGGGTGCGGCCGGCCAGCCGTACCCGCAGGACCGGCCGGTACGGGGGTGCGGCCGGCCAGCCGTACCCGCAGGACCGGCCGGTCAGCGCGCGGGTGAGCCGTGGCAGCGCTTGAACTTGCGGCCCGACCCACATGGACACGGGGCGTTGCGAGCCACCTTGCCCCACTCCGGGTGCTCCGCGGCCACCGATGCCTCGACAACCGTTCCGCCGCTTCGGGCCGCCGGCGCTGCCGATCCGGCCCCGCCGGAGCGCTGCTCCCCGCCGGAGCCGCCGTCGACCGTGGGAGCCGAGTACTCGAGCCGGGCCGGGCGACGCGGCGCGACCAGGCCCTTGGCCACGATCGCGGGCCCGGCGCCGGCTCCGGTCGGGATACCGGGCCCGGCCGCCGCCGCGGCGGGAACCGCCGCCCGTCCGGCGCCGTCCTGACCCGCCGGTACCGCGCCATCGGCAGCGCCACCGTCACCGGCCGCGGCCGTGAGCACTGCGGGCTGCTGCTCAACCTGGACCTCCAGGTTGTACAGGTAGCCGACCGACTCTTCCTTGATCGCGTCCATCATCGAGGAGAACAGATCGAAACCCTCGCGCTGGTACTCCACCAGTGGGTCGCGCTGGGCCATCGCGCGCAGTCCGATGCCCTCCTGCAGGTAGTCCATCTCGTACAGGTGCTCGCGCCACTTGCGGTCGAGCACCGACAGCACGACCTTGCGCTCGAACTCGCGCATTGCCTCGCTGCCGATCTGCTTCTCCCGCCGCGCGTACTGCTCGCGCGCGTCCGCCTTGATCTCCTCGATCAGGTACTCCGCGCTCAGTGACTCCTTGGCGCCGCCCGACGCATCGATGATCTCGGCCTGGGTCAGTGTGATCGGGTACAGCTGGCGAAGTGCGGTCCACAGCTCGTCGAGATCCCAGTCCTCGGGGAAGCCCTCCGCGGTAGCCCCGACGATGTACGCGGCGATCGTGTCGTCGATGAAGTGACTGATCTGCTCGTGCAGGTCCTCACCGTGCAGCACCCGCCGGCGCTCGTCATAGATGACCTGGCGCTGGCGGTTGAGCACCTCGTCATACTTGAGCACGTTCTTGCGGATCTCGAAGTTCTGCTGCTCGACCTGGGTCTGTGCGGAGCGGATGGCGTTGGTCACCATCTTCGACTCGATCGGCACGTCCTCCGGCACGTTGAACCTGGTCAGCACCGACTCGACGATGTTGGCCTTGAACAACCGCATGAGGTCGTCACCGAGCGAAAGGTAGAACCGGGACTCCCCCGGGTCGCCCTGTCGACCGGACCGGCCGCGTAGCTGGTTGTCGATCCGGCGGGACTCGTGGCGCTCGGTGCCGAGCACGTACAGGCCACCGAGGTCGACGACCTGCACGTGTTCGGTGGCGACCTGGGCGCGCATCCGATCCAGCGTCTCCGGCCAGGCCTTCTCGTACTCCTCGGGCGACTCCGCGGGGTCGAGATCGCGGGTCTTGAGATCCTGCATGGCCATGAACTCGGGATTGCCGCCGAGCATGATGTCGGTACCTCGCCCGGCCATGTTCGTCGCGACCGTGACCGACCCCCGCCGGCCCGCCTCGGCGACGATCGCCGCCTCCCGCTCGTGGTACTTCGCGTTGAGCACCGAGTGCGGCACTCCCCGCCGCTTGAGCAGCCCGGACAGATACTCGGACTTCTCCACGCTGGTCGTGCCCACCAGCACCGGCTGGCCGTTCTCGTGCCGCTCGACGAGATCTTCGACGACCGCCGCGAACTTGGCCGGCTCGCTCTTGTAGATGAGATCGGGCTGGTCGACCCGGATCATCGGCATGTTCGTCGGGATCGGCACCACACCGAGCTTGTAGATCTTGCTGAACTCGTTCGCCTCGGTGAGCGCGGTACCGGTCATTCCGGCCAGCTTGCCGTACATCCGGAAGTAATTCTGCAGCGTGATCGTGGCCATCGTCTGGTTCTCGTCCTTGATGGCCACCCCTTCCTTGGCCTCGATCGCCTGGTGCATGCCCTCGTTGTAGCGGCGACCGCGCAGGATCCGCCCGGTGTGCTCGTCGACGATGAGGACCTCACCGTCGAGGATCACGTAGTCCTTGTCCCGCTTGAACAGTTCCTTGGCCTTGATCGCGTTGTTGAGGTAGCCGACCAGCGGCGTGTTGACCGAGTCGTACAGGTTCTCGATGCCCAACCAGTCCTCGACCCGCTCGATCCCGGACTCCTGCACGCCGACCGTGCGCTTCTTCTCGTCGACCTCGTAGTCGTTGTCTCGCCGCAACCGGTTGGCGACCTTGGCGAACTCCGCGTACCACTTGGTCGCCTGATCAGCCGGACCGGAGATGATCAGCGGCGTGCGCGCCTCGTCGATCAGGATGGAGTCGACCTCGTCCACGATCGCGTAGTTGTGCCCGCGCTGCACGAGCTCGTCGGCCGACCAGGCCATGTTGTCGCGCAAGTAGTCGAAGCCGAACTCGTTGTTCGTGCCGTAGGTGATGTCGCAGGCGTACTGCTTGCGACGCTCGGCCGGCGGCATCTGGGCCAGGATCACGCCGACGGTGAGTCCGAGGAACCGGTGCACCCGGCCCATCCACTCGGCGTCCCGCTCGGCCAGGTAGTCGTTGACGGTGACCTGGTGCACGCCCTCGCCGGCGAGCGCATTGAGATAGGCCGGCAGCGTCGCGACCAGCGTCTTGCCCTCACCGGTCTTCATTTCGGCGATGTTTCCGAGGTGAAGCGCCGCGCCGCCCATGATCTGGACGTCGTAGTGACGCTGCCCGAGGGTGCGCTTGGCCGCCTCGCGTACCGTCGCGAATGCTTCGGGAAGCAGGTCGTCCAGCGTCTCGCCCTGCGCAAACCGGCCGCGGAACTCGTCGGTCAGGCCCCGCAGCTGCGCGTCGGACATCGCCACGAAGTGGTCCTCGATCGCGTTCACCTGACGGGCGATCGCCTCGAGCTTGCGCAGAATGCGGCCTTCGCCGGCACGCAAGATCTTGTCGAACATTGCAGGCACCTGGGGGGCTCCTTGCCGCTATCCGCGCCGAGGCGGCGCACACCAAACGGGACGGGTGTCAACCCGCCGTACTGTGGTCATGGTACGAGGTTGCCGCCGGATCTCGGCAACGTCTGCACTCTGCCTTAACGCATTGAGCTCGCCCCCGGTGCCCGGTTGGATAGCTCCCCATGGAGGAAGTCGAGCTCGGTGATGATCGGCTGTATCTCCGGCCGTGGCGGCTCGGGGACGCAGCATCGGTGTACGAGGCCTGCCAGGACCGGGAGATCCAGCGCTGGACCTCGGTGCCCACGCCGTATCTGCGGGAGCACGCCGAGAGCTATGTAGGCGAGATCAGCCCGACCGCCTGGCGGACCGGATCGGGCGCGATCTTCGGCGTGTTCGACCTGCACACCGGCCAGTTGCTGGCCGCCACCGGCGTGCATCAGATCAGCGAGCGCGAGGTTTCCGCCGGCGGACGAGCCGAGCTGGGCTACTGGTGCGCCGCGTGGGCGCGCGGCAAGGGCGTGATGACCGGCGCGTGCCGGCTGGTTTGCGAATGGGCGTTCGCGGACCCGAGTGCCGGCGGGCTCGGCCTGGCCCGGATCGACTGGCACGCCGAGGTCGGCAACCACGCGTCCCGGCGAATCGCCGAGAAGCTCGGCTTCACCATCGAAGGCACGCTGCGGCAACGGATCGTGCATCGCGATCGGCGTCTCGACGCCTGGGTCGCCGGACTGCTGCGCGGGGAGCTCCGCTGATGCGCGAGCCGACCAAGCACATGCGCAAGCTCGCCGTGCCGCCGGAGCCCGTCGAGATCGCGGCCGGCTGGCTCCAGCTCACCCCATGGTCCGGCGATCTTGCGGCGGAGATCGTGGATCTGATCAGCGACCCGGACTTCCAGCGCTGGTACGTGCATCCGCCGGACCTGGGCGAGGACGCCGCCGAGCGCTTCATCCGCAGCCGGAAGGAGCGCTGGCGCTCCGGCGATCTGCTCAGCTTCGCGGTCCGGGATGCCACGACCGGCGCCCTCGTCGGCGATGTCCAGCTGTCCGACCTGTCTCCCTGGGACGGCTCGGCCTGGATCGGCTACTCCACCGCACCGGCCGCGCGGGGTCGCGGGGTCGCGCCGCACGCGGTCGGCGTGCTGACCCGGTGGGGGTTCCAGGCGATCGGGCTGCACCGGATCCAGCTCGGACATGCGGTGGAGAACCCGGCGTCCTGCCGGGTCGCGATCAAGGCCGGCTATCCGGCCGAAGGGATCTTGAGATCGTCACTGCCGCGGTCCTCCGGCGGATGGTGGGACATGGAGATCCACGCGGCTATCAACCCTGCCGACTCCTGACCTGGCCCGGGTCCTGGGCCGGAACCTGAGCGGCCGACTCCGGCCCGGGCGTAGCCGGACGGGTGGTGGACCCCGATGCGGGCCTGCCCGGCGCGGCGGCCCGGCTACCCGAGTGTGCCGACCCGGCACCTTGGCTACCGGAGTGCGCTGGCGCGGGAGTGCCGGTGGCCTGACCCGGCGTGGCAGGTCCACCCGGCCGGCCAGGCGCGGCTGGGCCGCCACCGGACTGGGCCGGCGCAGCGCCCGAACCACCGGACTGGGCCGGCGCCGCGGCGGGCGGACCGCCGGACTGGGCCGGGGAGGCTGGCCCGCCACTTGGCTGTCCCTGACCGGAGCGGGCGACGACGTCCTTGTCCTGCTGAAGATCGACGACCTGGCGGGCCGGCCCGGCCAATGACTCGCCATAGCGGCACACCCACCGGTGACCATCGGTGGCGGCCGCGACGAAGCCGTCTCGCACCGGGCCCTGCTGGACCAGATGGGCGGCAATGCCGTAGAGGTGGGAGGCCACCTCGGCCGGAGACAGGCCGGTGAACCGGCACTGGACATCCGGAAGACCCAGGATGTCCAGCCCACGGGTGTCCATGACGTTCTCGTCGCTGTCGGCCAAGGTGAAGAAACGGACGTTGAACGGCAGCGTCGGAGCGGTCAGGCCGGTCCGGGGATCGACCACCTTCTGGGCCGGCTTCCAGTCGATCGCCAGCGGCGGCGCGATCTCGGCGACCGTGCGCACGGCCTCGACCATGAACCGCAGCCGGACCGCCGGCGGCAGGGTGCGGGCCAGGAAATCCGAGACGAACACCCCGCGAGTGCAGCCGGCCACCGCGTCGGCAGCACCGGGCCAGTCCCAGGTCTGCTGCAGCGAGTTGGCTGCGAGCTCGGGGTTGTAGCTCACATCCGTTGGGGTGATGACCAGCTGCGCGTTCGTGCGCACGTCCGCGAAGTGCGCGTACAGCTCGCTGATGGCGAAGCCGAGACTGCTGTCCATCCCCTCGATGGGCTCCACTCCGCCCAGCCTGCTCCGCAAGGCGCCGAGGAGCCGGGCTGCGTCGAACTCTGGCTGCTGGTCGTACAACAGCTCGACGGCGTACACGCCAGGCGGGTTGCTCATAGCTGCCTAGTCAACCGCACGAAACTGTCGGTGTCCCCCCGTACGATCCGGCTCGTGGTCGAACTCAGCCTGACTGCCGACGAAGCCCGCCGAATGGCGCTGCGAGCCCAGGGGTTTCTCGGTGTCCGACCCCGGCACGGCGATGTGTCCGGGCTGCTGCGCGAGCTGGGCGCGGTGCAGCTCGACACGATCTCGGTGCTGGCTCGCTCCCACGAGCTGGTGCCGTATGCGCGGCTGGGCGCGGTGGGCCGGGCCGCGGTCGAGCGGGCGTACTGGGGCTACCGGCCGGCCCAGGCGTTCGAATACTGGTCGCATGCCGCCTGTGTGCTGCCGACCGAGGAATGGCCGTTCTTCGCATTCCGGCGCCGGGCCATCCGTGAGCGCGGGCGGCGCTGGCACCGGCTGTCCGAGCAGGCCTGCGCCGAGGTGCTGATCAGGCTGAAGACCGAGGGCCCGATGACCGCGACCGACCTCGGCGGGGCCAAAGCCGGCAGTGAATGGTGGGACTGGTCGGACGTCAAGATCGCCGTCGAGTGGCTGCTCGACATCGGCGAGGTGATCTGTGTCGAGCGGCGCGGCTGGCGCCGGGTGTACGAGCTCCCAGAGCGCGTGCTACCGCCCGGCCTGCTCGGCCAGGATCCGGACGACGAGGAGTGCCTGACCCGGCTGGTCGGCTTCGCCGGCCAGGCGCTAGGGGTCGCCACGATCGGCGACCTGGCCGACTACCACCGGCTCAAACAGGTGGACGTCAAGCGCGTCGTTGCCGGGAGTGGGCTGGTTCCGGTCCGGGTCGGCGGCTGGCTCAACGGCGTGGCCTGGGCCGATCCGCGCGCGTTGGCGGCTCCGGCGCGCGGCCGGCACCGGACCACGCTGCTCTCGCCGTTCGACTCGCTGATCTGGGACCGCCGCCGCACCTCGCGCATCTTCGGGTTCGACCATCGGCTGGAGGCCTACACGCCCGCGCCGAAACGCGTGCACGGCTACTTCACGATGCCGCTGCTGACCGGCGGCCGGCTTGTCGGCCGGGTGGATCCGAAACGATCAGGCCGCACCTTGGTGGCCCGCCAGCTCTCGGTTGACAGCGGCGCGGTCATCGAACCGATGGCCGGCGCGCTCATCGAGGCCGCGGCCTGGGTCGGCTGCGACAACGTTGTGGTCGAACGGGTCAGCCCGGAGCAGCACGCGGCGCCGCTGCGCGCCTTGCTGGCCTAGCCCGCGGCCCGAGGCTGTCCGCACCGCGACCCGGTCAGGTGATCTCGAGGATCTTCTCCCGGACCGCGTAGACCACCGCCTCCATCCGCGAATGCAACTGGAGCTTCTCCAGGATGTTGCGAATGTGGTTCTTCACCGTGTTCTCGCTGATGAACAGCTCCTTGGCGATCTCGCGGTTGTTCATTCCCCGGGCCACCAGCCGGAGCACCTCCAGCTCGCGATCGGTGAGCCGGGGCGCCGGCACCTGCTCGCGCTCGTCCTTGGTCTTGATCATCGAGGCGAACTCGCTCAGCAACTTCGAGGCCATCGAGGGCGAGATGAGCGACTGGCCGCCGGCCACCGCCCGGATCGCCGCCGACACCTCGTCGGTAGAGATCTCCTTCAGCAGGTAGCCGCTGGCACCGGCCTTGATCGCGTCGTACAGGTCGGCCTCTTCGTCGCTGATAGTCAGCATCAAGATGCGCGCGCTCGGCACGACCTCCTTGATCCCGGCACAGGCCTCGATCCCGCTGCGCTTGGGCATCCGGATGTCGAGGAGTACGACGTCGGGCAACAGATCCGCGGCCTGGCTCACCGCCTGCGCGCCGTCGCCGGCCTCGCCCACCAGGTCGATGTCCGGCTCCTGGGCGAGCACCATCTGCAGGCCACGCCGGAACAGCACGTGATCGTCGACCACGAGCACTCTGATGGGTTCGGGGACGGTCGCGGCAGCTTCGCCGGCGATCGAGGCGGCCGGCACGAGACCCTCGCTCACCTGCTTGCCCTCCCTGACCGGTGGCGTCCCGGTGTTCCGCCGAATCATGACACAGCGCAACCTACGGTAACGGACGGTCGGTCGGGGTTGTAGCGCGCGCGCTGGTCAGACCTCAAGACGGATGACCCCGTAGTCGTAGCCCCGCCGCCGGTACACCACGCTCGGCAGCTTGGATTCGGCATCCACGAACAGGTAGAAGTCGTGGCCCACCAGCTCCATCTCGTACAGCGCCTGGTCCAGCGTCATCGGGCTGGCCTGGTGCACCTTCTCCCGCATGACCAACGGCCCTTCCCCGTCGACCTGGATGAGCGGCGGATTGCCGGAGACCGCCCGGCCGGGCACCCGATCCGCGTAGGTGTCGACATCGGTGTCGCCCTCGGTATCGGCCCTGGTGTCGGCGGTAGCGGTGCCGTTCCGGCCGCTCAATGGGGCGGTCGCGTCGGCCACCGACCTCGGCGAGTGCCGACCGTAGTGGATCCGGCGCCGGTCGGCGACCCGGCGCAGGCGCATCTCGAGCTTCGCGTAGGCCAGGTCGAGCGCGGCATACGGATCGTCCGCGCTCGCCTCGGCCCGGATCACCGGCCCGCGAGACCGGCACGTGATCTCGACTCGGTCTCGCTTGCTTGACTGCCGCGGGTTGTGCTCCTTGGAGACTTCGACATCTAGAGCAATGACCTTGCCGTCGAGCCGCGTCAGCTTGCTGAGCTTCTGCACGACGTGCGCCTTGAATCGCTCGGTCACCTCGGTGTGCCGGCTCTTGACGACGATGTCCACTCCGGACCTCCCTGCTCGCCCATCTTCCCCGGAGCCGGGGTGACACCCGCCCGGCCGACCTGGTCTTCGACCCCACATTCGCCTGCTGAGGGTCTCGCAGCGCTATGCCACTACCCCCCTTCTCCCGGTTCGAAAGACATCTGGTCTTCCGCCGAGGCAGGACTTACTCCTAAGCCGCACCGTGATCGGTCGACGAAGAGTCGCCTTACGTGGGCCGCTTTGCCTGCGGCTGGCATCGGCTTGCCGAGACCGAGCACCGTTGGTGTGACGGCCGATCTCGACGCAACCACGGACCCGGGCGGGTGCCATACCGGAGACGCTAACCGCATCCGGCAAGGACGGGTAGAGGGCTTGTCTCCACCGGCCGGGCGGCCGCGGCTGGCGACGCACCGTAGCCGCGATCACCGCGGCCCCTACCACCACGCCACCGGCTTCGCGGAGCGCGCGAGCAGCCTCGGCAAGGGTGGCACCGGTGGTGAGCACATCGTCTAGCAGCACGATCTCTCGACCAGCGACCAGCCGGACCAAACGCGGTGGCACCACCAAGGCTCCGGAGAGGTTCAGCCAGCGCTCCTCGGCTGACAAGCCGGCCTGGTCGATCACGCTGCGTGAGTGCCGGAGCACCGGACGCAGCGTCACCACCCCGCCGCCGCGACGGACCGAGGCGACCGCGGCCCGAGCCAGCCTGGCCGTCGGATCGTAGCCGCGCCGACGGACCGCCGAGCGGGACGACGGCACCGCGACCACGACCGTCGGCGGCTGCCGCGGGCCGGCGGCGGCCGACCCGACCGGCCCGATTCGCCCGCGGCGGGCCGAGCCGGGCGGATCCGGGCCGAACCCGGCCGCATGCTCGATGGCGCAGCACAGGGCGCGCCCGAGTGCACCGCCCAGCGGGCGAGCCAGTCCGACCCGGCCGTGCTCCTTGTGCTCGATGATTGCGGACTGGACCGGCCCGGCGTAGTCGGCCACCGAGAACGGAACCGGTAGGCCGGGGGGCATCGGTGTGGGCCGGCAGAGCTGGGCCGGCCCGGCCAGCCAGGCCAGGCACCCCGCGCACAGCGTCCCGGCCGCGCCGGCCCGACAGCCGGCACAACGGCCTGGAAACACCAACCCCGCCAGCGCCGCTCCCAGATCGGCCACCTGCTCGACCAGCCACGCCATGCCGCCACGCTCTCGCGGTGGGGCGCTCCTGGCCAGAGCCAAAGGACCGTCGGTGGACAACCACCCAGCTGTGGACGTCCGCCGACGGCGAACGCACGCCCCAAGCGCCGCCGGCGAGCGGACCGGCTAGCCGGGGTACGCAGGCGAGGAGCCCCTGATTTCGGCGGCGCCGTCGCCAAGAGGTCCCCAAAGCCGGATCGGCGACGGCCCGGTCGAGGTGGACAGCTCCCAGATCTTTTCGTCGCTGGTACCGACCAGAATCGGCACGTCGGTGCCGCCGGCCGCCACCGTGACCGGATCGCCGGTCATCGGACCCCCCAGCAGCTCGGGCATCCGACCGTCCACGCCGACCTCGAACGGCTGCACATCGGCCTCCGCGTCCCTGATCAGCACGACCAGCCGCTGCGGGTCCACCCACGACACGTCTACCGCCTCGTCCAGTTGCGGGGCGAGCGGTTGCAGCCCGACGATCGAGACCGGCCCGACCCGGCGCCGCGGGTCCGGCGAGCCGGGCTCGATCGCGCCGGTCCTGACCAGGCCCAGTTCTAGTCGCGCCTCCTCGTTCGGCAGCTTCGTGATCATTGCGACCCTGGTGCCGTCCGAGGAGACCGCCAGTGACTTGATCTTGCGATCGCCGAGCTTGTCCACCACCACGTCGTGCCGGCCGGACTCGTCGAAGAGGTAGACCCGCGATCCGGATTCGACCACCCACAACCCGCCGAACCGGTCCCAGCTCGGTGAGTCGAGCTTGGACCCGCGATGTAGCGACTCGGGTCGCTCCCGGGTCAAGTCCAGCCGGATCTTGATCAACCGACTCTGATCCTGTGTCACGCCCGCGACGTCGCGGGTACTCGGCGAAACCGCGAACGCGGCAAGCCGCTGGAGTCGCTGGCCACCGGCACCGGCCGGCACGCGCTGCGGCTGCGCGCCGGGGACCCGGTCATAGGTCATGAGCGCGCCGTCGCGCAGGAAGTACACCCGTTTCGAGTCGGCGTTGGGAGCGAACGGCCGGTACAGCTCCCAATCCGCCGGAGTGGTCGGTCGTGGGTAGAGGGGCACACCGTCGGCGGTGACCACGACCGAGGCGCCCTCGCTGACCCCGGACAGCGACCAGACCAGCTGGGCGGTCAGGAGCCTTCGCTGAGCCTCGTCCAGTCTGGCCGCGGTTCGATCCAGCCGCACCGTGATCTGGCCATTCACCGCGGTCACGGGGGTGGAGGCGAGCCGGGTCCCGGTCGGCACCGCGCTCGCCACCGCTTCGGCCAGCCGATCGGTCGGCCCGCGCAGCACCGCCTCGGTGACCGCGGTGAGGCGATCGGACCGCTTGGGCAGGTAGATCGGATCCGGCACCAGCACCCGATAGGACGGGTCGAAGAAGTACAGGGCGATCGGTTCCTCGGTGGACACGTACTCTCGGGTGAAGTCGAGGTTGGCCAGCAGCACGCCGGACGGCGGATGGTCGACCCGCCACTCGCCATTGACCTTGCGCACATCGAACTGCACGGTGAGCGGCGAACCGGGTATGGCGGGCCGGTACCGACCGTCCCGAGCGACGTCGCCGACCAGGACGGTCTCCAGTACATAGCCGGTGCCGACCGGGTTCGCGCGCACCTCACGCTCGTTCTCGTCGTAGACCCGCACGCCCTCGCCCGGATCCCAGTCATTCGGTGCGGCCAGATACTTCCTGGCAATCGCGAAGTTCGGTTCCACGCTGTTCATCGCGTCGAGGAACCCGGTGACGATCTGGGAGGGCGCCATCCCAGGCTGCGGCGGGTTGGCGAACACCCGCACTTCCAACCCGGACCCCGGCTGTTCCGCGGCGCTGCCGGCGGCCGCCTCGCGCACCGCACCCGACGTGGGCATCGACGCGCACCCGGCCAGCAGAACGACAGCGCCTGCCAGCACGGCCCAACCGGCCGCGACCCGCTTGCGGACCGAGCGCCGACCGGGCCGCACGCCCTGCTCAGTCCACATCGGCGGTCCCGCCACGAGCCGACGACAGCAGCTCGACCAGGGACGGCTGCGCCCGCCGCGGCCGGCGGGCGTCCTCCGGTTCGAGCGGAATGGGGGACCGCTCGATGTCGCCCCCGGACACCCGCGGCACGGTCAGCCGGAACTGCGAGCCCCGGCCCGGCTGCCCCCACGCCTGTAGCCAGCCACCGTGCAGGTGCGCATCCTCCAGCGCGATCGACAGGCCGAGGCCGGTGCCGCCGCTGGTCCTGGCGCGAGCCGGATCCGCGCGCCAGAACCGGTTGAACACCAGCGACGCCTCGCCCGGTTTGAGCCCCACCCCGTAGTCCCGAACCGCGACCGCAACCGCCTCGTGGTTCATCGCGAGCTTGACCACGATCTCGCCGCCGTCGCCGTGCTCGATCGCATTCACGATCAGGTTGCGCAGTACCCGCTCGATCCGCCGCTGGTCCACCTCGGCGACGCACGGCTGCCGCGGCCCCACCAGCCGCAGCGCCGATCCGCGGCGCTCAGCCAGCGGCTCGGCGTACTCGATCACCTTGGCGGCGATCTCCCGCAGGTCGGCCGGTTCGGCATCGAGCAGCGCGGCGCCGGCGTCGAACCGGCTGATCTCGAGCAGGTCGGTGAGCAGCGCCTCGAACCGGTCGAGCTGGTTCTGCAGCAGTTCGGCCGAGCGAGCCACGTGCGGGTGGAAGGTTTGGCGCGCCTCGTGGAGCACGTCGGCGGCCATCCGAACCGTGGTCAGCGGGGTTCGCAGCTCGTGCGAGACATCGGAAACGAACCGGCGCTGCACCCGGGACAGGTCCTCCAGTTGCCGGATCTGCTGCTGCAGGTTGGAGGCCATCCGGTTGAACGAGGTGGCAAGCCTGGCCAGATCATCCTCACCGCTGACCCGCATCCGTTCGTCCAGCTGCCCGGCGGCGATTCGCTCAGCGATCCGGGCCGCCATCCGCACCGGCGTGACCACCTGCCTGGTCACCACGTACGCGATCGCGCCGAGCAGCACGACCAGCAGCGCGCCGCTGGTGGCCACGGTGCCACGAACAAGCCCCAGCGTCCGCTGCTCCTGGTCGAGCGGGAACAGATAGTAGAGGTGGTAGCTCGGTCCACCGCCGCTGATCTGCGAGCCGACCACGATGCCGGCCACGCTCGGCAGGGATTCCTCGTAGCTCAGCGTGGTGTAGCGGTAGAACACCTGGTTGCGCCGGCTCACCTCGCCGATCAGGTCGGCCGGCACGCTCGCCGGATCGATCCCGCCGGAGGCCCGCGCCGGGATCGCCGCCGGCTGGCCGTCCGGACCGGGGCTGGTCTCGAACAGGACCACGTCGTACTGGTTGGAGTTGCCGCGGCGCTCGGCCTCATCGGTCAGGTCGGTGATCAATGCCGGGTCGGCGGGCTGGCTGACCGGGCCGCTCTCGGCCAGCCGACGCGACGCGGCCTGCAGGCCGGTGCGGGCTTCGGCCACGGATATCTTCGTCTTGGCCTCGAGCAGGCCATCCCTGATCTGACCCACCAGCAGCTGCCCGAGCAGGACGAGCACGACCAGGCTCAGCAGCAGCGTGGAGCCCACCACCCGCAGCTGGATCGAGCGGCGCCACGCGAACACGACCCGGCGGAACAGGTCGGCCATCCGAGCCCGAGTCCCCAGCCAGGCGCCCGCCAGCCCGGATGCCGCGACCGCGGGTGTTGCGGTCGGCGGCTGAGCTCCGGAGGTAGCGGTCATGGGATGTTGCCTCGCCGTCTGGCCCTGAGGTGCGGAAGCCCGCGGGGTCAGGCCGGCCCTGCCTTGTAACCGACGCCACGAACCGTCACGACGATCTCCGGCCGTTCCGGATCCTTCTCGATCTTTGAGCGCAGCCGCTGCACGTGCACGTTGACCAGCCGGGTGTCGGCCGCGTGCCGGTATCCCCAGACCTGCTCGAGCAGCACCTCGCGGGTGAACACCTGCCACGGCTTGCGAGCCAGCGCCACCAGCAGGTCGAACTCGAGTGGGGTCAGCGAGATGGCCTGCCCGCCGCGTTTCACCGAGTGACCGGCGACGTCGATGGTGAGATCACCGATCTGCAGCGTCTCCGGCGCCGGCTCCTGCGGGCGGCGCAGCCGGGCGCGCACCCGGGCAACCAGCTCCTTCGGCTTGAACGGCTTGACGATGTAGTCGTCCGCGCCGGATTCCAGGCCGACCACGATATCCACGGTGTCGCTCTTCGCGGTCAGCATGACGATCGGCACGCCGGACTCGATCCGGATCTGGCGGCAGACGTCGATCCCGTCCTTGCCCGGAAGCATGAGGTCCAGCAGCACCAGATCGGGCTTGCTGTCCCGGAATGCGGCCAGAGCCTTGTCGCCGTCCGCGCAGAATACCGGCTCGAAGCCCTCGTTGCGCAGAACGATCCCGAGCATCTCGGCCAGAGCAGTGTCGTCGTCGACGACAAGCACGCGTCCCTTCATGGATCTCATGGTCGCACCAACCCAGCCAAATTCCCGCACCCTGTCGTATTCGATGATCGCAGAAGCGTCCAATGCACCCCGGCGGCCAGCACCGAAACGCCCGCACTACTGGCTGACCAGAGTACGTCAACACCGTTCGCGGCCCCACGTGACAGGATGGCCCCGGTACCTCCCAATACAAGATCGATCGTAGTTTGGTGACCGACCTATGAGCGATACGACGGGTGGCAGCCGGCCCGGACCCGAGCCCGAGCCGGAGTCGAGCGGGCAGCCGGAACCCGCCGCCCCGCCGCCCCCGGCCACTCCCCCCGTCCCAGCTGGATGGTCGGCGAACCAGCCGCCGCCGGCCTGGGCGGCTCCGGCCGGTCCAGGGAGCGGGCAGCCCGAGTGGATCCAGTCAGGTGGCGGGCAGCCGGGCGCCGAACAGCCGGGCGCCGGGCAACCGGTCGCCGGTCAGGCCGGCTGGAGCCAGCCCGGTGGCCAGCAGGGCGGGCAGGGCAGCTGGAGCCAGCAGGGCTCGGCTCAATCGGGCTGGGGTCAACCGGGCTCGGCTCAATCGGGCTGGGGTCAACCGGGCTGGGGTCAGCAACCGGGCTGGGCCTGGGGCCAGCCTGTTCCGCCGCCGGTGAAACCCGGGATCATCCCGCTGCGCCCGCTCGGCATCGGCGAGCTGCTCGACGGCGCGATCTCCTCGATCCGGCGCAACCCGGCGATCACGCTGCTCATCGGCGCGGCGGTCGCGCTGGTCAGCCAGGTGCTGAGCGTGCTGGCGATCTATCCGTTCCTCCCGGACGCGGCGGCGATCGAGGAGGACGCGACGTTCGGCGAGGTGATGAGCGAGCTGAGCGGCTTCCTGTCGGCGAACCTGGTCGTTGCGATCCTCGGGTGGCTCGCCGGGGTGATCGCTACCGGGATGCTGACCGTGCTGGTCAGCCGGCAGGTCATCGGGCGCCAGTCCACGCTCGGCGACGTCTGGGAGCGCAGCCGGCCGCGATTGTTGCGCCTGATCGGGCTCGCCGCGATCCAGCCGATCATCTTCGGGCTGATCCTGCTGGTCGGCGTCGCCCCGGGAATCGGTCTCGCGTTCGCCTCGACCGGGGCCGGTGCCGCGCTAGCGGTGATCGGCGGGCTCGCTGCCTTGGTCGTCGTTGCCTACTTGTACGTCTCGTTCGCAGTGGCGGCTCCAGCGCTGATGCTGGAGAAGCAACCCGTCTTCCGCTCACTTGGCCGCTCGCGCCACCTGGTCCGGGGCAAGTGGTGGCGGGTGCTCGGGATCACGCTGCTGGCCTCGATCATCACCACGTTCGTGGCCGGGATCATCGGCACTCCGTTCCAGCTGGTCGGCGGCGGCTTCACGGTGATCACCGACCCGAACGCCACCGGCAACCCGTCGCTGCTCGGGCTGATGATCGGCGCCATCGGCGGCGTGCTCGGCTCTATGATCACGCTTCCGTTCTCGGCCGCGATCACCGTGCTGCTGTACGTGGACCTGCGGATCCGCAAAGAGGCGCTGGACATCGAGCTGGCCCGAGCGGCGGGGGTCGAGCTGCCCGGCGCCCCGATCGCGGCCACCGCGCCCGGGCCGGCGAGCCCGCCGGTACAGCCGGGCGGGTGATCCGTCCATGGCGGTGCCCGGTCGGCTCGCGCTGAGCCTGGTCGGTGCGATCGGCGCCGACGTACCGGTCGACATCGGCCGCGACGACGCCCGCCGCGACGCTCTGCGGGAACTCGCCAAGCCGATTTACCAGGAGGCGAAGCCCTCGCTCGCGGTCCGGGCGATGCGCTGGCTGCTCGAGCGGGCGTTCAAGCTGTTCGAACTGGCCGGGTCGGCGCCCGGCGGCCCGTTCGGGCTGCTCCTGCTGGCGATCGTCGTGCTGGTGGTCGTGCTCGTCATCCGATTCGGGGTCGGGCCGTTCGCGCGGACCGCCGCCGCCGAGTCCGTGGTGTTCGCGGACGTGGCCCGCACCGCCGCCAACCACCGGGCCGCGGCGGAGGCGGCCGCCGCCGCCGGTGACTGGGCGACCGCGGTCCGGGAGCGGTTCCGCGCCGTCATCCGCCAGCTCGAGGAGGACGGCCGGCTGGACCGGCGGCCCGGTCGTACCGCCGATGAGGCCGCCGCCGAAGGCGGCCGGGCGCTGCCCGGGCACGCCGCCGAACTGCGGGCCGGAGCCCGGATCTTCGACGAGGTCGTGTACGGGGAGCATCCCGCGTCCGCGGCCCAGGACCAGCGGTTGCGCGGGCTGGACGACGCGATCCGAGCCGCCCGCCGGACCCGAACCACGGTCGGTGCCGGATGACCGTGCGCTGGCGGACTCCGGTCACCATCGTCCTGATCGTGATCCTGACCGCCCTGCTGTGGGCGCTGGTCAACAGCAACCAGCGCACCGGGCTGCTCGACCCGCGCTCCCCGGCACCGAGTGGCAGCCTCGCCCTGGCCGAACTGCTCCGTGACCAGGGGGTCACGGTCGACGTCGCGGAAACCGCCGACGCGGCCGCGGCCGAGCTGACCGAACCGGCGGCCGCGACCGTGCTCGTCGCGTACGGCCAGTACCTCGGCCCGGTGCAGATCGGCAAGCTGTCCGCCGCTTCCCAGGTGATCCTGATCGACCCGTCCGTCGACGCGCTGACGCACTATGCACCGGACCTGGCCACCGATGCGGACCGGCTGAAGGTCAAGGACCGCGAGCCCAACTGCACCCTGCCGGCCGCGGTTGCGGCCGGGGCGGCACGGATGGGCGGGGCCGGCTACCGGCCGGCCGGCTCGGCCGGCGCCGGCACCCTCACCGGGTGCTACGGCACCAGTGCGGCCTCGCCGCTGATCCAGCTGTCGGACTCCGGCGGACCGACGGTGACCGTACTCGGTTCGGGATCCGCGCTCACCAACGAGCGGCTCGGCCAGGACGGCAACGCCGCGCTCGCGATGAACCTGCTCGGCGGCTCCGGTCACCTGGTCTGGTATCTGCCGACCCTCGGAGAGCTGCTGACCAGCATGGGCCAGCAGGAGCGCAAGACGCTGTGGCAGCTGATCCCGAGCGGTTGGAAGTGGGCCATGGTGCAGGCCCTGCTCGCCGGGGTGCTGTTCGCGCTGTGGCGCGCGCGCCGGCTTGGCCCGGTGGTCACCGAGCCGCTGCCGGTGGTGGTGCGTGCCGCCGAGGCGACCGAGGGCCGGGCCCGGCTGTACCGCAAGATCAAGGCAACCGACCGAGCCGCGGACGCCCTGCGAGCCGCCGGCCGCGACCGGCTGGCGCCGCTGGTCGGATTGACCGCGACCGCCGACCCGCAGGCGCTGACCGGCGCGATCGCCGACCGCACCGGCCGTCCCGCCGCACAGGTCGCAGAGCTGCTGTACGGTGCGGCACCAGCGACGGACGAAGCGCTGGTCAAGCTTGCCGACGATCTCGACTCGCTCACCAGAGAGGTGCGCCGACCGTGACCGACAGCAGTACCGAAACCGCTACCGACCCGCCCGGCCAGGCGCCGCCGCCCGTGCCGCCCGGCTCGCCGGCGGAAGCCGCCAGGCAGGCGCTCATCAAGTTGCGGGCCGAGGTCGGCAAGGCCGTGGTCGGCCAGGATGCCGCGGTGACCGGTCTGGTCATCGCCGCGCTGTGCCGCGGCCACGTGCTGCTCGAGGGCGTTCCCGGGGTCGCCAAAACCCTGCTGATGCGAACCTTTGCCCGCGGGCTTGCGCTGGACGGCAAGCGGGTGCAGTTCACTCCGGACCTGATGCCCGGCGACGTCACCGGCTCGCTGGTGTACGACTCCTCGACCGCCAGGTTCTCCTTCCGCGAGGGCCCGGTTTTCACCAACCTGCTGCTCGCCGACGAGATCAACCGAACCCCGCCGAAGACCCAGGCCGCGCTGCTCGAGGCGATGGAGGAACGCCAGGTAACCGTCGACGGCCGGCCGCGGCGGCTGCCCGAGCCGTTCCTCGTGATCGCGACCCAGAATCCGGTGGAGTACGAGGGCACATATCCGCTGCCGGAGGCGCAGCTCGACCGGTTCCTGCTCAAGCTGACGATGCCGCTGCCGCCGCGCGAGGACGAGATCGAGGTCCTGACCCGGCACGCCGCCGGCTTCGACCCGCGCGACCTGGACGCCGCCGGGGTCCGCCCGGTGGCCAGCCGGGACGACCTCGACGCCGGCCGGGCCGGCTGCCGCACGGTTACCGTCGCTCCCGACGTGATGGGGTACGTCGTGGACCTGTGCCGGGCGACCCGGCAGTCGCCCGCGGTCCAGCTGGGGGTCTCGCCGCGGGGAGCGACCGCGCTGCTGGCCACCGCTCGGGCCTGGGCCTGGCTGTCCGGCCGGGACTATGTCGCACCCGACGACGTCAAGGCGCTGGCCAGACCGACGCTGCGGCATCGGATCGAGCTGCGGCCGGAGGCGGAGCTCGAGGGCAGCACCGCGGACGGGGTGTTGGACGGCCTGCTCAACTCGGTCGCGGTGCCGCGCTAGGGATGGCGCTGACCGGACGGCTCGGGCTGCTCGCGCTTGCCTGCGCGGCACTGGTCGGGCTCGCCGCGCCGTCCTGGACCGGCATTCTCGCGGTACAGGCCGGACTAGTCGGGCTGGTCGCCATCGACCTGCTGCTGGCCGGCAGCGTTCGGGCGTTGCGGCTGACCAGGTCCGGTGCCGAGTCGGTCCGGCTCGGCGAGCCGGCCGAGGTTTCGCTTGCGGTGTCCAACCCCGGCCGCCGCCTGGTCCGCGGGCAGCTGCGAGACGCCTGGCCGCCCAGTGCGGGCGCGCTCAACAGCCGGCACCGGATCAGTGTGCCGGCCGGCGGGCGCCGCTCCGTGACGACCGTGCTGCGACCTCACCGCCGCGGGGATCGCCGGGCCGACCGGGTAACCGTGCGCGCGCTCGGGCCGCTCGGCCTGGCCGGCCGGCAGCGCTCGCACCTGGTGCCGTGGACGGTCCGGGTGCTGCCGCCGTTCCACAGCCGACGGCACCTGCCGTCCCGGCTCGCCCGGCTGCGCGAGCTCGACGGCCGCACCTTGATCCTGGTCCGCGGGCAGGGCAGCGAGTTCGACTCGCTGCGGGACTACGTGCTCGGCGACGACGTGCGCTCGATCGACTGGCGGGCCACCGCGCGCCGGCAGAACGTGGTGGTCCGGACCTGGCGGCCGGAGCGCGACCGGCACATCCTTGTGGTCCTCGATACCGGGCGGACGTCGGCCGGCCGGGTCGGCGACGCGCCGCGGCTGGACGCCGCACTGGATGCCGCGCTGCTGCTGGCCGCGCTCGCCACTCGGGCCGGTGACCGGGTCGACCTGCTCGCCTACGACCGCACGGTGCGGGCTTCGGTACAGGGCGCCGGTGCGGCCGAGGTACTGCCGGCGTTCGTCAACGCGATGGCGCCGCTCGAACCGGCGCTGCTCGAGGTGGACTGGCGCGGCCTGGCCGCCCAGATCCGGCGCCGGGCCCGGCACCGCGCACTGGTCGTGCTGCTGACCGGGCTGGACGCCAGCGCGGTCGAGAGCGGGCTGAGCCAGGTGCTGCCCGGGCTGGTACACCGGCACCAGGTCGTGGTCGGGTCGGTCGCTGACCCGCGGATCGCGGAGATGGCCGCCGGGCGCGGCGCCGTGGAGCGGGTATACGAAGCGGCGGCCGCCGAGCGGACCCGGCTGGAGCGGCGCCGTACCACCGCGGAGCTGGCCAAGCATTCGGTCGAGGTTGTGGACGCGCCGCCGGACGACCTACCGCCCGCGCTTGCCGACCGCTACCTGCAGCTCAAGGCCGCCGGCCGGCTCTGAGACCCCGGAAGACCGAGCCGGCGCGCGGCTAGCCGGCGCTGGGCAGCACGTCCCCGGCGACGTACCGGTCCAGATCTCCGGTCTCGCCGGCCCGCGCCGCCTTCCGGCCGAGCACGAAGACGTACCAGAGGAACCCGAGCTGGGCGAGCCCGCCGATGCCGACCCGAGCCCCGGTCGGCAGCCCGGACGGGGTGACGAAGGCCTCGATCACGCCGGTCAGCAGCAGCACGCACACCAGCCCGAGCAGCAGCGCGATCGCGGCGCGACCCTCTACCGCGAGCGTGTCAGCCCGCCGGCGCCGGCCGGCATCGATGGCGGCCCAACCGAGCCGCAGCCCGGCGCCCGCGGCCACGAATACCGCGGTCAGCTCGAGCAGGCCGTGCGGGATGATCAGCCCGAAGAACACGTCGAGCCGGCCGGCCGCCGCCATCAGCCCGCCACCGACCGCCACGTTCATGGCGTTCGTCCAGAGGATCCAGAACACCGGAATGATCGCGATTCCGAGAATCAGGCAGCCGGCCGCCGCCCAGGCGTTGTTGATCCAGACGTGCGCCGCGAACGAGGACGCCGGACCGGACGAGTAGTAGTTCTCGAACTCGCCGCCGGGCCGGGTCATGGCGGCGATCTCATCGGACGTGCCGATGCTGGTCTGCACGTCGGGATGGGTGGCCACCCAGAACCCGACGATCACCGCCACCAGGATGGTGACCAGCGCGGTCGGGACCCACCAGGGAGCGGCCCGATAGGCGGCGGCCGGGAACCGATGGGTGAAGAACTTCAGCACCTCCTGCCAGGCCGGCGCGTGGGTGCCGACCACGGCGGAGCGCGCCCGGGCCGCGAGCGACGAGAGCCGGGCGATCAGGATCGGATCCGGCGCCTCGGACCGGATCAGCGACAGGTCGGTGGACACCCGCTGGTAGCGCGCGACCAGCTCGTCGGCCTCCGCGCTGGTCAGCGAGCGGACCCGGTGCAGCAGCTCGTCGAGGCGATCCCACTCCGGGCGGCGGGCCGCGATCAGGGCGTCGATGTCCAACTCGGTGCGTCTCCCTGATCAACCGGATGCGGCAGGTCTGGCCGGATAGCGGCAGACTAGCCTCTCGATCGGCGAACGGGACGAACGGGACGGGTGTGGGCTGGTGAGCGAGGTCATCACCGGTGAGGCGGTACCGCTGGAGCTGCGCCTGGCCAGGCTGCCAAGCCGGATGCTGGCGTTCCTGGTCGACGGCGGCATTCAGGTGGGCCTGTTCACGCTCGCGGTCGCTCTTGGTGCGTCGGTGGCCGCGATCGGCGACTCCTCGCTGAGTAGCGCCTACGCGATCCTGGCGCTCGTCATGATCTTTGTTGGGCTGCCGGCCGGGGTGGAGACGCTCAGCCACGGGCGGTCGCTCGGCAAGCTGATGATGGGGCTGCGGGTGGTCAGGGACGACGGCGGCCCGATCAGGTTCCGGCACGCGCTGGCGCGGGCGCTGGCCGCGTTCTTCATCGACATCTGGGTGCTGGGCTGGCTCGGGATCGGGATCTTCACCTCGATCCTGTCCGAACGCGGCAAGCGGGTCGGCGACTACCTGGCCGGCACCGTTGTCCTGCGGGAGCGGGTGCCCAGGCAGGAGTACTCGCCGGCACCCCAGATGCCGGAACGGCTGGCCGGCTGGGCGACCGGGCTCGAGCTGTCCAACCTGCCCGGCGATCTGGCGCTGGCCGCTCGGCAGTACCTCGCCCGCTATCACACCCTCGAGCCGGGCGTGGCCACCGCGATCGGCCAGCGGCTGGCCGCCGAGGTGGCCCGCTACATCGGCCAGCCGATCCCGGCCGGAGTGCCGCCGTGGGCGTTCCTGTCCGCAGTGCTGGCCGAGCGGCGCCGGCGGGAGATCGCCCGGATGCGGCCCGTGCCTCCCGGCCAGCCGGCGTACGGCGGCCGCTACCCCACCGCGGGGTATCCCCCCGCCGGACCAAGTGCCGCACCCGGCCCGCCGCGCGTCGATCAGCCTGTCCAACCGGCCCAACCGGCCCACTCGGCCCAGCCGGCCCAGCCGGCCCAGCCGGCCCAGCCGGCCCGGCCGGCCGAGCCCACTGACGACCCGTTCGCCCCGCCGGCGTAGTCCGCCCCGCGTTCGCGATCATCGTTCACGTTAGCGCGGTACAAATCATCCGAAACTGGGTGATCAAATTGCCGGAAGGTGAACGATGATCGCGAACGGGGACCAACGCACGGTAACCGTGTCCGGGCGGGCCTAGTATCGGTAGTGGTCCGGCTTGTACGGGCCGTCGACCGGGACGCCCAGGTACGCCGCCTGGGTGGGGGTCAGCGTGCTGAGCTTGGCGCCCAGCGCGGCCAGGTGCAGCCGCGCCACCTTCTCGTCCAGGTGCTTGGGCAGCGTGTAGACCCCGATCGGGTAGTCGGCGGTCCGCCCGTACAGCTCGATCTGCGCGATCACCTGGTTGGTGAACGAGTTCGACATGACGAAGCTGGGGTGTCCGGTGGCGTTACCGAGGTTGAGCAGCCGCCCCTCGGACAGAATGATCACCGCGTGCCCGTCCGGGAAGGTCCAGGTGTCGACCTGCGGCTTGATGTTCACCTTGCGGATCCCCGGCGTGTTCGCCAGGCCGGCCATGTCGATCTCATTGTCGAAGTGCCCGATGTTGCCGACGATCGCCTGGTGCTTCATCCGCGCCATGTGCTCGGCGGTGATGACGTCGCGGCAGCCGGTCGCGGTGACGAAGATGTCGGCGCTCGCCACCACATCCTCGATCGTGGCCACCTGGTAGCCGTCCATCGCCGCCTGCAGCGCGCAGATCGGGTCTACCTCGGTGATCACGACCCGGGCGCCCTGGCCGCGCAGCGACTCGGCACAGCCCTTGCCGACGTCGCCGTAACCGAACACGACCGCGAGCTTGCCGCCGATCAGCACGTCGGTGGCTCGGTTGATGCCGTCGATGAGCGAGTGCCGGCAGCCGTACTTGTTGTCGAACTTCGACTTCGTGACCGAGTCGTTGACGTTGATCGCCGGGAACAGCAGGGCGCCGGCCCGGTGCATCTCATACAGCCGGTGCACGCCGGTCGTGGTCTCCTCGGTGACCCCCTTGATGCTGGCCGCGATGTTCGTCCAGCGGGCCGTGTCCTCGGCGTACGAGCGATTGAGCAGCTCGAGCACGACCGCGAACTCGGCCGATTCGGCCGTACCAGGGTCGGGAACCGCGCCGGCTTTCTCGTACTCCACGCCCTTGTGCACGAGCAGGGTGGCATCGCCGCCGTCGTCGAGGATCATGTTCGGGCCGCCGCCGTCCGGCCACCGCAGCGCTCGCTCGGTGCACCACCAGTACTCCGGCAGGGTCTCGCCCTTCCAGGCGTAGACCGGCACGCCGCGCGGGTCGTCCGGGCTGCCGTCCGGCCCGACGGCGACCGCGGCCGCCGCGTGGTCCTGGGTGGAGAAGATGTTGCAGCTGGCCCACCGGACCTGGGCACCGAGCGCGACCAGCGTCTCGATCAGCACCGCGGTCTGCACGGTCATGTGCAGCGACCCACTGATCCGGGCGCCGCGCAGCGGTTGGGTCGCGGCGTACTCGCGCCGGGTCGTCATCAGGCCGGGCATCTCGTGCTCGGCGAGCGCGATTTCCTTGCGACCGAACTCGGCCAGCGAGAGGTCGGCCACCTTGTAGTCCAGGGCGGTCGGGTCAGCGATCGTCATGCCGCCACCCTAACGAACCGCCCTACCGGGCCGGCTTGGTTCCCGCCGACTCGGTGGGTTGCGGCTCGCGGACGGTCAGCTCGGTGTGCTGGACGAAGGCCTGGCCGTCCGCGGCCACGCACTCGGCGCGGGCCCGGTAGCCGCCGACCGCGGTATCCGCCGGCACGAACCCGGTGGCCACGAACTGCCCGGCGTCGGCCGCGGTCGTACTGATCTCGAGCCCGGGGATCCCGGCAACGGTGATCGCGACCGCGCTGTCCGGCCGGCATCCGGCTCCCTTGAAGAGCGCGATTCCGCCCACCGTCGCACCGCCACTGGCATCGAAGACCGGGTCGAGCGGCTCGGGCGGTCCGGCCTCGGTCACTCGCAGCGCCAGCGTCTGGACCAGATCGGTGCCGTTGGGGCCGTCGCACATGGCCCGGATCTCGTGCCGGCCCGGAGCGGTCGTGACCGGGACCGTGACGGTGGCGATGTACAGACCGTCGGCCCGCACCGTGGTCGTGCCCAGCGGCACGTCGCGATCCAGCCACAGCGTCAGCGCCGCGCCGGCCCCGCAGCCGGATCCCTTCATCACGAGCGGGCTGCCGGCCGCGACCACGTCGCCGCCGCCGGACGACACGGCGAGCATCCCGCCGGCGGTGGCGGCCGCACCGACCAGCGTTGCGGCCGCGGTGACGCCGGCGACTACCGCCGGCCGCCGGTGCCGGCCGCGCCGGTGCTTCCGGCCGGTGCCGGGAGTCGTCACCGGGCGGCCCCGGTCGATTTCGGTCAAGGACCGGAGCAGGCGCAGCTCGAAGCCACCGAGCGGGGCCTCGGTGTGCTCGCGGTGGTCGGTGGACTTCATCGCAATCCCTCGCTGGTAGCCGGAGAGTGGGCAGCACCCGGATCGGGCGCGGCCAGCGCCGCGCGCAGCCGCTGGCGGGCCCGGGCCAAGCGGACCCGGCCGGCCACCGCGGACACGCCGAGCGCCCGGGCCGCCGCGGCCGGGCTCAGCCCGTCGACCGCAACCAGCTCGAGCAGCCTGCGGTCGTCCTCGGACAGCCCGAGCAGCGCCCGGTAGGTGGCCCGCAGTTCGCCGGCCGCGTCGATCTGGGCCTCGACCCGGTCGTAGTCGTCGCCGTCGAGTGCGGCGCGGCCGGACAGCCGCCGCACCGTCTGGTCGGCCCGCGCCTGCCGGCGCAGGTTCGCCGCGGCGACGTTGCCGGCCAGCCCGTACAGCCATCCGAGCGCGGTGCCGCGCCGCGGATCGAACCGGTGCGCGCCGGCCAGTACCTCGACGAACACATCGGCGACGAAGTCGGCGACATCCTCCGGATTGGCGAACCGGCGTACCCCGAACCCGACGATCTTGGCTACATGCCGGCGGTAGAACTCGGGTAGCGCGCCCGGCCCGGCCGCGATGGCCAGCAGCAGTTCGGAATCGCTGGGCTCGGGCACGATGCCTCCCACCGGTGTGACGAGCGGGCCTCGGTAGGGAGTTGTCGCCGCGCGCCACCCCGTTACCGCCAGGATGCCCGGCTTACTGCCGCAGACGCCGTACCAGCCGCCCCCGAAGCCGGCCCGGCCCGCCCCGAAAGCCGATCAGCCCGGCCGGCCCCGCCCCGGACGTCGATCAGCCCGGCCGGCCCCGCCCCGGGACGTCGATCAGCCCGGCCCGGTCGCCGGCTCCGACGCCGGCTCGGGCGCCGGGGTCCGCCGCTGGTCGGCGGACCATACCGGGGCCGGCTCCGCCGATGCCCGGCGGATGTCGGGCTCGATGTAGATGATCCGCGCGATCGGCACCGCCGCCCGGACCCGCGCCTCGGCCCGGTCGATCGCCGCAGCGAGGTCGGCCGCGCTGCTCGCCCCATCCACCGCGACCTTCACCGCGACCAGCAGCTCCTCCGGCCCGAGGTGCATGGTGCGCATGTGGATGATGCTCCTGACCTCGGGCTCGGCCAGCAGCGCGGCCTCGATCCTCTTCAGGTCCGCCTGGGTGGCGGCCTCACCGATCAGCAGGCTCTTGGTCTCGATGGCCAGCACGATCGCGATCGCCACCAGCAGGGCGCCGATCGCCAGCGTTCCGATCGCGTCCCACACGCTGTCTCCGGTGAGCACGGCGAGGCTCACCCCGATCAGCGCGAACACCAGGCCGATCAGCGCTCCGAAGTCCTCGAGCAGCACCACCGGCAGCTCCGGCGCCTTGGCCCGGCGGATGAAGTTCACCCATGAGATCCTGCCGCGGACCCGGTTCGACTCGACGATCGCGGTCCGGAACGAGAACGACTCCAGGGCAATCGCGACGAGCAGCACCCCGATCGCCACCCAGGCGCTGTCGATCGGGTGCGGATGCCCGAGCTTCTGGAAGCCCTCCCAGAGCGCGAACAGGCCGCCGACGCTGAACAGCACGATCGAGACGATGAACGCGTAGATGTAGCGGTCCCGGCCGTATCCGAACGGATGCTCCGGGCTGGCGCCGCGCTGCGCGCGCTTGCCACCGAGCAGCAGCAGCGCCTGGTTACCGGAGTCGGCCACCGAGTGCACCGACTCGGCCAGCATCGACGAGGAATGGGTGATCAGGTACGCGACGAACTTGGTCAGCGCGATGCCGAGGTTCGCCAGCAGTGCCGCGATGATGGCCCGGGTGCCGCCGCTGGTGCTCATCCGACGATCCGCTCCTTCAGCTCGGCGATGGCCGCGATCGGCGTCGGATCAATACCGTGCAGCAGTGCCAGGTAAACGCTGGCGAAGTCGCCGACGGCGACCAGGCTGGCGAGCTGCTCGAGCAGGTGCTCGCCCTCGGCGACCAGCTCGTTGACCGGGACTCCGCGGTCCGCGGCCAGCTCCCTGGACGCGGTCGCCCGCCGGTCCACCTGCGGATGCTCACTCTGGTCGCGCATCAGG
>Ga0066905_100000011_pt1 | contig 34726 bp, 54 predicted proteins | sample PanSoiMetaPlot36_FD_67483 | JGI IMG/M metagenome (GOLD analysis project Ga0066905, IMG submission 67483) | Tropical forest soil microbial communities from Panama analyzed to predict greenhouse gas emissions - Panama Soil Plot 36 (version 2) | ecosystem: Environmental > Terrestrial > Soil >... | reverse complement strand
TATTCGATGATTTCCGGCGACCTCAAAGACGTGAATTTCTCGTCGACGCGCGTCGGGCAAATCGATTTCGACGAGCAGGTCGACCAATGGCAATGGCTCATGATGATTCCGTTGTTCTGCCGTCCGGTGTGGCAACGCGTCGGCCAGCTTGCGGCCGGGCTTGGCATGCGGAACGAGGCCGACCCGTGGTCGCCGACCTGGGGCCCGCCGGGCCGCCGGTTCCTCGATCCGAAAAACGATGTCGAGGCGTCGCGCGAAGCGATCCGCACCGGCACGCGCAATCTGTTTGACGTGATCGCGGCAACGGGCGCGGACCCGGAAGAATATCTTCTGGAACGCAACCGGCAGGACGAGCTTTTGGACAAGCTCGGAATTGTGCTCGACTCCGACCCGCGCAAGGTCGGCCGGACGAGCACGGCGCAACCGGCGACGGCGAAACCGGATGCGGCGGCCGATGCACCGGCGGCCGACGACGCGGTCGACGATGACGAATAATGGCGCGCCCTACGCATCGGAACCGCAAGACGGGAAATCTTTATTGGCTCGTCGCGCGCGGGCATGATTGCACCAACGCGCGCGAGACGCTCGTGCCGGTCGTAATCTACCGCAACAGTATGGGCTGGTGGGTTCGTGAAGAGTCGGAATTCGACGAGCGATTCGAAGAACTGAAGCAATCCTAAGAGGAGCGACGACCATGCCAGCACGTGCACGCGCGCGCGCGCGCGAACCTGAAACGCGTGTCGAATTGCCGGTCGAGTATCGGCTTGCGCCGCTCGGGAACGTGAACGAAGACGCGCGAACCGTGGACGTGACTTGGACGACCGGCGCGGCCGTGCGGCGGCGCGATTGGTTCACCGGCGAGGAATGGGACGAGGTTCTGGTCGTCAATGCCGAAGCCGTTGACATGTCGCGGCTGCAGAACGGCGCGCCGGTGCTCGACGCGCACCGGCGGTGGAGCCTCGACGGTGTGATCGGCGTGGTAGAGCGCGCTTGGATCGAGGGCGACAAGGGCAAAGCGACGATACGCTTCCCAGCAAAGGGTTTGCGCGCCGAATCCGACGAGATTCTCGGTTTGATCCGTGACCGGATCATTCAGAACGTGTCCGTCGGCTATGCCACGTCCAAGGCGGAATGGGATCGCAAAGGCGAGGTCCCGATTCGCCGTGCCGTCCGTTGGCAACCTCACGAGATTTCGTTCGTCCCCGTCGGCGCGGATGCGGGAGCAGGAACCCGCGCCGGATTGCATGCCTGCGAGATCAGCGAGAAGGAAACGACCATGCCACTAGACAACAATCGGGACTCGCCGGGCACCGATCCGGCTCCGGGAACGCAAGCCACGCCGCAACCGACACCACAACCGGCACCGGCAACACCGGCGGCGGTCGACGAGGCGGCCATCAGGGGCGCGGCGGTCGCGGCCGAACGCACACGCGCGGCGACGATCCGCTCGCGCATGCGCGCGGCGGGATTGCCCGACGATGTCGCCGACCGTCACGTCGCATCGGGTTTGACGGTCGAGAATCTCAATCCGGTCATTACCGACGAGCTTGCCGCGCGCGGCACCGGACAACCGATCCGTACGCCGCCGAACGGCCTCGACGAAACCGAAACGGTCCGCGCGGGCGTCGCCGAAGCGATCTTGAACCGGTACAACGCGACTCTGTTCCCGTTGACCGACAAGGGGCGGCCGTGGCGCGGCATGCGCGGCATGGAAATCGGCCGCGAGCTTTTGCACATCAAGGGCGAGATTACGCGCGGGCTCGCACCGATGCAGCTTGCAGAGCGCGCGCTGCACACGACATCGGATTTCCCGTTGATCATCGCCAACGTGGCAAACAAGACGCTGCAGGCCGGTTACGCCGCCGAGGTCCGCACGTTCCTTCCGTTCTGCACACGGAACGATTTGCCCGACTTCAAGCTGACGCAATCGACCATGTTGGGCGAAGGGTCCGACCTCGACCTCGTTCCGGAATCCGGCGAGTTCACGTCGGGCACGGTCGGCGAGGGCGCGGAAAGCTGGCAACTCTTGACCTATGGCAAGATCATCGGCTTCACGCGTCAATTGTTGATCAACGACGACATGGGCGCGTTCACGCGTGTGCCCTACATGTTTGGACAGGCGGGCGCGCGCAAGGAAAATGACATCGTCTGGGGCATCCTCACGGCAAACGCGAATATGTCCGACGGCGTTGCGTTGTTCGCGGCGGGACATACCAATTTGCAAACCGGCGGCGGCTCGGTGCTCGCGCTCGCGTCGCTCGCGACCATGCGAACGAATTTGCGCAAGATGAAAGGCCTCGACTCGAAACAGACGCTTAACCTCGTGCTGCGGTACATCATGATTCCCGCGATCTTGGAAACGGCGCTCGAGCAAATCCTTTCGCCGTTGCTGTATGCGTCGCAAACCTCGAACACGGTCCCGGCGTTCTATCGCGGGCTGCAGCCGATCGTGGAAGCGCGACTCGATGCAAGCTCGACGACCGCGTTTTACGGCGCGTGCGATCCGGGCCAAATGCCGACGATCGATTACGGCTATTTGCAGGGACAAGAGGGCGTGTTCCTCGAAACCAAAGAAGGCTGGCGCGTCGACGGCGTGGAAGTGAAGGTCCGGCACGATTTCGGGGCAAAGGCTGTGAACCATCGCGGCTTACAGAAGTCCAACGGCGTTTAATCGTCAGTTGAAAATCCAGAGGAGTCACGCGGATGAAAAACTATGTTCAGCCGGGCGAATATGTCGACCTTCCGGCACCGGCGGCGGTGTCGAGCGGCGACGGCTTGCTCGTCGGCATGCTGTTCGCCGTTGCATCCAAACAGGCGGCGCTCAACGAGGTGATTTCGTGCCTCACGCGCGGCGTGTGCACGCTCGCGAAGACGACCGGACAAGCCTGGGCGATCGGCGACGCGATCTATTGGGACAACACGGGCAAGAAGACCATCAAGACGGCAACGGCAAACAAGTTCATCGGCTACGCGACGGCGGTCGCCGCGTCCGGTGACACGGTCGGCGAGGTCTACATTTGGCCGTCAAAAGACGTTCTGGGATAGCGCCGTGAACGCGTTCACAGAAGCGGCCGACGTTCTGTTTCTCGACGAGCAACGGAAAAAGATCGCGGTCTATCGCGATCTTGGCACCGGGCCGGAACGGAACGTCGTCGCTTTGTTTTCCCGCCCCATGCGCGACATGGTGTTCGGCTTGAGCGAGATCGTGGCGCGCGACCTCGTCGTGCGTGTGCGCTTGTCCGAAGTCGCGGCACCGGCGCGCGGCGACACGATCGAAATCGACAAGGTGCTTTACAAGGTCGAGAAGGCGCAGCCGGACGGAATCGACGTGTGGTCCGTGCTGACGCTCGCTTACGCCGAGTCGCCGGTCGCATGACGCTGCAGGATCAACTCCGGAACCCGTCGCCGCTCGGCGACCGTTCGGACCATGAATTGATGACGCGCGCGGCGGCCCGCATCGATGAACTCGAAATGTTCGATTCTCGCCGCGCACCGATGCAGCCGATGGGGTGTGCCTGGATCACGGCGGCGGGCGTGTTCGCGGTCGTGATGCTCGTGATTTTCTTTTCGTGGCGCGCCGGGGTGTTCTCATGAAACCGTGCCGTCAATTGGTCGTCGAGGCGGTACTGGCGCTCGTCGAGACGATCGCGGCGCAAGAGCAAATGGGCGGCGTGGTCAAAGCGGTGACGGTCGAGCTTAACCGCCGCACCGCTCTTGAGGAGCGCGATTTGCCGTCGGCCATTCTGTACGAGGCCGACGAAATCCCGCTGAATGATTTCTCGACGATGGACCTTTACGAGCTTGGGCTCGTGGTCCAGGTCGCGGCGCTCGGCTCGGGCGGCGTCGCGGTCGAGTTTGTGAATTCCATGCGCGCCGAAGTGATCAAGGCACTCAAATCCGACATCAGTCTGGGCGGCCTCGTCCGGTGGCTCGAATTGCGCGACGCCGGGGACTTCATTGCCGCCGAAATCCCCGCGCAAGCGGAAGGCGCGTTGCTCTCGTTCCTGGTGCATTACGCGACGCGCGAGGGCGATCCGTACACGTTCGAACATAACTATCCGTAAGCGGAATATACCGAGGGTCGGTCCGGTACGGCTCGCGAGGCTCCCGGCACCTTTGAGGGATGGCGCGTTTCTCCCCTTCGCGCGCCATAGGGATTCAGTCCGCCGACCCGCTTTCCCGAAAGGAAAACCGAAATGGCGCTCGACTTCAGAACCAAAAACGCTCTCTTGCTTGCCAAGATCGAGGCCGTGATCGGGACGGAAGAAAACCCCGTGCCTGCCGCCGACGCGATCCGCATCCGCGACGCGATCGGCTATTCGCCAAACTTCGCGAATTTCGAAGAGGGCTACGTGCAGGAATCGATTTCACAGGCGGCCCCGATCGTGTCGGGCGGCGGCGTGTCATTCCGTTTGCCGGTGTGGCTCACCGGCGCACCGACACCGCAAACGACGCCGCCGGATTGGTCCATCCTCTTGCGCGCGTGCGCGTTCAGCGAAACGAAAACGGCGGCGGCGGTCGTCGGCACGGCGGCGGCGGTTGCAGCAGGCACGATCACTCTCGCGGCGGGCGCGTCGGCGGTCGATCAGTTTTACCGGGGCATGCCGATCGATGGCACGTCGGGATCAATCAGCGGGCAGCGGCGCTATATCACCAATTACGTGGGCTCGACCAAAGTCGCGACCGTCGCTCCGGATTGGCAGGGCCCGACGGGAACCCCGGGCTATTCGATCCCGGCGAACGTGCTTTATTCGCCGCTGACTCTGTCGGAAAAGGGACTCACGATTTGGGGTTATCAGCACGACAGCGTTCAGGCTGGGTTGTCGCGGCGTCGTCGCGGCAAAGGCATGATGGGAACCGGCACGATTGCGGTCCGTGCGTCGCAGCCGGTTTCGATGGACCTTACGTTTACCGGACAGTTGCCCGCGATCCCGGACGACATCGCGCGGCCGGGCGCGGCGGTCTTCAGCGGTCACACGCCGGAACCGTTCCTGAACGCGGTATCGAGCCTTGGCAACACGGCGTGCAAGTTCAACGATTTCTCGATCGATTTCGGGAACCGTGTCGTGCAGTACGACGACCCGGCGCAAGCGTTCGGCCAGGATACGGCCGAAGTCACGTTCCGATCGATGACGGGCCGCATCGTCCCATGTCTGACGCACACGGTCACGCGCGACGCGTTCGCCGATTGGATCAATCAGACGGCGCGCTCGCTTGTGCTCGCATGGGGAACGGCGACGGCGAAAAAGATTTCGCTCACCATGCCCGCGTTGCGCTACACCGGAAACGAACCGGGCGACAACAACGGGTATCAGGTCGAGGGCTTGCCGTTCCGCGCGACGGGGTTGGATTCGGAATTGTTGATTTGCGTGAGTTGAAGATGATTTCCAACGAACCGGAAAAACTCGAGATCGGGCCGGAAGGCGCGCGCCGGGTGTATTGGCTCAAGCGGCCCGTGCTGCATGAGCGCGCACAATGGCGGCGCGCGATTGCCGCGTGCGGCGGCAAGTTCAACGGCACCGAAGCGTTGCTCGATTTGCTCGCCGACGGTGTGCGCGCGCTCATGCGCACGACGCCGGTCGACATACTCGACGCGGTGTTGCGCAAGATCGAACGGCAACGCGAAAAGGTCATCGCGTGGCGCGACGACTTCGACGACGAGGCGCGCGCGCGCGAGGCTCAAGAGGGCATGCGCGATCTTTCGACGATCGAGGCGGAGGTCATCGCGAATTTTCCCGCCTATGCGACGGCCGTTGGCGACGACGCCGCCTATTGGCAGATTGCGGGGATCGAGGCGGCGCGCGCGTTCCTCGTCCAATGGCAGGGATTCGCGGTTGACCTCAAGCGCTCGCGCGCGGGCGTCGACGACGAATGTCTCGCCGAGATTCCGGAAAACGACTTCGCGTTGATCGGCATGTTCGCCGATCGTCTGTCGCGCGTGCGCGAGTCCGAGCGAAAAAAATCGAACTCGCCGCCGCTTACCTCGTCCGGCGGCGAGATTTCGAGCAAATCGAACGGGGCGACGAGTGGGCCATTCCAGAACTCGGGATTGACTGCGAACGACGAAGCATCGCCGAACTAGTCGACGACGAGGCGCTCGCGGTCGCGGATTTGTGGTCGCGCTCGCGCGGCGGTTTCGGCGAGTTGGTGCACCTGCCGTTTCGCGGCGGCATGGCGGAGCAACCGGCGGCGCTCATGGACGGTTTCGTGATTGTCGCGCGCGTGGTCGAGCTTTTGAAACCAAAATGAACAAGCGGGAAAATCCGCGCTATGTGATCGGCCCCTATGGTCCGCTCACGGTCGCCGACTTGCCGTTGCACAACACGAAACGATGGACGGCCATCCGCAAAGCGAAGGTCGTCGTCGCAGTGCGCGGCGGGTTGATCGCACGCGATGAGGCGATCGCGCGCTATCGCTTGACGGTCGAGGAATTCGAAAGCTGGGATCGCGCGTTGCGGCGGTCCGGGGTCGCCGGGCTGTACAAGAGGCGCACGAAAAGGAGTTGATGCGATGGCACAACAGCCGACCGCGGGCGAAACCGAAGTCGCGAATCCGCACGAACCGACGACCGAAGAATTGACGGCGCTGCGCGACGAGTGCGTCGCCGAGTTGACGCGCATGCAAGGCCTCGCCGGTCAACCGTATGTGCAACAGATCATCGTCGCGAGCATCGAGCAACTCGAGGCGGAAATCGCGGCGCTGGACGCGGCGATCGAGGGCGGCGGACCGCCGGTCGAACCCGCGACCGTGCGCGCGCGCGTGTGGCTCTAACGAGGAGACGAACCCATGGTGTTGAACGAACGCGGCGAGGCGAGCGATCCGACGACGGCCGAGATTCTTGAACAACGCGCGGCGCTCGCCGGTGAGCTTGAGCGGATGCAGGGCTATGTCGGGAAACCGTATGTGCAGCAAATCGTCACCGGGAGCGTCGAGGCGATAACGTCCGAGATCGCGAAATTGGACGAGATCATCGCGGGGGGCGGGACAGAGATTCCGGCCGCGTCGCGCCATTGGTTCTAATCCTTCCGCGATGCGACGCCCCCGCGTACAAGCGGAAGGAGGGCGCGCCGGGCTACCCCGAAGTCATCGTTCCCGGCGCGCTTTCGTCATCGGCCTTTGAACACGCGGCGCTGCAAGGTCTCGAACCGGTGCGCGCGCGCGATGTGCGGTTCGAGCGTTGCCGCGTCGGCTCCATTCAGCGTCTCGATATCGTGGCGCGCGGCGATGCTCGCGACGGCGAGCGCTTCTTCCAACACCGCGAGTTCTTGCGGCGTGAATTCATAGACCTTGCGTTTGACGAATTTGCGTTTCATGCGCGCGCGTCCTTTCGTGGGTGTGTAGCGCTGGTCGAGCGGTGCTTGCATGGCGATGGCTTGTTGAAAGCGTGACATGTCGACTCCATCAGGTGACGCGAGAATTGTAGCAAACGCGATTCCGCGTTTTCGGTGTCCGGCGCGATAGGACAGTCGAAAAGCGCTGATAATGCTGCGCCCGTGATCGCGTTTTGCGCGCTCTTGACTCCGATGGATATTGATCCGTATGCGTGCCGACGAGCTCGTCGGCATGTCGTTTTGCTGGCGTTCGGACCGCGAGAAAAAAGTTTGAGCGATGGCAATCCGGTTCAAGGCGGAGCTTGTCGGCGGGTTCGGTCCGCGTCACTTCGCAGGCGACTCGCGGCGGCATCTTGCGAGCGCTGTCCGTGCCGGTGTCGGGGCGGCGACGATCGGATTGAAGACGCAAATCCGCGATCAGATTCAGGGCGTCGGTCTCGGCGTGCCGTTGTCCAACGCGATCGGCTCGAAACTGTTTCCGGCGAAGGGGAAGGAAACGCTGCACCCGGCGGGGTCCGTGTTCCCGCGCGGCAAGCTCGCTTATGCGATCTTTGACGCGCTGAACCAGGGCGCGCCGATCCGTGCACGGAATAGCCGATACTTGGCGGTGCCGACGCGTAACGCGTGGATCGGCGGTCGCGGCGGTCATCGTCCGACGCCGGAGGAATTCGCGCGGCGCACCGGCGTCGACCTCTTCGTCGTCGAAGCGCACAAGCGGCGAAACGTGCTCTTGCTCATGGGGCGGCGCTATCGCGGGCGCGTGAAGGGCGGCGCGAAAGAGAGTCTTGTCTATTTCATCCTTGTGCCGGTCGTGCGGCCGGGCCCGCGTTTGACGTTCGATCTTTTCGCGCGGCGGTGGGCCGATCGCATACCGGACCTTATCGACCGTGCAACACCGGGATTCGAATAGATGGCGCGCACGTATGTTTTCCGGTTGACGGCGGAAGGTGTCCGCGAGCTTGAAGCGCAATTCAAGGCGCTCGGCGACACGGGCACGCGCGCGTTCGATGAACTGCAAAAGCGCGTGCCGGGATTGGGCGGCGCGCTCGAGGCGGCGAACCGCCAAGTCGACCGGCACCGCGAAGGCCTCGAACTGCAGAGTGCGTCGCTTTCGCGATTGATCGGCCGCTATACGACATGGGCGGCCGTGCTCCAAACGACACGCGCGTTGATCCGTGAGTCGGCGGAGCACAACGCCGAGGCGGCGAAATCCGTCGAGCGGATCAGCGCACAATGGGAGCGCTTCGCGACGGCGGTCGCTCCGGCGGTTGCTGGCGTGCTCGGCCTCGTCGCAACGGCGGCGGAGAAAACCGGCGACGCGTTCGCCTACATGTACGCCGAAGGTCAGAAGGCAATGGCCGAGCGCGCGTCGCGCATGGGCTTAACGCCGTTGACGGCGCTGCAGGGCGGCCCCGGCGCGATGCTCTTGAGCAATCGCTTGCCCGACATCGGCGTGACGCCGTCGCAACTCGGCGGCGTGTCGCGATACACTCAAATGGACGTGCAAGAGAACGCGCGCGTTGAACAGGAATTGCAGCGGCAATTGGCGGCGGCGCTCGAATTCGGCGAGGAACTCGGGCAGCAGGATCGCGAGCGCGTCGCGGCGCGGATCAAGCTGGAAAACGACGCGCTCGACAAGCAACTCGCCGCCGCGCTTGAGTACGGCGAGCAATTGGGAGATGCCGACCGCGAGCGGATCAACAAGCGAGTCGCGCTTGAAGAAGAGGCGCTCGACAAGCAACTCGCCGACGCGTTGCGCTACGGCGAGGAATTGGGCGAGGCCGAACGCGAGCGCGTGCAACGTCGCCTTGACGAACAGAAGGAGACGGCGGAACGCGCGGCGGATTATTGGCGCGACAGTCTCGACCGCATGTCGGACGAGGGCGGTTATTTTTTCGAACGGTTTTTCGCAACCGGCGAGGCCGATCTAAAAGACTTCCTGTCGATCTTCAAGAACGCGTGGGCGCGCATGCTCGCGGACCTCGCCACGGCGCAATTCGTGCGTCCGTTGATGCAGTCGGCGTTGGGAGCCATGGGCGGCGCGCTCGGCGGCATCGGCGGCCTCGGCGGCATTGGTGGAGGCCTCGGCGGCGCGGGCTTGCTCGGCGGTCTCGCGGGCGCTGGCGGATTGTTCGGTGGCGCGCTCGGCGGCGGCGCGTCTTTCAACGCGGCAACGGGCAATTGGACACCGGGCGCTGCAGGCTTCGGCGGGATCGGTGCGTTTGGTGCGGGCCTCGCCGGACTCGGTCTCGGTCAAATCGCGGGCATGATCGGCGGCAATCAAACCGGCGGCGCGATCGGCGGCACGGCCGGGGCCGTGCTCGGCAATCTCCTTTTCCCCGGCGTCGGCGGAATCATCGGCGGCGCGCTCGCGGGCGGATTGTTCGGCGGCATGTTCGGCGGCAAGCCGAGTAACTTTCGCGCAACCGCGACGTTCGGTCCCGGCGGTTCGTTCACGCTGAGCGGTGACAAACCCAATCAGCAAACGCTGTCGCTCGCGCAACAGGCGGCGCAATCGATCACAAGCGAGATCGAGCAACTCAAAGCGTTCGGCGTCGAATTCCAAAAGCAATTGTCGAACGTTTGGATCGGCGCGCGCGATCCGTCGAGCTTTCAACTTGTCGGCGGGCAACGTGTCAGCGTCGGTTCGGTCGGCGACGTGCAAGACCTCGTTGCCGATACGATGGTCGCATTGCTCAAGGGTGCCACGGCGTCGAACCCTCAAGCGGCGGCGGCGCTCGCGGGCGGCTATGGACAATTGAGCGCGGCGGCGGCGTACAGCGCTCAGAACGCGCCGTTGGTGGGATCGATTCAAGATTATCTCCGCTCGTTCCAATACGGGCCCGGGTCGGTCGCGGCACCGGGGCAGCAATACGCGGCGGCGCTCGCCGATTACGAGCGGTCGCGTGCGGCGGCGCTCGGCGGCGGTCCGGCCGAGGCGCAAGCCTATCTGCAGATGACATCGCAATTCCTCCCCTTCGCGCGCGAGTATCTCGGCACGACGCAAGCCTATGAATCGATCCGGGGCGGCGCGGAGTCGACGCTGCAATCGCTCGTCACGCGATTGCAAACGCCGCCGGGCATGTCGACCGAAATCGTCTCGCCGATCGTGCAGGCGACGACGCTGAGCGGCGCGCAAACCGTCGAGGCAATCGATGGTCTCAAATCGGAAACGGTGCGCTTGCGGGAATCGTTCGATCGTCTCGCCGGTGACTTCTCCGCACTGTTGCGGGCGAAGCCGGTATGACCTCGCCGAAGTTCCGCTCGGCCGCAAGCGCGATTGCGACGGCGGGCGGGGACCCGACGTGCACCAAACCGGCGGGGACCGTCCAGGATGATATTTTGATTGCGGTTGCCGCCGCGTCGCCGGGGCAATCGCTCACGCCGCCGGGGCCGGGCGGCGCGGGCTGGACGGCGCTCTTTCTCGAACCGACGACGAATCAATTCGGGACGTGGTGGAAACGCGCGGGCGGGAGTGAACCCGCAAACTACACATGGGCGACGAGCGGCGGTTCGGACCCGCGCTCGGCGGCGCTCGGGATCGCGTGTTATTCTGGCGTGCCAATCACGGCGCTTCCGACGATCGGCACGGTGACGAAGCAAACGTCGACGACGATCAAGGGCGCTGCGGTCGTTCCGGGCGCGGGTGCGGCGCTCTTGATCCACGTCGGCGGCTGTTCGCATTCGGCAGCCGGTCAGATCAGGACGGCCCCCGTCGACGGCATGACCGAACGCATTGATCAGTATGCGGATTCGGGGACCTCACAAGCGCAAATCAATTTGGCCGATACGTTCGTGATGCCGTACGCGTCGACCGGCGACCGGAACGTGACGATCACGACCGGCGGCGCAAAGCTGAATTGGGGCGCGTTGATCGTTCTCTATCAGGACACGGTCGCACCGGCGGCGCGGGACGAGCGCGCGCGCGAAGTGATCCTCGACCTGTTCTATTACGACGAGGGGATCGCGGGCGAATATTCGAAGCGCTATTCCGGGCGCGGCGTCACGTTCTCGACCGGCGAATCGTACGAACGGCGGATCATGGGGCCGGTGGAGATTCGGCAGCATGCGGCCGACCGCGCGGGCGTCGGCGGCATTGTGTCGACCACGGTTTCGGATATCCGGATCGACAACCGCGACGGCGCGTTGAACGCGATTGCGGCGCGCAATCTCGCCGTCGGCCGGTTGGTGATGATCAAGACGGTGCTCGTCGTCAGTGAAACCGCATCCGATCTAGGCGTCACGTACGCGTCGGCGGTGCCGGTGTTTTACGGCATCACGGCGGCGCTCACGCCGGACGGCGACGACATGATTTTAACCGTGTCCGATCTTGGCGAGCGGTTGAATGTGCCGTTGCAGCCGTATGAATTCGACGGCACGGCCGGGCTCGGCGGCGGGACGGAATTGCAGGGGCAATCGAAGCCTGCCGCGTTCGGGCGCTGTTACAATCTTCTCCCGCAAGAACTCGGCAATTTCGACCTGGGGTTCGGCTCGCTTTACACCTACATGGTGTCGGCGGGGGCCATCAACAACGTGACCGACGTGCGCGAGCGTGGCGTCGCGATTGCCGAAACGGGCGGCACGCCGGGCGTCGGCCAATTCCGGGAAATTGTCGCGAACGGTGTCTTTCAACTCGGGTTCACGCCGAACGGAATCATAACGTGCACGGTGCGCGGCGACGATCCGGCACTCGACATTTATGCCAATCAGCACGGCGAGATCGTAAACCGCATGTTGCAGTATTACGGCGCGATCCTCCCAGCGAGCGACGTTGAGGCCGCGACGTTTACGGACATCGATTCGATTCTCCCGGGCGAGATCGGCATCTATTTCCCGGCGGGTGACCGGTCGAGCGTGCGCGATGCAATCGAGCGTGTGTTGAGATCGGGCGGCATTTGGATGTCCGGCGGCCGGAACGGCAAGCTTCGGCTTTCAATGGCGATGCCGATGCCCGGCGAGCGCGTCGCGCTCAAGATGCAGGACATAGCGAATGTGCGGCCGGTGCCGTTGCCGTCATCGCTGCAGCCTGCACCGCACAAGGTCGAGACGACGGTCGAGGTGAACTTTTATCCGTTGACGGACATTTCGAGCTCGGTCACGGGCGGCACGCGGTCAAAGCTCGCGGGACCGGGCCGCACGGTCGAGTCGGTGTCGACCTCACTGCAAACGCGTCAGAAGACACAGCGCTCGTGGATGCTTCCCGGGCTGTGGCTCAACAACACGGAAGCGCAAACGCGCGTCGATCAAATCCGCGCATGGCTCGAACAGGGCCTCGTCGCGTTCGAAGTGACAACCGATCTTTACAGCGGGCAGATTGAACTCGGCATGGGATGCGAGATCGAGTCCTATCCGCGTTTTGGATTGGACGGCGGCTTTGCGGGAATCGTCGCGGGGTGGCGCGAGCGTCCGAACGAGCGGCTTGTATCCATGCTGGTCATCGGCACAAACCCGGCGGGGTTGTCCGCGGCTGTGGCAAGTGTGGAATTGCGCGAAGACGGCGGCGCGGAATTGCGCGAAGACGACGGACTCGAATTGAGGGAATGACCCAATGGCCGACGTAAAAACGAGCGCGGAAACGTCGGTGCCGTCGCTGACCGGCGCGGAATTGGTGCGCGTCGTGCAGGGCGGTGCAAACGCAAAGACCTCTGTCGCCGATATCAAAACGTATGTCTGTAACGGTCAAATCCCGTTCCCGTCATCTCAGAACGCGTCGGGCGATCCGAACATCCTGGACGATTACGAAGAGGGCACGTTTTCCGCAAGCCTGGGCGACGGCACGAACAATTACACGCTCAATATCAACGTCTGCAGCTATGTGAAGATCGGCCGTCAAGTGACGCTTGCCGGGTTCATCGCGTGGAATTCGATAGGAAGCGCGGGCGCGGGACAGTTGAGAATGGGCTTTCCGTTCACGATCGGCGGCGCGTCCGGCATGGGCTACGGCGCGGCGCACGGGTATCTCTCGGGCTTCGATCTTACCGCAACGCTTAACGCTCTCTCGATCGACGTGTTCCAGGGTGAAACGATCGTCAGATTCTATCGGGCGGCCGATAATGCAGCGCCGACGGCGATCCCGGCGAATTCGTCGAGCGCGACGGGCGCGCTCGAATTTACGATCACGTATTTCTTTTGAGGGCACTCATGCTGGCGAAAACGCTTATCGACCGTATAGAGATCAATGCGCAATCGGGCGACATCGGCTTGCGCTTGTTCAAGCGCGTGGTCGGCGACGGCGGCGCGGTGCTCGCGGATACCTATCACCGGGTGATGATCCCGCCGGGCGGCGTGGTTCTTCCGATCATGGCGCAAGTGACGCTCGATTTGCAGGCAATGGGATTCCCGGCGGTCGAGGCGGCCGACGTTGCGGTGCTCGACGCGGTGGTCGCTGCGCTCCCCGGCTTCCGCGCGGCGAAGGCGCAAGAGGCGGCGGAACGCGAGGCCGCGCGGCAAGCGGCGCTGACGCAAACACCGGCGTGAGCCATGGCAAAACACGCGTGGCTGCGGACGTGGAACGACGGCTTGGTGCCGAACGTAACGTCGGGCACGGCGGCCGGTTTGGGAACCGACAAGTTGCTGGACCCGCAACCGCGTCACCGGATGCGGGTCGCGGCGGGCTCGACGGCGATCATTTACGACCTGGGCTCGGCGTTGCCGGTCGATTGCTTCGCGCTGATTTCGACGACGATAACAAGTCAAGTGTCGACTTCGGTCAGAATACGTGCGTCGACGGCCGATCCAAACGCGTTGACCTCGCTCCTGTACGATAGCGGCGTTACCTTCAACGTGACCGACGTCGTTTACAACGGCAACGTGATTGGCACGATCGCGGCACCGGTCACGGCGCGCTATTGGCGCGTGGATATTTTCACGCTGGATTCGGTGATCGACATCGGCCTTATCAAGATCGGCCAATTGTTCAAGCCTGGGCGTAATTACGCTTACGGCGCGCGCGAGGGGCGCGTCGATCTGTCGACGCGGGAAAAGAACCCGCACACGGGCGGAGACTTCTGTACCCGGGGCGTGACATTCCGTACGCGGTTGATCACGATTGCCGGGCTGACGAAAACCGAAGTGCGGGAGAGCTTTCAGTTTTTCGATTTCGCTGTCGGCGCGGGTGGCGACGTGCTTTGGATCGATGACCCGGAGGACACGGCCATCAACCGCGCGCGGGATTCGATATGGGGAAGCTTTCGCGAGATCGGCGCGGACCTCGCCGCGCGGATCGCGTCGCAGAATTGGGCGCGTTCGTTTCGCTTGACTGAACGGCTTTAACGCGGGCGTCTAACCAAGGAAAGGAAAACACCATGTCAGGAGAACCAGCACCGGCACCGGCAGAACCGGCGGAGCCGAACTATCAGGCGGTCAAAGACGCTCTCGTTGCGAAAAAGACCGAAGTCACGGGCCAGCTTGCAGCGGCGAAGCAACGCGCGACGCAAGGCACTTATCTGCAGCAGGTTTACGCAAACGAGGTCGCGGCGCTCGAGGGCGCGCTTGTCGCGCTCGACGAGTTCATCGCCGAGGCGGACTCGAAGATTCCTCCGCCGACGCCACCGTCGACCGGGACGCAATCGCCGACTCCGTGATGGGCGGCGGCGCAACCGTACGCGTCGAAGCGACGCTCACGGCGGTCAAGTATCCCAAATGCGCGGCATGCGGCGCGCCGAATCCATCGGGTTCGGCGCGTTGCGCTTGCGGCCGTACGTTCGAGGTCGCGGACGTGCGCGAGGAAACGAGCATCGCGGTGAATGTCCCGATGCCGTTTCATGCGCGCGTGTTGTTCGGGATTGGCGCTTGGCTTCGCGAAGTTGCGAAGCGAATTGAAGGAGTGTGACGCATGGCAAAATACAAAGTGCACAGCGCCGTCGAGACGACGGTCGACGTGCCCGCGAAGGCGGAAGACGGAACCGACGTTGTCGGGAAAATGCGCGTGCTGTTGGTCGAGCTTGTCGCGGCCGACCTCGGCGGGTCGATAAATTGGCGTGAGCGGATCGCGACCAATGAGGAACTCGCGGCGGCACAGGCGAAATTCGCAGTCGACGCAATGATCGAGGTCACGGCCGCCCCGGCCGCGGCTTAGACCTGGTTCTATTGATCCGCATACGAATCGAAGAAGAAAGGCAACAATATGCACGCTGTCACAGTCCGGCCGCGCATGGCCGAAGCGTTGCGCGAGTTGATCGCGCGCGGTCTGATTTCGCTCGCGGTTGCGTTCACGAACGCGGGCGCGGCGATCGTCACGAACCGCATGATTCAGGCGGGCACCGCGCCCAAGAATATCGGCTGGGGCATCGGCACGAACGCGGCGGCGGTCGGCGACACGCAATTGCAAACCGAATCCGCACCGACGACGGCGGGCGGTCGCACGGTCGGCACCGAATCGCGCACGACGATCACGGTCACAAACGACAATTACCAAGTGACGGGATCGGTCACGGCGGGATCGTCGCTCGCGATCACGGAAGCCGGACTCTTCGACGCGGTGTCGACGGGCAACATGCTGATTCGCGGCGTGTTTACAGCGATCAACGTCGTGAGCGCGGATTCGATCGCGTTCACGTTCGGTCTCAAGTTTGTCCCGAACGTCGTCTGATGCTCTGGACTCCGCAAAAGGGAATTCTGCGGTGTGAGCACAATTCCCCGGCGGTTGCGTCGCAGCTTATGCCGGGCACGCAAATCACGAGCGGTGCGTCGGCGTCGACCAAAGGCGCATGGTCGACGCTTATCGCCGCAACCGCGTTCGATTCCTATTTCATGTTTATCTCGCTCGCGGGGCTCGGCGCGCCAAACAATGCTTGGCGCGGTGCGGTCGACATCGGGATCGGCGCGGCAACGGAAGAAGTGATTATAGCCGACCTCCTATGCGGTGGCGCGGCAGGCTATGGCTCGACATCGGGGCTTAACGGTCCGCCGAAGACGTGGGCCTTTCCGCTCTACATTCCGTCGGGCTCGCGCCTTGCGGGACGCTACGCGAGCGACCGGACGAGCTTTGCGGCGTTCCTGGGCATATGGCTTTACGGCGGTCACGGCTCCCCGCCATTTCGCGTCGGCACGAAGGTTACGACATACGGAACCGGAACCGTTCCCGGCGGCACCGCGATCACGCCGGGTGCATCCGGCGCGGAAGGCGCTTGGACGCAAATCATAAGCGCGACAAGCGAGGATCATTTCGCGGTGTTCCCGTCGTTCCAGGTGAATGATGGCAGCGCAACGGCGAAGACTTACGGCGTCGACATCGGAATCGGTGCCGCGACGGAAGAGGAACTCGCCAGTCAATATTGGTATGGCACGAACGCGAATGAAGCACAGGGCGGGCCGTTCCCGTTCATGCCGACATGGGCGGATATGCCGTCGGGATCGCGGCTTTGCATGCGGGCCCAGTGTAACGGCGCTTTGGATGCCGCCTATGAGGCGTCTTTGCACGCGGTGAGTTGACATGTTGTGGACACCGCAAAAGGGCCTTCTGCGTTGCGAGCATAATCTTGGAGGTCAACCGACCAACGGCCAATTGATCCCGGGCACGGTCGTTACCAGCGGCGCGTCGTCGTCGACGAAAGGTTCGTGGGCGGAGCTTATCGCCGCAACCGCGTTCGATTCCTATCTCGCCGTTGTTTCCATGGCGGGTGTGCAAGGAACGACGTTGTCGTCGAAAGCTTGTCTCGATATCGGGATTGGCGCGGCGACCGAAGAGGTTTTGATTCCCGATTTGCTGGCGGGGGCCGCGTCGTCGGTCGGCACGGCGTCGGACACGTGCGGACCTAAGCTCTGGACCTTCCCGCTTTACATTCCGTCGGGCTCGCGCCTGAGCGCGCGCTTTGCATGCGAGCGCACGAGCTTTGCCACACGCGTTGCCATTTGGCTGTATGGCGGTAACGGTTATCCGCCATTCCGCGTCGGGTCCAAGGTCACGACGTACGGCGTGGCATCGGTGCCGACCGGCATCACGATCACGCCGGGCGCGTCGGGCGCGGAAGGGTCCTGGACGCAAATCGTCAACGCGACAAGCGAGGATCATTTCGCGGTCGTCCCGTCGTTTCAGGTTTCGGGAACGACAGTGTCGATCCGTGTCCTGACAATCGACATTGGAGTCGGCGCGGCGACTGAAGAAGAAATCGCGGCGCAATATTGGTTTCCGCATGAGTCGGTCGAAGGTTGCGCCGGACCGACGCCGCCGTTCCCGGCATGGGCGGACATTCCATCGGGAACGCGCCTTGCGATGCGGGCGTCGTGCAGCGGCGCGGCGGGCGGCGCTTACGAGGTCGCTTTGCACGGGGTGAGCTAAACATGACGACGGTCTATCAACGGACGTTGCCGGACGCGAGCGCGGACACGTTGCGCGAGGCCTACGGTTTTCTTTCGGGCATCCTGTCGCATTTGCAGCCGTGGGGCACGGACCTTGTGCGGATCGAGATCAAGCCGTCGGCGATTGTGCCGGGCGGATATGTCGTCGAGGTCGAGCTAACGAACCCGGTTGACGATGTCGAGCAACGTTCGCACGTCGGACTCGGGAACCCGTCGACATGACTTGGACGGCCGCTTACGAGCGCACGACCGGCTCGATTGGAACGAGCGCTTATTCGGTCGTCAACAATTCGACGACGGTCGCGGCCGATACGACCAAGGGCGTTTATCTGTTGACGCTCGATCCGGTGACCAATCTCGCGAAGGGCGACCGGTTCCTCGTCCAATATCTCGAGAAAGTGCGCGCGAGCGGCGGCACGCAACGCGTCGTGTTCTCGGCGACGATCGGCAACGCGCAAGCGGAAAACTGGATGTTCCCGGCGATGCCGTTGGGCCACGGCTGGGACATCACGCTTAAGAAGCTCGCGGGCACCGATCGCGCGTTCGATTTGAGCGTGCGCAAGATCGGCACCTGGACGAGCTTTGCGGAATTGTCGGCGGTGACGATCGGTGGAACCGAATTGTCGATCATCAGCGGCACAACGACTCTGCAGACGGACACGAACAAGGGGATTTATTGGGTGCTCGTCGACGGCGTTGCGAACATGGCGAAGGCCGACGATTTCGAATTCCGCGTCATGGAAACGATCAAATCCGGCGGGACCAAGCGGCAATTGATCGAGGCCATGTTGCAGAACGCACAAGTGGAAATCCTCGCCACGCCGCCGCTATGGCTCGGCAACGGGTGGGACGCAACGCTTAAAAAGATCGCGGGCACCGATCGCGCATTTGATGCGAGCATACGGAAGGCGGCTTAAGTGTCCGCGTTCTTCTGGTATCCAACCCTTCCGGTTTCGGCGGGGACGCAATTCAATCAATCCGTGCTTGTGACGACGACGCCGGAACCGGCGCTGTCGAGCGTGAAGTCGTTCGCGCGTTCGCTGTTGGTGTCGACCTCGCCAGTGCCGTCGCTCGTCAAGGCGCTGTCGCGTGCGTTGCGCACGACGACGACGCCGGTTCCATCGCTCGTCAAGTCGCTGGCGCGGGCGCTCTTGGTGTTGACGACGCCGGTTCCGTCGCTCGTGCGCTCGACCGCGCGGGCGCTCTTGGTGTTGACGACGCCGGTGCCGTCGCTCGCGGCGCTCCGGACGAAACTGCAATCGGTGCTCGTCACGACGACGCCGGTGCCGTCGGTCGTGAAGTCGCTGGCGCGTGCGTTGCTCACGGCGTCGACGCCGGTTCCGTCGCTTTCGAAATCCTCGCCGCGTTCGTTCCTCGTCTCGACGACGCCGGTGCCGTTGATCGTGAAGTCGCTGGCGCGTTCGCTCTTGGTGTTGACGACGCCGGTGCCGTCGCTCGCTTCGATCCGGACGCGGCTGCAATCGGTGCTCGTCACGACGACGCCGGTGCCGTCGCTTGTGCGCTCGATCGCGCGCGCGCTCTTGATCACGTCGACGCCGGTGCCGTCGCTTTCGAAATCCTCGCCGCGTTCGTTCCTGGTCTCGACGAGTCCGGTGCCGTCGCTGTCGTCGCTCAAGGTGTTCTTGCGTTCGGTGCTGACCTCGACGACGCCGGTGCCGTCGCTTGTGCGCTCGATCGCGCGCGCGCTCTTGGTGTCGACCTCGCCGGTGCCGTCGCTCGTGCGCTCGATCGCGCGCGCGTTGCGCACGACGACCTCGCCGGTGCCGTCGATCGTGAAGTCGCTGGCGCGTTCGCTCTTGGTGTTGACGACGCCGGTGCCGTCGCTCGCGGCAATCAAGGTGCTTTTGCGTTCGGTGCTCATAACGACGACGCCGGTTCCGTCCGTCCAGCGGTTACCGGCGAAGCTCGTCCAGGTGCCGACCTCGCCGGTGCCGTCGCTTGTCCGTTCGGTCGCTCGCGCGCTCCGAACGACGACGGCACCGGTGCCGTCGATCGTGAAGTCGCTCGCGCGTTCGCTCGCCGTGTCGACCGTGCCGGTGCCGACTCTCGCGTCGGTGAAATCCTTCGCGCGGTCGCTTTTGACCTCGACGAGTCCGGTGCCGCGATTGCTGAAGTCGGCCGCGCTTGCGCTTCGAACCTCGACCGCGCCGGTGCCGTCGATCGCGCGCACCATGGCGAAGCGCCTAGCCGTGCTCACAACGCCGCTCGCGTCTCTGTCGGCGGCGCGTCCGGTGATGCTTCTGGCGCTCGCAATGACCGTGCCGTCGCTTCTCGTGTCGGCTCTGGGCACGATCAAGATCAACCCGAAATATTTGCGCGTCGGCGCGGTGCATGTGCGCGGCGTGTTCGCGCGGCGTGACCGGATCACGCCGCCGGGCAACGGACGGTGATCGATGGCAATCGCGCTCGTCGTCGACACCGAAGCGACATCGTCCGACGGGAACAGCGTCACAACGTCGGCGGTGAATTCGACCGGCGCAAACTTGGCAATCATTGCCACAAGCGACGAGGGCGGGCAGCCGATCGTCACGGTTTCGGATTCGAAATCGAACGGCTACACGCCGCGCACGGCGTCGACGCTCGCGGACCTTCGCTCGCGCTTCGCCGATTGCGTCAATCCGACGGTCGGCACCGGGCACACGGCGACGGCGACGGGGTCGTCGAATTTCCCGGCGATATTCTTTGCACTGTTCTCCGGTGCAAGCGGCGGCTTCGATACGCAGAACGGCACGACCGTCGGCGCGGTGTCGTCGTTTCAACCCGGAAGCGTAACGCCAGCCGTCGGCGGTTCGTTGATCGTGACGAGCGTCGCGCAAGGCGGCGATGCGGTTTTCACGATCGGCAGCGGCTTCACGATCCTGGGCCAATTCCAGGAAGGCGGCGCATTTTACGGTGGTGCGCTTGCGTACAAGATCAAGGGCGCGGCCGACACGGCGGCGGAGAATCCGACCTGGACGGTGTCGTCCGGAACGATACGCGGCGCGGCAACGCGAATCGCGGTGTACAGGCCGACGGCGGGCGGCACCAATTTCAATCAATCGGTATTGACCACGACGACGCCGGTGCCGTCGCTCGCGCGCGCGGCGGGCAAGCTCGCACTCACGACCTCGACGCCGGGCCCGCGCCTTGTGCGCGATGCGACGAAGATCACGCGCACGCAAACGACGCCGGTTCCGGCGCTCGTGCGCTCGATCGCGCGGTCGCTCTTGATCACGACGACGCCGGGGCCGTCGCTTGTGCGCTCGCTCGCGCGTTCGCTCTCGACCTCGACGACGCCGGTGCCGACTCTCGCCGCAATCAAGACACTGTTGCGTGCCGTGCTCGCGTTCACGACGCCGGGCCCGGCGCTCAAGCGCGATGTCGGCAAGTTTGTGTTGGCATCGACGAACCCCGCGGGTTCGATCGTGCGAGCGCTCACGCGCGCGCTTGCCGTGACGACGACGCCGGTGCCGTCGCTCGTCGCGGCGAAATCGTTTCTGCGTTCGGTGCTCACGACGACGACGCCGGTCCCGGCGCTCGCGTTCGTGAAATCGTTCGTTCGCGCGCTCGCGATCACGACGACGCCGGTGCCGTCGCTGGTGCGCAGCATCGGCAAGCTCGTGCGGATCACGGCGACGCCGGTGCCGTCGCTCACGGCCGGGCTTGCGCTTCTGCGCTCGCTCTTGATCACGACGATGCCGGTGCCGACGCTGTCGGCGGCGAAAGCGTTCTTGCGCTCGGTTCTGACCTCGACGACGCCGGTGCCGTTCTCCTCCCGTGCAGCCGGTAAGATCGTCGCGGGAGTGACGGCACCGGTTCCGGCGCTCGTGCGATCGATCGCGCGGGTGCTCCGGGTGACGACGGGGCCGGTGCCGTCGCTCGTCAAATCCCTTGCGCGCGCGCTCACGACCTCGACGATTCCGGTGCCGACCGTGGCCGGTGTCAAGTCGTACCTTCGCGCGGTGCTGGCGTCGGTAACGCCGGTGCCGCGTCTGATGCGATCGGCAACGGCAACGCTGCAGGCCTTCGCCGCGCCGGTGCCGTCGATCGTGCGCGCGATCGGCAAGCGTCTCGCCGTGTTCACGACGCCGCATGTGCGGCTCTATCAAGGGCGGATTGCAACCGTCCGGGCGGTTGCGCTCGCGGTGCCGACGCTCGTCGTCTCGGCTCTGGGCACGGTGAAGGTCGACCCGGATTATTTTGTGCGCGGCGCGGCGCGTTTGCGCGGCATGTTCGGCGGGAAGCGTGATCGCGGCTTATCGGGCGGCGATAGGAAACGGACAATTGACCAATGAGCACGACACCGAACGTTGCCATTCTCAGATTCACGGATGCATCGCCGGAAGCGCGGCCGTTGCTGTCGCTGTCGGTCACCCGGCACTTGGACCAAATACAGAAGTTCAATCAGTCGGGTCGGCTCACGATCACGAACGGAACGACGGTCACGTGCCGCATGCATCCCGATTCGGAAGTCGTCGACCCGTCACCGGCGGCAAAGCTCGACGGCGCGCGGATCATCACCGGCGAGATCGTTGCGCAATTCTTCAAGAACGGTCTCGCCGGTGCCGATTATATCGTGACCTATCTCGTGGAATTTTCCGACGGCTCGACCGAACCATTCGATTGCGTGATTTCCGTGCGCAAGTTCATCGGGTTGCAATGACGCTGGACATGGGGGGAGTTTCCCGCAAAGCTGGGGGATGCGGCAACCGGCTTTGAGGGTCAGCATGGGAAAAACGGTCGAAAGCTTAAGCGTCGGTCCGACGGACCAAGGCGGCGAAACGCGCAAGAACATCATCAAGCTTTTGCGCACGATCGCGGACCGTCTCGAGCTTGGAGAAAATCCGGTGTTTGCGTTGCTCGAGGTCGTGCCATTGGGCGGGAACCGGACGGCGATCGACCTGTATCAAAACCATCTGAGCGCGTTCGCGCTTTCCATGATGGCGTTCGATTTCATGGCGCTTGTGCAGCAACAGGCCATGCGCGAGATCAAGACGCCGCATTGCGCCGAGTGCGAGCGCGAGCTTGCGGACATCGCCTATCGTGCGGGCGCGGCGCGCAAGCTCGTCGGGACCTTGAGGTCTCCCCATGCCAACTAAGGAACGCTTGCGTGCGCTCACGGTGCGCGGCAGATCGGTCGCGCTCGCGGATCAGATCATGGGCGCGGTTGATGCGAACGACGGACCGTCGGTTGCGATCTACACCAAAGGGCAATGTCCGAATTGCGGCGGGCATATGTTCAACCCGGGGCCGCAAGGTGGCCTAGCGGAAAACGTGCGCTGTGTCGGGTGCGGTCTCAAATGGCACATTGCCGCGCCGTTCGCGCCGCATACGCTCGACAACACCGACGAGGCGTACGACCTCACGCGCGAATTCGATATGCGGGAATATCATCGCGGCGAGGGCGAAGCGTGAGTCCGACGCTCGATCCTGATTACGTCGTCCGAAGTGGTGGAGGAAGTCATCGACATTGCGCGATAGGTAAAAAATTATCCTCAGAGGTTACGTGTCTAAGCCGGTGTCCTGAAAGAGAAAAGTACACGGAATCAACCTGTTAGGTAAAATTATTGACTCGTTAGGGGTAGATGCCCATGTTTGATGACGAATTGCCCCCCGCCGGACTTGCCCCCAAAGGGCCCCGGCGGGGTTATTTTTTGGGCTGGTCATGGCGCTAGCCGACGAGCCCAAGGTAAAGCCGCGATGAAGAAGAACACGCACCATTGCGGCGAGTGTCAACAGACGGTTGCCAAGAACTATTGCCGCCAATGCGACGAGTTCTTTTGGCAGGGGCATCACGTGAATTGCAGCACGTGGGAGAACAAGGATCAGTGGCAGCATATCGGACACCGGACCTATTGACGTGATTCAATCCGTCGTCGTCGAGAGTTTCGCACGCGTCGATTTTCGCGGCATGTTTCTGCCGATGTTCGTCGTGTGCGAGAACCCGGCGGACTTCCCCGGGAAGTTTACGGTTCGCGTGCATGAGGCGCGCACCGGCGCGCCGACATCGCTGGTGCTTGTCGCTGACACGCTTGCGGCGGCGCGGTATGCCATCCCAGCCGGGCGCGTGTGTCTCGCGCGTAGTCCGGACGATGATCGGGTGATTGTGGAGACATGGTTTTAGGTTGCGGTCCGTGAGTCGACGTTGAACTCGCAACCGGTTGGACGTTGCAGCCGGACCGCAGTAACGGCGAAGCGCGGCACAAGGGGGACCTCGGGCCGCGCTTCGTTCATTTGGAGGGCAAGGCTATGTCGTTAATCGATCTTGTCGTCGTGTTGATCGTCATCGGCCTCTTGCTGTGGCTTGCTAACACGTACATTCCGATGCAACCGATCATCCGCAACATTTTGAACGCGGTCGTCGTGATCGCGGTGGTGCTGTGGCTGTTGAACGTGTTCCTCGGGCCGTTCCCGAATATCCGCGTCGGCCGGTGAGTCGACGCGTTGTCTTTTCATTTGTGATCGGATCGACCGAACGAGGCCGTCAATTTCCGGGTCGGCTCGGCCAGCGATGAACCCGCCCAAGATCGTCAGCAATTGGCCAGCTTGTCGCGGTGTCAGTTCAAGGCTCAAGGCTTTCATTGTGGTGTCACTCCTTCACAATGTTGGCGAGGTCGTGCGCGCGCCGCCACGTGCGGTCGTTCAAGAGGATCGCGGACTTGTGCTTGTGGAATAGCTCGGTCCAGAAATCTCCTTCGAACGCTTCGCGCACTCCGCATGCGGAGCATATGACAACGTTGCGATAGCGTGAGGTCGCATTGTCGCCGGGTTCGTCACGCATCGGCTGGGTGCAGCACGGACACAACGGGGCGGCGAGTTCATTGCTCGAATAAATCGACATGGTGTCATCCTTTCACGTGGTGGACTTTGAGGCGGTCGGCGAACTTCTTGTTCATTCGGGTTGCTCCGGCAATTGTTCGAGGTCGTCGGCGTGCGAGGGTTCGTCGATTGAAAGCTCGTCGGGCCAAGTGACCTCGATGTCATCGAACACGGCGTTTTCCCATGTCGATTGATATTCGGTCGCAGCCTGCCCGCGTTCGCCCTCTTGCCATTTTTCGCTTTTGTCGGCGATGTCTTCGCTCGCTTGCGTGGCGATGTCCTCGGCCAATCCGCGCACGTCGGTAAGGACCGCGTTGTACGCGTCGAGGGCGGTCTCGACCGGCGCGCGGAGCTTCTCAACCTCGCCGTTGTAAGTCTCGATCGCGTCGGCAAGCGCTTGCATGGTGTCGCGCAATTTGACCTCAAGCGCGTTCTTGCGCTCGCGTTCGTCTTTGCTCAGTTTCAAGCTCATGCGTGTTACTCCTTCACGTGGTGGACTTTGAGACGGTCGGCGAAGTCGATCAGGTCGAGGCCCCGCCGTCGGCAAAGCGATTCGAATTTGGGAATGATGTCGTCGGGGATCGGGTTCGTGCCGCTCGTCCAGCGCTGCACCGAACGGATCGCGACGTTAAGCTCGGCGGCCAGCGGCGTCTGCCACACGTCGCCGAACAACGCTTCGCCCATGGCGCGGAATTGTTCCGGTGTCATGGGAGCACGACTCCATCTTTCCAGCGTTCCACGTCGAGCCATGGGAGCTTTGCGCGGATCAAGAGCATGCCTTCCGGCGTGCGGCCGACCTCGAATCCGGTCGTGTGCATGAGCGCGAACCATTCGCACTTGTCCGTGTCCATCGTGCCGACGACGAGCTTTGCGCCGGTCATGTCGCCGCGCGGTGTCGGCTCGGCGTAGCGGCCTTTCGAGCGCGCGAGATGCGGGCACGTGCGAAGCGCGAACATGGCGCAATCGTGGTGCATCGGCGGGTCGTAAAATGCGCCGTATTGAACACAGGCCGGGCCGCCGACGAAATACACATGCTTGCCCATGGGAACGCCGCACAATCCGCAGAGCTTGAAGCGCAACGCGTGTTGCATTTTGCGGTCATCGATGACGCGGAAGTCCGGCACGCCGTTCGCGTCGAGGAATTGCACATAGGGAATTGGGAACCCGCGCGAATCGCGCGCGAGTCGTTTCATGCGTTCGGGGATTTCGATCGTCATGGTTTCACCCTTCATTGAAACACGTGAATGTCATGAGCCAATTTAGCGCCGAGGCGATTCCCTTCCGGGTCGGCTCGACATCGAACGATTTGATTTCGGGAACGGGCGGGGTGCCTTGCCAACCCTCGGGCGGTTCGTATTCGCGAACGTGCTTGAGCGCTTCGGCCTTCGTTGCGTAAAAGTAGAACCGCATCTGATGGTCGTTCTCGACGACCTCCCAAATTTTCATGGGCGTTCCTTTCGTTGTCAGTCGCGGGGTTTGCGCTTCGGTGCGCCGGAATAGGTCGAGGTTGTGTCGTACCAGTCGGACGCGGTGCAGGGCAGTATGTGAACCTCGTCGGCGGCCGTGGCCATGTCGGCGGCTATGGCGATAAGCCGATCGCGATTGCCCGTGTGCGTGCACCGGCCGCGCGGTGCGAAGGGCGTCCAGATTTCGAGACGCCATGAATCGTCGCCGCGCTCGACGACGACGAGAACGCGGGCGGCCGGTGTTGCCGCCGGTCGCCCAATGGCAAGTTGCCCGCCGCACGACGCGGCGGGCCTCGCAAGGTGAAGCTTGATCATGTTAGGCGGCAAGTGCCGCATACGAGCGCGCGAGCACATAGGCGGTCCGTTCGTTCGCGTTCCAGGCTTGCGCCGCGAGCGAGGCGAGTTGCGCGGCGGTCCGGCTTTGGTAGAAGGCACGCTCGCGTGACGCGAACGCGAGGTCGTGGCCGTTGCGGTGGAACGCGTCGAGGTCGGCGGCGGTGAGGATTGTGTTCCAGTTCATGTTGGCGTCTCCTTTGCCAGTGCGAGGCGGCGTGTGCCGTGCTCGGTATGTCCGGTTTTCTAGGACAGTGCCGCGAACGTGTCAAGGGACCGGCGATGTCTCGCCGGTCCCTCGATCGTGTTAGGGAGTCTTCGCGATGATCGCGACCGACTCGACGCGAACGCCGAGTCCGCACGGGTCCGAATAGTCGCGCATGTAGCGCGACGCGGCGCGCTCGGCATGCGCTTGCGACGGATGCTCGTCGCAGAGGTCGACGGCGTGGCCGTCGGTGAAGTAGGCGCGGAGGGTGAAGGCGGCGGAGGTTGTCATCGGCGGGGTTCCTTTCCCGGTTCGAGGCGGCGTCAATGCCGTGCTCGTCGTGTGTCCCATTGTCTAGGACATAAGGCGGGAGCGTGTCAAGCGGCTTAAAAAAGAATTCCGGCATCATGCCGGAATAGTGGCGGCGACTCTTCGCCGTAAAGACGAAAGGCGACATCACCCCAGTATCCGGGAAGCACTTGCCTTTTCACTCTGATTGTTGGAAAGCCCCTGACGACCGGCGCGGCCCTCACGGGTTGCGCCGGTCGTTTGCTGTTTTACGGGGCGGGCGGCTCGACGCCGATCGCGCGAAGCTCGGCGGCGTAGCGGTCGCGATCGTCGCGGTAGAGGAGCGCGAGCCTCGACCATGAGCGCATGTCGAGTTCACGTCCGGCTTTCTTGACGGGATCGCGTTCCTCACGCGCGAGTTGTTCGGATTTCAACGCGGCCTCGCTCGCATGCGCCATGAGGTTTTGACTCACGCGGTATTGCCAGCGAAGGGCGTCCCGTTTCTCGTTCATCGAGCGGCCCGGCGTGAGCCGATCGCGATAAACCCCCGGCCGGGTTCCGGCCGTGGCGGTGCTGGCGGTTCGGGGACCTCGTTCCGGCAGTGCGGACACACGCGGGCCTCGACCTTAATCGGCTCGGCGCAGTGCGGGCAGTTGCGCGTCGTCCGCGCGGGCAGGGTTGGCGAGAGCAAGGCAATGAGGAGCGCGGCAAACCATCCGACGATGGTCCAGCCGAGGACAAGATTGAGCAGGACGACGAGGCCGAGGGGGCGGGCCCGGCGATCGACGGCAATCATGGTCGGGCAAAAATAGAGGAGGATCAGGGCAACGATGATCCCGAGGGTTACGAACACGTCCATTCGAAGCTGTCCTTTCGGGTTGGTTGGTCCCGTGTCGAGAATGAGGCCGCGCGGGCGTTGTGAAACGCGCGCGCGGGGAGTGTCAATTATGGGGGGAGCGTGGGGGGACTCTGGGGGGGACTCCCCCCGGTTTTGTGCCGGATTCGTTGTCTTTTCGTGCGAACCGACACTAATAGAATCAATGGGTTACGGGGTCCGCCCAAAATGCAATACGTCGTGCTAACAACATTCTTACTCGCGCGATTCTTAAGCATTTACAAGCCTTAAGCGCGTTTTTTCAGCGCAACGACATTTGCATGGGGGGACTCCATGGGGGGAGTCGCGGCCGGTGCCGGATCGAGCGTCTTTAAGACGGCGTCAAGGCAGGGCCGTTCGGTCGCGTTCACAGCGGCGACGCGGCGGCGTTCATCCACGATCCCGATATAGCGCGCCGTCGTTTGCGCCGAGACGTGGCGGGCCATGACTTGAGCGTCGGCCGGGCCGCTCGTCGTTGCAACGTGCGTGATGTAGGCGGCGCGCGTGTCGTGCCAGCGCCAGCGCCGACCGTGCTTGGCCTCGATGCCGTCCATGATCTTTTTCCACGCACCGGCCGAGGTCGAGAGCGGTGCCCACGGCCAATTCGGGCCGCGCTTCCAGGTGATCAGATGCTCGACGCCGCGCGCGCGCGCTTGGGTGATCAACTCGGCGAGGAACGCCATGGCCTTCGGTGAGCCTTGCTGCAACCGGCCGCGCTTCTCCTTCACCCGTTTGGGATCAAGCCGGATGCCGGGGACCGGCGAGAACTCGACCTGTTTAATCCTGCAGTCGAAGACCTCGCTTTCCCGCAACCCGAAGCACAAGGCAATGATGGCGGCGTGCTTGGTGTGCAAGGGCCCGTCGGAATTGAGGATGTCGGTAAAGACCTCGTCGGGGATCGGCGTCGCTTCGCGGTCATAGGTCTTCAAGCGCTGCACGTGGGGGAGGTTGCGGAACACGAACGCGCCCTCGTGGTCGCGGATTCGTCCGGCGTGCTTCAGTGCCAAGCGCAACGGCGTCAGATAGGTTTGATTCATCGTCGCGGGATCGCGGCGCTTTTCGTTCCCTTCCCGATCGTAGCGGACTCCCCAGAAGCGCGCGTTCTCGTCGGCGTCAGGGTCGCGGTGGCACCCGCCGAACCATCGCGGAATCGGTTGCGCCATGGCCCACGTGATGTAGTCGGTGATGTCGTTTTCGGAAAGTTGCGCGACGCGGCGCACGTTCTTGACCTCGTAAAAATAGTGAATGAGTTCCGCAATGGCGCGTTGCTTGTTTTTCCAGTCCTTCCGTATCTCCCATGTCGGCTTGAGCGCGGCGAAGAGTTGCGCGAGTTCATAGTCGGCAGGTTGCGGCCGACGCTTGAGCGCGACCGCGTTCTTGGCCTCGTCTTCACATTTGATCTTCGCGCGCGGTGCGGCGGCCTTGGCTTCGCGCTCGGTCGTGCACAACGTGCCGTCTTCTTTGTAGAGCATCGGCCGGTAACGCTGGCCGTTGATCACGAATTCGGTTCGGAATCCGTTGCCGTGTTTCTCGATCCTCAAAGTTTCGCCCCCAAATGTTGCAAGTGTGCGATGTCCTTCCGGTACTGTTTGATTCGTGCGCCGATGATTTGTTTCAACCAAGAATCCATTTCGTCGGGAATCTTGAAGTCTCCCGCAACCCAGCGGCGGACGGTACGATCGGCGACGGCGAGATCACGCGCGAGCGCGGATTGCCAGCCGTCGCCGTAAATCGATTCACAAAGCTTGGTCAATTGATCCGGTGTCATGGTCGGAAAAAGGGCCCCCTCATTTCCGGTTGCGGGTTGATCAGTGAACGGACGCGCTCGCGTCCGTCGTCTTCTTCTTCGGCGCGCGCTTCGGCTTTGGCGGCGACGTTGTCATAGCAACAAACTCGCGCTTGTACCCCAGAGCGCGAGCGACAGCCTCGAGCGAACAATTTTGCGGGCGCTTGGTGTCGCCGTGAAACCATGCATACAGAGTCGACGCGGCGACGCCGGAAAGTGCATTGACCTTGTCGTAAGACAAACCCGAATCCTGGACGATGGTCCGCAGTTCATCGATGGCCGGGTCCTTGTCGCGAAACATGTACGTTTTATAAGTTTTGATTGCCGCCATGGTCAGTGTCCGGTGGAGGGTTGCGCGCCGTTCTTTCCCTTTGGTGCGGGCAAGGCAAGAATACCGTTTTTCGCGGTGACCATTTTTTGTGAGGCCATGGCGTAGGCGGCTTGTCTGATTTGTTTCGCGTCATGATCGGCCGCAAGCTTGGTGACGAGATCATCGCGCGACATCGGACCGGCGGCGAGGGCGTCGCGGATCAAATCCCGCAAGGTGCGGCGGCGGGCGAGGGCCTCGGCGCGGGATGCGCGCGGCATGTTCTTGCCGTGCGGCAGTTTGATCACCGGTGTGATTTCCAATCCGATGACTTTATCAGAGAACGCGTGCACGAAATCGCCGAGTAGGGCCGGGTCGATCAGGAATGAGACTCTTAAGAGCTTTGTTGCGGGCATTGGGTGTGTTCCCTCTTGCTTCGGTTAGAGCGTGTGTCCGTTTAACGTCCTAACTGGTAGGACTTTTGGGGGTTGTGGTCAACCTTCTGGGGGCTATTTCCCCACGGGACGGCGTTTTTTGAGGATTCCGGCGGCTTGAAGCGTCGCATAGGCGGCCCGGGCGGCGGCGGTCGACGCGGCCGACGGCTTGGCCCGGGGCTTGAGCGATTCGGTTTTGACCGGCCCGGGCCGGGTGTTCCGGTCCTGATAGTCGGCGACCGAATCCCAATAGATGCGAACGCTCCGCTTGCCGATCGTGAACGATTCGAGGTCGCCGCGTGCGACCAATTGGCGAACGTGACTCTGTGTTGTGGACAAGGCCTCGGCCACGGCCTTGACCTTGCCACAAGCGCGCGGCGCGTCGAGCGGATTACCCGCGAGGGCCGGTCGAGTCGTAGCGGGCATCTCGAGTTTCGTGGCCGTTGTCTTTCGTGAGCGCGAGCGCGTCGTCGGCGTGATCGTAGCGCGGCACGGTGCGCGCGGGACGCTCGTCCGTCGGCGGTTCAATCGGCACGTGCTCGAAACACGATTCGCGTTTGTGCATCACGGGGAACTTGCCGAACCCGCGCGAGTCCATCTCGCGCGGTGCGTGCCGTCGGCACCTTCCGTGATCCTCGACGCGGCCCGTCGGGATTCCCTGGTACGTCATTTCGAGCGGCCGGGCATCGAACGCGCGGCACGTGCTGCACGTCGCTTCGTCGGTCGGCGGCATGTGTTCATGTTTTCCAACTTGGCTCATTTTGGGGCCTCTTTTCCTTTTGCTTCCTTTTCGCGCTCGGTGACACAATCGTCGTAGAGATCAATCAGCATGGCGATGCGGCTGACGCGCGTTATTGTGTCCAGGCCGGAGTTGGCAACCGTTTTGATATGCGACATGAGAGCGTCTTCGATGAGGTAGAGTTGAGGGAGCGTGAATTTCATTTGCGCGCCTTTCGTTGGAGCTTGTAAGAGGGCCCGCGCAATTCCGGCGGGAGCCATCCTTTGTGGACGGCAACGCTATCGACACAGAACGCGGCGAGCGTCTTTTGCGGTTTGTCGGCGCGCTCGCGGACCTCGTCATCGCCAAGCGCTTCGCCGATCAACTCGAGAAGATAATCCTTCGAGCATCCCGCGAAATACGCTTTCGCATCGAAGGCCTCGGCGGCGGCCTTTGAGTATTTAAGCTCGTCGCATGACTCGATTAAAAAACTGATGTCGTCGGCGGTGCACGGCTTCACGTCGAGCGCACGCGCAAAGATATCGATCAACGCGCCGACGAGCATGTCGGTTTTCCAGGTGACATATTCATTGAACGCGGCACCGAACGCGCGGCCGGACGGTTCGCCGGTGAAAAGAGCGAGCGGCGCTTGTGAGGTCCCGGCGGATGCGAGGACCGTTGCAAGCGCGGTGTGCTTGTTCGCGCGCAATGCGGTTGCGAGTGCGCCGCTCTGGACCTTGCGCACGGCGTCGAGCGCGGCGGCGGAAAGCTTGTCCGATTTCTTGTCCGGCTTCGGCGCGTCGGCCGGTTTGTCCTTCGCTTCCGGTTTGATCAAGCCGTGATCGATGGACAGCGTTCCGTCGCTCGCGATCGAGATCACGCAACCGGCCTTCGCTTTCTCGGCGGCGGTGTATGTGCGCAACGCGGCGGCGTCGAAGTATTTGAGCTTGGCGCGCGAAAGCTCGTCGCGCTCGTGGGCGAGGGTGTCGATCGCGTCGGCGGGAGCCTCGGCCGCGCGCTTGTCCAGTTGCGCGGTCAACTTGTCGATGCGTTTGATTTCGGCGCGTTCCTCGGCGGTGTAGTTCGGTTGCTCGATCACGATCCTTTGCGCGAGTCCGGACGAGAGATCGGCGGCGGTCAATTGCGTGTCGACCCATGACCAGCCGTCGCTCTTGAGCGCGGAGGCATCGGCGTCGAGTTGAGCTTGCGCAAGCTTCTTCAGTTTGGCCGGATCGTGCACGACGTGCGACGGCGCGTCGTCGGTCCCGGCGAATAGGTCTTCTGTCAACCGGCCGCCGTCGGCGAGATACTTTTCGCGGCCGACAAAGATCAAGAGGCGGCGCGCTTCGGCTTCCGGGCCCGCAAAATATTTGCGCACGGTGTCGGGCCCGATGTCGCGGAGCTTATCGCCGAATTTCTCGCGGAGCTTGTCCAGTGTCTTCACTTGGTGCGAGTCGTCATCGGCGAGCGTGAAGAGTTGGGCAACCTCGGGTGCAATCTCGCCGCGTCGCCATGCGGTGCGAATGTCGACGTGAAGGTCGCCAAGCGCGAGCGATTGGCGCACGATACGCGGCTCGAGAAAATAGCGCGCGGCGATGTCGTGAATCGAAAGGCCGCGTTGCTGCAGCACGGCAAACGACTCGTAACGGTCGACCGGATGCGGCGGCACGTGCGAGTCTTCGGCCGCGATCGACTTGGCGAGCGCGTCGGCGGTCGAGAGATCGGGAGCGACGATGCACGGCACCGGCGCGTCGGCGGCGAGCGCGCCGCGCTTGTGAAGGAGCGAGGCACCGGCGAGGCGTCGGCCGCCGATGACCGTATAAAAATGCTCGTCGTGCGGCACGACGAGGAGCGATTGCAAAATTCCCTCATGTCCGATCGATGCCGCCATACGCTCGGCATCGGCGTCGGTCGGTACACGGACATTCACTCTGCCGCTCGGGTGCTCGTGTCCGAATCTCAGCGACGAGAGCGGGAGTTGCGAGATCGCGTAAACGGGTGTGCTCGGCGTGGCGGTGTCCAAGGTGTTCCTCCCTCATTGAAAGAGCGGCGCTAGGACGTAGAGCTACGTCCTAGCGTCCAGCGTTTTCAGTTAGTGCGTCGGCTCCAAAAATCCCTTATCGACGTTGGAGCGAATGTCCTTAATGTGCTTGTCTTCGCGGTGAGCGTTCCAAGCGAAGATTGCGCCTTGGTAGTAATGGGCGGGCTTGATCCGTGCCGCGCTGTCGCGCTCGCTCATGCGCTTGAGCCAATTGTCGAGTATCGTTGTCGGCGCGTTCTCGTCGAATTCGTCGCCGCCGCGAGCAACCTGTTTCCAGAATTCCCGGGCGGCAGTCTCATTGATTTCGAATGTTGCATACATTGCGGCGGCGACCGGCGGTCGCATCATCTCCGGGGTTTTTACGCTGTGAATGTCGCAACCTAACCAGCGGATAAACTCGTGGTACTTGTCTTCATCAAACAGTGTGTATTGATCATCCCCGGCGAGCGAACGCGAACCGACAACATGCCGAAGAAAGAACGCGATACCCTCGACAGCGAGCTTGGCAAACGGTCGCGGCACGTCTCTAAGCGCGGCGTGCAAACCTTGATAGGCTCCGGCGACGTCTTTGGCGTTGCGTGATGATTTGCGCGCGTCGAACTGTCGGAACAGCAAGGCGAGGTCGGCTTCGGTGTCAACGGTGTAAGTGTCCAAGTGAACGAAGAGTCCCTCGGGAAATTCGCCGTTCAATTCGGTGAGCATTGTTGAAGAGTGCTGGCCGTTCATCCGCATGACGCGAGTTCCGCATTTGGCGCGGGCCCATTGGAACGACACGAGTTGTTTGGCTTGTGCTTTCTCATGCAGATATTTCAGCCGCGACGGATCGAGCGAACGTTCCGTCGGCGATGGCTCAAGGCGAAAATGGTCTTCGGCGATTTGCTTTGTGAGCGGCATGGAATTCGCACTTTCAAGTCTAAACATGGATGACACTCCCGGCGCGAATGGGGGCAAAAGGCGCAAGGCCGCCGCGCTTTCACGGCCGTTGCCTTACTCGCGCCAGTGGTCGAGCAGGTTTCGCAATTCTGCAGCAAGCTCGGCAACGGAACCGTTGGGAATGGTTCCGGGCGTTTGTTTGCTCAGTCGTTGCAGCCGCTCGACGATGGGCGTGAGTTTCGTGGCGAGTTCATCGGTCCCGACGGTGCGCTCGCGTTTAAAAATGCGATGCTCTAAGCCGGGTCCGTGTCGCCGTGTTTCGATGGTGACGCGGGGATTCTGGATCGATGGACGTTTGAGGCCTTGCACGATCGTGTTGACGTGATCGGCGTCGGTGTCGAGTTTCTTTGCGATGGTGTCGGCCTTGTGCCATTTGCCGTCGGCGAAATGTTGGACCAACGGCGCGCGAATTGCTTCGTGTTGTGGACCGCGCAGACTCGACTCGCCGATCAGGCGGAGCACGTGCTGGAACCGGCAGCGCTCGTTAAGCTCGCTCTTGTCGATTTGGTCCCAATAGCGGCGGAAGCGTCGCTCGGTCAGCTTGGCAGTGGAGTTTTCGGTATTTACAACCGTGGTTGTAAAAGACAAAAACCGACCAAACAGCGTGTGATAGCTTACCCATTGTTGGGTCTTGCCTTCGGCTTTGGCGAGTTCAGCTTGTGTCCAGCCGGAACGATGAAACAGTTTCGCGAGCGCTTGGTCGCGCCGTGCAACGGCTTCGGTTGATGACTCGCCATAGCGTTCGCGGATCGCGTCGCGCTCGGTCTTGTATTCGTGCGCCGAGAGGCGCGCGGCGTGTATGGGCGTGACGACGTTCATGGCTGCACCTTTCTGGTGATCCGTTTCCGGCGTGCGGCTTTTGTCCGGTGCCCGATTGCGATCGTTTCAATTT
>Ga0066905_100000010_pt1 | contig 35774 bp, 27 predicted proteins | sample PanSoiMetaPlot36_FD_67483 | JGI IMG/M metagenome (GOLD analysis project Ga0066905, IMG submission 67483) | Tropical forest soil microbial communities from Panama analyzed to predict greenhouse gas emissions - Panama Soil Plot 36 (version 2) | ecosystem: Environmental > Terrestrial > Soil >... | reverse complement strand
GCTGGGCAAGCGCATGAAGTCGGTCGCGATCGAGCGCGAGAAGATCCGCCAGCGCGAGCGCGAGCGGCTGGCGCGCGGCGAGAAGGTCTCGCTGCGCCGCACGCCCAAGCAATACATGCAGACCATCGTCGACCAGCTCAACCTCAACAAGTGGGTCGGCCAGGAGGCAGCGCGCGCGCTGCTGGTGCAGGCGGGCTATCGCGGCCAGGCACCCTACATCGCCTTCCTGTTTTTCCGCCTGCTCATGCCGGCGGTCATGCTGCTGGTGTCGCTGTTCTATCTGTTCGTCATGAACGTGATCGACCAACCGCCGCTGACCAAGCTCGGGATCTGCATCGCCGCCACCTATCTGGGCATGCACCTGCCGAGCCTGTTCGTGAAGAACAAGATTTCCCGCCGACAGCTGTCGATCAAGCGCGCCTTTCCGGATGCGCTCGACCTGCTGCTGATCTGCGTCGAATCCGGCATGTCGATCGAAGCCGGCTTCAAGAAGGTGTCGCAGGAAATCGGCTCGCAATCGATCCCGCTCGCCGAGGAACTCACGCTCACCACCGCGGAGCTGTCCTACCTGCAGGACCGCCGGCAGGCCTACGAGAATCTGGCGAAGCGCACCAATCTCGACGGCGTGAAGTCGGTGTGCATGGCGCTGCAGCAGGCGGAACGCTATGGCACGCCGATGGCGCAGACCCTGCGCGTGATGGCGCAGGAGAATCGCGACATCCGCATGTCGGAGGCCGAGAAGAAGGCGGCCGGGCTGCCGCCCAAGCTCACCGTGCCGATGATCCTGTTCTTCCTGCCGGTGCTGTTCGTCGTCATTCTCGGACCCGCCGGGATCCGCGTCTCGAACATGCAGTAAGAGATATCGGTCGCCGATCAGCCGGCTCTGATCTCGCGAGGTCCAGCGAGCGCGATCAGCTGCCTTGGGCGCGGACCGGGGGCTTGCCGGGCTTGCCCGGCTCCTTCCAGCCATTCTGCTGCGCCAGCATCTGGCGCAGGTAAGCGACATTGGAGGCCGCCTCCTCCGATGGCAGATCGGCCTGGGCGATGCCTTCGGCTTCGGCGAAGCGCCCCTGCAGGCCGATCACCAGCGCGAGGTTCTGCCGCACCCGCGGATCGACCTTCGGCTGCGCAGCCGCCTTGCGCAGCGTCGATTCCGCCCGCACCAGATCCTTGGAGAGCGCGTAGGACAGGCCGAGATTGGACAGCACCGAGGGCTCGTCGGGCGCGATTCGCAGCGCGGTTCCATAGTAGCGCTGCGCCTCCTCGTGGCGGCCCATCTGGTCGAGCACGGCGCCCTGCACCGAGAGGATTCGCCAATCAGGCGCGTCCGGCGTGTGAGCGCGGGAGAGCACGTCGAGCGCCTGCTTGTAATTGCCGACATCGGCGAGCGCGCGCCCATAGGCGCCGAGCAGGCCCATGTGTTTCGGATGCTGGATCGACGCCTGCTCGAGCACGGCCTCGGCCTGGGCGCGCTGCCCATTTCCACGCAAGGCCTGCGCGTATTTCATCGCCGCATCGGGATCGTTCGGGTTGGCGCGGTAGCGCTCGCCCCACGCGTCCACCGCGCGCTTCCAGTCGTTTTCTGCCGGGGGCTTGGCGCTCGCAACGCCAACGGAACCGGTCGTCTCAGTCGGCTGGATGGTCTGACAGCCGGCCAACGCAAACGCGAGCACGGCGCACGCGACCGGAACGGAACACCGGAACGAATCGAACGTCATGTAACGCACCGAGCAAGTCATCAACGGCCTCATCGGCCCCCACCTACCTCCGGCAATAGACCGTTAACCTTAACGGCGGGTTAATCGGCACGTTTTCTGCGGTAAAAGGGGGTGGAAACCGCTATAGCAGGCACATTCAAGGACGATTCTCCGATGCATCCGATCTTCCTTCCGCGCGGCCACGCCGCCACGACGGTTCCGGTCACGTTCGTCAACTCGGCGACCTGGCGCGACCTGCGTGAGGGCCTCGATTCGCGCGCGCGTGCCTTCGCCGACGCCGCCGGCTTCGAGCCGAAGGCTGGCCGCCACCTGCTGCTGCCCGGAGCGGACGGCACCCTCGCGGGTGTCCTGTTCGCACTCGAGCCCCCCGAGGACGGCAGCAAGGACCTGTTCCGGCCGGGAGCGCTGGCGGGCCTGCTTCCGGCGGGCGCTTATCGCTTCGCCAACGCCGCGCACGACTCGAAGCTGGCGGCGCTCGCCTTCGCGCTCGGCTGCTACCGCTTCACCCGCTATCGCAAGCAGGACGACAAGGACCTGAAGCTCGAATTGCCCGGCAACGTCGACGGCGACGACCTCACCCGCATCGTCGAAGGGGTCTATCTGGCGCGCGATCTCATCAATACGCCGGCGAACGACATGGGGCCGGGAGAACTCGAGGAAGCCGCGCGCACGCTCGCCGGCCGCCACGGCGCGACCATGCACGCGATCGTCGGCGACAACCTCTTGGCGGAGAATTTCCCACTGGTCCATGCGGTCGGACGGGCGGCGGCGCGTCCACCGCGGCTCATCGACATCGCTTGGGGCGATCCAGGCCATCCCAAGGTCACACTGGTCGGCAAGGGCGTGTGCTTCGACACGGGCGGCCTCGACATCAAGCCCGAGAGCGGCATGCTCAACATGAAGAAGGACATGGGCGGGGCGGCCACCATGCTGGCGCTCGCGCACATGCTGATGGACCGCGGGACGAAGCTGCGATTGCGCGTGCTCATCCCCGCGGTCGAGAACTCCATTTCGGGCGCCGCTTTTCGCCCGCGCGACGTCTATCGCTCGCGCAAGGGCCTCACCGTCGAAATCGGCAATACCGACGCCGAAGGCCGCCTCATACTCGCCGACGCGCTCGCGCTGGCGGACGAGGAGGAGCCGGAGCTCATCGCCGACATGGCCACGCTGACCGGCGCCGCGCGGGTCGCGCTCGGCACCGACCTGCCACCGTTCTACACCGACGACGACAAGCTCGCTGCTGACCTCGCAAGCTGCGCCGCGGGCGAGAACGATCCGCTGTGGCGGATGCCGCTCTGGCGGCCCTACGACCAGCTGCTCGATTCCAAGGTCGCTGACTTGAATAACGTCGCCTCCGGTGGTTTCGGCGGCTCGATCACCGCCGCGCTGTTCTTGCGCCGATTCGTCGAGTCCGCCAAGGCATGGTTGCATTTCGACATCTTTGCCTGGAGCCAGTCCGCCAAGCCCGGACGGCCCGAAGGCGCCGAGTGCCAAGCAGCGCGCGCGCTCTATGCGCTCTTGGTGTCGCGCTATGGCTGAACAGATCTGCGAGGTCGTCGATCCGCAGGCGCCGCTGCGCCATGCCCCCTCCCCTGACGCTCCGCTCGGCACCGAGGCGCTCAAGGGCGAACGCGTCAGCGTCTACGAGGCCGACGAAGGCTGGGCTCGTAGCCGGCTCGAGACTGATGGCTATGTCGGCTATCTGCCCGCAAGCGCGCTCGGCCCAGCCGGCCCGGCACCGACACACAAAGTCGCGGCGCTGCGCACGCTCGTATTCCCGGGGCCGTCGATCAAGCTGCCGCCGGTCGAGGCCCTGCCGCTGGGAGCAAGGCTCGCGGTGGCTCGCTTGGAAGGACCGTTCGCGATCACCGTATCCGGCGGCTATCTGCCGGCGCGGCACCTTGCGCCACTCGACGCCATGGAGAGCGATTTCGTTGCGGTGGCGGAGCGCTTCCTGGGCGCGCCCTATCTCTGGGGCGGCAAGACCAGCCTCGGCCTCGACTGCTCGGGCCTGGTGCAGGTTGCGCTCGCGGCCTGCGGGATCGCCTCCCCGCGCGACAGCCTTATGCAAGAGCGCGCTCTCGGCCAACCGCTGGCGCTATCGGCGGAACTGCCGATCCTGCGGCGCGGCGACCTCGTGTTCTGGATGGGCCATGTCGGCATCGTCCGAGACGAGGCCACGCTGATCCACGCCAATGCCTTCCACATGGCTGTTGCGATCGAGCCGGTCGCGGAGGCGATCGCACGCATCCGCGCCGCCGGCGGCGAGGTGACGAGCGTGCGGCGACTGTAGCCGCGCTCTCGCGGCAGCTATCGTCCGGCGACCCGTGACGGCGGCAGCGTCCGAAATTCAGCCGGCGTCGATTGCCAGACGATTCCGCGGCGGCCGCGCTCGAACCCGTAATCGAACAACTGCTGCATATAAGCCGGGTCGAAACCAATCGATGCCGGTTTGGGATAGTCGGGATCGATCGCGGTCACGTTGAAATTCCAGTTGCGGCCTTTGGCGAACTGGTAGGAGGCAAGCAGCGTGTTGCGCGTATTGGCGCGGACCGAGGTCTCGAACGATCGCGTGACGATCGGCAGCGTCGAGGCCCGCACCACCTCGAAATCCGGGTTCAGCTTGCTGTTCATCACCACATAGACCTTCGGCCGCGCATCGGGCGGAAACACCGGAGTGCCGGAGACCAGCACGGCCTCGGGCAGGATGAGCACGTTCGTGGTCACGCCGCCATCGACATGCATCTCGGCAAAGCGCTTGCCTTGTGCCTCGACGTCGATGAGCACGGGCGAGAACACGCCGGGAATGCTCGCGGATGCGGTCATGACGTTGCGGAAAAGATCGAGCGCGGCCGGGTCGCTGCTCGAGGCGATCCTGCCCATGTCCCAGATCGCGGTGCGCTGGGCGTCGAGATTGGTGGTCACGATGTAGAGCCGCCGCCCGATCTTGTACTCACGCGCGACCGCGGCCAGCAAGGCGTCGTCGACGTGCCGCGCGATCAGCTCGCGCAGCGGTGCCGTCTTGAACAGGCCGGTGCCGAACAGGCCAGCCAAACCTTCCGATTGCAGCAGATTGGACATCTCGCCGCTGGCGAAGACCCCGCGGAGCACCTCGTCGTAGCGCGACCCCAGGAACGCGAATGGGGCCATCAGCGCGCCGGCGCTGGCGCCGGTCACGAAGGTGAATTGCGGCCGGTTCCCGCGCGCGGTCCATCCGGTCAGCAGGCCTGCGCCGAACGCGCCGTCGGCGCCGCCGCCGGACAGCGCCAGCACGATCGGTTGCTGCGCCGGGGTGCGAGAGACGACCGAGCGACGCGGGTTGGCGATGGCGGGGTCGTCGGCCCATAGCCGCGCACCGGGAAAGCCCGCGACGACGGCCTCGGTCTGTTCCTCCTGGGTATAGGGTATGCGAGTAACGGTGGCGCAGCCGGCCAGCGTCGCCGCTGCGCCGCAGAGGACGCATGCAGCCACCACGAGCGGATGGGGTGCCCGCCGCGCCGATCCGGTCAACTCTCCCGTAGTCCCCATTACAACCCCACATCGATCCCAAATTTGGATCGAACCCCACGAATTTCCCCCGATAGAAAGCAACCGCGGCCCGGTATTGGCTTAGGCCCGCGGCCAAGTCATGGCAAAATGGTTACCGAGACGTAAAAGCGCAACAGTGTGGCCGTCAGTCCTGAAGTCCCTTTGATTTGGCGCATGTCCTTACCGGAAAACCGGTTCACTGTTCGGGAACATGCGCTAACCACCGCAGCACACCGTGTCCCGCGGCAGCGCCGGTGGCGAACGCAGCCTGCAGCAGATAGCCCCCGGTCGGCGCCTCCCAATCCAGCATCTCGCCGGCAACGAAAGTGCCGGGGCGACGGCGCAGCATGAAATGCGCGTCTACCTCATCGAAGGCGACACCGCCGGCACTCGAGATGGCGCGCGCGATCGGCGCCACGCCGACGAGGCGAATCGGCACCGCCTTGATACGCGCGGCCAACGCCGCGACGTCCGACGCCGGAGCCGCGGCGTCCGCTTCCCGCAGCAGCCCGATCGCCGCCGGTGACAGCTTCACGGCCTTGCGCAGGAACGTCGAGAGCGATTGCTTTCCACGCGGCGCTCCGAGACGCCGCTGCAATTCCGCGAGCGTCAGGTCCGGGCGCAGGTCGATCTGCAAGGTGGCCTGGCCTGATGCGGCGATCGCGTCGCGCAGCACGCCCGACAGCGCATAGATGCCGCCGCCCTCGATCCCCGTCCGCGTGACCAGCGCTTCACCGCGCACGCCGACGCCGGCGAAGGACAACCCTATTCGCTTGAGCGGCTGGCCTTCGAAGCGATTGCGAAAAACATCCGACCAGTCGACCACGAAGGCGCAATTGGCCGGCCGCAACGGCGCGATCCCGATGCCGCCCTTGGCGAGCGGCTCGACCCAGCCGCCATCGGAGCCGAGCCGCGGCCAGCTCGCTCCGCCGAGCGCCAGAACCACGCAGTCCGAGGCCACTGCGACGTCGCCTTGCGGGGTCGTGAACAGCAGTCGGCCGGTGTCGTCCCAGCCACGCCAATGGTGGCGAAACGCGAAGGCGACGCGCTGCGCGCCGAGACGCCCGAGCCAGGCCCGCAGCAGCGGCGACGCCTTCATGGCCTGCGGAAACACCCGTCCGCTCGACCCGACGAAGGTCGCCTGGCCGAGCCCCTCGCACCAGGCGCGCAGTGCGGCGGGCGCAAACGCCTCGATCGCGGGCCGCAGGCGAACCTCGGCATCGCCGTAGCGCGCCAGCAAAGCCTCGAGCGCCTCGCTGTGGGTGAGATTGAGGCCGCCGCGGCCGGCGAGCAGCAACTTGCGCCCGACCGACGGCATGCGTTCGTAGACGGTCACGCGCGCGCCGCCGCGCGCCAGCACTTCAGCCGCCATCAATCCGGCGGGGCCGCCCCCGACCACGGCGACCTGGTGGCGGGAGGCATCTTGCATCAATAGCCGGCCTTGCGATCGACCACGTGCTGCAGCGGCGCCCCGCCCTCGAAGGCCTCGATCTGGCGCAGAATGTTGGCGACGAGCGCGCGCGGATCGGAGGCCGCGGCGTTGTGCGGCGTGATCGTCACTTTGGGATGCAGCCAGAGCGGGCTCGCGGCCGGGAGCGGCTCGGTCGCAAAGACGTCGAGCGTTGCGCCCGCAAGCGAGTCTTCGTCCAGTGCGGTCAGAATATCGGCATCGACCTGGAGCGCGCCGCGCCCCGCATTGATCAGGAAAGCGCCGCCGGCGGCGCCGCCGCGCTTGAGCTTGCGCAGGAGCTCGAGGGCGAGAATGCCTTGGGTCGCCGGCGTCGCCGGCAACAGGCACACCAGGATCTCGGTGCGGCGCAGGAAGGCGTCGAGGCCATCGTAGCCATGATAGGTCTCTACTCCGGGCAGCGTCTTCGCGGTCCGGCTCCAGCCGGCAACGCGGAAACCGAGCCGGGACAATGCCGCCACTGCATCGCGCCCGAGCACGCCCAGGCCCATCACGCCCACCGCGACCTCGCTGGCGGGCGGCTGGTCGTGCTCGTGCCAGGTCCGCTCGTGCTGCTGGGCGTCGTAGAGCCGCTGGCGGCGATGGTGCATCAGCACATGCAGTACGACGTATTCCGTCATCCGCATGGAGAGATCGGGATCGACGATGCGCACGACCGGCACATCCGGCAGGTCCGGATCGGCGAGCACATGATCGACGCCGGCGCCGAGCGAAAAGATCGCCCGCAGATTCGGCAATCCCGAGAACAGCCCGCGCGGCGCATGCCAGGCGCACGCATAGGCGATGCCGGCGGGATCCCCGATGCGCTCCGGCCACAGTCGGATGTCGCGCTGCGGGGCGAGCGCCCGCAACCGTTGCTCCCAGGCTTTCGGATCGAGCCCGGTGACGGCGAGGAGGATCGCGCTCATCAGGACGATGCTGCGTCCGGGACCATGACAGGTCTGCGCATTGCCGCTACTGCGCCGCCACGCCGCTCGGCGCGGTTTCCATGTTGAAGGCGGCGGCGAGCAGCGCGCGCGTGTAGTCGCTCTGGGGACGGGCGAACAGCTCGGCCGCGGCCCCCTCCTCCACCACCTTGCCGTGACGCATGACGACCAGACGGCTCGCCAGCGCCGCCACGACCCGCAGATCGTGGGAAATGAACATGTAGGTGAGGTTGCGCCGCTTCTGCAGCGCGCGCAGAAGCTCGACGATCTGCGCCTGGATCAGCATGTCGAGCGCGCTCGTCGGCTCATCGAGCACCACGAAGGTGGGCTCCAGCACGATGGCGCGGGCGACGGCGATGCGCTGGCGCTGGCCGCCGGAGAACTCGTGCGGATAGCGAAAACGCGTCTCGGGATCGAGTCCGACGTCGCGTAGCGCGCGGGTCACGCGCTCCTCGCGCTGATCGCGGGTCAGGCTCGGGTGGTGCACCCACAGACCTTCCTCGATGATGTCGGAGACCGACATGCGCGGCGACAGCGAACCGTACGGGTCCTGGAACACGATCTGCATGTGGTGCCGGAACGGCCGCATCTTCTTGAACGTCAGCCCGGCAATCGAGCTGCCGAGAAAGACGATCGGTCCTTCCGACGACACCAACCGCAATATGGCGAGGCCGAGCGTCGTCTTGCCCGAGCCGGATTCGCCCACGATGCCCAGCGTCTCGCCCTGGCGCACCGCGACACTGACCCCGTCGACCGCCTTGATGTGGCCGATCACCCGGCGCAAGACGCCACGCTTGACCGGGAACCAGACCTTGAGGTCCTTGGTCTCGACCACGACCGGCGCATTGGCATTGATCGGGGCCGGATCGGGCTTCGGTTCGGCGGCCAGCAGCGCGCGCGTGTAAGGGTGCTCCGGGGCGGTGAAGACGCGCTCGACCGGGCCGGTCTCGACGATCTTGCCCTCCTTCATCACGCAGACCGTGTCGGCGAGCCTGCGAACGATGCCGAGGTCATGGGTGATGAACAGCATCGCCATGCCGAGCCGCGTCTGCAGCTCCTTGAGCAGGCTCAGAATCTGCGCCTGTACGGTGACGTCGAGCGCGGTGGTGGGCTCGTCGGCGATGAGCAGGTCGGGTTCGTTGGCGAGCGCCATCGCGATCATCACCCGCTGGCGCTGACCGCCGGAGAGCTGGTGCGGGTAGCTCGCAAGCCGCGTCTGCGGCTCGGGGATGCCGACCTGGGTCAGCAGCTCGATCGTGCGCTTGCGCGCCGCCTCCCCGGCGAGGCCCTGGTGCAGCAGCAGAATCTCGCCGATCTGCTTCTCGATGGTGTGGAGCGGATTGAGCGAGGTCATCGGCTCCTGGAAGATGATGGTGATGTCGTTGCCGCGGACGTGGCGGATCTCGTCCTCCGGCAATCCGAGCAGCTCGCGGCCCTTGAAGCGGATCGTGCCTGACGGATGGTGCGCGGACGGATAGGGCAGCAGCTTGAGCACGGACAGCGCGGTGACCGACTTGCCGGAGCCGGACTCGCCGACCAGCGCCACGGTTTCCCCCTTCTTGATCTCGAACGAGACGCGATCGACCGCCACGGTCTCGCGCTGCCCCTGCCGGAACGAGACCGAGAGATCCTTGACCTCGAGCAGTTCCTGATAGCTTGCGTCCATCACGTCACCCGAAGGTCTTGCGCGGGTCGAAGGCGTCGCGCACCGCCTCGCCGATGAAGATCAGCAGCGAGAGCATGACCGCGACCGTCATGAAGCCGCAGATGCCGAGCCACGGCGCCTGGATATTGGCCTTGCCCTGGGACAGCATCTCGCCGAGCGAGGGTGAGCCCGGCGGCAAGCCGAACCCCAGGAAATCGAGCGCGGTCAGCGTCATCACCGACGACGACAGGATGAACGGCAGGAACGTCATGGTGGCGACCATGGCGTTGGGCAGGAGATGCCGGAACATGATGATGCGGTTCGACACGCCGAGCGCCCGCGCGGCCTGGACATATTCGAAATTGCGCCCCCGCAGGAACTCGGCGCGCACCAGGCCGACCAGCGATACCCAGGAGAACAGCAGGAGAATCCCGAGCAGCACGAAGAAACCGGGAACCATCACCGAGGAGATGATCAAGAGCAGGTAGAGCGACGGGATCGAGTTCCAGATCTCGATGAAGCGCTGGAACAAGAGATCGGTCCAGCCGCCGAAATAGCCCTGCACCGCTCCCGCCGCAACGCCGATGATCGAGGAGATGATGGTGAGCGCCAGGCCGAACAGCACCGAGATGCGAAAGCCGTAGATGAGGCGCGCCACCACGTCGCGGCCCTGATCGTCAGTGCCGAGCCAGTTGTATTCGAGGTCGCGGCAGCCCGAGAGCCCCTTGCGCTCGACCACCGCCTTGCACTCCGCCTCGGTCAGCATCCAGGTCGGCTTCGAGGGCGCCGGGGTCGGCAGGTCGAGATTGTGGGTGTTGTAGGAATAGCGGATCGGCGGCCAGAGCATGAAGCCGCCCTTCTCGGCGATCAGCTTCTGCAGATAGGGATCGCGAAAATCGGCCGCAGTCTCGAAATCGCCGCCGAAAGCAGTCTCGGGATAAGTGACGAGCACCGGAAAGAAGGACTGGCCGTCGTACCGCACGAAGAACGGCTTGTCGTTGGCGATGAAGTTGGCGAACAGCGACACCACGAACAAGACCAGGAACGCCCAGAATGCGACATAGCCGCGCCGGTTGGCCTTGAAATTCAGCCAGCGCCGGCGATTGAGCGGAGAAACCGCGAAGCGATGGCGCTCCGGCAGGACGGCGAGCCCCATCGGCGTCTGCGCCGTGGTCTCCGGAACCTCGATGACGGTGCGGTCGTCCACCTTCAGACCTCCCGCGTCTCGAAGTCGATGCGTGGATCGACCCAGGTATAGGTGAGGTCGGAGATCAGCCCGATCAACAGGCCTACGAGCGACATGATGTAGAGCGTGGCGAACACCACGGCGTAATCGCGATTAAGCACGCTCTCGAACCCGAGCAGGCCGATCCCGTCGAGGGAAAAGATGGTCTCGATCAGCAGCGAGCCGGAAAAGAAGGCGTGTACGAACGCACCGGGAAAGCCCGCGATCACGATCAGCATGGCGTTGCGAAACACGTGCCCATAGAGCACCTGGCGCTCGGCGCAGCCCTTGGCGCGGGCGGTGAGCACGTACTGCTTGCGGATCTCATCGAGAAACGAGTTCTTGGTGAGCAGTGTCATGGTGGCGAATGCGGCGAGCCCCATGGACGTGATCGGCAACACCAAGTGCCAGAAATAATCGAGGATCTTGCCGCCCACCGACAATTGCGCCCAGTAGTCCGAGGTCAGTCCGCGCAGCGGGAACCAGTTGAAGAAGGAGCCGCCGGCGAACAGGATGATGAGCAGGATCGCGAACAGGAAACCCGGAATCGCATAGCCGATGATGATGACGCCCGATGTCCATACGTCGAACTGCGAGCCGTCCTTGACCGCTTTGCGGATGCCGAGCGGAATCGAGATCAGGTAGGTCAGCAGGGTCAGCCAGATGCCGAGCGAGATCGACACCGGCAGCTTCTCCTTGATGAGCTGGAGAACGGTCGTGTCGCGGAAATAGCTCTTGCCGAAATCGAACCGCGCATAGTTCCACAGCATCAGGAAGAAGCGCTCATAGGCCGGCTTGTCGAAGCCGAACTGCTTCTCCAGGCTGGCGATGAACTCGGGCGGCAGGCCCTGCGCGCCGCGATACTTCGAGTTCATGGCGTCGACGCCGGACGCACCCTGCGCCCCCGCGCGACTGCCGAAGTCGCCGCCTTGCGAGCCGGTCACGCGCGTGGTCGCGCCGGTGTCGACCCCGGAGAGCTGGGCGATGATCCGCTCGACCGGCCCGCCGGGCGCAAACTGCACGACGACGAAAGACACCAGCATGATGCCGAACAGCGTCGGGATCATCAGCAGCAGGCGGCGAATGATATAGGCAGCCATGTTTGCGCTAACCTCGCTGCTCGAGCTTGGCGGCCTTGTCGCGATCGTACCACCAGGTCTCGGGGATGCCGCGCGCATAGCGCGGTTTTGTCGCGGGCCGGCCGAAAACGTCCCAGAATGCGAGCCAGTGCGTTCCCTTGTACCAGTGCGGAATCCAGTAGCGGCCGCTGCGGATCACCCGGTCGAGCGCCTTGCAGGCGGTCACGAGCGTGGGTCGGGTGTCGGCGGCGATGATCTTCTCGATCAACGCATCGATGACCGGATCGGATATGCCGGCCAGATTCTGTGATCCCTTGATGGCGGCGGCCTGGGAGGAGAAATAGGTCCGCAAGGAGTCGCCGGGCGTGCTGGAGAAGCTGAACCGCTGCACCACGAGGTCAAAATCGAAGTCGTCGACGCGCTTGCGGAACTGCACCGGGTCGACCATGCGCAGAGTTGCCTCGATGCCGATGACCCCGAGATTTTTGATGAACGTCATGTGATGCGGCTGGAACGACGGCTCGTCAAGCAGGAACTCGACGCTGAAGCGCTCGCCCTGCGGCGTCACGCGTTTGCCGTCCTTGACCGCGAAGCCCGCCTCCTGCAGCAGAGTGCTCGCCTTGCGCAGCAGCGCGCGATCCTGCCCCGATCCGTCCGACACCGGCGGCACGAACGGTTCGCCGAAGACCTCGTCGGGGACCTTGCCGCGAAACGGCTCGAGCAAGGCAAGCTCGTCGGCGTGGGGCTTGCCGACGGCCATCATCGGGGAATTCTGGAACACCGAATGAGTCCGATCATAGGACCCGTACATGATGCTCTTGTTGGTCCATTCGAAATCGAAGGCGTAGATCAAGGCCTCACGCAGGCGCTTGTCCTTGAACTTGTCGCGGCGGGTGTTGAAGAACCAGCCCTGCGCGCCCGACGGGGTCTGGTCCGGGAGCACATCGCGCTTTACGCGCCCGTCGCGGATCGCCGGAAAGTCGTAGCGGGTCGCCCAGATGCGCGAGGTGAACTCCTCGCGGAAGAGATAGCTCTTGCCGGTAAAGCCTTCGAACGCAACGTCGCGATCGCGGTAGTACTCGTAGCGCACGACGTCGAAATTGTTCTGCCCGCGCGAGACCGGCAGATCACCGGCCCACCAGTCCTTCACCCGATCGTACTCGATGTAGCGGCCGGCCTCGAAGCGCCCGACCTTGTAGGGGCCACTGCCGAGCGGAACGTCGAGCGTGGTCTCGTCGAACGGCCGGGTCGAATAATAGGCCCGGGAAAAAATCGGCAGCGACGCCACGAACAACGGCACATCGCGCGCGCGATTGGGCGCAAATCGCACTATCACGGTCGCATCATCGGTCGCTTCCGCGCCGGCGAAGTCGCGCAGCATTTGCTGGGCGATCGGGTGCCCCTTTTCCTTGAGAATCTGCAGCGAGAACGCCACGTCGTGCGCAGTCAGCGGGCTGCCGTCGTGGAATTTGCAGCCGGGCCGCATCAGGAAGCGATAGGTGAGCCCGTCCTCGGATATCTGCACGGCGCGCGCCGCCAGTCCGTACAGGGAATCGGGCTCGTCCGAGGCCGACGACATCAGGGCGGCGAAGGTGAGCTGCATGCCCTGGGCGCCGTCACCCTTGAGGATGTAGCTGTTGAGCGAATTGAAGGTGAGAAAGTTCTGGTTATAGCCGCGGGTCGATCCGACATGGGAGAACAGGCCGCCCTTGGGCGCGTTCGGGTCGACGTAGTCGAAATGCTTGAAGCCCGCTGGATACTTGAGGTCGCCGAAGGCCGACATGCCGTGGCGCTCCGTTCCCAGCGCCGTTTTCGGGTCTTGCGCCCGTGCAGGCAGTACGACGACCGATGCGAGCGCGCCGGCGCCGATAACGAGCGTCTCGCGGCGCGTCACATCGCGGGCGGAAGTCACTGACGCGGCCCACCCTGGCGCGTTCCGGTCTTGGCGGCCTTCTCGGCGTCCCACCACCATATCGTCGGGAACGCCGCCGCGGCGTATTTCGGCAATGGATCGGGCCGGCTGAAACGGTCCCAGCGCGCGGTGCGCTGCTTGTCATAAGTGTATTGCGGCACGACGTAGTGGTTCCACAGCAGCACGCGGTCGAGCGCCCGGGTAGAGGCGACCAGCTCGGCACGATCCTTGGCGAAAATGATCCGTTCGATCAGTGCGTCCACCGCCGGGTTCTTGATTCCCACATAGTTGCGCGAGCCCTGCAAATCGGCCGCCGGCGAGCCCCAGAAGTCGCGCTGCTCGTTGCCGGGTGACAAGGACTCCGGCCAACTGGCAACGATCATGTCGAAATCCCATTTGCGCAGCCGGTTCTCGTATTGCGAATCGTCAACGTTTCGCACCGTGACGTTGACCCCGAGCCGCTCGAGCGAGGGCTTGTAGAACAGGATCAAGCGCTCCATGTTCGGATCACTGATCTCGCCGAGAATCTCGACGCTCAGCGTCTCGCCAGTCTTGGCGTTGACCTGCTTTTGATTGCGCACCTCATAGCCCGCTTCCTTCATCAGGCGCATGGCCTCGCGGAGATTGGCGCGCACATTCTCCGGACCGCCGCCGACCGGATTGCTGTAGACCGTGGTGAAGACTTCGGGCGGCACCTGGTCGCGCACCTTTTGCAGGATTTCCAACTCCTGGCCCTGCGGCAAACCGGAGCACGCCAGCTCGGTGCCGAAGAAGTAGCTGTTGATCCGGCTGTATTGGCCGAAGAAAAGCTGCTTGTTCATCTCCTCGAAATCGTAGACGAAATTGAAGGCACGCCGCAGGCGGGCATCCTTGAACTTATCGCGCCGCGTGTTGAGAACGAACGCCTGCATGATCCCGCGGCTGCGCACGGGGAATTCCTCGAGCAGCACGCGCTTGTCCTGGCGCGCGGGGAAATCGTAGGCCGTCGCCCAGTTCTTGGCGCTGTTCTCCGAGCGCCAGTCGACCACGTCGGCCTTGAAGGCTTCGAGCGCGACGGTGGTGTCCCTGAAATATTCGTAGCGAATCTCGTCGAAGTTATCGCGCCCGACATTGACCGGGAGGTCCTTGCCCCAATAGTCCTTCACCCGCTCGTAGACGACGGTGCGGCCGGCGACGAATTCCTTGATGCGATAGGCGCCATTGCCGAGCGGCGGCTCGAGCGTGACGCCGCCGACGTCGCGCTTCTTGCCGTTCGGATCGGTGCCTTCCCACCAATGCTTGGGCAGCACGTTGAGCTGGCCCAGGATGACCGGCATCTCGCGGTTACCGGGCGCATCGAAGATGAACGTGACCTCACGCTCGCCGACCTGCTCCACCTTGGCCACATGCCGGTAATAGGCCGCGCTGAACGGGCTGTATTTCTTGAACATCTCGAAGGAGTAGATCACGTCCTCGACCGTGATCGGCTTGCCGTCATGGAAGCGCGCGCCGGCCCGCAACCGGAAGGTCGCCGACGCGAAGTCCGCCGGATGACTGGCCGCCTCGGCGATGAGCCCGTAATCGGTCGATACCTCGTCGAACGACGACACCATCAAGGTATCGGAGATCACCCCCGAGCCCGCGGCAATCGACCCCTTCACTCCGGCAATGACCTCGTTGAAATTGTCGAAGGTTCCGGCAGCGATCAGGCGCACAGTGCCGCCCTTCGGCGCCTGCGGGTTGACGTAGTCGAAATGCTTGAAGCCTTCGGGATATTTCAACTCGCCGAACAACGACAGGCCGTGTTGCCATTGGCGCTCCTGGGCCTTCGCCGGCGTCGCCAGCAACGTCCCCGTGAGCGGCAGGCCGAAGCGGCCGAGGATCGGAGACAAGGCGGCAAGGGCGCCGGTGCGAACGAGGGAGCGACGGGTGAGGCGCAAGGTAACCTCCGGGGGCTCGAGGCCTGATAACGCAGGTATTTCGGGGATTATGTCCGATTTTGGATGGCTCGGCACCTAGCCGGCGCTGACATCTGCGCGACCTTCAGTTGATAGCTAGGATGGCAACAAGGCCTGCGCCACGGGAACCAGCCGTTTTGGCGCGTTCATTACGAAATCTTAAAGTGAGCGCGCGCTTTGCCACGCCCGGCTTCGTCTGTAAATCGTCCGCGCTTCGCAGCGCGATCGCGGCTACTGCGCCTTCGGCGCGCCCGGTGCCTCCGCGGCCTTCGGCAGCGGAGCCGGATTGTCGGAGAGGGTGTTGAGATAGGCGATGAGGTCCGCCCGCTCGCTGCCGCGCTGTATGCCGGCAAAGGTCATGTTGGTGCCGGCGATCGTGCCGCGCGGATTGTTGATGAAGTTGTTGAGGTCGTCGATGGTCCAGTTGCCGCCTTTCGCCTTCATCGCGGCCGAATAGTTGAAGCCTGCCTCGGACGCTCGCGCGCGGCCGACGATCCCCCACAGGTTGGGGCCCACCAGGTTCTTGCCGCCCTTGTTGAATGTGTGACAGAGCGCGCATTTCTTCGCCGCGCTCTCGCCGCGGCCGACATCGGCCTTGGCGAGCAGCTGCGCAATCGGCTCCTGCTTCTCCTGCTCCGCGGGCGCTGCGCCACGCGGCTTCTGCTCCGGCACCGCGATCTCGTAGCCCGGCTTTGCCGGCTTCACGGGAGCGAAGATCGCCCCGGCGGCAATGTTGATCGTGAGCACGCCCAGGCAGGTGCCCAGGATCGCGCCGAGGATTTTGTTCAACTCGAAGGAGTTCATCGCCTGGGAGCTCGCGGAAGTAACCGGATTGGAGGCGGCCGTGCGGCCAAGGGAGGTTACGGCGGCGCACAAATAGCCGGTTTGCCTCGCCCCTGGCAACCCGTATAAGCGGCCAACCCACGATACATTTTGTAGCGGGTTCAACCGGCATTGGAATTCAACCGGCATTGGCAGATGGCCGACGTCCTGATCCTCATTCCGGCCCGCATGGCCTCGACCCGGCTTCCCGGCAAGCCGCTCGCCGATATTTGCGGTCAGCCCATGATTGTTCACGTCATGCGCCGGGCGCAGGCCGCCGGCGTCGGCCCGGTGGCGGTCGCCACCGATTCGGAGGCGATCGCGGCCTGCGTGGAAAAGGCCGGGGGTCTGGCGGTGATGACCCGCGCCGACCACGTTTCGGGGTCGGACCGCATTTTCGAGGCACTGCAAACCGCGGACGTGGAGCGGCGCGCGCACATCGTCGTCAATGTGCAGGGCGACCTGCCCATGCTCGAGCCCTCCGACATCGCCGCCGCGATCGCGCCGCTCGCCGATCCCGCCGTGCAGATCGGCACGCTCGCGGCCGAGATCAGGCGGCCGGACGAGCGCGTCAACCCGAACGTGGTGAAGGTGGTCGGCACGCCGGTGGCGGCGAAGCGGCTGCGCGCGCTCTACTTCACCCGTGCCACCGCGCCGGCGGGCGATGGCCCGCTCTATCACCACATCGGCCTCTACGCCTACCGGCGCGAGGCGCTCGCCCGCTTCGTCGGCCTTCCCCCCTCGCCGCTCGAGCAACGGGAAAAACTCGAGCAGCTGCGCGCGCTGGAAGCCGGCATGCGCATCGACGTAACCATCGTCGACAGTGTGCCGCTGGGCGTCGATACGCCCGAGGAGCTCGAGCGCGCGCGCAACCTGCTCAGAGCGCGTTCCGACTAGGTCGGAACGTGCTCTCGTTTTTTCGTGGTCGCATTTTCTGCGGAAAACCGGTGACCACTTTTCCGGAAAATGCTCCGGCCGCCCGTTGACTTGTACGGTCCGCCTGCGTACCGGAACTGCCATGACGACAGCCAAGAAAGTGGTATTTCAAGGGGAGCCGGGGGCCAATTCGCACCTCGCCTCGCGCGAGGTCTATCCGGACTACGAGCCGGTGCCGTGCGCGACCTTCGAGGACGCGTTCGCGGCGATCAGCAATGGCGAGGCGGAGCTCGGCATGATCCCGATCGAGAATTCGGTCGCGGGGCGCGTCGCCGACATCCACCACCTGATGCCGGGCTCGGGGCTCCACATCATCGCCGAGCATTTCATGCCGGTGCGGCACCAGCTGTTGGCGCCGAAGGGAGCGACGCTGAAGGGCATCAAGACGGTCGAGAGCCACGTCCACGCGCTCGGCCAGTGCCGCAAGGTCATCCGCGAGCTCGGCATCAAGCCGATCGTCGCGGCCGATACCGCGGGCTCTGCCCGCGAGGTCGCGGAAATCGGCGACAAGACGCGTGCGGCCATCGCCACGCGGCTGGCGGCCGAGATCTACGGCCTCGACATCCTGGCGCAGGACATCGAGGACGAGGACCACAACACCACCCGCTTCATCGTGCTCTCGCGCGACGCCAAGTGGGCCAGGAACAACGACGGCCCGGTCATCACCACGTTCCTGTTCCGGGTGCGCAACGTGCCGGCGGCGCTCTACAAGGCGCTCGGCGGCTTCGCCACCAACGGCGTCAACATGACCAAGCTCGAAAGCTACATGATCGAAGGGAATTTCTTCGCCACGCAGTTTTATGCCGACGTCGAGGGCCACCCCGAGGACCGCAACCTGGTCTTCGCCTTCGAGGAGCTCGCCTTCTACTCCAAGGAGATGAAGATCCTCGGCGTCTATCCCGCGCATCCGTTCCGCGCAACGTTCGAGGAATCCGTGGACTGACGCTCCCGCGCAGGGGACGAAGCGCCGCGGCTACGCGGCGCTCCGGTCGATCAATTGCTGCGGCGCGCCTTTGGCGGCGACGCTCCGCTTCACGCAGGGCTTGTGCGGGAGGACCGTCGCGACCGGCGCGACCTTGCCCTCGATCCCGTGGCCCGAGCCGCGGCCGTACACCACCGATTCGATCTCCGAGCGGTGCAGCCCGATGTCCTTGAGCACGCGGTCGTCGAGCCCGCCGAGTTCCTTGATCGCCCGGCGGCGCTCGCGCCAGGCCGTGTAGGCCCGCCAGCGACGGCCAATAGCGGCCGCTGCATGCTTGGCCACCACGCGGACGAACGCCAGGATCGCGACGAACAGGCTGCGCAGCAGTTGCGATCGGTGTTCCCGCGCGCCGTGCACGGCGCTCCGCTTGATGCGATCCCATTGCTCCGGCGTCAGCGGTCTGTGCTCAAATCTCAGAAAGTAGAGGTCTTCGGTGTCGCCCATGGCACTCTCCTAATCAGGTTTCTGGAGAGGGGTTTACTTGGGCCGAAACATCACGTAAAATGAATAATTATGATGATTTCAATCTCAATATGAGAATGATCGAGGCCTCATGGATCTGACCGATCTCGACATCTTCCGTGCCGTCGTGCAGGCCGGCGGGGTCACCCGGGCGGCGGAGAAGCTCAGCCGCGTCCAGTCCAACATCACCACGCGCGTGCGTCAGCTCGAAGCCGACCTCGGCGTTACGCTCTTCATCCGTGAAGGCAAGAAGCTGCGTCTTTCTGCAGAGGGCGAGCTTCTCCTCGATTACGCCGGCCGGCTGCTCGATCTCGCGCAGGAGGCGCGCGAGGCGTTGCAGGATGCCAAGCCCCGCGGCCGCCTGCGGCTCGGCTCCATGGAAAGCACGGCGTCGGTGCGGCTGCCGGTGCCGATGAACCAATACCTTTCGCGCTATCCCGAAGTGAGCCTGGAGCTGCGCATCGGCACGCCGCGCGAGCTCGCCACGCTGGTGCGCGAAGGCGAGCTCGATGCCGCGTTGGTGGCGGAGCCGGTCGCCGATGCGCCCTTCGAGAAGGTGCCGCTTTACGACGAAGAGCTGGTGATCATCGCGTCCGCGCATCATCCGCCGATCAAATCACCGAAAGACGTCCATGGGCCGGTGCTCGCCTTTGAAACCGGCTGCTCCTATCGGCAGCGCATGGAGGAATGGTTCGCCAGTAGCGGCGAGATGTCCGATCACATCATCGAGACGTCGTCCTACCACGCGATCCTGGGATGCGCGGTGGCAGGCATGGGCATCTCCATGGTGCCGCGGATGGTCCTCAAGACGTTTCCCGATGTGAAGCTGCTCAGCGTGCATGCGATACCGCCGCAGTTCGGGATCGCGCCGACCGTGCTGATCCGGCGCAAAGGCGCGGCGTCGCCCAAGGTCAACGCGCTGATCGAGATTCTGCTGGAGCAGCCGGACATCAAGCTGCGTCCGGCCGCGCGGCGGAAGAACGGGGCCGGGGTCGTCGCCGCCTAAGTATCGTCGTCGCGGCCTCGCCGGGTCGCGCCTCAAATCGTCTGATTGTATTCGCCGACTTCCTTGTGGGTGCGCAGGACGGCGTCGACCGCCTTGAACATCTCGCGCATACGGGCTTCCGACACCGGGCTTTCCACCACCACCACCAATTCCGGCTTGTTGGAGGAGGCGCGCACCAGGCCCCAGGTGCCGTCCTCGACGGTAACGCGCACGCCGTTGACCGTGACGAGGTCACGGATCGGCTGGGCCGCCACTTTCTCGCCCCTGCCCTTCGCCGCCTCGAAGTGCTTCACCACATCCTCGACCACGCGATATTTGATTTCGTCGGCACAGTGCGGGGACATGGTCGGCGACGACCAGGTCTTCGGCAGCGCGTTCTTGAGGTCGGCCATGCTCTTCCCGGGATTGCGATCGAGCATGTCGCAGACCGCGAGCGCAAAGACGAGCCCGTCGTCGTAGCCGCGGCCGAGCGGCTTGTTGAAGAAGAAGTGGCCCGACTTCTCGAAACCCGCCACCGCGCCGATCTCGTTGACCCGCCGCTTCATGTAGGAATGGCCGGTCTTCCAGTAATCGGTCTTGGCACCGAGCGTCCTGAGCACCGGGTCGGTCATGAACAGGCCGGTCGATTTGACATCGGCGACAAAGCTCGCGCCCTTGTGCTGGGCAGCGATGTCGCGCGCCAGCATCACGCCGACCTTGTCGGCGAAGATCTCCTCGCCTTCGTTGTCGACCACGCCGCAACGGTCACCGTCGCCGTCGAAGCCGAGCGCCACGTCCGCCTTCACGCGCAACACCTCGTCGCGCATGGCGTGCAGCATCTTCATGTCCTCGGTGTTGGGATTGTAGTTCGGAAAGGTGTGGTCGAGCTCGCAGTCGAGCGGGATGACCTCGCAGCCGACCGCCTCCAGCACCTGCGGCGCGAAGGCGCCGGCGGTGCCGTTGCCGCAGGCGCAGACGACCTTCAGGCGGCGCTTGAGCTTCGCCCGATTGGTGAGGTCGGCGATGTAGCGGGCAGGAAAATTCTCCACGAAGGCATAGGAGCCGCCGCCGCGCATGTCGAAGCGGGCGTCGAGCACGATTTCCTTCAACCGGCCCATCTCGTCGGGGCCGAAGGTGAGCGGGCGGCTCGCCCCCATCTTCACGCCGGTCCAGCCGTTGTCGTTGTGCGAGGCCGTCACCATCGCCACGCAAGGCACGTCGAGGTCGAACTGGGCGAAATAGGCCATCGGCGTGACGGCAAGCCCGATGTCGTGGACTTTGCAGCCTGCCGCCATCAGTCCGGAGACCAATGCCATCTTCACCGACGCCGAATAGCCGCGGAAATCGTGGCCGGTGACGATCTCCGGCTTGACGCCGAGCTCGCGGATGAGCGTGCCGAGGCCGAGCCCCAGCGCCTGCACCCCCATCAGGTTGATTTCGGTCCCCAACAGCCAGCGCGCGTCGTACTCGCGAAAACCGGTGGGCTTCACCAGCGGCTCGGATTCATAAGCGTAGGTATTGGGCTTCAGGGCAGGTTTCGGCTTTGGAAACATCAGGGCTCTCTAAAGCGCATGCGTGCACGCAGCGACATAGCGCAAGCGCGCCGCGGGGAAAAGCCGATCCGGCGGCGATGGTTCCCGCCCTGGCCGATTCTCATGCCCGTCCCATCGGCAGCGGGCTGCGATCGGCCAGCTCCATCTCGCGGTAGGCGAGCTTCTCCATCAGCTCGCCACGCACGCCACGATGGGCCGCGTCCTCGAACAGGTTGTCCATTTCATGGGGATCGTTCTGGAGATCATAAAGCTCGCCCCAGGGGTCTCCGTGGGCGATGGTCATACGCCAGCGTTGCGTAACAAGCGTGCGCAGGCGCGGCGGCGCCTCGTAACCGAAAGCGACGCGCTGCTGGTCGTCCTCGATCACCATGGAATCGCGGACCGGCGAGCCCTCCCCGGCAATGGCCGGCAACAGGCTGATGCCCTGGATGCCGTTGTAGGGCTGGATGCGGGCGCGATCGAGAATCGTCGATGCGATGTCGAGGGTGCCGCCGAGAACGTCGGATGTCGCCGCCGGCCGCGTACCAGGCTCCGTCCAGACGAACGGCACGTGGGTGATACCGTCGTAATGCGCGGGACCTTTCAGCATCAGACGGTGATCGCCGAGAAAATCGCCGTGGTCGGTGGTGAAGATCACGATCGTGTCCTGCGCCAGCCCGTGCGCCGCGAGCGCTCCGAGGATGCGGCCGACCGCGTCGTCGATCATCGCGATCATGCCGCAGCTCAGCGCCATGGCCTCGCGTGCTTCGCGCTCGTTGACAGCGAAGGCGGCCTGCTCGGTGACGACGGCCTTGCCGCTCTCGCGCTGCCCCAGCGCCCAGGCGACCGGCCGCGCCAGTGGACGGTTGCCGTGGTGGAAGCTCGCCGGCAGCGCCATGTCCTGCGGTCGATACATCGACCAGTAGCGGCCGGGCGGCGTGAACGGGTGATGCGGGTCCGGGAACGACGCCATCATGAAGAACGGCCGGCCGCGGTCGCCGGCGGCGTAACGATCGAGCCATTCGCAGCTTTTGTCGGCGATGTAGGCGGTCGGATAGAGCTCCTCGGGGATCGGTGTGCGGAACGCCTGCGGGCAGACGTAGTCGTGCGGCAGCTGGTTCTTGTGCTCGCGCAGCGCGTCGGCATCGCCCCGCCGTGACTTGAGCCAGACGTAATAGTGCCCGCCGACAAGATCGCCGTGCGCGGTGCACAGATCGACGTGCTCGAAGCCATAGAACGGCAAGGTCATCTTGAAGTCGCGGCCGGGCTCCCAGCGCCGGGGATGCTCCTGGTCGTAAGGCCCGTCCGATGCCGCGGGCTTCCGCGCCTCGGCGAATTCACCATCAAGCACGTGGTCGCCCGGACGCGGCGGAGGGCGTTTGAGCACAGCCGGGAATTCGGAAAAATTCTGCAGGTGGCTCTTGCCCACCAACGCGGTGGCGTAGCCGGCGGCACGCAGCGCGTCGACGAAGGTGTTGGATTTGAGCGGCAATGGCGAGCCGTTGCTGCGCACGCCGTGCACCGACGGCATGCGCCCGGTCATCAGGGTCGCGCGATTGGGCATGCAGACCGGTGTTGCCACGTAGAAGCGCGTAAAGCGCGTGCCACGCGCCGCGATCGAGTCGATATGCGGAGTCTTGAGCACGGGGTGGCCGTAGCAACCGAGATAATCGACGCGGTGCTGGTCGGTGATGAAGAACAGGAAATTCGGCCGCCTTGCCACCGGTGAGCCCCCGTATGAATGCGAGCATCCCGAACCATGTGCTGTTCCCGCCGCCGCCGCAAGGGCGGCGGTCGCAGGTCGGAAACCGCGGTCTGCTATTGCTCGAGGATGAGCTTGCCGCGCTCGTGGGTCCAGCGCAGCTTGGAGAGGAACGCCATGCCGAGCAGATTGACGCCGAGCGCGTCGTCGCCCTGGACGAGCGCCGGAACGTTGCGCACGACGATATCGCCGACTTCGACGGTCCGCAGCTGAACGAGGGCGGCGCGCGTTACTCCGTTCGCGGTCGCGACATTGACGGTATAGTCGCGCGCAGCGGGATGGATGCCGAGCCGCGCGGCGTCGCTCGCGCGCAATGCGATGGTCGAGGCGCCGGTATCGACCACCAGCTCCAGCCGGCGGCCATCCACCCGGGCATCGGTCCAGAAGTGCCCGCCCTTGCCGCGCGAGAGCGTCACGGTGCGTGAGTTGGACGAAGGCACCGGCGTTGCCGCCATCGCCGATGGCGCGCGCGGCGCCTCGTGGCCGGGCCGCTCGACGAGGCGCACAGCCACCACGCCGAAGATCAGCATCGCGCCTGCGAAAAGGATGATCCTACCCATGATCTTGCGCTGTCCTTGGCATGGATGCAGATCACCATGCCGGCGCCCAAGCGTTCCTTAAGGCACCGCCATGGCCGCCGGGGCTTCCAGCCTCAGGGTGACCATGCCCTTAAGCCGATCGTTCGAGTTCTAACGATTGCCGGTGGCGGCCCTGGCCACGGCCGGCTCGCTCGCCTTCGCCCGCAAAGTTTCGTCGCCTTCCACGATCTCGCGCCAACGCGTCGGCACGGCCATCAGCCACGTCAGCCAAAGATAGATCGCAAGCACGATCGCCGGCTTGAGCGCGCTGTTGACGTCCATGTGCCAGACAAATCCCAGCCCGACCGCGGCCAGGATCAGCAACCATCCGCGATAGTCTGCATCGGCCCGTGCGATCATCACCAGAGCCAGCGCGGTGATCGACGGCGTCAACACGATGAACGACAGATACTCGTTGCGCGGGCCAAACAGGGTGATGTAGCAGCCCGAAAGCAAGAGGACGGCGAAGGCGAAGCTATGCAAGCCGCCCGCCCTGCGGACACGCCATGCCAGCGCCAGTGTGCCGAGCGCGGCTGCAAGTCGAACGCCGAGCATCGCGGACGCAGGCGGATCGATGCCGAGCGCACGCACCAAGGTGGAGAAATCAGCCTGGTAGAACCATTCCAACGGCGGCTCTGTGGCAATGAGCCAAAGTTTCAAACCCATGAGCCGATACTGTTCGAGAAGATAGCTCCAGTCCAAGAACGCGAAGGGCAGCAGCAACATCGCCGCAACCGCGCAGAGCAGCGGCAAACGCATTTCGCGGACCAGCGCCGCACACAGCAACACCATGACGATCGCCAACGGTTTCACGGTTATGGCGATGAACAACCAGAACGAGGCGACATTCCATCGCCCTCGCACCATCGAAGCGCATGCCGCGATCATCGCCGCGGTCATCGGCACCTGCGCCTGAATGCCTTTGAAATTGAACCATGCGGCCGGGATATTGATGAATAGAAGCACACCCGCAAGCGCGAGCGCGTCGCGCGACCGGCCTTGATTAGCCAAAAGCGCGCCCATCAACGCGGCACATGCCCAAGCAAAAAACCCGGCATCGATCGTCAGCACGATCGCTGCCGCCGACACCGGATCAAGCTTGGTGAGAGGAACATGGATCAGCAACGAAATCGGAAAATAGAGAAAGTCGCCAAGCGTCAGCGGATTGTAGACGCGCTCTCCCGCCCACAGGCGCTCGGCCGCGTCGAGATATGCAGCGAATGTCGAATCGAAGCGGCGTGGGTGAATTCGCGCGATCGCGACGCCGACAAAAATATTCCACGCGAGCCACCCGCTCCATGGCAGCTTCTGAAACAGTGCGATGACCGCAACGCGTGCTCGCACTAAGGATGCAAGCATCGATGATCCCTCGCGACCACGAAGATTCGAGCTGGAAGGTTCTCGGCTGTTCGACCCATGCGATCAGAATCTGCAGGTGTCTTCAGGGGCATGGAGACGAACGCAATGGGATATAGCGCTCCTTCGGTCCAAGCCCGGCCACAACCGGTTGGTCGCCGGCGCGACAAGGGAAGCTGAATCGAAAGGCAACATTTTTGTCTGCACCGAAGCCCAATCGAACCGACTCGGCGACACCCGGCCATTCACCTTGCGTCGCAGCCGCACCCACCATGGTGCCTCCGACAAAGACCGCGACGTCGAGGGGCGTACCGTCTCCGTCGGTATCGACGAGCCATCCGGCAATCGTCACCTGCCGTTCGTCGATCCGAATGATCCCATCCACGATACCGACGAAGCGCCGCGACAACCGCAACCCAGCGGCGGCCGCAGCCCCGGTCAGGTCGGAATAGCTGGACACTTTGCGGCTCGCCAGCCGCTCGAGGGCCGCGCGCTTGTCGCCGGGATCCGGGAGCGCGTGCGTGGTTCTCGGTTGGCTCAAAATCAGGACAAGGTTGCCGATGAAGGCAGCAGCGAGAAAGCCTATGATCGCCGTTCGTTGCACCGAGGCTGTGCCCATCAGAAAAGTCTACGCAAATGCCATAGTCCGCGAAAGGGAGCCCTACTCACGACGCGGCTTGGCGCGGCGGGTGGGCGGAGCGGCCAGCGGATTGTCGGGCCAGGGATGGCGGGGATAGCGGCCCTTCATCTCGGCTTTGACCGCGGCATAGCTGCCGCGCCAGAAGCCCGGCAGATCCCGCGTCACCTGCACCGGCCGATGCGCCGGGGACAAGAGCTCAACCACCAGCGGCACCCGTCCGCCGGCGATGGCGGGATGGTGGTCGAGACCAAACAGCTCCTGCACGCGGATCGCGAGCTTCGGCCCCTCGTCCGCCTCGTAGTCGATCGGCACCGACGAGCCGGACGGTGCGGTGAAGTGCGTGGGCGCCTCAGCCTCGAGCCGGCGCTTCAGATTCCAGGGCAACACGTTGTGCAGAGCCTGGGTGAGCTCATCGGCGCCGAGCGCGGCGATTGCGGTCTTGCCGGCAAGTGCGGGCGCAAGCCAATCAGCGGCCGACGCGGCCAGCGCAGCATCGGACAAGTCGGGCCATTCGTCGCCCTCCGATTTCCGCAGGAACATGACCCGGTCGCGCCATTGGCGCAGCGCGTTCGTCCACGGCAGCCGCCCGATGCCGATCCGTGCGATCCCCGCTGCAAGCATGCGTGCGGTCGCGTCATCCGGCACGACCTTCATGGTCTGCTCGGAGAGCGTAATCGCGCCGAGACGGCGCAGCCGCCGCGCGCGCAGGCTGGCGCTGCCTTCGTCGAACACGATCTCGTCGCGGTTCTCGATGTGGCCGGAGAATTGCGCCTCGATCTCGGCGGCTGTCAGCGACGCCGCCAGCACGATGCGGCCCTGTGCGGCGGTGCCGCTGATCTCGGCGACGGCGAGAAACGGCTCGCGCGACAGCGCCGACGCCGGATCGACGTTCGCGCCGCGCCCGTTGGCGAGCAGAAAGGCGCCACCCGCGCCGCGGCTTCTGGCGACGCGGTCGGGATAGGCGAGCGCGAGCAGCGCGCCCGGCGACAGTTCTGTCCTCTCCGCTCGCCGGTGGTTTCCCGCGACATCCGCCCATCGCTTCGCCATCGCGCGGGCGTCGCGGGCCCGGTTCGAGCGCTCGCGCCGCAGGGTATCCATGCGATGGCCGAGATCGACGTCGTTGCCGCCGAGCCCGCGCTCGGTGAGCACGACGGCGACCTCGGCGGCAAGCTCGGCCTCGCCGACCGCCGCCGCATCGACCACCATGCGCGCCAACCGCGGCGGCAGCGGCAGGTCGCGCAGCCGCCTCCCCTCCTCGGTGATGCGTCCATCGCCGTCGATGGCGCCAAGCTCGCGCAGCAGCGCCTTGGCTTCGGTGAGCGCGGCCGCCGGCGGCGGATCGAGGAAGGCGAGCGACGACGGATCGGTCACGCCCCAGTGGGCGAGGTCGAGCACCAGGCCGGACAGATCGGCGGCGAGCATTTCCGGCTTGTTGGACGGGTCGAGCGAGGCGGTCTGCGGCTCGTCCCACAGCCGGTAGCAGACGCCGGGCTCGGTGCGGCCGGCGCGCCCGCGGCGCTGGTCGGCCGAGGCGCGCGAGACCCGCACGGTTTCGAGCCTGGTCAGGCCGACATCGGGCTCGTAGCGCGGCACCCGCGCAAGCCCGCAGTCGATCACCACGCGCACGCCATCGATCGTGAGCGAGGTTTCCGCGATCGAGGTCGCCAGCACCACCTTGCGCCGGCCCGCCGGCGCCGGCGCGATCGCCCGGTCCTGCACGTCGGCTTCGAGCGCGCCATAAAGCGCCACGATATCGACGAGCGGATCGGCGACACGCTCGCGCAGCAGCGTCTCGGTGCGGCGGATCTCGGCGGCGCCGGGCAGAAAGACCAGGAGCGAGCCGGCATCGGCCCGCAAGGCGCGCACGACCGTCTCGGCAACCTGCCGCTCGACCGGCTCGCGCGTGTCCCGTCCGAGATACCTGGTCTCGACCGCATAGGCGCGGCCGGCGCTCTCGATGACCGAAGCGCCGTTGAGCAGCCGGCCGACGCGCGCGCCGTCGAGCGTCGCCGACATGACCAGAAGCTTGAGATCTTCGCGCAGCCCCTGCTGCACGTCGCGGGAGAGCGCGAGCGCGAGATCGGCGTCGAGCGAGCGCTCGTGGAACTCGTCGAGCAGGACGGCGGCGACACCGGCGAGCGAGGGATCGTCGAGCACCATGCGCGTGAAGATGCCTTCGGTGACGACCTCGATGCGCGTTTGACGCGACACTTTGGAGCCGAAACGGACGCGGTAGCCCACCCTGGCGCCAACCCCCTCGCCCAAAGTCGCCGCCATGCGCGCGGCCGCGGCGCGAGCCGCGAGCCGGCGCGGCTCCAGCACGAGGAGCTTCTTTCCCTCGGCCCAGGGCTCCTGCGCCAGAACGAGCGGCACCCGCGTGGTCTTGCCGGCGCCGGGCGGCGCCACCAGCACCGCAGCGCTCCCCGCGCGCAGGGCGGCGGTCAGCTCCGGCAGCGCTGCATCGATGGGAAGGGGATCGCTGACAGCCATCGCAGTCTAGTTGGTTAATGCCGGCCTAATTTCCGGTTGGCACCGTACTTGAATCGGTAAACGCCGAGGCAACGGATTCATCCGTATATGATACAAATGGGAACCGAAATGGGACGTTCGACACAAGCGGCGGCGGCCGCTGGCGGCGGCCAGCGCATCGACTGGGTCGATTATGCCAAGGGTTTCTGCATCGTCTTCGTGGTGATGATGCATTCGACGCTCGGCGTCGAGAACGTCGTCGGCCGCGAGGGCTGGCTGCATGCGGTCGTGGCCTTCGCCAAGCCGTTCCGGATGCCCGACTTCTTCCTGATCTCCGGCCTGTTCCTGGCCCAGGTCATCGACCGCGACTGGCGCACCTATCTCGATCGCAAGGTCGTGCATTTCGCCTATTTCTACCTGCTGTGGACCGCGATCCAGTTCGCGGTCAAGGCGCCGCTGTTCGTGCAGGAGCACGGGGTGCTGAGCACGGTCTGGCTCTACATCGAGTCGTTCTGGGAGCCGTTCAGCACGCTCTGGTTCATCTATCTGCTGCCGATCTTTTTCGTGGTCACCAAGCTGGCGCATGGCCTGCGCGTTCCGGCGCTGGTCGTGTGGCTGATCGCCGCCGCGCTCGAGATCGCCCATATCCACACCGGCGCGACCGTGATCGACGAGTTCGCGAGCCGCTTCGTCTATTTCTACACTGGCTATCTCTTTGCGCCGCGCGTGTTCGAGCTCGCCAAGAAGGCGGACACGCATCCCGAGATCGCGTTCGCCGGGCTCGTGGCCTGGGGCGTGGTCAACAGCCTGTTCGTCTTCAACGGGCTCGCCGAGCTTTCCTTCATCTCGCTCGCGCTCGGAATGGCGGGCGCCGCGGCGGTGGTGTCGGTCTCGGTGCTGCTTGCCAAGAGCGATCTCGCCAAGCCGCTGCGCTATTGCGGGCGCAACTCGATCGTCATCTATCTCGCGTTCTTCCTGCCGATGGCGGCGAGCCGCATGGTGCTGATCAAGACCGCCTGGATCACCGACGTCGGCACCATCTCGGTGCTGGTCACCCTCGCCGGGGTCGTAGGTTCGCTCGTCTGGTTCTGGGCGGTGCGCTGGACCGTCCTGCGCTTCCTGTTCGAGCGGCCGCAGCAGTTCTGGATCGCGTCCAAGAAGCGGCTGGTGGCGCAGCCGGCGGGGTAACCGCTTCCTTGTAGAAGAGACAAGTGAATAGCGCGGCCGGACGGGTGGCGAAGCCGCGTCGCAAGTGTTAAGTCGGGCGCATGCCCGCCAAAGCCGCCACGCCCGCCAAAAGCGCGAAAAGCGCCGGAACCGCCGTCCAGCCCCGGCCGCCGAAGAAGGGCGACCACGTCTTCCTGGTGGACGGCTCCTCCTACATTTTCCGCGCCTACCACGCGCTGCCGCCGCTCACCCGCAAGTCGGACGGGCTGCAGGTCAATGCCGTGCTCGGCTTCTGCAACATGTTGTGGAAGCTGATGCGCGACATGAAGCCGGAGGAGCAGCCGACCCATCTCGCCGTCGTGTTCGACAAGTCGGAGCGGACGTTCCGCACCGAGATGTATCCCGACTACAAGGCGCACCGGCCGGACCCGCCCGACGACCTGCGGCCGCAGTTCCCGCTCATCCGCGAGGCGGTGCGCGCCTTCGACATCCCGTGCCTGGAGCAGGCAGGCTTCGAGGCCGACGACCTGATCGCCACCTATGTGCGCCAGGCCTGCGATGCCGGCGCGGTCGCGACTATCGTGGCGTCGGACAAGGACCTGATGCAGCTCGTGACCGACTGCGTCTTCATGTACGACACCATGAAGGACCGCCGGATCGGCATTCCCGAGGTGATCGAGAAATTCGGCGTGCCGCCGAACAAGGTCATCGAGGTGCAGGCGCTGATCGGCGATTCGACCGACAACGTGCCGGGCGTTCCGGGCATCGGGGTGAAGACCGCGGCGCAGCTCATCGGCGAGTACGGCGATCTCGAAACGCTGCTCGCCCGCGCCGGCGAGATCAAGCAGGAGAAGCGGCGCCAGTCGCTGATCGACCACGCCGAGAATGCGCGGCTGTCGAAGAAGCTCGTCACCCTCGACGACAAGGTGAAGCTCGACGTGCCGCCGGCCGATCTCGTGGTGCACGAGCCGGAGTACAAGCGGCTGATCGCCTTTCTCAAGGCGATGGAATTCAACACGCTCATGCGGCGGGTGGCGGAGTTCGCGCAGATCGACGCCGCGCAGATCGAGGCCGACGGCCAGCTCACGGCGCGGCGCGGCGAGCCGGCAGCGCCCTCCCCGGCGCAGCCTTCAGCCGGCAACGCCAAGAGCAGCCCGGCCCAGGCCAGCCTGGGGCTGGTCGGCGGCAGCAGCCCACCCAAGGCGCAGGAGCCGGGTCCGGCAAGGGTGGGCGCGCCGGCAGCGCAGATCGAGTACCGGCCGCAGGCGCTGGCCGCCGCGCGGGTCGAGGCGGCACGCAATGCCAAGGTCGATCGCTCGCGCTACGAGATCGTGCGCAGCCTCGACCGCCTCAATGCATGGATCGCACGCGCAAGTGATCTCGGCCGCGTGGCGATCAAGACCGAGACCACCAGCCTCGACCCCATGCAGGCAACGCTGTGCGGCTTCGCGCTCGCGCTTTCCACCAATGAAGCCTGCTACGTGCCGCTCGCCCACCGCAAGGGCGGCGACGGTGGTGATGGCGGCCTGTTCGCCGGCGACATCGCGCCCGATCAGATCACGGAGGCGGAGGCGGTCAAGGCGCTGAGGCCGCTCTTGGAAGATCCCGGCGTGCTCAAGATCGGGCAGGACCTGAAATATGCCCTGCAGATCTTCGCGTTGCGCAGCGTCGCGCTCGCGCCCCACGACGACACCATGCTGATGTCCTACGTGGTCGACGCCGGACGCTACAGCCACGATATCGGGCCGCTCGCCAACCGCTATTTCGACTACGCCGCGATGGATCCCAACGAGATGACCGGATCGGGCAAGTCGCGCATCACCTTCGACTGCGTCCCGATCGAGAAGGCCGCGGCATACGCCGCCGAGGGCGCAGACCTGACATTGCGGCTGTGGCTTGCGCTCAAGCCGCGGATGGCGGCCGAGCACACCCGGACGGTGTACGAGACGCTGGAGCGTCCGCTCATCCCGGTGCTGGCGCGCATGGAGCGGCGCGGCATCTCGATCGACCGGCAGGTGTTGTCGCGGCTGTCCGGCGAGTTCGCCCAGCGTGCCGGCGGGCTCGAGGCCGAGATCCAGGAGCTCGCGGGCGAGCCGATCAATCCCGGCAGCCCCAAGCAGCTCGGCGACATCCTGTTCGGCAAGTTCCAGCTGCCCGGCGGCACCAAGACCAAGACCGGCCAGTGGTCCACCGGCGCGCGCGTGCTCGACGACTTGGCCGAGCAGGGACATGCGCTGCCGCGGAAGATCCTCGACTGGCGGCAGGTTACCAAGCTCAAATCGACCTATACCGACGCGCTGCCGGGCTACGTCGATGCCCGCACCCACCGGGTGCACACCAGCTACGCGCTGGCGGCGACCCCGACCGGCCGCCTCTCCTCGTCCGAGCCGAACCTGCAGAACATCCCGATCCGCACCGAGGAAGGCCGCAAGATCCGGCGCGCCTTCATCGCGGTCGATGGCCACAAGCTTGTCTCCGCCGACTATTCACAGATCGAGCTGCGGCTCCTGGCCGAGATCGCCGACATCCCGGCGCTGCGCAACGCCTTCCGCGACGGCCTCGACATCCACGCCATGACCGCCTCGGAAATGTTCGGCGTGCCGGTGAAGGGCATGCCGGGTGAGATCCGCCGGCGCGCCAAGGCGATCAATTTCGGCATCATCTACGGCATCTCGGCCTTCGGGCTCGCCAACCAGCTCGGCATCGCGCGCGAAGAGGCCGGCGCCTATATCAAGAAATATTTCGAGCGCTTCCCCGGCATCCGCGACTACATGGAAGAGACCAAGGCCTTCGCCAAAAAGAACGGCTACGTGCTCACGCTGTTCGGCCGCAAGTGCCACTATCCCGACATCGCCGCCTCCAACGCCTCGATCCGATCCTTCAACGAGCGCGCCGCCATCAACGCGCGGCTGCAGGGCACCGCCGCCGACATCATCCGCCGCGCCATGGTGCGCATGGACGCGGCGCTCGCGAAGCAGAAGCTCAACGCGCAGATGCTGCTGCAGGTGCACGACGAGCTCGTGTTCGAGGTGCCGGAAGAGGAAGTCGAGAAGACAATGCCGGTGGTGACGAAGGTCATGGCGGAGGCGCCCATGCCGGCGCTCTCACTCTCGGTGCCGCTGGCGGTCGAGGCCCACGCCGCCGACAATTGGGACGAGGCGCATTGATCATTGGGCCGCGCCCACAGGTTCCGCTATCGTCCGCGTAAGGAGATGACCCGGCAACGCCGGCCTTGCCTGTGACGGGGCCTTGCCTCAAAACAGAGGTGATGCGGCTCTCTCTCCCTGCTTCGATCACAGCCTTCGCGGTGCTCGCGCCGGATGCGGCGCAGGCCGCCGCCGCGCTTGACGGCAGCACATTGCGCTGGCCATGGGCGCTGCCGTTCATCGGTATCCTGCTCACGATCGCGGCCGGGCCCGTGTTGTTCCCGCGGTTCTGGCACCGCCACTACGGCAAGCTCGCCTTCGTCTGGAGCACGCTGACCATCGCGCCGCTCGCGGCGCTCTACGGTCCGCCGGTCGCACTTGCCGCCTTCGCGCACGAGATGCTGACGGAGTATCTGAGCTTCATCGTGCTCCTGTTCTCGCTCTACGTGGTCGCCGGCGGCATTCTCGTGACTGGGAACCTCCGCGGCACGCCGGTTGTCAACACCGCGATCCTCGCCTTCGGCACCCTGATCGCGAGCGTCGTCGGAACGACCGGCGCGGCCATGATCCTGATCCGCCCGCTCATCCGCGCCAACGCGGCGCGGCTGCACAACGTGCACGTGATCGTATTCTTCATCTTCCTCGTCGCGAATATCGGCGGCGCGCTGTCCCCGCTCGGCGATCCGCCGCTCTTCGTCGGCTTTCTGCACGGCGTCGATTTCTTCTGGCCGGCGCGGCACCTTGGGCCGCCAACCGTATTCGTCGCCAGCCTCGTGCTCGTGACCTTCATCGTGGTCGACATCTGGTACTACTACCGCAAGGACCGCATGGTCACGACCGTCGGCGAAACCAAGCCGCCGATCGACCTTCGCGTCAGCGGCACCATCAATCTGCTGCTCATCGCCGGCATCATCGGCGCCATCCTCGCCTCGGCGTCCTGGCGACCGGGCATCAGCTTCGAAGTCTACGGCACCACGCTCGAACTGCAGAACGTCGCGCGCGACGCCACGCTTCTGCTGATCGCGATGCTGTCGCTGGTGCTGACGCGGAACGAGCACCGCGAGGCGAATGGCTTCACCTGGGAGCCGATTGTGGAGGTGGCGATCCTGTTCGCCGGCATCTTCACTTGTGTGATTCCGGTGCTGGCCGTGCTCGCCGCCGGAAAGGAAGGCTTCTTCTCTTGGCTGCTCGACGTCGTCACCGCGCCGGACGGCAGCCCGCGCGAGATCGCCTATTTCTGGCTGACTGGCGTGCTCTCCGCCTTCCTCGACAACGCGCCGACCTATCTGGTGTTCTTCGAGCTCGCCGGCGGCAAAGCAGGCGAGCTGATGGGGCCGCTCGCGCCTACGTTGGCCGCCATCTCCATGGGCGCGGTCTATATGGGTGCCATGACCTATATCGGTAACGCGCCGAATTTCATGGTCTATGCCATCGCGGTGGAGCGCGGCGTGAAGATGCCGAGCTTCTTCGGGTACATGGCCTGGTCGTGCGCCGTGCTGCTGCCGGTGCTGGCGCTGCTCACTTTCGTTTTCGTCGCGCGGTCTTGGTAGCCGTCTTGGCGCCCTTTTTCTTGCCGGCTGCCTTGGCGGAGGTCGGCGCGCGCGCCGGCGCCGGCAGCACCGCGACCGCCTCGATCTCGAGCAGCGCGCCCGCGCGCGCCAGCCCCGAAATCGCGATGGTCGTGCTCGCCGGGCGGTTGCGGTCGGGCAGGTAGCTGTCGCGCACCTGGCGATAGATCGGCAGATACTTCACGTCGATGAGGTAGTTGTTGAACTTGACCACGTGCTTGAACTCCGCCCCGACCGCGCCCAGCGCGCTCTTCAGGTTCTCGAAGGTCTGCACCGCCTGCAGGCGAAAGTCGCTGCTGAGCTTGCCGTCGCGATCGACCCCGAGTTGGCCGGCGATATAGACCAGCCTCCCGGGCGTGGTGGCCTCGACCACGTGGGTGTAGCCGGGCGGCTTTTGCAGCGCGTCGGGATTGATGAAGCGGGTCTCGCTCACGGCGGTCTCCTCCCTGTCGGTCGCGACTCACTGCGCCGAAAATCTAAACAGCCAGTCGTAGCACGGAATGGGTGCGGCGCGCCCTCGTCTTGACAGCCCCCGGGCGCTATTTGAGCCTGCCCGTCGCAGGGGGTAGCACGCATGGCGGACCAGCACTTCGTGCCGCATATCTTCTTCGGCCTCGACCCGATGGTCGTGTCGACGGTGATCCTGGTCGTCACCTATGGGGTGATCATCTGGGACAAGCTCAACCGCGCGATCGTCGCGCTGCTCGGCGCGTCGGTCATGGTGGTGATCGGTGCGCTCGACCAGAGCGAGGCGCTCAAGGGCATCGACTGGAACACCCTCGGGCTGCTCACCGGCATGATGATCCTGGTGTCGATCTCGCGCCGCTCCGGCATGTTCGAATATCTCGCGGTGTGGTCGGCGCAGAAGGCAAAGGCCCATCCAGCCGGCATCCTGCTGCTGCTGCAGATCACCACCGCCGTTGTCTCGGCCCTGCTCGACAATGTCACGACCGTGCTGCTGGTGGTGCCGGTGACGCTCGCCATCACCAGGGAGCTCGACGTTCCGCCCTACCCGTTCCTGTTCGCCGAGGTGTTCGCCTCCAATATCGGCGGCACCGCAACCTTGATCGGCGATCCGCCCAATATCCTGATCGGATCGCTGGTTGGGCTCGACTTCAACGCCTTCATCATTCACCTCACGCCGGTCATCATCGTGGTGATGGCGGCGCAGGCGCTGATGATCCATCTGGTCTGGGGAAAGGCGCTGAAATCGACCCCCGCGCGCCGCGCGCTGGTCATGGGCATGAATGCGCACGAGACCATCCGCGATCCCATCCTGCTCAAGCAAGCGCTCGTCGTACTGACCCTTGTGATCATCGGCTTCGTGCTGGCACGGCCGCTCCACCTCGAGCCCGCGACCATCGCCATGGCGGGCGCGGCCCTGCTGATGTTCCTGGACAATTGGCAGCACCACACCGAGAAGCAGTCCGAGAACGTGCACAGGACCTTCGGCGACGTCGAATGGATCACGATCTTCTTCTTCATCGGGCTGTTCATCGTCGTGCGCGGGGTGGAGGTCGGCGGCCTGCTCACTTTGCTCGCCAACAAGCTCGTCGCCGCGACCGGCGGCGATCTGGCGCGGACCGGCTACGCCATCCTGTGGGCGTCGGCCTTCCTGTCGGCGATCATCGACAACATCCCGTTCGTGGCCACCATGATCCCCTTGATCAAGAGCATGGCGCCAGCATTCGGCGGGCCGGACAAGATCGAGCCGCTGTGGTGGTGCCTGTCGCTCGGCGCCTGCCTGGGCGGCAACGGCACGCTGATCGGCGCCTCGGCCAACCTGACCGTGGCAGGGATCGCCGAGCGCAACGGCATCCCGTTCCGGTTCATGACCTATCTGCTCTACGGCATGCCGATGATGGTGGTCTCGATCGTCATCTCCCACGTCTATGTGTGGTGGCGCTACTTCTGAGCGGCTCCAGACTTTT
>Ga0066905_100000009_pt1 | contig 37018 bp, 41 predicted proteins | sample PanSoiMetaPlot36_FD_67483 | JGI IMG/M metagenome (GOLD analysis project Ga0066905, IMG submission 67483) | Tropical forest soil microbial communities from Panama analyzed to predict greenhouse gas emissions - Panama Soil Plot 36 (version 2) | ecosystem: Environmental > Terrestrial > Soil >... | reverse complement strand
ACCCAAAACCGAAGTCGAACCGGAAGTAGTGGCCGCGCCGAGTTCGACCACTCAGATCGCGGCCGCGCCGCCACCGACGGCGGCGCCTTTGCCACTGAATCGTCATTCAGTGGCAGAACAGGTTCTGCCACTGAATGACGATTCAGTGGCAGAACAAGTGTCTACAGAAAATAGCCACTCAGCGAAGGTGGTCGATCTTGCCACTGAACGCGATAAGCGCCTTCAAACGCAACAACATTCGTTTGCCACACGTGGCAAGAAATCATTGCGAAAAAACTTGCCACTGGACGCCGGCGGAAAGCCCTATCTCGAGGCCGTAAAAGCCTCGAAAGGGACCTGGGTTTTTCGGCTCAGGCGTTCCGAAAAAGGGAAGCGGACACCCCCGATTTATCTGGATCGCGTGTCTGATGAAATCTATGAATTTATTAGAAAGGGAGATTATGAAAGCTTCAAAAAACAACTCATCGAAACCCATACGGCGAGCGCCCTTCGGGCCGGCATTCGAGCTTGAGCATGTGCCTTGCGTCTTTTACGAAATCAAGTGGCTTGCCACACGTGGCCAGGAAGGGGATTGCGCACGGATCTTGCCACTGATCGATAGCGTCATCGAGGTTACGCAAAGACAGGCCGACAACCTGGCCTATTTGCCACGTGTGGCCGAGGGGGAGGTCGAAATAGCCGAGTGAGCAGGGAATTGACCACTGTCAAATCTGGAACAAAAGAAAGAAGGTAATTATGGCGAAAACCGAAACTCTATCAGTCGCAGGATTAGTCCTTAAAACGAAAATCCTCCATGCCTTTTTTGCTGAGGTCACTTCCTTACAGGCCAAATTCTGGTTGGAAAATCACAACCATGTCAATCGCAAAAAACGGATCGGCACCATAGAAAAATACATTAGGGACAGAGGAAACAATCTATGGCTGACCACTCATGAAGCCGTCGCCTTTGATTGGAATGGGGAATTGGTGGATGGCCAACACAGGCTTGAGATGATCAGCCAATCCGGACAATCAATCAAGACATTAATTGTGCTCGGCCTCGACCCGGAAGTACGCATGGTCGTAGACACCGGCATTCCTCGCCACCCACACGACGTTCTAAAACTTCTCGGATATGACGCCACCCCCTGGGATGTGGCCATCGTTCGACAGATGATGTCCAGTATTTTTCCACGACGGCCTACTATGAGCGAGATCGTACATGCATACAAGAAGCATGAGAAAAAGGCGAAGATCATATGTGACATGTTCCCTACCAAGAAGCGTCATGTAACGATGTCACCGGTCCTCGCACCGATGGCGCGGGCCTTGGAGACCTATGATGAAAACTTGATCCAACAATTCGCCGATATTCTCTATTCCGGCATGAGTCGTGGAAGAAAAAGAGATCAAGGAACGATCATACTGAGAGATTACCTTGTACAGCTTAGAATGAGGGGGGGCAGCCTCGATAGGGAAATCTACAGAATAACCGAATCGGCCTTGCATGCCTTCCTAAACAACGAGCATCTCACCAATCTTGAACCTACAAATAAAGAGTTGTTCCCGATGCGTGGGGAAGCTAAGCTAAAACTTGTGGAAGACGCCGAATAGGAAACTTTGCACAAGCCGCGCTATCGCCCGACGCGCGCCAGCCGGAAAGCGAGGGGGAATGAACGAACAAGAATTTATAGAGGCAATCATTGCGGGAGACCTGAATGCGTTTCTGCACAACCTTGACTTGTGCATTCAAGAACAGGCCGAAGAGTCGGAGCAGCCGGAAAGCGACGCCGGGGACGGGACGGCGCGGAGTGATAATGCCAATTAAACCCGCGCGCGACTGGGCGTGGCGGCGGCTGATGGCGAAAGACGAACATGAGTAAAGCGGAACTATCACAGGGTGACTATGTACTGGCGACCAAATGGAGCGACGGCGACCCGCAAGACGCTTGGTGTGTCGGCTTCTATTCTCACATGCTGAGAGAGGATAGGTATATAGTCCTAGATGATAAAGGAGTCCCATTTAGAGCCAACGGGTTTAGACGGGCTAAGCGCATTTCGCATAAGCGCGGCAAGTGGCTACTCGATAACGCAAAAGACATAGAACTAAGCAATAAAAGTCTGTGGGGTTGGCTGAGAATGCCAATGCGATAAACCCTTTGGAAACGGATGAAAATTCCCTGCCCAAACCATAATAACTGTTATCGGACGCAACCGCTATAACGCTGTTTTGTCTTAACTCTTCAGCTAGTTCCCTTTAGAATGTCGGACATGAAAAAACAATGTGATTTAGACGACGTTTTACTAGCCTTGCAGATGGCGGTTGAGGTTACTGGCTCGCAAGCTAAGTGCGCTGAAAAACTCGGCGTCACTCAGGGCTATATCAATGACCTGTTAAAAAGGAAGCGGGAGCCGGGGCCGAAGATTCTCATCGCGCTTGGGATGCGAAAGGTTGTCATATACGAGTACGAGGTAGGAGATACGCAGACTCAGCCCGACTTACCGCCGCCACCGAAGCGAAAGATAATCAAGGTACCCTGCACGGCGAAGGGTTGTAAGAGATATATTCGCGGCTATCTGACGGAAAGCGCAGGCGGCGGCGCGTTCTATAGTCCCAAAGGCGAATACCTTGCCGACTTACGTAATCAAGAGTTCCGCTGCCCTGTCCATCAAGGAAAGAAATAACCCCACCGCGCTCGAAGCGCTGGCGACACGATTGGAGGTGAGGAAGTGACAACAAGAGTACATATGAGTGAGTTAAAAGACTGCCGAGACATGGCGGGTAATTTCGCTTCAGAACAAGCCGAAGACCCGACAAAGCTTTGCTCTAATTTTCGCTTCGGTTGCAACGGGATAAGCGATGGGCCAGACGACAAGGGGTTTCTTGCTCTGTGCGACGACTGCGCATCAGCGGAAGGCTATCTCTTGGCAGGAAGAGGCGGCGTCACTTTTACGAAGAGGGCCAAATAGCTTTACACGGCATATCTATCGCCAGTCTGACGCCGCGCGCGCTGAAACGGGTTGGGTAGCTACCAATCTGGCTAATCAGCCCGCGTTAAGGCAGGCGTTCTTAAGCGAGGTTCGATTCCCCGCGCTGGCATTAATCATTAAATCTGAATTCATTTGGCGTCTGCGGCGGCGTAATACGTCTTTACGTAATAGCGACATAATTCTCCAGACTAGGTATGCCCCACATAATCAGGAGTACTAAAGCGATGAAAACCCGTCGTTCTGTCAGACAGTATTGCGCCCACGCGATCTCCTTCATAATGATCTGGGCCGTTTCCGTAATCCCTTCGGCTAAAGTCGAGGCGCAAAGCGTATATGAGCCACATCATTTCTGGGCTTCTCCAAGCGTGACTGAGGTGGGCAGTTATATCTTTTTTCGCGGAGCGGACCTCCCGCCGAATAAGACCTATTGGCTGAAATATGCTAAGAACGGAATTCCGACACCCGGCATGTGCCCAACCGAAACTATTACTACAGACGCTAATGGCGAATGGGTTAAATTGGTCGGTCCGCTTATGCCGTCGGAGGTGGGGACATGGGAAGTGGCGCTACAGGAACAATCCTGGTGCGGCTCAGGGATTTTTGACTTTATGGAATATCGAGTAAGCGCCGTCCCCGAACAGCTCACCGTGGATAAACCAATTATCGCGCCCGGTGAATACCTCACTTACGCGATCAGCGGAGCGGCCCCGAATATGCTAATCAAATGGTCACAGTGGACTAACGGATTATTGATTGAAGATGATCAAGCCTATGGCGAATATACAGACGCCAACGGGAATTTCACAAAAACCGTGGGGCCATTCCTCCCCGAATATGCGGCTCGCTACATAAAGCGCGCCCATATTTATGATCAGGAAACGGGAAATCACTTTATTGCGAATGTAGGTTTTCAAGCTCTGGCTCAGCCCCTATTCACCTACACCATATCGCCTCTCGTCGTACCGGTTAACGGCGTCTCCGTGAATCAAATCACGGGCGCGCCGCCGAATAAATTGGTCAAAGTGGAGCGTTGGCGTAACGGCGTTTTTTGGGACAAGTTTGACGTGGGGTATACGGACGCCGCCGGCGCCTTTAACTGGAATAACGGATACTGGTGGAGTCAGGATTGGAAGGGGCTATGGCATTATAAAATGACGATTGATGATGTCTCGGTCACTAAACAATTTGTAGTCTGGGATTTGAACGTTCCAATTCCGCCGGATGTCGTCTATTCATATACACCCATCACCTTAGATCCGGGAACAGGAAATTACTTTTCTGATATTCAAATTCATATGGGCGGCGTCGAACCGAATCTGGATCTGATCCTGGACGCCTCGTCGCGCGCATGGTTCGATGATCCGGGAGGCAGTCAGATTTTGCCGAGTGAGATACCCGACTTGAAATTATTTTCTGGTTTCACCACATCAGGAGCAGTATGTAGCCAGGTCGCACAAGTTCCGCCGACACACCCGGATTGTTTTGTTTGCGGAGCGGGATTACTGAAGATTTGCAGATTGAAATACATTGGTTATGGGGTCGCCGCCGTCTTCGGGGGGGCAGGTATTGCGTTAGCATGTGATGGGATTCTCTCTGCGACAGGGGTGGGTCTTGCAGTCTTGGCCGCCTGTCAGATGTTCGCCTGGATCGCGACCTTTGCCACTATCATCGCCCTTTATGCCGAACTGAAGGAATGTATTTGTACAATCCCCGGAAAATGTTCGGATAACGTCTCTCAGAATTGCTCAAAGATGTATTCAGGGAGTGTCAGGGCAAAGAAAGTTTGTGCAGGCATTATCCCCTAGCTCGTGATGGCGCCAGGAGTGGGAGCGATCCGCTATTTTTCAAAACAAAATCGAGGAGGGACATAAATCAATGCCGGAGCCAATTGTAAATCGTAAGCCAAAGGCGTATCCCGCCACAATTTTGTTTCTCCTTACCGGAATGGCCATTATTTTGAGCTTTCATTACGTGGAGAATTTGTCGAGAGATATATTTGAAGAGACCGGCGAATGGAAATTTATCCGGTGGGCGTTATCTGTGGCATGGGTCGGCGCTTTTATTGTTTTCTACACTATGTTTTTCAAAATTGATGGGCGGAGGCGGAGGCGCGTTTTCTGCGGCTTTTGTTTATTGGGAATCCTGACCGCCATCCTGTTTAACACTTTCTGGTGGGGCGTCCTCCTCGCCCTGGGGGTGATGTTGGCGGTCCTGTTGGCGGGCCAGAATTATATCGAGCGCGGCGCCAGAGGAGAGCGGACATGAAGGCTTTCGATAAAATCAAATCCGCCGCCGCCGCGTTCGCGAATTTCGATTTATTACACAAGGCGATCGCCGGCCTGCTTGCCGCGGCTATCGTTTTCATCGGCGTCGGTTTCGGCCGCCATTATTATCTAAAGCGCTCGCCAGCGAATCAGGCCGAGGCGATGACGGTGGAAAGAATTGAAATACGCAATGAAACCACATCAATTGAGGTCGTATCGAAGAAAATCGAGAATGAATATTTGGGGATTGAAATCCGGAACGTCGGCGTCAAGCCGATAATCGCCTATCAGATCGATTTTCAGAGGGGCGATAAATTCATCGCCGACCTGTCGAGCGGCCAACCGCTCGCGGCCTTGCGAATGACGCATGTCTCGATCTCGTTGAAAAAATTCACATACGAGGAGCGTTCGCGGACGTACCCGGCCAATATTTCGATGGCGCTATTCGCCGACGGAACGGGCGAAGGAGACAAGATCAAATTGGAATCGCAGCGCGATCAATTAATCGGCGTTAGGGCGGCGATGGCGAATATGACTGAGATGATAAATAAGCTGGACAGTGAGAGTCAGTTGTCTTCCGAACAATTCGCCCAACAATTAGATTCACTCAAAATGACTGTCCCGGCGAATTTTAATAGGAATCAGACGGCGGGATATATGAACACGATCCGGGGCATGCAGATCCGCGCGATGGTGTTGAATAAATCGCCACAGAACAAGGCCGGCGGCGTCGGTAGTTTCAAGGCGGCCTTCGCCCGTCAGAAGATGAACCTTCAAGCGTTCAAACAGGAGGCGAAATGAACAAGCATATTACTGGAAAGATTCTTGTCGTTTTTACGCTCATTACGCTGTCGCTCGTCGCCGTTAACCATTCTTCGGCGCAGTTCGATCTAGCCGATCCGGCCGACTTCAAATGCTATTGGCCGGGCGGCGGCGGCGATCCGACCCCAAGCGCTACTCCGCAGTGCTACGAGCAATATTATGATGTTTATGAGACGTATTGTGATTACGCCAGAAACCTGTGTTGCCAGGATCACTATTTAGTCATCGAACACTGGTGTAACGGCATTATGCTTTATACCGAATATCAATTATTGAGCCATTCTTGTTATGAGGTTTGAGTCTTTCGCGCCCACTTCCGGCTTCAAGAAGTGGGCGCGCTTCGTTATTTCTCCTGTTCCTTCTCTCTCCGCTTTTCAACGGTCTCCATCGCCGATTCCACAATCTCTTCGATCATCTTTTCCTCGAAGTCTTCTTTCCCCAGGTTCGATAAATGGCGCTTGAGTCCAGCGAACGCGGCGGCCTTCGTTTCGTTGTCGGCCTCCTTGTAGAAATCGTCTTGAATCAACTCAGCGGACATCCGCGAGAAGTATTGAGCGAATCGCCGCTCACGGACGCGAAGGTCCGATGTCATCTCGCCTTTTTTCGGCCGCGGGAATTCGACAGAGACTTTCTCGCCGGCGCGGTTCAGGCGGCTGATCTCCCTGGCCACCGGTCGCGGCGTATAGGTTGACTCATTCGCCGGCGAGAACTGCGCGGCGACCCGCGCCGGCACGCTCATTTCCCCGAGCGCCGTCTTTCTGGCCTCACCGGTCAGCAGACTCGGCCGCGTCGCGAACCGTTCAGAGATGCCCGGTATTTGCGCCAGGGCTCGCCCTGCGGCTTCTTTCGCAAAGCCCCCGACGCCTCGCCTGTCTTCCGGCCGCACGTCGCGCTCGAACGGGTCCATTACTTGCCTGGCGGCGCGCAGACTGGACGGCACGAAACTGGACGGGACATCGAGGCCAACCGCTTTAGCGAAGTTCAAAAACTTTTCCGAGAAGGTCTCGCCCTGCGCCTTGTCCAAATAGCGTGACATATTCTTGAGAACCGACTGATCACCCATGATGTCGAGCGTCTTCGACAGGCTGTCATAGACGGCCTGGCCGGCGGCCTCGGCTGAGCGCCCGACGCCGAGTTTGCCTTGCTTGTACAAACTGGAGAGCGCCGCGCCGGCCGATAGATTCATCGCCCACGGCTGGAGCCAGTCTATCGAGTAAAGATTGTCGCCCGTCCGCATTTCGGTTGATTCGCCCGTCATCAGGCGGCCAAGGGCGGAGGCGTTGAGAGAATAACCCTTGACGCCCTCTTCACGCTCCATAGTCCTGGTTGTCTTGCTCTCTTCTTCCGGACCGATCAGCACGCCGGCGGCGCCGAGAGCGGCGCCGAGGCCGACTCCTGTAACCGCTCCCTCAGCTACTCGCGAGAGCGCAAGCAGCGTATTACGCCGGCGGTATGGACCTGGCGTGGCGGCTTCTTTGGCGACTTGAAACAGCCCCAGGGGCGAGCGTTCGAGCCCTCGCTTGAGCAACGCGCCAGGCGTCTGCGCGTACTTCACGAGAAAATCACCGGCGCCAAACTGGTCGGTTCCGAAAATTGGCGAGCTGGCCTTATTAAGCCCCTGCTTGATCAGGAGCAGCGCGCGGGACGCGAAGTTGGGATCTCTCAGCGCCGCCCGGTTCGCTTCCGCCGTCGCCTGATCTATGGCGTCAGTTACATTCAATTTCGATTTTGACTTTGTTGACGCCTCCACGATTGATATAAGCGAATCATCAAACCTCGTCTGCCAGTTCGCGCTGTCCGGAATCTCGTTAATCCAGGTCATTAGCTTAGTGACGGCTTTATCTATCTTGTTTGCGCTGGCAGTGTGCTGCAAGGGGGTCGCTCCGCCCGGTAACGGTTGGCCGGCCTTGTAGGCTCTGACTGCCCTGCGCCAGTTGCGGACGTAAGCCGCGAGATCGCTTCCCCCAGGCTGCGTGATCTGGCGCGGCTTGCCTGTGAATTTGCTAAACGCCCAATCGAGCGACGCCGCTAACCGCGTGGCCGCGCGTTCTTGCTTGCCGTAAGTGAAATTCTGCAAGATGTTGCGAATGACAAATCGAGGGTTGCCGAGTTGCGCCGCAGTCTGGAGGCCTCCAACAGTTTCAGATACTTCCGCGCGGCCGGGCAGTCTTGCTCCCTTAAATAGCGGTTGCAGGCCGCCAAAGATGCCGCCCATAATGTGCCCGCCATTTTCGGGCTGAAAGACATCTTTAAACGCCTCTTTTTGTGACGGCGGCTCGCCGAATAATCCGCGGCCTGCTCTGGCGCTTTCAAACTCCGCCGCGTAGCGTTTAAATACCTTCTCAATCTGAGCCGGACCTTTATCTTTCAAGTGGCCGGCGATGGCCAATTCCTCGGGCGAATACCGGACGCCTTCGCCAAAGAGGTTGCCGCGACGATTGAGCATTTCGAGGTCGAGCTTTTGTTCCTTCGCGACTCTCGCCGCCTCGATGGCGTTCGGTAGCAGGCCCGTGATGTCCCACTCGGTCCCGGCCATCTTTCCGAGCTGCGGCGCCACGCGCACGAGTTTGTTGCGCATCTCGGGCGGGGTGGCTTTCATCTGGGCCTGGTCGCGAAAGACGCGGCCGAGCAGCATTTGTTCGATCTCAGTCTTTGCGGCCGGCGACAGATTGCCCTGGTCGGACAGATAGCGATTGCGTTCACCCGCTGGGATAACGCCATCCTCAATCAATCGGTTTATCACCCTGACGCCCTTCGCCCCTTCAAGGGCGTTCGCAAGCGTGCCTTCCGGTCCTTCCGCGGCCAGCCGGGAGGCGAGGAAGTCAAGCGTCTCGACGGACATTGATTTCGCCCGCGCGCTGGCGGCTTCGGTCGAGGTCATCGCCTTGCCGGGCATGATATTCAGGCCTGTGATTAACTTCTGCGTGTCGCCCGCGCCCTGGTCTACCCTCACTAACACTGGCTCTTTGAAGTTGGCCAACTCGCCGGGGGCAATGCCGAACCCGGCGGCTTTCTTCGTCAATAAGTCTTTGTACTTTTGCGCGTCCTGGGGATGATTCTTGTAGATCCTGGCGATCATCATCGTCCGGCTGTTGCCGCCCAAAACGGCGCCATGATCGCGGATGATGGGAGGCCCGCCGGCCGCGGTCGGGTCATCATTGATAACCAAAGGCGGTTTGAACTTGCCGGCCTTCGTGTTCTCCTCGACATCCGTGCGATTCGCAGGACTCGTGTAGTCACGGTCGTTGACGTAGGGATATTTCGGATTCTTCTGAAAAGTAAACGGGTCGTGCGAAGGCTGGAGGTCGGCTAACTCCCTGACTTCGTACCTGACGGGGCGGTCTTCTCCCCTGGGTATGGTGAGGGTGGATTCGTCCCCTCCAGCTCGTCGGCCTGGCGCAACCGGCTCAGGAACGCCTCTTCTGAGGTCTTCGGCGGCTCTGGCTGTATCCGGCGGTCTGGGTCTACCTTGTGGGACAGGTTGTAATTTAGCTGTCTGGCCAACTCTCGCGCTAACGGCCGGCCTTCCTCCGACTTCTTCAGCGCCCGGCGATACTTCTCCTCCTCCGAGAGAACCGGCGAGGACTCGTTGACTGATTCGTCCTTTGGCATAAGCTTCCTTCGTTTCTTTAACTAGCCGCTCTCGCAGCGCCTTAGTATCGCTTATTTCACGGAAAATATCAATGTTCGCGTCCCGCGCATTGTTCATTCCGTGGGTATTATCCATAAATCCGATCTCGACTCGCGGGTCATTGGCGTAGTGCGCCGCTAGTTCAATAAGCGATTGGCGCATTTCCGAATGCGTCGCGATATGAACATTGACCGGGACTGCCCTCCCTCGCTTTTCCGCCCGCGGCAAAACGCCATTAACCCAGGCTTCGATCGGGTCACGGTAAACGGCGGCGACCGTGACCTTTTTGCCGGCCGCGAGCGCCTGATTTATCTTCTGGATAGCATTCTTGGGGTTGTTCAGATTGCCGTCCATGATGATCTGGCTGCGCCGAACCGCAGTATCCATCTTCGTCGACGACGCCAATGTCGAAGTCTTGCCGGCGCCTGTCCCGCCGGCCGTGAACAGTACCATCGGCTCCTCGCCCGGCTTCGGCTTCTCTTTCAGCGCGAGTTTATATAACTCTTTCGCGAACCAGCTCGACGGCTCATGGACCGCGGATGAATAAAGCGAGCGCGCCTCATCCGACCTGGCGTAATCTTCGGATAACTCGCGCGCGTTGTCGGTATTGATCTCCTTACCGAACTTCTCCCGGTAGCGAGTGACCGCCTCGTCAAAGTTGTCGGCCAGGTAATGGCGGAATCGGGTTTCAATATCAAGCGAGGTCTTATCAAGGGCGCCATGCTCGCCAGCCTGCGGGATGTCTTCGGCCTTGAACTTGGCGACTGGCGGCGCCGCTTCCGCCCGTGGCGGCTGAACCTTCTTAGGCGGAAGGCCTGGCGCGCGAGTCGCGATCCTCTCCCCGGCTTCCCTGCCCATCTGCCGTTGAATGTACCCGCGTTCTTTCTGCATCTCTACGGCGATTTTCAAATCGAAGTTATTCGCTTCGAGTTCGGCGCGCGACAGTTTCGATTGCCCGCGGAGCCCTTTATTGCGCTCCTCTGTCAGCCTGCCGATTTCCTGTATCAGTTCCGCATCGTCGAACTGCTCAAAATGACCCTGGCGGGCGTCTTCGCGCGAGGCGAAACTCTCAGACGGTTTCAATCCCCCCGGCACTTGAAATTCCTGTGTGATTTTCCGGCCTTCAGTCAGGGTTTCTGGCATCGGTCCCGTTCGCTGCTGGAGCGCCGCGCGTCTCCGCGATCTCTCTTCCGGCGTCATCGGTTTTTCGGGACGTTGGCCTGGTGGTTCCCCTATCTCACGCGGCGCGCGCTTGAGGTCGTATTCCCTGATAATGCTGTTAAGCCTGTCGAATTCGTCGCGCAGATCACCTGTGAAGTCGCCGCGGCGGTCGTAAGCAATGCGGCCCAGTTCTTCGCGCCTGTCCCGCAGCGCCTGAATGTTCTCGTCGGTAGCTTGAGGTAGTCTTGGAATGGGCCTGGTTGGCTGAAGGCTGGGCTCTGGCGGTGTTTCAGGGGCGACCGGTCCCCGCGCTACCCGTGGAAGCTCCGCCGTCTGGCGGACCTGTTCTGGCGCGATTGGCGCACGTGGAAACCGCGCCGTCGGGCGGATCTGTTCTGGCTCCGTAGACGTACTGGGGATTTCCGCCGTCGGCGCGTTCTCAGCCGTGATTCGCCGCCTGATCGCCGGCATTTCCTGGGTCACAGGCACTTCGGGATACTGGAGGGGCTGAGTCGAAGCAGGCGGCAATAATTTGCGGCCGTATAAAGTCGAAGGCTGCGCAATGATCGCGCCTCTGGGAGTTCGGGCCAAAGGCTCAGTAGGCGGTAAGACTTCGGGTACAACTTCTCCTTCAACTAGTGGCGCCATCGCGCGCGCGCCTTCGGCCCTACGGCTCGCCGCTCCGACCGCTCCGGGCGCCGACAATGCGCCGCCGACAATACCGGATTTGATCAACTCAGGCACATTCAATCGCCTATCGAACGCCAATTGCTCAGCGCCTGTAGCAAGCACATTGCCTGCCCCGCCTCCCAAGACTTCCCCGCCCGCCCTCGCCGCGGCTTGCGCCAAAGGTTGAGTTAATCTATTGGCGACAGCCCCGCCGATTCTCTGCCCCGCCATGCCGCCGAGGACCGGCGCGACGGCCCCGATCGCCGTCTGAGTTAATGCCCTTCTCGGATCTTGCCAATCGGCCCCTGCCGCGCCGAGGCCGCCGCCTACCGCCATCGCCGCGGGCAAGCTGCCGCCAGTGGCCGCGGTAAGCAATCCCGCGGCGCCTGCGACCGGGGCGCTTGAGATAATTCCTCTAGCGATTTGCTGTTGAGCGGTCGGCCGATAGCGCGCCACTTCGGCTTCAAGTTCCGGGTTGCGTTCGGCCTCGAACCGCCGCCAGGATTCAATCGGGACAGGCCTGAAATTGCCGGTTTGAAGTCCCCGCGCGACTCCCGCCCCCGCTTCGGCCGTCTGGCGAGCCATCTTCGAGAGCGTCCCGCCGCCTTCGGCGATATATGTTCTGGCCTGCTCACCTAATTGGGTGAGCAGCGGCTTTTTCTCCTGCGCGCGGTATCTGCGCTCAGCCTCCCCACGCCTTCGCTGTTCGATGTCGGCCGCCGCGAAGTCTGCGCCCGGCTGATCCGGCGTCAAGACCTGCGGCGCAGGACTCGGACGGTTGAAGGTAAAGCGCGAGACTCCTTGATCGAGCGCCGGCGGCCGGCGGCCGAACTCCTGGCGCTCGGTCGGTGGAATGTAGGCGCGCGGCTTCGGGCGTGTCGGCTGGCGGCGCTCCTGCATGAAAGTGTCAACATCGAAACTCCCCTCAGTGGCCGCGGGCTGCTTTTCAGCGACAGGCTTGCGGCGCTCCCGCATAAATTTATCAACGTCAAATTGATCTTGTGGCATGGTATGCCCTAGAATCCGGCCTTATTGGAGGTCAAATATGTTTCTGCTTGAATTGGCTGTGGTGACATCAGCGATTGCGCTCTTGACTGTCGGCGTCTCTATTGGATTTTTGTATGCGACGAGATTTTATAAAAGCAGACGCGCCGCAATCATCGCCCCGATGATCTTCGCGATAGCGATCGGCGCCGCGTGGCTGAGTGATCATACCAGCGCTCGCGAGTGGGCGTATTTTACTCTGCCGACGCTGGTCCTTGCGCCGCCCTGGGTATCAAGCTATTGCTATAGAAAGCGGCTGCGCGACAAAGGCTATTATTCCGGGACAGTGTAGCCTTGATCCTTGAAATGTTTTTTCATCCCTTTGAGCGTCCAGCCGGCTTTGTGTCCGCCGGCGCGGCGGAAGGCTTCATCAATATCTTCTTTCGAGGCCGCCCCTTTTGATCCCGGTTTCGCCCGCGCGGCGCCTTGCCGTTCGGCCGCGCGCGCGCTAACCCCGGCTTCACGTTGCCCGGCTATCCTCTCGCGGGATTGGATGCCTTTTTGGCTGATCGCGGCGGCGCCCGATTCGCCCACAGCGACTTTTCTCCCGCCGGGAAAAACCTGATACTTCCGGATCTTACCGTCTGTATCTACAAGGTCTTGATAAACCGGACGGCCGGCGCGCTCCGCCTCCGCCCTGGCGGCGTTGAGGTCAATTTGGCTCCGAGTAAGGCTCGCTTCCCTGGCGGCGTTCTCACGCCTCAAATCAAGCTCTGAAGCTCTCGCGACGTTCTCGGCGCCAATCTGGCCAATCCGCGCGCGATTTAGATCTATCGCCATTCTATGTTCCTGTTCTTGCAATCCGAGCGCGCGTTGTTGCCCCTGGTACGCCTCCTCTTCCCTGATCCTCGGCATGACCCGCTGGTTAAATTCCATCTCTCGCAGTCCGCGCGGATCGGCGGCCCCGTAGATCCCGCCCGTTATCGCTCCGCCCAGGCCTCCCCCTCCCGCAAAGCCTCTCAGCGCGCCAAGCAATGCTGACTTCCCCCTGCCCGGCGTTCCCTTCAAATACACGTCTCTGGCTTCTCCCATAGACGGGGCCGGATTCGTGGAGCCTGGCATTTCGACATCGCCGGGTATATTGGTCATAGGAGGCGGCGACACGCGCCGCGGCATTGAGATTTCCGGCAGTCTCGGCGGCGACGGCGCGTTGGGGTTGATCCCCGGAGTAAGCGACCGGCGGCGGCGTTCCTCTTCGTCGTATGGGAAAATCGGCATGGTCTTACCTGACGATATTAATTTGCTGAGTGGATGAGGTAAAAGTGTTGCTTGCGCTCGCCGCGCTCCACTGCGCGGTTATATCAATTTGCTTCGAGGTCGTAAAATCTACCGTGGCGGTGTTGGCGCTGAAAACATGCGTGGGGGCGCCTGTGCCTGACAGCCCATTCGTAAAATTCCAGTAACAGTATTGAATGAAAGCGGTCCCGGTCGCGCCGACCACCTGAATGTGAATATCTGCGACGATCTCGAATCTGCCGGACGCTGGCGCCAGCGTGACGGCGCCAAAGTCCACCACATTGGAGCCGCCGATCTTGATCCGAATCCGCATCGTCGGAGAGGCGGTAGTGGTGTAGACTCCGCGTATCTCGACCCGGTAAATCTGCCCGACCCGCGCCATACCTCCTTCGATCGTCTGGGTTGATCCGGTGGAGGCGTTACCGAACACCGTGGTTTCGGTCGTCGTGTTTTCGACAACCGTCCCCGATGTGTTCGTCCACATGTTCGCGGCTATCGGATACCGGTTCGCGCTCAACGACTGAACCGCTGACCCGCTCGCGCCTGTGAGCGGGTAGCGCGCGGCGAGTTGTCCGGCCGCCGCGTTGCCTGTGCCTGAACCACCGGCGAGGTCGAGCGCCGCGCCAGCGATATTCGTCCCCGTCGCGGCCGGCCCACTTATCGCGCCTGCCGCAGGGGTCCCGCCAGGCGCGCCTATCTGAATCTTACCTGTGCCTTTCGGCGTAAGCGTGATGTCAATGTTTGAATCACCCCCGGAGGCCGAAATTGACGGGAAAACGCCCGTAGCAGCGTTGGTCAGAGTGATTTCATTAACGGCGGAGACGGAGCCGGCCACGAATTTTAAGATTTCATTTCCGTTCTCGTCCCCGATAAACCATCCGGCGACGCCGGGATACAGATTACCTAGATTGTCTACTCGAAATCGAAGCGCGCCATTTCTGAACGCTCGTAGGAAATTATGTTGACCCGAACCTACGGCCGTTTCAGTCCTAACAAGGTCCAGGTCAGAACTGTTCGCGGTACTGGTCTGGTTATAAGTGGCTCGAAGTGTCACAGTGCGCCCAAGACCCCCCACTCCCTGATTTTGAGATACGGCGTTGATGTCAAGCGCGTCCCTGCTCGCCGAGGTTGATGGCATTGACAGCACGACCGCTGTGGAGTTTTGAGTTACAGAAGTACCGCCCACATTCGTGACGCTCCATCCGTCGGGCACGGCGAAACTTCCCGACGTATCGGCGACGGTCACGGCGCTATTTTGAATCAACTTCCCGGTCGTCAGGTCGAAGCGCGCTATCGCGTTGTCTGTCGCGGTGGCTGGGCCGTTAACTATGCTCGATGAAGATGAAATGGACAGAATATCGCTGGAAATGCTGAATTGCGCTGGATTCGGAGTGAGAGGTCTTAGAACGTTGCCGGTACTCTGGAAATAGATTAGTTGTCCAGCCAATCCCGACGGGAAACGGGCGTCTATCTGGGCCTGAGTGTAATAGTTTACCGCCTGGAGCGGCGGGTCCGCGGGCGCAGGCCGATTGAAATCGCAGACTGTGGCCCAACTGGTCGGCGTCGTCAAATGATTTAACTGAAACTGGTCCACGCATCCGGGATATGACTGAAGGAAGGCCCCGGACTGACCGTAGATGGACGCCGCATAGCGGGCGGTCGGGACATTTGAATTGGTCGTCGCCGGTAAAACGATCTCCGGCGTGTAAGCCACGAGTTGTGTCCCGTCGCTGATCACCGGGACCGCATAGCGGCGAAACCAGGTAGGCGAGCCCGGCGCTCCCGACTGAGCTACGTAGGTTTCGCCTGACGGCGTAAACGGCGTCAGGACGTAGACGCGCAGGACGGCGTATTTGCGCCAGGTCCCGGTGACCGTGCCGCTCGATTCGGCGTAAGTCGTGGTCAGGGTCAAGCTGGTCGCGCTCTCGACGCTCGCCACGGTATAGGTTACTCCGGTTGAGAATCGGATCTTGAATCCGCCCATCCCGATCCACTGCGATCGAAATGTCCCCGTGACGGTCGCGGAGCCGACCGTCACCACTAACCCGGTCAAGGCCACATCCGCGCCTACGTCCTTCGAGTTGAAGCCTGATATAGAGGCCGCGCCGATCGTGATGTTTGACATTTATGTTCCGAATCTTAAGCCTGAAGATGCGCCCTGAATCGCGCCGAGCGCAGCCCTTTGCCAGAATCCCGGTTGCGGTTGAACGATCTGTGTATTGTAGCCAGAAGCCGAACCGCTGCCGCCGGTTTGCAGTATCTGAGGTAACAGCCGCTCGCGTCGCGCAAGCTCAAGCGAATTACGCGCGTAATTCGCTTGCTGCGCCTCGGCCGCGCCTTGAGAGCGAATGTCGCGGATCTCGGCGTCGCGCAGAGACATGCGGTATTCCGGCGATATGCCGGGGCTATAATTGGCGTTGTAGCGGTTGTATGCGGCTTGTTCGGCCAGGTCGGTACGGCGCCCCACGCCGGGATCAACATCTAGGGGAACGCCGAGATATGATTGCGCCTCCGGCGTATCGGCGATTGAATACCCACCATAGGTATTGGTCTGCTGTTGCTGTCCTGCATAGGGCGCTTGTATCGGTTTTGGCTTACTGCTCCCCATTTCCAAACCTCGCTTTTGTCAATATGAAGTAGCGAATCGCCGGCGTGTGTCCCCACTCAACCATGTGACATCTGCGCGCCAGTAGCGCGGCCGCGCGCTTCTCAATCGGGATTCGCGCCGACAATGCCGTGAATCCTCTATCAAACAACCCCTCCGCAGTTTTGAGTAAAACTTGAGCCAGCGCATCGGGGTGGATTTTCCTCCTGGCGGTAACGACGTGGTAGGCGGCCATATTGTGGGCAATCATTTCCAGCGATAGGCAGCCAACGAAATCGGCGCCATCATATAAGCCAAAATGCGTCCATTGCGGCGCATTCATTTCGACCGCGTAGCGCCGCCAGTCCGTACCGCCTGGTTGTGGGCCATATTCCCATTCCGCGACCTGGCGGTACTGATCTTCTCGCAAAGGCTCAAGCGTGAGCATCAGACGCCCCCCACCGTTCGGACACAGATATTGGTATAATCGTAGTAGATCAGAAGTGATTCGGCTGCGTTGATCGTAAGGTTTGCGCCCGTATGGGTAAAAATCCGGTTCGCCCCCGCGCTCGACCCATTATTATTGGCCAAAACCAGGTCTTGAGCCCCGACGTTGGCGACCAATCGAAGGCCGGCCCCGACGTTGGCAAAGCCGGTGATTGTATGGCTCGCGTCGGTCGTGAACAGGTGCGTGACGGAATCAAGCAGTGGATAATCATTCTGATCGGCGGTAATCTGCGGATAGAAACTCTGGTTAATGTCGCTTGTCCGCAGAATGTCTTGAACCTGCCGCGTTTCATCAGAACTAAGACCTGTCCCCTTTGCGCCAACAAAATCATCATCAGCGTAGCGGGCCTCTTCGCCATATCTCACCGTTCACCCCTCGGCAATCCGCCCGCGATCAACTTCTGAAAACTGCCATCCGTGTTGAGGTCTACCCTAAACGCGAAGGCGGCGCCGGCAATGTTTGTCTTGATCATCGGTTCAACCTTGTCCACGTCCGAAAGCGTAAAACTCGCCGTCGCGGCGCCCGAACTGCTAACATCGGGTACGGTCGTATCAGGAAGCGCGGCGTATACCCGGAGCGTCTGAATCTTCCCGGTCGCCTCCAGAATCTTCAGCCGATCGCGAGTCATCAAATGTGGGTCGAGGTATTGAGTCGAGCCGTAACCGGAAACACCCGCTCCGCCTTCCCATTTATTGACTCTGTAATTTCCGCCAGAAAGGTAAGTCAAATACAGCTCACCAGACACAACCGCCCAATCAATCGCCCGCGCGGCCAGGTTGATAGGCGCTGACCATTGCTCCTGTTGAACCATGAACGGAATAACTATTGTCGCGGCGCCGTCGTCATAAGCGTACAAAACGGCCTGATTCTTCGGATCGTAGGCCACCATAACCCGAACGGGATTCCAACCGGTCATATCCGACCAGACCGGCGCCGCGAATTCGGTGTCAACGTTTTCTCGCGCTCTAGTTCGGATGGGGCGGCCGTTGTATCCATAGAAAGCGTCAGTAACCAATACCCCGTTGGTGGCGGCCACAAATCCGGGGTAAGCGACGATGCGAATATTGAACGGCCGGCTAGGATCGCCAGTAAAACTGACGACCTCTAATGACGTGGTTGTCATCAGATATAATGGCCCGTCACCACCTAAAACGTTTACAAGATCGCTGCCGCTCGCCGTGCTGAGTCCGAGAATCGGCACATGTTCGGGATTGTCCTGAATAGTCGGGAAAATCACCGGACCGGTTGGATCTGTGGACGCCGCGCTGAGACAGCCCCACACGAAGACGCGGCCGGAATATTTGAGGACGCCGGCGCAGCGCGGCGGACGCTGCACGTTTTTTGAAACAATGTCACCGAGTTCCTGATCTACCCATGAACCGTCCACGATATTGACCGTGGCCGTCTTGCCGGAGCCCGTGACGCCGCCGAATACCGGATTGATCGTACACGTAGAATCACTGGTAACTGTCAGGATATTGTAATTAGCCCCGTCAATCGTGAGCTGATCAGACCTGTAAAGATCCTGAGTGAACTTCGTATTGACGCCCGCCGTAATATTTGCGCTACCATTCGTCGCCGTAAAAGTCCCGCGAACCGTCAAATAGATATATCGAACTACCCGTAATTCCCCGCCCTGGTCGTTCCACCGCGTCCCGCAGTAAATCCAGCCATCCTGGCCGGAAACAGGTGATGGCAGAGTGACGCGGATAACCGACCCGCTACCCGCTGTCGGATTGGTATAAACGGGATCTGATGGCGGCCCGATCGCGTTCGTCTTCGTCCGCCAGGGCGCCAGGGCGACGCCTATGCGGCCGTTCATATTGCGGTTGGTGTCAACGCTTGTGGCGATTGCGACGTTGGCGGAAGGCAGCACGGGTTTATCAAAACCCGCGTTAGTAGTCGTAAAGGCGCCGCCGCCGGTCGGTATCGAGACGCGCAACAAGCCGGCTGAAGACGCTGTTGTCATGCCGGACACAGAAGACTCGTTGAAATAAACCTGTGATGACGTGTTTTCGCCGGTGAAAAAATAACAGCCGTTATCGTGGCGAAGGAAGCCGACATAGGGCAGGCGCGAACTTGTCAGGCCACCATCAACAGTCACCCGCACAATATCAACGCCAAAGATTCTTGCGCCGACGTTTTGGGATGATACCTGAGAAATCCCCTTAGCCGTCTCGATCTTGCCGCCAGGTCGCATCCATATGTTGCTGCCACGCCTGATCGTCTGTTGCAATTCTTCAGGCGCGAGCGCCGGCGCGCTTGGGTGATAGCCGCCTTTTAGAATTATCTCGAAGTCTTGAAGGTTTTTCGGTCTAGGCATCGGCTGAAACCTTAACGGAGACAATATTAACGAGTTCGTGAACTAGCATGTCCTCAAGCTCGGGCGGAAAGTCCTCGACGGCTTCGGGCGTGTAACTGGCGGTAATGCTGAGCGGCCCCGGCGCGCCCACAATATCCAACGGCCCGTTGACCGCTACATTGATCGCGCGCGTCAAGATCGTCCCTTTGTCTTTCATCGTGTAATAGCCATAGAGAGTGGACTGCGGCGCGATGAACTGGATGTAATGGCGCAGAGGCGCCAGAACATTACTGTCGTTGTCTATGACGGCGCCGAAGTTCGCGCCCTCAAGCAAAATTTCACCCGCGACTGCCGTAACGCTGCCTACAGCGGTGAGCAAATCCCCTTCACCCTGGGTGTTGAGACTGACGCTGTATTCCTGCTGGAGCAGCGCCCGCAACGCGTCATCCTTCATGACCTTCTGACCGAGTTTGCCCGAGGCTTGCATCACACAGGCGGCGATGTCTAATTCGGAGTCTGGCCAGACGTGGGGCTGAGATTGTCCTGCGTTCAACTGGCGCTTGGCCCTTTCCACGAGTTCATCGAAAGTCATGTGGATGACGGCGCCGCCTGCGCCTTGCCGTAGAGATCAGATTGAATGTAATTTCGGATCTCGGCCAGGTGCGTCATCCATTCGGCGTTCGCGCCCTGGTACAAGTCCACGAAGACGCTTTCCTTCAACGCCAGTTTGGCGACCGCTCCCGCCACAAGCCCGCCTTCGTGCCAGTCTTCCAAAGCGATATTGCCTGTGAATGAGGTTGGGCGGGTGTAAACGCAAACCTCGATCACGACATTGCTTCGGGTGTGTTCGATCCTGCCACCATTGATCGCGTACCAATAGGGATTAAAATTGTAGATCGCCGGGTATTGTTTGAAACTGCGTACAGCGTCTAACGACATCGGCAGACAAGCCCGGTTATCGGCCGCGTCCCTGACGAAGCCTGGAAGGCCGATTATGCGGGCAGTGCCGGCGGCGTTGGTCTGCGGGATGGTGGCCAGGTTCGCTAGACTCGCCGTCACGTCGGCGAAGCGCTGCCGCTCGGGATGCTTCGGGGTCGAGGCGATGGCCTCCACGATCTCGCCGATCGTAGAAGCCACGGCGTCATTGACCTGGCTAGGAACGAAGTCCGGGCCAATGACAGTCGCAGTGCTGGGCGTGGCGGTGTAATTAGAATCAGCCGTAACCGCAGTTGAGCCCAGGACGGCGCCCAGGCGATTCAGCGTCTGCTGAATGACTTTCTCAAACGTGATAGACATTATGAGTCTGGCAGTTCATCGCCGTCCGGGTCATAAAACTCTGAGCCCTGAACCTGAATCATTGTTTCTTCGGAGACTTCGTTAGTAGAGAGGCCTTCCCAGCGGATGAGCCAGCGACCAGGGCGGTCAAAGAGAATGCTCGAATGATATAGACCGGTCCCGTCTTTGGTGATCTGGGCGTTCGGGTGTGTGTAGGTTGTGATGGACATCCCCGGATCGCGAACCTTCAGCCGAACAGTGCTCGGATCTACAAGCGAGCCATCAGAAACTCGTATAAACCGCACGGCGATCTCGCAGCGGTTATTCAATGCGACCGTTGCCACGTAAGAACTTTCAGCCCCCCGAGGTAAAAGTCATTTCGTATGTGCTTTGGAGCGAATCACTGGCGGCCACGAGGTTGACCGCTGAGAAGACGGAGCGATCAAGCAATACCCCGCCGCCGGTGGCCGCCTGGCTGAATACTCCATGTTCCGTGATGGCCCGCGTACCGCCGGAATCCGGCGAATAAGTGGCGACAGTTCGATAAATGTTCGCGGAAGCGCCTTCAGTAGTCGTTCCGGTCGGCCGAGTATTGTCCGGATTGTATTGGGTCGTTTCCTCGGTCACGAGCGCCGTATCGCCTACCGCTTCAGCCGTCGTTCCGGTCCCGAAGCCATGAAACTTCATGTTTTCAAGTTCGGTAGTATTTTGGAAAGCATCCACAATAAAACCAACGCCGACAGTAGTAACAGAGCGCAGACTAGCCACGCCATAATCAATAACGCGTCCGTTCCCGCGAATCACAGTTAGAGACAGCACGCCGTAATGGATGGGCATCCGAAAGAGTCTGGCCATCAGCACGCGCCACAGGCCGCGCGCGAGATTCGGAAAGTTTTTCAATCGCCATACATTGACTTCACGGCAGTTCCCTGGCCACGGGAGACCGCATCGAAGAAGGCTCCAGAGCGAGCGGCTGCGGCTCAATTTTTTTAGCTTCAAAGCGCCAGACGGCGCCAGACTTCCACCGTACATTGTTAGCCTCCGATGATTTCAACCGTGATCGGCGCGTCCATTTCCATTGTGGCGACGACTCCGATCCGCATAATCAGCCCTTGAGTTACAACGCCCTGCATGACGACGCTTTGAGAAACGCCGGCATCCATTATTGAACCGCTTGAGACCGACGCCTCAGTCACGAAACTGAAGGAGATCGACATGCCGATCTCTTCCGCCGCGCCGAAGATTTTTAGATTTGTGAGCGCGCCCCCAGGCGTGAGCAGCCCGGCGAGGAACTTCGCTATCTGCTTGAGGAGATCGCCGGCGGGCGTAATCGAGCCTGAGAGCGTCTTGCCGGCCTGCTTCAGTAGCGCTCCGGCGGGCGTAATCGAGCCCGTAAAAGTCCGGAGTAAGACCCTTACTAAGGTAAGGGCGCCGGCCGGCGTGATCTGACCGGCGAGCAGTTTGGAGACTGCTTTAACTATCGCGCCGGCCGGCGTGATTGAGCCGGCAAGCGATTTGGCGACTTGTCGAGTAAGCGCGCCGGCGGTCGTGGTCGAGCCTGATAGTGTCTTGAGGTCGCTCTTAACCAACGCCCCGGTGGGCGTGATCGAGCCCGTAAAAGTCCGGAGTAAGACCCTTACTAAGGTAAGGGCGCCGGCCGGCGTGATGGAGCCATTGAGCAGTTTAGAGACTGCTTTAACTATCGCGCCGGCCGGCGTGATTGAGCCGGCAAGCGATTTGACGACGCTCTTAACCAACGCCCCGGCGGGCGTGATCGAGCCTGTAAAAGTCCGCAAAACGACTTTTACATTGGTCAGGGCTCCGGCGGGCGTGACCTGACCGCTAAGCAGTTTCGCGACTAGTTTGGCTAAGGCGCCCGCCGGAGTGATTGAACCACTCAGAACCTTGGCTACCAGCTTCGAGAGCGCTCCAGCGGGCGTCAGGGCGCCGGAAAGAGTCTTCTGCGCCAGGTTCGAGAGCGCTCCGGCGGGCGTGATCGAGCCCGTAAAAGTCCGCAAAACGACTTTGACCGTCGTCAGAGCGCCCGTGGGCGTAATCGAGCCACTGAGGAGCTTCGATACAAGCTTTGCGAGCGCGCCTGTAGGCGTCAGGCCGCCGCTGAGATTCTTCGATACGAACTTAGAGAGGGCGCCCGCTGGCGTGATCGCGCCTGATAAGACTTTCTGCGCCTGCCTGACGAGGGCGCCGGCAGGGGTAATCTGACCGCTAAAGAACTTTGCCGTTTGTTTTGCGAGCGCGCCGGCGGGCGTAATCGAACTGCTTAGAAACTTACTGACCAGCTTCGAGAGCGCCCCGCTAGGCGTGACTTGACCCGATAAGGCCTTATTCGCCTGCTTGACTAGCGCGCCCGCTGGGGTGATTGAACCGCTCGGGGTGATGGTGAAGGTCGCCCCACTGGGAATCAGCAGCGGCGCGTTTTTGATTCCCTGATACGGCTGCGGTAGCGGGCGATAGACCGGCATTTAGATCAACTCTTCATATGCGCAATGTACATTCCATCCAGACGTTGAGGTCGGCGCCGTGGCGAAGCGGACACACCATACGGTAGAAGGCGGAATCAACAGCCGTTCTTCCGGGACCGGCAACCATAAGTAGCCATTGAGCTGATTGGGCGAATTGGGGAAATGATTAGTATAGGTTCCGCCTGAATCCGCCGAAGAGTTGATCCCAATCCTGCCCGCGCCGCCGATAACGCTGGTATTGCCGGCCAATCCCGAAGCCGGGCCGCCCAATGCGGTGTTAGTTGGCGTGACGGTCGTAGTTGTAAGTGTCCCGGCCGTGTCTCTGGTCGAGAATAACAGCCTGACCTGCGCTGAAATGCCCGTGCCTGATTGAGTGACTTCAACCCTTATCACCTGCAAGAATGCCGCAGCGCTGACGCCGGAGGCCGTTTGCAGGGCAAGCAGGACGGAGCCAGTGCCAAGCGTCAGGTTTTCGCCGTGAACGTTAAAGACTCGTCCCATTTTATGTCCACTGCCCTATGCTGACGACAGATGTAGAACCCATCCGTTCGAGCATTATGTAAGACCCGATCGAAAGCACAGAGGCCGCCGCTACGGCCATTGTGGTAGTCGGGATCATTGTCCCGGCGCCGGTAACTTCAAATGTCCCCAATATGCAGACGTTCATAGTGCCGCTGGCGACGCCGGTGATAATGCTGGCCGGAGATGTTGAGGTCGTATTCCACGACCCGCCCACGGCGCCGGCGGTCGTCACTGCGGCGTCTTGTCCAAAGGCCTGCCACAGCCACGCTCCCACGGTAGCCGTCCCGGCCCCTAACAGGTTGATGTTGCGGTTTGAGGTCGCTGCGGCGTCCATAGCCGTAAATGCAAGCACACCCTCGACCCTGTATAGTCCAGTCTCAAGCGTAATTGTTCCGTTCGTCGGACTGGTAAAAATGGCCTGTGCGCTGGTATTACTGGTAAATGTGCGCGTCGCGTCCGCCCGGATAAAATGCTTGATCGGGATATAGCCACGATTGCCTGCATCCGTGGTGCCGTAGAAGCAGTTACCGTCTAGTTCTATGGCCCCGACTTCGGGAGTGGTCAACACTGTCCCGCTGGTGAACTTCGGCCAGGTGTTGGCGGAGGCGGACCCGGCGGCGAATACTGTGGCGTTGGATGTGAAAGTTTTGCTCTGATCGACGGTCAGTTTCTTAGTAGTCCCGGCCTCGTTGATGGGCAGTTCATTGGTCCCCGCCGCGGCGCCCGCCGCGGTCAATTCGCTGATCTTTTTGTCAGGCATATCACAAACGAATCAGGGTATTCTGAAAACTCCTGCCATAGCCGGAGGGGTAATGAACATCGCCCACAGTCTCTTCCAGAATCAGAAAGCCGGAGCCGTCTTCGAGCATGATCTTTGTCCCGTCCTCATTCAGAATGTAGCCTCCCGGTTCAGGGATGAATGCTGGCGCTGCGGCTGAAAATACAAATGGATACTGTCTCTTATACTGCCGCCAGGTGATCGGCGGCCCGTCCGTCGTTACGCTCCCTGCGCCGCCTGACAGGACGTTGCCTGCTCCGCTAAAATCCTGTTTGGCCCCCACCGTGTTCCCGCCCTCAAGAAGCGGGTAAAACGCTATTAGGTTCGTTGTCCTGTGTGGTAAATATTGGAATCGCTCTCTCTCGATTTCGGCTTGAGTGAGGTTGACTCCATCCCAAACTTTTAAGGCGGCTATACTTCCGTTGAGCCATTCGCCGGAATTTACAGAAGCCCCTATCCGCAACACGGACACAGTGCTACTTTCAAGATGGCTGGAACTGGCGCTGCTGAGCGGCAACGTATCCGCGGCGGCCCAGTAGACAACGGTCGCGCCGGCGCCCGTGGCTTTAACTGCGGCTATGTAGTACCAAACCCCGACCGTCGCGGCGAACAGTGTGCTGTTGCCGGTGGCCGTGTCCGCCATCTGCCAGGTGACGCCATCGGAGAGGGTCTGCAACAGAATGGCGATCGAAGCCCCGTCATCAATGCACCAGGCGCTTGAAACGGCATTGCGGTCGACATCGATCCGAACCCAACACGTGATCGTGCAGGTACCGATGTTATAAGTCCCGGTAGTGTTTGTGTAATCTTCCGTGTCTGCGTCAAATCGGACCGCCATTTATGTATCGCTATAACTCAGCCGTAACAAAATGATGATCGCGTCGCCCGTCAGCGTATCATTTGTTGTATCGGAGGCGTCACGATAAACATGTAGCCAGCACACGTCCCCGTTGGCCATCGAGTCAAGATTGCTGATCGTCAGGTCGACAGAGTGTAGCCGCTGATTAGTGGTCCCCAGGTGCGTATCTTGCTGCGTCTGCGCGGTCGCAAAGGATTTCGTCTCGACATCTTGAGTGTCAGTATTGGCCGTAATAGCGGCGAGCCTGGAGCCCCACACGACATTCCCGCTCGCCGCCGTGTCGGCGTACCAATAGACCGTCAGCGTCAGGTTGCCGGAGCCGTAATTCGTCGCCGAGAATTTAAAGAAAGAGTCCTCATCAATGGCGCCGCCGTCGAAGGCCAAGCCCGTCACCGGAAAATTGGTCCCCAGAAACCTGACGTACTGAGGGAAATTCGAGGACATGAAAACGGCTTCTTCAGGCGCAAAGGTTTGATAGATAGTGGCCATCAGGCGCCGGCTCCGTATCGGCGATAGACGATGATTGTTAGTAGCGCCGCCTTCTGCGATTGGGTCAATACGGTGCGTGCGGGTAATGGAAGCGCGTTATTGGCTGCCGCGGCGTTGTCGTTCAACCAGGTGTCGAGCGCATCAACGGCCGCCCTCAATTCCTGCCTCGTCATGGCCCCGATGATCGCGGCCTTATTGTCTCGCATCCAGTTTTCCCAGCAGACTACGCGGTCGGCTTCAGATAGAACAGCCACAGCAATCACCCCCTTTAAACTCTGGTCGCGTAGGCGATATGGACATTCCCCGCGGCGGCCGTCGCGCTGTAGAGTGAAAGTTGCAGTGGCTCGCCCGTTACCGGATCGGTTCCGCCCATATGAAATGGGACGCCGGCGGTAATCGCGGCCATAACCACGCTATTCGCCCCGGTGATCGTCGCGGCGCCGCTGGTATTCGTGACGATGACATCGAAGCCATATATCGTCGTGTCAGCGGTAAAAGCCGCGCCGCCGGTAGGCGCGGTCAGTTGAATCCCGTGGTACCTGACAGCCATACTTAATCCTCCCAATATTCCGAATCTTGAAACCCCCGCATGGCCGTGAGGCCCGCCTGACGGTCAGTCGCTATGTATTGGCGATAGGCGTCGGTGTGGGCCTTCACGTCCGCGCCAAGCGTCATGCCCAATTCCTGACGCTTTTCGGCGCATTGTTCCGGCGTCATCTCCGACCACTCGGCGCCGGGTAGGCAGCTCAAGGAGACCCGCAGACATAACAGATCCTGCCCGGCCAGAATCGGAAAATAGTTATCGAGCGCCGTGGTATTCGGCTCCGCCGTCTCGTACCAGATTTTGTATTGCGCCGAGGTGTGGGGAACGGGCAGAACTCTGATCGAGACATTGCCAATCGCCGAGTCACGGGTAAACACGAAGGTCTGAGCCGAATGCTTTTCGCCGAGCATCTGATAGGTATGGTCCCAATTCTGGATGTATGGCGAATTGCCGCCGAGCAGCGATGACTGTAATGACATTCGCCGAACCGGACGGGGCACATGGTTCGGATCGGCGGGGTCTATGGTCTCGACAAGTATGTCTTTGCCGAAATTCGCCGCCGGCAGCAGGTAAGTATCGTCATTCTCATTGACATCGAGTATATGGGATTCTGTGGCCCAACTGACCGGCGTATTAAGCGCCATGTTGAACAGTAGGCGGGCATTCTGCTTTAACGCGTTCCAGATCACCGGCTCAGACGGTTTCGCCGGATGCGGTTCGAGTAAATTAAGTCTGATCTGGCTGATCAGTTCGCGGTAGGTGTTTGGCATCTACGGTTTCAGTCTGAAGGCGGCGGCGCCGCCTTAGCTGTGGTTTGGATACTTTTCTATCGGCGAGCATGCGTGTCAACAGGTCTATTTGCTGTTGCTGTCCCTTGAGCAGTTCTGTAATCGCCGGGTCCATACCGGCGCCCTTCGCCGATAGAATCTCGGGCACCTTATCGAAGACCTTATTCTGAGCCGCCGCGAGGTCGTTTAGAGCCTGGTCGCGCCGGCGACGTTCGAGCCGGTCGAGAGCGCGAAAAATAGGATTGCTGTATTTCGGCTCCTTCTGGGCTTCGAGTTCGTCCACAATCTTCTGATCGTAGGCGCGGGATGCGAATATTGATCCCAGCATCTCACGGCCGACGCTCTGTAAAAGCTGATTTCCGTTGAGATTGCGACAGGCGTCGCGGATATGCGCTTCAATCTTGGAATAGGCCTTTGGAATTTCATTGCTCGGCCAGGGACAGAATGTGGCGTCAAGATTGAGCGTGGCGACCTCTTCAGTTCTCATCCCCTTGAGCGCGGTCAATTCCCGGCAGCCCCATATATGGTATTGCCCCATCACGGCGTCGAAGATGCCCGCCGGCCGGACCTCGTATTGGGCTTCCTGGTGATCGCGATCCATCCAGTCCCGGCGGACGGCTTTGCGCATGTCCTCCGGGACATCGTTAATCCTCTCCCAGATCAGAAATGGGACGATCGGAGTTACGCGGCAGCGCCGAATCCAGCCGCCCAGGATCTCCGGCCAGGGTAGATCCTCGCCCGGATACCAGACATAGCGATTAACGCGTTCATCCTCGAAAGTCAGGGTTTCAACGATCGGTTGGGGAGTGTGGAAGTGTTCAGACGCCGCCCTTGCCATCGGGTCCATGTTGTTTCTCTTTCCTCCATTTGTTGATTTGTTCCAGAGTAGCGCCAGATTTACTGTGGCCGCCGGTGAATGAGTATTTTCCCCATTGCTGGCGTGTCGGATCTCGAGAGAGCATCCCGGCGTGAGTCCGCAGGGATTCCAGGACGATTCGGGACAATCGGCGGCGCAGCGCGCCCCAATATTGCTCTCCGCCCGCGCGCGAGGCCTTTATAGCTCTCGCCTGTTCTTCATGTGTGATAATGCCCGGCTTTTGTTCACGCCGTTTCTTGATCTGATAGACCGCCGCGGCGAGCATCGAAAGATGCTCGGCGCCCGGCTCGGCGTACCACCCGTAACAGATCAGATCGTCTTTTTTGGCGTTCAAACAACATTTGCTATCGTGATCGGCGATCATTCCGCCGGCGATCCGGCCAGGGTGATCGAATTCCAGGGGCACGTAATAGCCCCCGGATGGCTTTCTAGGGCTGTATCGGTCGCCGTTCTGGTCCAGGTATTCCCCGGTCAATGCGCGGTGAATCCAGGCCTCTTGACTCGTCGGCGTGTCCCAGCCGAGACACGCCACCTCGGGAGGGATCAGGCGTTCCAGAACAAAGCGAGGCGGGGGAATGTCTTCCCACACCTCGCGTCGAGTTGAAACCCCGGAAGTAGGGTCTACGGAAGTAATGAACTTTCGTTCTGACGAATACAGATAGCGGGCGCGCCATTCGCCCGCGCCGGCGGCGCCATAATCATCCCAATCTTTGGCGATCCAGCCCCATTCGTCGTGATCCTGCGACTGCGCCCAGATGCAGCGCAGCCAGGGCCTACGGGTCTGAGCCTCGACGCCCAGCATGCGGGTCAGCCCCCTTTGGAAGTTCTTTAGATCACACGGTTGGGGCTGGATTTCCTTGAAAGGTTGTCGGTTAAGTGGGTGAGAAGTCCCCACTCGGTTTTCGATTATTGGCTTCATTCTCGACCGTAGATGAAGGCCTGGGCGGTCGCCCCGTTCACAGGCGTCTGGCCTGTGGTAAAGGTGAAGATCACGGTATCGGTGGCGAGCGCGGAGGTGATGTTATTGGATGACCCGGCGCAGTTCGCGGCGACGACATAGCGCATGGTCTGGGCCTGGATTGTCACGGAACCGGCGGAGCCATCGAAAGTCACTTGCCAGATTTCCTCCAGGAGTCCGCCATAGTCAGGCATGATCTCCGGGCTTTTGGGCCATAGACGTACTGCTGTGATTGCCATGAGTTACCTCCCATCTCCCCAGATAATCGCCTGCCAGGTAACGGCGGCGGGCGCGGCGGCGAAAGTGATGGTAAATCCTGTCGATGACGATACCCCCGCAATTGGGATGTTGTTTGAGGCTAAGCCGTAACCGGCAAGACAACCTTTGATTGTCTTTATCCCTGAATCGGCCGGAAGAGTTACTAATATAGTTGTCGCCGCGCCGTCACCGGTCATTTGAAGAGACTCAAAGCCACGAAATCCCAGGTCTGCAAACATCCCCGGATTGTCTATTCTGCGAAATGTAATTGCCATGATTTTCTCCTTACGCCGCCCACGCGGTAGCTTCCGTTGAAAGGTCGGTTAGCGCGGCCCTGACGATCGCCCCATGAGCCGATCTCTGCTTAACGTAGAAATTCAGATCGGTCCCCATGTTTCCGTACACGGAATCGGCGCCAACGCCGTTCGTGCCCTGCTTCTGCTTGAGAATGTGCCCGGTCCCGTCCTTCAGAAAGCCCCACGGGCGCTTCTCGATCTTCTTCAGGTCCGGCTTGCTCAGGAAGTAGAGGCAATCCTCATCGAGCGTCGTTGTCTCCATGATCTTGGAATCGCCCATGCGAACCTGGTTGATGGTCCCGTCCCAGGTCTGGCCGACCTGCAATTGCAGAAAGTTGATTCCGGTGCGGGCGTATGCTTCTAACTGCGCCAATGCGCCGAGGATCAACACCGCCACCTGGCCCGCCTTGATGCCCCTGCGGTATTTGATTTTGTTCTTGAGACGCATGACGGTACTCGGCTGGAGCGGGGCGCCGTTGAGGTCTTCCATCGGCGATTTCAGCTCTGTGTACTGCGACGGCAAGAGTCCCTGAAACAACGTCGTCGTGTTATTAACCAGGTAGCGTACTCCGCGATGAACGCGGTTGATTGACGAGCCTGAGCCGGGATCGTAGAGGACCAGGAAATCCGTCGACGCCGGCGTGACGCTGAGGGTCGTCACCGGCGTCAGAAATGGCGTGGTCCCCTGCTTGCCGACCGCCGCCGCCACAATGTTGGCTTCGCGCAAGTTGTTGCTTGAGTCGTACAGAGCGTAACGGTGGTTTTTGTAGAGAAACTGCGCGCCCTTACTCGTGAATGGCGTAAGCGTCGGGGTGGTGGTGAGAACAATGTTAGTTGTGGTCGAACCCGTGCCGACGACTGCTTTAATGCCGGTCCCGTTGCCCATCGCGGCTTCCTCACACTCGCGCATGCCGCTCGCGTTGATCCTGGCCACCTTGTCGGCGTATGAGACCAAAGTCGCCTCATTGCCGCCGTTCATGTCATCGTAGTCGTCGTTCGTGATTTCGAGAGTTTTTCGGTATCGGGCATAGCCGACGTACATTTTGGCGTACTCGTTCGATCCGCCCGTCGGCTCCGACCCGCCCGCCGTGATGTAGCCGTGTGAGGGGTCGGGCGAGAATTCCGAGGTTATCTCGTAACCTTTCTGGTTGACCCAACGACCGGGAATGCTCGCGGCGACCTCATTAATAAAGACCGCCTCGTCCTGGTACTGCTGGGCAACCTCCTTGTCCTGCATCTGTAGCAAGAACACTTCAGTATTTGAATACTGTGTTGTAGGCATAGTTGTCCCCCAAATGCGCTATTGGAAAGTAATAGCGAGGTTAAGAGCGTCCTGGAAAGTAACTGAGAACGTTAGCGGTATCGTACTGTCCGGCCATCTCCGGCTTAGGTATATGGCCGTTAGTGGGCTGGGGTGTTACTCCCTGGCCCGGCTGTTTCATACCGCCGCGCAACTGGTTGACGTGTCTGATGATGTCATCGTAGTTGCTCAGTCTCATCAATTCGTCGAATTGTCGCGCCTTACTCTCTCGCTCATTCAGCCAGACCGCTTGCTGTGTCGCTATGGCCTTCGCCTTGGTGACGAGCAGCGGCAGTTTTTCACGAACCGCCCTGGCTTCCCCACGCTCAATGTGGGCTTCGAGTTCGTTCCACAGCGCGGCGCCCTCCGGGCTTTGGTAAAGCGCGGTCTCGGTCGCTTGTAGTACAAACTGTGTCGCCTGATCGTTGCCGGGGATCTTCTCGGCTAGTGATTGCTGAATGATTGAGCGGACATCGCTATAGACCTTGGATTTTTGCTCGTATTGGGCCTGTTCCCGCTGCTGATTCGCCGTCCGGCTCTGCTCATACTGGATGTTTTGCAGTTGGGCGTCACGCCGGAGATTCCAATTGCGGACCCCCGGTTGCATCAGCATGTATTCGTCCCGAACCTCGGCCGGCAGTTGTCTAAAAACCTGCTGAAGCTCGGCCGGAATGGCCTGTAAGACAGTCTCGTCTATGTTCGACGAGTATTGTTCGGGTAAAAGTCCGAGTTCCTGGACATACTGTAATAGCGCCTGCGGCGAGATGTTTTCTATCGCCCGCCGCTGCACCATTGGGTCGGTCGCGAAATCCGTAATAATGCGCTCAAAGGCGCCCGCATCCTGGTTGTATACGTGGGCGTAGGCTTGCTGCCTGCTCTCGATATTCTCTGAAAACAGGCCGTCGAACGCCTCTATGTCCGGCTGGACATATTGAAGACCCCCACGTTGATCCACCCAGGTTTTGAGCGGTTTGTGATCCGATTCGAGTGATTTGTAGCCGCTGAGTAACGATTTGAACTTATCACGCCACTGTTCCGGGGCTTGCGATAGTTCCTCCTCGGAAATACCGAAGCCCCCGACGCCGGCGTCGGCGCCGTTCACGTCCTCTACCGCTACCGGCGCGCCGGGATCGGTCCCCTGCGCATTTGGGTCGCTTGCTCCTGGTCCGCCGGTGTCAGCGGAACCCGAATCCAGACCAGATCCGGGCGCAGTCGGAGCGCCTGCGGTCACACCTGTGCTGTCGTCTGGCATAATCTAAAAACTTAGCCTGCGCCGGCGGACAATGCCCCGCCCTGCGCCTGTGGTCCCTGGCCCGATGGTTTGGCCTTCTGAGGAGGCCCAGAAGACCCAGAAGGACCGCCGCCCCCTTCCACCGGCGCCGGCTGACCCGCCATCGAGACCGCCCCCAACGCCATTTGTTGCATTGCCTGAGCCTGCAAAGAGGCGTCCTGATACACTCCGACCGCCTCTATCAGTTCAGGAGGCGCGTTCAGCCCCTCGTCTGTGGTTAGCCAGGTTGAGAGATATTCCGCGACCTCCATATGTCCCCGTTCTCGCGGGTTGAATGGTGGTTGTAAGGCGCTGAATAGTTGCTGACCGACGGAAACAGGCGCGAGCCCCATTTCTCCGGTCGCCTGATCCATCTGCGGCTCGGCCTCGACTATCCCGAGCGGCGCCGTGACCTGTTGTAAGGCCTGCATCTGTGGCACGAGCGCGCCCATCTGCTTAATCCGCCATCTGGCGGTCCTCACCGCGATCGGGAAGATGTCATCTCCAAACTTAATGTCATATATGTCGCTAAATTCGCTGAGTAGCTTTGGCGGCATCTGCATCATGCCGAGTGGGCCGCCGACCGCCGCTAGAAAGCCCTGTAGATTGGTCTGGCGCTGCTCCGCCGTGCGCGGCAACCACGAATTCTGGACCGTTTCCACCTCGAATTCGTTCGGAATGTCTACTGATGAGAGATATTCGCCCTCAATCTGCCCGTAAGTCCCGGCATACTCGATATACCGCTGATCCCAGCAGTATTGCCGAAACTTCTTGAGCGTCCGCTTGATCACGCCGACGCGAAAATCGGCGAATTGAGCTAAAACCGTGCTGGAAATGGACTGCGCCAGGGATTGAGCTATCCTGGCCCCGCCCAAAGTCTCGTTATTGACGTTCGGAAGGCCTTCGGTGAACTCCGTGGCGTTCGCCGCGAACTGGATGAGGTTTCTCATCGCCTCCAGCCCTTGCCAGATCCCTTGCGGGAACGGCGTAGGCAGGTCGGCGACGATCGCATTCTCCATTGTGGCGCCTTCGCGGAGCCCCAGATTCGCAGAATTGATCGGAATCGGCCGCAGCGGATCGCCCGACATGTCCCCGGCGTCAATTAACTCGGGGTTGTAGCGTTTCGGAGGCGACGCGTGGTGTCGCATCCACAAATTCCAGAGGCTGTGTCCCGTATTTGACATCCGCTGAGGCTCGCACATCGCGTCGACGCCCTGTGGTAAGCCGCCGGAGGCGTTAGTGTGGTACCCCATCCACACCAGATCGTCATTTTTGACCGCGGCGTACAGGTCCACGATCAGATTTCCCATCATGATAACGTGGATTCCATCGGGAAAAATCTCGATCAGCTTCACGCCGGCCGGGAATTCAACCCCCGCATACGTTTTTATTGGCTTTTCCAGTTCGATTCGCTGGTATCGCCTCGGCTCGATCCACATCCGGGAGAGCGTGACGCGCCGAGCATGCGTACTATCCCGCTCGTTGATGTGTTCGAGCTGCGCTTTCGCCCTCAATCCTACGTCGTCATTCTTTGATTGCGGTATTTCCAGACCTTCATAGGTGGCCTCCAGGTCGTCTTTGTCATGCTCCTCTTCCCATAGCACTACTGGCGAGTTTTCAAGCCCTAGTTTCGCATTCCACCTGATGTTGTAGAGGCTGATCAGCTCGCAGCAAACATCCCCGGTCTCGTATTCCTCCTGCCCGGTCTGGACCTCCATTTCGACCTCTGGAACGGCGATCACATCGAGGTTGGGAGACTGGCAATTAGCGCAGACCGGCTCCGCCCCCGGTTCGAGTTCGCCGACGCCCCCGCAATCCGCGCAGCGGTAGGCGTCGTTACCGAGTTTTACCGGTCGGCGATCAGTGACGGGGCGGTATGCCTTCCCTGCCTCCGCCTCCGGATCGTAAAAGACATATGCGACCAACGAGCCCGTGAATTGCGCGGCTTTGCTGGCGTTAATCACCTGGCTCCGGTTCCAGTACCTGGCGTCGTAGCTGGCTGCGATATTCCTTAGCTTGGCCGCCGCCATCTCCTGATCTGGCGTATCGCCGAGGCCTGAAAAGCGGTAATCAACGCGGCTCGCGATCCACTTCGCGACATTCACGTTGGTCCAAAATTGAAACTCGTTGAGGATGAAGTGAACGGGTTTCGGATCGTCCACCCGCCATGTATTGCTGAGATCGGCTTTTCTGAGTCGCTGATAGCCTCGATAGTAGAATTCGTTCTTCTGCGAGGCCATGATGCGCTTGATCCATTCCTCGGTCTCGCCCTCGCGGCGCATCTCCTGCCGCTGCGCGTTGAAGAAGTCAACCGGGTCCTTCTTGAGATAGCGCGGTTGCTGCTTCTGTTGTTCTAGTTCCGGCAGCGGTGCGAGGTTCGGCGTATTGTCCACTAATCAATGTCGGCGACACTGCCAGGGAATTCGTTTCTTTGCCTGCTGAATAGCATGCGCTCGATCTGCGACGGCGTAAGGCTTCCCTGGCGTAGCTGGTTGGCCCACAAATGCCCCTCAGAGGCAGTTAAAACCCCCGCCTCTACCCTTTCGTTGATCCGATCGTCAATGATGGCCAGGTCTTCAGCGTCGAGCGCGGGCGCGTGAGCTATGGCAGACTGAGGCATGTTCGGCTCAATCGTGGCTCTGAAGCCTTTCAGGCGTAAAAGCTGGTCAAATAGATGTTGCTCTCTCGCTCTCGCTTCCTGGTCCCGCTGCTGGTACTGATCTCGCCAATACTTCCTATCTTTGATCAGTAGCCAACAGCAGAAGCAGAAAGCAGCCATGCCAGCCAATAGCAGGGCAATCAACAGAACTAGAGGCATCTACCCTCGGCTGCCATTATAGGTGGCTGGGAAGGTCGGATCTTGAGCCGTAAACTGCGCTTCCCATGTGGCGGTCGTGTTCGACGCGGCCACCTCCGTCGGCCCGTAGATCCCCATCGCGTTGAGGTTGTCGACGTGCCGGTTCGCGATCTCCGCAAGCGCCTTGTCGGTCTCATGGATGCTCGGCAATGCGAATTGAGCGCGGTTGCTGTCCTTCCATTGCTGAATCGTGGTGTTTGCGGCCTGATACGTGCCAGAACCGGTGTAATTGATTAACTGATTCGCCTCACTCAGGCCTCGCCCGATGTGGTTTCTGAATTCTTCATGCGCTAACGCCATATTTCCCCCTTATTTTTTGCGCCCGTAACTCAAGATTTTTGCCGTGGTCTTCTTCTTGTGCGCCTTGTTGCCGCTGTGATGCTTGCCCGTTACAGGCGCTCCAGGATGTTTCGCGTTGTAAATCCGTGCGGCCTTCCCCTGCGCGGCGTCATAACCCATTGATTGCGCAAATTTATCGCGCATCGCTTCATAAGCTGCTGGCATAGCTATTCCTCTTCTTTCCTGCTCTTCGGACCTTTCGGCTGCGCAGGCTTCGTCTCCGGCACATCTACCCCAGGCTCCCACCCGTAGTCATTCGCGATCTGCGAGAGCGTGGCGCCCTTAAAAACGACCGCGTATATCTGCTCTAACGGCGTCAGATCATCCGGTTCGCGCCCTTCGCACAACAGCCGGTGAACCTGCCGGCATTCAGCCGCAGCCGCGCCGTCCTCGCGCCCGATCGCCTTCTTTGCCAGTTCGATATACTCGTCAATGGTTAGTGTTCGTACTGCCATAATTCCCCCTAAAAAACGTCCTCAACTGATCCTTCAACGTCTTCGGTCAACTCGCTATCACGCGTCTTCGGCCGTCGCCTACCTATCAATTCTTGCTTGATCTCCTCCACCGTATCACGCCGCGCGTCATAATATCCCTGCGCGATTGGCGGCGGCAATGTTAACAGGTATTCGTCACGCCACGTCTCGGGCAGGCGCTCCGTGATCTGCTCATCGAGGGTCATTGGCTTAATGCTCGGCCCCCACTCCGCGAAGATCCCGCGCAGGCTATCCATCGCGTCGTCGTACCACTTGTAAGGTACTGGTATTGTCTGGCCTCGCTGCTGCGTCGGCGGAGTGTCGGCGAAGCGGTACGCCGAAAACTCGCCCCGGTGACGAGCCAGGCCGGCGTCTGTCTTTGGGTTGACTATCTCTGCATCATCAACAACCAAATACAGCAACGGACGGCCCAGCAAATTTGGCTTGAATGGGTGCGGCTTGTCGGTCTCCCTGATCCGGAGCATGTGGCGAATCTGCGCGATCCCCTCCGTCTTCCCTGAGCGCATCGGCTGGAACGGAAGCCCAAACTTGACCTTGTATGTGTCGCTCTCCGACTTAGCCTCATGGCTCATTCGCCATAGCTCAATCGCGCCGTGGTAAGGCCTGGTCTCCGCCTGTATGGTCTCCGCCACGTGGTCGACGAGCGCTTGCTTGAAGGTCCTGCCCCAGTACAGGAAATATAGACCCGGCAGGCCTGAATTGGCGGCGGACCTGGCGATCAAGCTGACAACCGCAGGATGGCCATCAGTAGATCCCCAATCATGACCGCAGGCCCGTCGCCAATGCTCCGGAACGCGCCGTTGTTTGTAGACCCTCGCGAATTCGCCCCAGGTGATGACGTGCCGTGATCGCAGGCCATCCTCGAACATCGGGAAGATGTTACCGCGCTCCCTTACTTCCCAGTCGCCTTCTAGTAGCTGCGCGCGCGTCACATCATCAAGCTCGGCGAGCGATTGCGTGTAGGTGGCCTGGTCAAGGTATGGGTTATCAACCAAGCGCGCAGGCACGAAGATGCGGCCGGCTTTCTCGTGCGCCTTTAGTTCCCTGCCCATATCAGGCGTCCAATCCTCGGGAATAAAGCGCTCTTGCACCCATTCTGCGCCAATGCCGCCCGGATTACTGGCGCTCCTCATCCGTAGCGGAACGTCGGCGTCTACAAGGCGACGGAGGCGAGAGAACAAGAACGTATATTGCCGCTCTGAGAATTGGGTCAGCTCATCGAAGGCAATGTATTGATACTCCGCGGAGGCGTACTGATAAACGTCCGGGTCCTGCTCCAAATAGCCGAAAGCCAGGACAGAGCCGGAGGGGAATCTCCATTGCTTCTTCTGCTCATTCCATCTGGCCCCCGATCCGGTCAACCACTCGCGCGCGCGGTCGAGCAAAGCGCCTGGCTTCGATAAGTCTTGAAACGTCCGACGAAGGATAAGCGCGGCGTAC